>Ga0247760_1002610_pt1 | contig 13263 bp, 6 predicted proteins | sample UWRJL171409R4_FD_179936 | JGI IMG/M metagenome (GOLD analysis project Ga0247760, IMG submission 179936) | Plant litter microbial communities from Arlington Agricultural Research Station in Wisconsin, United States - UWRJ-L171-409R-4 | ecosystem: Environmental > Terrestrial > Plant litter >...
CCAAGCTAGCTCAAGCGCTGTTCCTGCAGCTGCGACAGCGGCTCCGGCCACTGCAGTACCCGCTCCGGCACCTAGCGCAGGTCCTGCGGCTCAAGTGCCTGATGCCCCAGTACAAGCAGTCGACATTGTGAGGTCGCTGGTTGCGCAGAAGTTGAAGAAGCCGCTTGGCGATATTCCCTTGAGTAAGGCAATCAAGGATTTGGTTGGAGGTAAGCTGGCTGTAGTGTACATGATGGCGCATAACTGACGGTGGCAGGCAAATCTACGCTACAAAATGAAATTCTTGGAGACCTGGGCAAGGAATTTGGCTCAACACCGGAGAAGCCTGAAGACACGCCTCTCGACGAGCTCGGTGTCGCGATGCAACAAACGTTCGATGGAAATCTCGGCAAGACATCACAAGGCCTTATCGCACGGCTCATTTCGTCCAAAATGCCCGGTGGCTTTAACATTACAACGGCGCGTAAATACCTGGAAACACGGTGGGGTCTTGCGTCTGGTCGTCAGGATGGTGTTCTCCTGTTGGCGATCACGATGGAGCCTCCGGCACGTCTCGGATCAGATGGAGATGCGAAGGCATTCCTCGACGATGTGTCACAAAAGTATGCCTCCAGCGCCGGTATCAGCCTGTCCACGGCTGCCGCTGCCGGGCCCGCGGGAGGTGCTGGCGGTGGCATGATGATGGACCCTGCTGCCATCGAAGCCCTGACCAGCGACCAGAAAGCCCTTTTCAAGCAGCAGCTCGAGCTCATTGCTCGGTACCTCAAGATCGACATTCGGGCCGGCGACAAGGCCTTCCAGACTTCGCAAGAATCGACCAAGCTTCTGCAGTCTCAGCTAGATTTGTGGGCCACGGAGCACGGCGATTTCTACGCCTCTGGTATTGAGCCCGTGTTCAGCTCCCTCAAAGCCCGCGTCTACGACTCATCCTGGAACTGGGCTCGTCAGGATGCTCTGAGCATGTATTACGACGTCATTTTCGGTCGACTTCAGGCCGTTGATCGTGAGATTGTTAGCCAGTGTATCCGCATCATGAACAAGTCGAACCCCACGCTGCTCGATTTCATGCAGTACCACATCGATAACTGCCCAACGGAGCGTGGCGGGGCCTACCAGCTTGCCAAGGAGCTCGGTGCTCAGCTCATCATGAACTGCAAGGACGTCCTTACGGTTAATCCCGTCTACAAGGACGTTGCGATTCCCACTGGTCCGCGGACAACTATTGATGCTCGCGGCAACCTCGATTACCAGGAGGTTCCCCGCGCCAGCTGCCGTAAGCTAGAGCACTATGTCCAGCAGATGGCTGAGGGTGGCAAGATCTCAGAGTACGGGAACCGCACCAAGGTCCAGAACGACCTCTCGAAGATATATAAGCTCATCAAGCAACAACACAAGCTGTCCAAGACCTCGCAGCTCGAGATCAAGACGCTGTACAGCGATATCATCCGATCTCTGGCGATGAACGAGAGCCAGATTATCCCCAAGGAGAACGGAAAGGCTAACGGCGCTGTCAAGAGGGCGTCTCCCAAGCCCAAGGGCAAGACTGAGACCATTCCCTTCCTTCACTTGCGCAAGAAGACTCAGCACGGCTGGGACTACAGCAAAAAACTCACTGGCCTGTATCTCGACTGCTTGGAGCAGGCCGCCAAAGATGGCGTGACGTTTGCGGACAAGTACGTCCTCATGACGGGTGCTGGTGCTGGCTCCATTGGTGCCGAGGTGCTTCAGGGTCTCATCAGCGGTGGTGCCAAGGTCATCGTCACGACCAGTCGTTTCTCGCGTGAGGTCACCGAATACTATCAATCCATGTATGCCCGCTTCGGTTCCCGCGGCTCGCAACTGGTTGTCGTGCCCTTCAACCAAGGCAGCGTGCAAGACGTCAATGCCCTGGTCGAGTACATCTATGACACCAAGGCTGGCTTGGGCTGGGATCTCGACTACATCGTCCCCTTCGCTGCCATTTCGGAGCAAGGTCGCCAGATCGATGGCATTGACTCCAAGTCCGAACTCGCTCACCGCATCATGTTGACCAATCTCATCCGTCTTCTCGGCAATGTCAAGGCCCAGAAGGCTACACACGGGTTCGAAACCCGCCCGGCCCAGGTTATCCTTCCCCTTTCGCCCAACCACGGAACTTTCGGAAGTGACGGTCTCTACTCAGAGTCGAAGCTCGGCCTCGAGACACTGTTCAATCGATGGTACGCTGAGGACTGGGCCAACTACCTTACCATCTGCGGCGCCATCATTGGGTGGACCCGTGGCACTGGCCTCATGTCCGGCAACAACATCGTCGCCGAAGCTGTCGAAAACTTTGGTGTTCGCACTTTCTCTCAGCAGGAGATGGCTTTCAACCTCTTGGGTCTCATGTCTCCCACCATCGTCGACCTTTGCCAGAATGAGCCTATCTTCGCCGATCTGAACGGCGGTCTTCAATTCATCACAAACTTAAACGAGACCATGACCCGGGAACGCAAGCGCATCATGGAGACGAGCGAGATCCGCAGAGCCGTCACTAAGGAGACCTCTGCCGAGAACAAGATTGTCAATGGCGAGAACTCTGAGGCTCTATACAAGAGGAAGGTTATCGAGCCCCGCGCCAACATCAAGTTCGAGTTCCCTACCCTTCCCGATTGGAAGTCGGAAGTTGCTCCCCTCAACGAGAACCTCAAGGGCATGGTGGACCTTGAGAAGGTTGTCGTCGTTGCTGGTTTCGCTGAGGTGGGACCTTGGGGTAACTCACGCACCCGTTGGGAAATGGAAGCCTACGGCGAGTTCTCCCTCGAGGGCTGTATCGAGATGGCATGGATCATGGGTCTTATCAAGAACCATAACGGCCCCATCAAGGGCCAGCCATACTCTGGCTGGGTTGATGCTAAGACCGGCGAACCTGTGGAGGACAAGGATATCAAGCCCAAGTACGAGAAGTACATTATCGAGCATGCTGGTATCCGCCTGATCGAGCCCGAGCTGTTTGAGGGATACGACCCCAACAAGAAGCAGCTTCTTCATGAGGTTGTCATCGAGGAAGACCTTGATCCCTTTGAGGCCTCCAAGGACACCGCGGAGGAGTTCAAGCGCCAGCATGGCGACAAGGTCGAGATCTTCGAGATCCCCGAGACTGGTCAGTACACGGTGCGTCTCAAGAAGGGCGCCTCTCTCTGGATTCCCAAGGCTCTCCGCTTTGACCGCCTCGTCGCTGGCCAGATCCCGACTGGTTGGGATGCGAAGCGCTACGGCATCCCAGATGACATCATCTCCCAAGTCGATCCCACAGCTCTGTTCGTCCTTGTCTCAACCGTCGAGGCCCTTCTTTCAGCCGGTATTACCGACCCCTATGAGTTCTACAAGTACGTCCACGTCTCCGAGGTTGGTAACTGCGTTGGTTCCGGTATGGGTGGTGCTACTGCTCTCCGCGGTATGCACCGCGACCGCTTTCTTGACAAGCCTCTGCAGAATGACATCCTTCAGGAGTCGTTCATCAACACCATGTCTGCTTGGGTCAACATGTTGCTTATCTCCTCCTCGGGCCCCATCAAGACTCCTGTTGGTGCATGCGCTACCGCCGTTGAGTCGGTTGACATTGGCTACGAAACTATCATGGAGGGCAAGGCACGCGTCTGCTTCGTCGGTGGCTTTGATGACTTTGGTGAAGAGGGCTCGTACGAGTTCGCCAACATGAAGGCCACGAGCAACGCAGTTGATGAGTTCGCCCACGGACGCACACCCAAGGAGATGTCCCGGCCAACTACGACAACAAGAAATGGCTTCATGGAGTCTCAGGGCTGCGGTATCCAGGTCATTATGACTGCCAGATTAGCCCTGGATATGGGAGTCCCCATCTACGGCGTTCTCGCCCTCACCACCACCGCCTCTGACAAGATCGGCCGCTCCGTCCCTGCTCCAGGACAGGGTGTCCTCACCACCGCCCGGGAGCACCCCGGAAAGTTCCCATCGCCACTTCTAGACATCAAGTACAGGCGGCGGCAGATTGATCGCAGGACTAAGCAGATCCAGAACGACAAGGAAGCCGAGCTGCAGTACCTAGCTGACGAAGTCGAGGCGCTGAAGGCCTCAGGCCGCACTCAGGCGGAAGTGGCCGAGTACGTGGCCGACCGGGCGAGGCACGTTGAGAAGGAAGCCGAAAGGCAGACCAAGGAAGTGCTCCGCAGCTTCGGCAACAACTTCTGGAAGAGTGACCCAAGCATTGCTCCCCTTCGCGGTGCCCTCGCTACTTGGGGCCTTACCATTGACGACCTAGCCGTCGCATCCTTCCACGGTACCTCGACCAAGGCTAACGACAAGAACGAGTCCTCGGTCATCTGCCAACAGCTTCGCCACCTCGGCCGCTCCAAGGGTAACGCGGTTCTGGGTATCTTCCAGAAGTACCTCACTGGTCATCCCAAGGGCGCGGCCGGCGCCTGGATGATGAACGGCTGTTTACAAGTGCTCAACACTGGCCTTGTTCCCGGTAACCGCAATGCGGACAACGTCGACGAGGTCATGGAGAAGTTCGACCTTATCGTCTACCCAAGCAAGAGCATCCAGACGGATGGCGTCAAGGCTTTCTCGGTGACCTCGTTTGGTTTCGGCCAGAAGGGCGCTCAAGCCATCGGTGTGCACCCCAAGTACCTCTTTGCCACGCTTGATGAGGCAACCTTCAACGCATACCGCGCCAAGGTGGAGGCGCGCCAAAAGAAGGCTTACCGTTACTTCCACAATGGCCTTATCAACAACTCACTGTTCGTAGCCAAGAACAACGCGCCGTATACCGAGGAGCAACTCAGCTCAGTCCTGCTCAACCCCGACGCCCGTGTCGCGGAAGACAAGAAGACTGGAGAGCTCACGTTCCCAGTCAACTTCATGAAGCTCTCTGAGAAGAGGAGCTCGCCGTCAGAGAACAACGAGACACTAGCTTCGGTACTCGGGCGAGAGGCTCGCAGGCTTGAAGACATCAACACCCGCATCGGGTTTGACGTCGAGGAGATTTCCAGCCTCAACACTGACAATGACACATTCCTGGACCGCAACTTCACGGAGGGTGAGCTGAAGTACTGCATGGCGTCGGGCACTGGGCGATCACCTCAGAAGTCATTTGCAGGCCGGTGGTGCGCAAAGGAGGCCGTTTTCAAGGCATTGGGTGTGCCGAGCCAGGGAGCAGGAGCAGCACTAAAGGATATTGAGATTCTCGCTGACAAGACGGGCGGGCCAGTTGTCAAGGTAAGCCACCCCTACATACATGACACGGACGTGTTGGACAACATGCTAACATGACACAGCTGCATGGAGGTGCGCTCGAAGCGGCCAAGAACGCGGGTATCAAGCATGTCAGCGTGTCGATTTCATACACGGACAGTCAGGCGGCAGCGATTGCGACGGCCCAGTTGTAAAGAAACGGAACAGTTCGGATGAGTGAGGAGTTTATATTATTTTGTTTAATAGCCATTGCATGTACATTGGGATTTTAGAGGCTTGGCTGTAGAGAGCGGTGGTCGGTGCCGCTAGATGCATGAATCAATTTATGGCGTGTGTACAATATGTCCCTCCCTTCACTGAGAGTGTAAGGCGGAGGTCGGCGTGAATGGTGAAGGATGCTTATCGCAGCCTGATACTGAAGCCCGGATGGCCCTGCTGTCAACCAATCACGGGATGAGTTGGGCGCGGGATTTTGGGTGGAGTTGGCAGGTGTGGTCCCGGCGGGTGCCGGCGCTGGCCGATGACCGATGGAGCCTCGGGCGCGGAAGGGGGAGTGAATCAAGAAGTGGAATTCCTGGTAGATAAAAGCTAGCGGCTTGCCGGGTGTCCACTTCCTCTTCCGTAGGCGATCAACTCTGTCTCAGCTACTTTGCACTTTCTCAGCGGAACTGGAGCCCATGCACAAACAACCTTTGATGATTCCTCTGCCAGCACTCGTCACCCGGCCGCTCACATTCCGCCCCAAAACCTGATTTCTGATTGGCCAATCCAGGACCAAGTAAAGATGGCAACCACAACTCGCAACAAGCTCTTCCTGGGCTCCTTCATCCACAGCAAGGCCCTCGCCGAGCTCGAGTATCTCCACGATGCCGCCATCGCGGTCGATGCATCCGGCAAGATCGTGGCGGTCGAGCGGGACTGTGTCGGTCCCGAGGCGGTGAAGATGGTGCTCGCAAAACTGGGCTGGGCAGAGGCCGACGTCGATGTCGACGCCACGGCCACCAAGGCCGCCCACTTCTTTTTCCCGGGCTTCATCGACACACACTTGCACGCGCCCCAGTACCCCAACGTTGGCATTTTCGGCAACTCCACCCTCCTCGACTGGCTCAACACCTACACCTTCCCGCTCGAGGCTTCCCTCAGCAACCTCGCCCGCGCCAAGCAAGTCTATTCGCGCATCATTGCAAAAACCCTCGCCCACGGCACCACTACCGCCGCTTACTACGCCACCGTTGACGTTGCCGCTACAAACCTCCTCGCCGACCTCTGCCTCGCCGCCGGTCAGCGCGCCCTCGTCGGCCGCGTCTGCATGGACTCCCTCTCGCCGGACTACTACCGCGACGAATCCCCTGCCGCCGCCATTGACGCCACCCATCAAACCATTGCCCACATTGAGCGCATCGATCCAAACGCCCACCTCGTGCGCCCCGTACTCACGCCGCGTTTTGCGCCAAGCTGTTCACCCCCGCTGCTGCGTGCGCTGGGCGACCTCGCAGCGGAACGGCCAGACCTGCCCGTGCAGACTCACATTAGTGAGAATGTTTCAGAAATCGCCCTGGTAAGGGAGCTCTTCCCTGCAGAGCTCACCGGCGCGGTGGATGATTCTTATGCGGGGGTTTATGATGCGTTTGGCTTGTTAACGGACCGGACAATTCTGGCGCATGCGATTCATCTGAGCGAGCCGGAGGCAGATTTGATCTCGAAGAGGAGAGCAAAAGTCGCCCATTGTCCGTGCAGTAATAGTGCGATTACGAGCGGCCAGGCGAGGGTGCGTTGGCTGTTAGAGAAGGGGGTTTGCTGTGGGCTGGGCACGGATATGAGCGGGGGGTACAGCCCCAGTGTGCTGGAGGCAGCGAGGCTTGCGGCACTTGTGAGTCGGCATGTGGCAATGGGGGGTGATGATAACGCCAAGTTAACGGTGGATGAGGTGTTGTATCTCGCAACGAGGGGCGGCGCCGAGGTGGTTGGGTTGGAGGGGAAGGTTGGCGGGTTTGAGGTGGGAATGGATTGGGATGCGCAACTTATTGGCTTGGGGACGGTGACTGCAGAAGGGACGGCCGGGGAAGGCGAGGAGGATGGGAATGTCGATGTGTTTGGGTGGGAGAAGTGGCCAGATATGGTGGCCAAGTGGGTGTACAATGGCGACGACCGGAATACCCGCAAGGTCTGGGTGAAGGGGCGGTTGGTACATGAACGTCACGGTTGAAACCAGGGATCAGGGATTTGATTTTGGGCGGCTCTACATGGTACAGAACTGACATGAACAACATAGACTTGATAACGCGGGGGTATCTACTGACGTTAGATAAGGTTTATGAATATTCAACCCAGGCATAGACGTACGACTTTAAGTAGTTGGTTTTCAATGTTTGTGGGTGGTGAACTGAACTTACCTGCCTTTAGAAACCTGATGTCGGCTGAAAGGTATTACGGTCGAGATGAAATTGCTACGCAATGCTTACTTTGCACCTGCGGAGATATTTTTAAACTACATGTACCTAGCACAGGTACGATCCTGTGGTACTGGCAACGGACAACACGAGATTGAGGCTCTTGCTTGTAGAGGAAGACGAGGACTGAACCTAGGCTAGCGACTGAGTGTCTAATTCGCGGTTTGTAAGGGCGTGCGAGACTCTACTTTACTTTCTCATGTTGTGTGTGTGATACTGTATTCAATACCGGCAAACCTTTCTAACATTCAGCAACCCAGAAATCAAAATGCTCAAATTGATCCGGGGCCCTCTTTGTTGGTTCAAATATCGCACATTGATTGAGGCTCTTCAAAACAGTCATGTCCAATACCTATCAAATGAGGATGACTAGAACTATGTGGAAGAAATCTGGTTCAGTTCAGTTTTAAGTTTTACAAGTTTAAGTTGTTCTCGTGTGCCAGACCAGACTACATGACGAATTTCCAGCATGTTAACTGACAGACATATATGGCGAGCTTGACGAGAAGTAGCATGTTGAGATTTTTGCTGGCGTTTGTTTGCAACTGCTGCTGCAAGCTTCCAGTCTCACTTAAGTATCAAGTCTCAAGTCCCAAGACTCCACAGTGCACCACATCGACGTAGATTGACGTGTTTGTGCTGTTCCAGTAGGTAGGTAGCTTTAGTTCTCAACGAAATGGCTTAACCGTCTGGTCAGGTGGTGCGGCACAGCATACACCACACTTTGAATACCTACATGTACAGATGGGGGCATGGAGTCCAGACACATACCCAACATACCTGCCCTTTGTGAAGGCGTCAAAACTTGCATGCAGTGAGGTAAGGTAGGTAGGTATGCAAGTTCTAGCCAGCCAACCTTCTTGACTGGGTAGTCTAGAACTGGGTACTCGTCACACATGCAGTTTGTGAACTTCAAGTTCTAGACCTCCCTACCTCACCTACACTAGGTTGCTAGGTACGCGCGCTTTCGGCTTTCCTCACATACTTGACCCAGCCCCTCACCACTCACCGCTCGCATGTCTCATCCCGACGTAACACACTAGAGAAGAAAGGAAAAAAAGCCAAGCGCAATGCAGAACAGGGTGGATATGTGTGTGTGACTGGATGAGGCGTCGAACCCGTGACATGTGTCGCAACATTGGATTGGAGCAGATGTTCCCAAAGGACAGGACAGGGGTTCAAAATCGGGCAAAGGCATGTACACACACCAATGACGGCAGTGCATACATAGTTAGTCAAGCATGTGCTGCTGCGCAGCAGCGCAGTGGAGCTCGGTGCGGTGCGGTGCAGTACAGTGTTGAGTGTTGGTAGTCCAGTCACTGGGGCTGCAAGGGCTGGGCTGGGGGAGGGGCTAGATCACTCACTTCGTCGGTTCAGCCTCAGCTCGTAAACGCCAGAGATCTGTCTTTCTGTCACACCTCCTCTGTCAGGTCTGTCCCGACTGGAATGGGCACCCAGGTACCTGGAAAATTCAGTTCCAGACTCCATGCCAGCAAAAGTTTAGGGCCTCGACTCGACTCGTCCTGCCCAGTCCCATCAGCGCATCAGACCTGACCTGACCTGATCTTTTGACCCGATCTGAACCCGTCGTTTAATGTGTCCTTCAACATTTTGAGACGCTGCAGCGTTTGAAGCCAGCCAGCCAGCCAGCCCTTTCATCCGATGAGGTGCACAACGTTTTATCATGAACCCTGTGCTTTTGGGCTGCAAGTTGGAGATGCCGGTGGGTGGGTCCTAGTACTGTTGGGCAGACAGAGAAGAGAGGGGTCACAGAGTTCCGGCTCCCCACTCGCACGGCATTTGGGTGCCGCCCCGCGCGTGTTCAGTGTCCAGTGGTTTTCTGCGCCAAGACTTTGCTATTGAGCAGCGCCACGCAACTTCCATTGCCGTGTGACACACACACAACCAACCCAACCAGTGGAGTGGAGATGCAGGTCAACGGTTTCTTGGAAGGTAAAAAAACGAAGCGGCTGGAGATGTTGCATATCCGATAGGATTACCAAAGTAGTTAGGGCTCTTCTCCTCCAGTGCGTTGGGAGGGGTTCATTGGTTGGGCGGTGCTGGCAGATTTTTGGAAAAAATTGAAAATCGTGGGTGGTGGCTTGTGGCTGAGAGGAGATCGGCTGGATTTCAGCTTTTGCTTTTTTCTATCCCTGCATGCTGTGCTCTGCCGTGCTGCTGCACTGCTCCTCGCCAATGCGTCAACAGGAAATTGCATCTTATCTTCTTGGTTTTCATTGTTGCTCCGGGAGGTAATGATAATCGCATTTATTTATTTTTTTGCAAATGTTCAGTTTAAAAATCTAAATTTAGGATGGTACGGATGGGAAAATTGCGGCAAGCATTCCGGGTTAAGCTTGGGTCAAGCTTTGGTAACGAGGCCTCCATCATCTCTTTTTTCTCCTCGAACACTGAAACATGATGACGGCGGGAACGAACGAAGGGGGGAGGGGGCCGTTCCATTCGGTAAGCGCAAGCGAATACCGCGCCAAGTTTGTTAATGACTTTAGCGGAGAACTTTTCTTCAACGTCAAGCATTTTTACTTCGGACATTCATCGATGGGCGTTTGGTGGGCGCAGCAAAGATAAATCGATGCGGCTAAACCTGTGCGGAGATAAAAGACTTCGTAACACAGCCCCTCCTTGCGTCCTGGTCTTGACTAACACTTCTTTTTTTCACTTTTTCATTCTGTGCCGGAAGGGACGCGAACCAGAGACAGGCAAAAGGCGGGGCCCGGTATCAAATCACACCGGCCGGGGAACCAGGGACCGAAGAGAAGGGGGGAAGGGAACCCCCCTTGCACAGCGAATCCTCATCCCGCAATGATGACCCCTTTCTCAGCCTTCGGAGAAGCGTGACAACGCGACACTCAGCTGTTAGGGGCGCTGGTCGCTTGGCATTACCATGTCTGCGAATCAAGACGTGCAAAACGGCCCCGCGCCCAGACAGCAAGCGCCGTTTTCCCGCAGCAAAGCCAAGCAAGCCCACTTGCCAGGGCCCTGTCTGCACGTCTTACCAGGCCCCCAGTTACAAGCCAAGGACCAGCTGCAGTGGCTGATGCTCCCTAGGACTGCTCAACGAGAAACCTCGGGACAAGAAGTACGCATTGGGCGTCAACGGTTTTGGGGAAATGAGGAAATGCCAGAGGATGGATAAAGATGGGCGTCTTCCCGGAAAAGATTTGCATATTCTGTTGATGTTCTTCTCGTGACCAAGCAGCAGTAGTACTGATCTTCCTCCCTTCCTAACTATCGCGCCTTTCTCCCCAAGGAGAAGCCCTTCGCTCACATTACACTCGTTTTTTCCCCGTCTCCCTTACTTTCCCCCTAATCAACCACAAAAATGGGCGCTTCAGGACTCGTCGCTGTCGGAGCCCCTCCGCTGAGGCCCTGGCTCGTCTACATGCGCTATGCCATCCTCGGCCTCTCTCTCGTCTGTCTCGCCCTTGCCGCCTGGGCCCTGTCCATCTGGGATAATGTCTTCATCTACGGAAACCCTGGTGGCCTGGTCATCTTTGTGACCATCTGGAGTCTGATCGTTTATGGCGGTACCGTCGCCGTTGAGCTCTGGGCTCCCCACATGTTTTACCGTGTGGCCTTCCTCATCGGGTACATCTTCAGCGTCATCTTTTGGCTGTCGGGCTGGTCATGGAGCGCTAGTGTGGCGTCGGCTTTTATGAGCTATTCCCGTCTTGCCGGCTTCAATGATGGCGCCTGGTATCAGTTTGGAGCGGCATGTGCGGGATGTGCTGCAGTTGGTGCTATTATCTGGTGAGTTTTTTTCTCTCCCCTGTCTTTCCCTTCTCCTCGTCCCACTTGGCTTACATTGTCTCCGTACACAGGGTCATGACCATTGTCTACCTCGTCTTCTATATCATGGCCTGCATCAACGACGGCTCCGGCACTACCCAGGTCGAGTTCGGCAATGTCAAGCATCAGACTTCTGCCCCTGCCCCCGCCCCTGCCGCCGGCTATCCCGCTCCCCAGCCTGGGTATCCTGTCCAGCCTGGATATCCCCAACAACAGGGCTACCCCGCTGGACAGCCATATGGTCAGCAGACATATGCCACGCAATAAATGACAAAAGGGGGATCGGTCGGTGATGGTGATGACAATTTATTTCTTTTCTGTTTGTCTGGCTCTGGATCTGTCTGTCTGGCTCTGTCTTGGTTACGTCACGTACGGTCTGGTTCATGCTTGAGAAGAGACTGGACTGGACTGGGTCGGTTGGGTTAATAGAGGGCAGCTACCTGCTATGAGGCGATGCGATCAAATGCCCTTGGCTTTGATGGTTTTATTTTGCAGTGTACTTTACGGGTTGGAGTAGATATGATATCCCAATATGCTTTTGTTCTGTCCATACTTTGGTTGGTTTGAGTGTGTGTGTGTGTGTGTGTAGGCAGGTAAGGCAGCCAATCCCCTTACGTAGCTAAGCATATGATACCTACCTACCTACCTATAGTATGGTTTGGCAAGTATCTGGTTTGCCAGCTGCTCACCAACAGTTCGCACACATATGTATAAGATGTCTGGCGGTGGCCAGAGATTCTCGGTAGGTGAACTGGTCAGTTTTCTTCTAGTCTTCTCCCGCAATTATACTTGTTTAGGCAAATTCACTGCTCAGCTACCTTGCCAAGAAGGTTCAAAAGGCCTTAACGAGTAAATTTCGAAAGCCTTGCATGTTGGAATTAGGGCACTGAATATTCTGCTCTAAACCCCTTGAAAAAACAAAACAGCTTCCCAGCTGTTCATGTATTGTCTGAGCCCCTATGTTCTCGAGAAGTGGTTTTTCAATAAGTGATCCCCCCATTGACAGACCTTGAACCTGCTACACGTGTCGTGTCTCTACCGTAACTTGGTACGAGATGACATGCAGAAAGTTAGTGCACATCTTGGGCATTCTAAACCCATTCTTTTCTGCAGTTATTAGTATACATTCTTTTTGTTTTCTCTTTTCAGCAAGTCCACCTACCTAGGTAAGTAGTCAACATGCTTGCTTGTAACTCCCATCAGCAGTGGGTAATATTATTAGGTAACTAAATCAAACCACGACAGATGTAGGTGCAGGTGCAGGTGTTTGCTCTGCAAGCAAGCAAGCAAACAAGTAGTCAGGCCTACCAAACATTTCAGGATGAAATAAAAAAGGTTGCCCGTAGGGTCTGTCTAATCATGGCAGAGTCAAACCGAGTTAGCACAGATACATGTTGCATACCATGGGAGGCTCTGGACTCTGGTTTCGGGGCTGGTTCAGAGATTTGATCCGGATCCAAATCCAACATGACATGACCTTCGGCCGCCTTCGGGATCCACATCTGATCTACCAGCAACGGCACCGGCCCCGGCCTGAGGCAAGGAGGATTTCTAGAAAAAAGTATGCTACGTCCTTAACAACCCAGCGCTCTCGTGTAACTTGACTGTCTTGTAGAGCAGTCTTCATCCCAACGTGTATGGCGCGGGGGAGATAGTGATGTGTCATTCGTGCCTTATAAAACCTGGGATGAACCCCATCATGCGCTTGACTCGATCTTGGGCGCCTGAGAAGCGTGGCTGCTAGGAAGAGAATCGATGGGTCGAGGTTGGCTATAAGTTACTGCGGGGTCCCGCACACCGAGAGCCTGGA
>Ga0247760_1002611_pt1 | contig 13260 bp, 8 predicted proteins | sample UWRJL171409R4_FD_179936 | JGI IMG/M metagenome (GOLD analysis project Ga0247760, IMG submission 179936) | Plant litter microbial communities from Arlington Agricultural Research Station in Wisconsin, United States - UWRJ-L171-409R-4 | ecosystem: Environmental > Terrestrial > Plant litter >...
AAGGGAAAAACCCCCTGCGAGCGCCAACTACCTACAGCGGCTTTTATGCGTGTGCTGACCTATTGCGTCACTGCTGCCCCCGGCGCTGCGCAGGCGCTGCGGCGGGGTTTCGCAGGTCACATTACACAATAGGGCACCTAATTCGGCGTGTAAATAGAATAATCTCGTTTTTTTCCAAATTATTTAATAATTGGGGAATTTATCGTTTACGTATACGTAATAGCGAAGGCGTATCCCCCCTTTCCGAACGCGGCGGATAGTTACGTTTACGAGGCCGTAATAAAGTATTCTCCTTTATTAAATTTCTAACCGTAGCCTTAAATATGGGTAGAGGGCTATATTTATAAAGTTATAATAATGTATCCTTTTTTACTACGTTATTACTTGTTACGCTAAACGCGGGTACTGCTTCCTTAAATATTAGTGCCTTAACTAGTTTTAAAATACCTATTTCTTCCTATATACCGTTTACGGGTATCCGCCTTATACGTAGCTTGCTAAGAAGGGGGGTTTAAGATAATTCTACGCCTCCGTAACGTTTAATACGGTAACGCCTTTATATAGTAACCTATTTTACCGCTATATTTACAATTCGTTACGTATAATCCGGGTTGCAACTATACGGGAAGATTTGGCGAGGAGGGCGGAGAGGAGTCGCTACAATTTGGGAAAATGCCGCAATAGTTACAGCTATTACAACTGGAGGTATTATAATAGGGGCGTGTAATATTTACGATATAATAGGTTAGCTAGTTACTTCCCCGATAGAATTATTACGTACCCTAGCCCTAACAAAACGAAACTAACGATATCCTTCGCACTTACGTACGAAACTGGCGGCGTTACGGTAATTACGGAATTAATCCGCTAACTAATTAACACGGCATCTTACGCATCACCTTATCGCCTTATTGGGAGTAGCGGAGTTACTTGTACTGGTTGCGGTATTATTTATGGCGTATTGTAAGCTTCGAAATCAACGCGATTTTGGTAGTGGTGGAAATCCTGCAACGGAATTTTTTAGCTGTGATGCAAATGGAGGCTATGGGTTGAACTAAGCGATCTGATTGGCCAGATGTTTTCATATCTTATCTTTCTTTATTAATTTTGCTGACAAATCACTTATCAGTTTTTTTTTTCAGGACCCCAGTATAGTATAGTGCTTCCAGACGCCTCGCCTCCGCCCTCGCCAAGGCTCGGGCTCGGCTCGGCGTCTTCCAGCCCTGGATAATATTTCTTCAATAAGAAGACTGGGTCAACTACCAAGGAGTTTCCTAGATGGAGCACGCTGGTCAGTGAAGATGTACATTGCAGAGCAGAAGAGCAGCCGGTGCCCATCGACGGCCCAACATCGGTCTCCGAGGAGGCAGCCCAAGACGAGCTTCTCCATGACGTAATCGCCATTTTAAATGATATCAGAGAACCCGTATGTCACATTCTCTTCTCAGAACATATATGTCGCTAACACGAAGCAGTCTCTCAACCCTACTCCCTTGATCACTTAGAAACTTTTTTTTTAAATAGAATTGCGTGGGTGGGATGGACCCTCGGTTACGATTTACTACGATGCGTTAAAATGGGGGGGGGGTGTGCTAAGCAAACAGTTATGACGATGTTGGAGGCCATACACCGATGGGTTGCTATATCCAAGTTTCTAGCAAGGAGCTGGGCGAACTTGCGGGCTCTGTGAAATACAAACTGGTATTCTCTGCGACAGTCTTTGCGATAACTCATCGATTCTTCTCCTAGGGCCTCAAGGTCCCCTCGCATAAAAGATACTGTCATAGAAGTGGAGCCAACCGCTGCTTGAGTAGGCGATTCAAATGTCGGGACGAATTTTGTCAGTGTGGCAATCCCAGTACACGAAAGCCCGGATGTGCCTGACTTGGACTCTTTCTAGGTGACGACACCAGATCAGCAGTGGACGATTCAGGTGAAACTTGCCAACAGCCTTGTCCCCGAATCTCGCCCGCGCGCGACGTCTTGAGCATCTGGTTTGTGTCAAAGAAGCTTTAACCCACGACTGTAATTCTGGCTAAGAACTTTGTAGATTTTTCGCATGTGCAACGTCCCGCATCAATAAAGAACCCCTGACGGCTCGGTCGGTCGTCCCACTTGCAGCTAAATGGCTCCTAACAACTTCGGTGTGGACGTTGGTGTCTCTTTTAAGAGGAACTATATAGTATCAAGAGATGAATTGGCGTTCCGTTGGATAGGTGGATGCGGGAGGAAAGTTCTAAACATTTGATAAGTGATAGAACGCCAAGGATGACAACAAAGTTTTTCGTTTGTGCTGTCTGATTTGATTCATTTGGGTTTGGTTTTAAGACCGTGAAGGAAGAGGATTTGCATATAGTATTACAAAGGTACGTCATGCAGCCACACGCTAGGTGTAGTACACGCAGACACAGTGGCCAGCTGCACCCCCATGGTCACTCACACACTGCAGCAAGTGTCAGCGGAAAATATCATCACTTTGGAACTCAGAATACCATACCGAACCGCTGTCCCTCCAGCAGTGACCTGTGCAGTAGCTGTAGCATTCGGTATCGCTGTAGACATTACACGCTCGACTGGGACAAAGTTTGCTGCTTTCCTCAGCCAAGTCGTGAATGGCAGGCGTCGCCAGAGCCATTGAAAGGCTAACAAAGGCTGCAAAAGCAAGGGATTTCAAATTCATTGTGATAGGTCTGTAGGGACCCCTTGGGTGTGAAAAATCGAGTGAGAAAGAGGCACTCAACTAGATGGGTTGGGGACAATGCACTTATAGTCTGGTTAAGTGGCAATCGCTCGCTAATCGCAATGGTATGTTTGGATACCGCAGAGTATCTAATGTTACCCTAATATCAGTATTACAGTCATACGGATGAACTTCCTACCGGTGTGCCACCACCTACAAATCGTACCGCACCTTAATTTCCGTAATCCTCAAGCCCAAGAATTACCTGGAGTGCTACGCGAAGAAAGTCATTAAATACAAAAACATCCCTAGCTGGATTTATACTGCCCAAACGACTGTTGGTTTGCTCTTCCCTAAGTCAGTGCTCGAGGTATTCTAACGTTTCCTTGTTTTTAGCTCGAGAGTGTCTGTCTATACGGATGACATCTCTGAATACACAACAAATCTCCACACAGCTGGTGAAATGCCTGGTGTGCTACCGGCTTTGAGAAGCTGGAACGTGGCACTCATGAAGTTCCTAGTGGAAGAGTGTGGTGCAAGGATCCCTAGTGCCTGGATGGAGACAAGAGCCAGCTTGCTGCATCTTCGGCACTACCCACTTATCGGATACAACCATAGAGGACGTTAAGCATCGCCTCAGCAAAATGAAGCCATATATTCCATGGTCGAAAGCGTACACACTGGGCCCGTATTTCACCATCGAAGCGGCGCCAGCTTTGGTTAGGGTCAGCCTTAAGAATGGCGGCGACCCAAACCGAGGTCGCGTTGTAGATGGGCCGACGCCCCTCGGCAGTGTTATACAGCAGGGTAAAAGCGAAGAAATCATGGAACTGCTGTTGGAATATAAAGCTGACTGTAGAAGCGTTCCATGTTTGGTTCGAGTGCACAATACCAACAACCCCTGACCCAGCAGTTATCATCTCGACACTTTAGCCGGTTGGCGAAACAAAGAAAAACGCCACACCCACATGCATTGACCGGGTTGAGTATCTTGATAGCGCGGGTGCCAATAGCCGCGACGCTCATCATTGGCGCGCACTAGACAACACGGGCCTCGACTGTATGGACGATATAGAAGATATCAAATCCATGGTACAGGAAACGACCTGGCCTCATCAATTCAGGAATAAAACCGGATCTAAGACTTTACAATTAGCTTGGCCACTTATTATATACCATCCTATTATACTAAAGAATCCGCACCGTAATACCATAAAATGAGAGCACTTATTCTCCAGGGCAATAATCTTAGTTGGCGGTTAACTTTTGACGAGCACGAAAGCGGTGAGTATTCATACATATAATAAAGTATAACCCACCTGGAAAGCGGGCAAGTTAAGGCCCGAATTTGGGACCGCGGTTGGACACTGCCAAGAGGCGACAGTGACCCGAATCCTGGGCCACGGTCTTGAATTTTGGCCCAGAATATACCAGTACATGCCCTGGAATGTTACACAATGCCACGGCTCGAAATCTGGGACAGCACCGATGGGATGCCCCACAGTATACCAGTACATACCCTGGGAGAGTACGTAATATTTGAAAGAATAAGGGCATTTAAACTTCCCACCTCGAAAATAAGCAGGAGATCCCCCAGCTTACACCAGGCATCAGCTTACTAGCAATTGGTTGATGTCTCCAGATTTGATGATATTAGCCGCAGACGTAATATGGATATCACAAGCGAGGTCCCTTAGCACCACAGCGTGGGTTTCTGGCTTCCTGGAAACCCAAGTTATTACCTGCGCAATCGGGCATTATCAGCCCGACTTATCATAACTTCAGCTTGGAATGCCAGTGATGGTAGATATAACATCGCGTGTGTGCGCAGCCGCTACCAGAGACATCGTTCACCCCCTACTCCCGCTAATTCTACCATGTTTATCACGATGAAGTTCGTGGTCGCAATATTCCTCGGGCTACGGGCCACCCTCGTCAGCGCAACTGTCATACGGCCATGGGAAATCAGAGCTCTTGGAACCACTTCGCCGCCAAATAGACAAGGCGATGGGCCAATACCCAGCTACGCAGCGCTGAAAATCGCCGACCCGACCGGCTACTCTATGCCATCATACGCTGAAGCTTCGACGTGCCGAGTGGACTGGCAATACCTCGAGCAACCATATGGCAAACCATTCAATTGTACCGCGGTCGAGTACGGAGTGTGGTCAGTTGAAATGGTCGAGTCCAACAACACCAGATCCGCTTCGCCCACCACAGACTTTGGATTGCACATTGCGTTGGCACACAAAGACTTTGGTCTCTGGGAAGCCGAACCGTGGTTCAAGGTTGGAGACAACATGCAGGGAATGTGTTCAGCTGGAGGCTTGTGCGCGTTTCAACTGAAGGGGGAGTTGATACCATTGTCCGTCAAGCAAAAGAAGAAAAAGAAAGGCGCGGAAGACGAGACGTAAATAGTAAATATGGATCGGTGCGAACTTTGGACATGACATGGATAAAATTAAAACTAAGCTGGTTTAGCTCTTCCTCCTGCCCTGGATCAGATGAGTGACGTTAGTTAGGTGGTGAGTAGAATTTGACAATGAAGCAGTCGCGTGTTAGGCAACACTTGTGAAAATCTAGTGGAGCAAATAAAAAAATAAAAAAATAAACATTATTTTTCCAACACTGCCATTCATTTCGTTCACAAGAATAGTGACGTCCTCGGTAACAGAGCTATTATTCCAGGCAGGCTCCTGGGTCCGAGCCGAGTACCGTTTTGGGGGTGCTAAGCTGTAAAGAACTTTTGCCGACCGAAAATATCCCTCTGTTTCGTACGTCAAGCCCCATTTCTTGCCGCTCCCAATCAGAATCCCAGGAGCTGAGCAAACCGATCTGGGATCGACCTTGTTGAACCGCCCCTACCAAAAGAGTGCGAGACGTATGCGAGCACTACCTCTTGGCAGTTTCCGCCACGGCACTCAGCCAGTCGGTAAGTGTGGGGCACAGTCACCCTCGTTTCAAAGCAAAAGTACCTTACCTACTTGGTACCCTTCATAAATACAGGCGATGCCCAGAAGTGGCGGCCGCTGTGTTACCACTCACGACTTGTTTGGCCACTGATTCCAACAACATTCCCTGGGCGCAATGCCCGACCATGGACTACAACATCGATGCATCGACCAGCAGCGATAACTCACCGCCGAGGTATTCGACGAAAAGGAGATCACTGCGGACATTTCTGGTCGGCTGGCGACGTGCAGCAGCGTACTTGATCGCTTTGATCTTTTCCCTGGCAGCGCTCTTACTCTCCGGTCTCCTAGTCTCGTTGTACGGCTTGCCAAATAGCCCAAAGTCCATTTCCAACGACGAAGGGAACAGCACGACGACGCTCATTTTTCGGGGTAGCTGCGATGCATCGACAAAATACAACTTCTGGGGCCATCTGGCCATCAACTTGATCGCATCGGGCGTGCTGGCATCGTCCAACTTTTTTATGCAGGTTCTCGTCGCCCCAACCCGATCCGATGTCGACCGCGCACATGCCAAGGGAGTGGCATTGGAGATTGGTGTGCAGTCATGGCGAAACCTATTTCACGTCCCCCTTCGCAACACCATCTTCTGGGTCCTCCTCGCTGTGAGCACGATACCGCTGCATCTAGTCTTCAACTCGACTATTCTCGAGTCCAGGGCATCGACCGACTTTCTTATGTTGATGGCATCGGAGGAATACGTTCGAGGCGCACCATGGGACGCTGCAGGGGCATCGGGGCTGCAGAAGGGCAATCGCGGACCGCCCAGGATGAACGACATTCAGAAATCTCTCGCCGAGAACCCGAGCCGCTGGGAGAAGATGGACGTGCAGTCATGCTATGCTCGGTATAATGACACATCTCGGGCCCTGTTTGAGCGGCGGGATGTTATCATGGTGCTTGGGCTGGACCCAAACGATGCCAACAATAACAACACCGGCTCTTTTGGTTGGACCTTTAACAACACGGCTGAAAACTCGCTGTGGTATTTTGCTGAATACTATCGCACCGACCTGTGGGTGGGATACTTGAACGCCGGGAGGTGGTTTGCAAAAGATCTAGAGCAGGGGTTTGGGCAGGACATGAAAGGCAACATCAAGTTTGACTTGTCTACCTCCACGGTGCACAACAACGCGTCTATATACCCACCAGGACTACGAACCATGAAAGCCGAGTACTGCTTGTCAGAGTCGTGGACAGCGCCGTGTCGAGTCGAGGTGGACAATACGCTTTTGTTCGTCGTGGTTCTCATTTGCTCGATAAAATTGGGCCTCTGCGTCATCATATTGATCACGGCGAGAGGCCCGACCCCTCTTATTACCCCCGGCGACGCCATCGAGTCCTTCATTACCAAGCCCGATGTCACCACGGCCGGTATGTGCGCCTTTCGCCCCAGGGACTTGGATAATGCGAAAAAGGGCTACCAATGGATCCCTTCGGCTCGCCAGTGGACGGCGGAGAAAAAGTCACGGCGGAGTCTGTTTGCTGTACCACGATCCATCTGGATTTGGTCGTACATGTTGATCGGCGGATCTCTTACCGTCGGCCTTATCTTCCTCGTCATAGCGACCCAAGAGCAGTGGATCACTGACTCTGAGTTTGGACATGACGCCAAGAACCGTCAAATGGAAATGGCAAAGATCAATCCTTCAAAGACCAACATAATCGTCCTCGCCAACACCCCGCAACTCATTCTCAGCATGTGCTACTTTGCCTACAACGGCCTGTTCACGCGGATACTATGCGCCTTTGAATGGGACAAGTTCAGCGTCATGTATAAATCTCTCCGCGTTACTCACCGCAAAGGGGCCGAGCAGCGTTCGACCTACCGCTTGCAACTTCCTTACCGATGGTCAATCCCGCTGTTGTTAGTTAGTGCCATTCTGCATTGGCTGTACTCTAACAGTTTTTATCTCACCATCTTTGAGAGTAAGTTTGAATCAAATCCTTAACTCACATGCAGCGTTGCACACCACTAACATGCATTTTACCACACCCAGGCCATACCATGACCGGTATAGAGGAGAACACCGGACTCGCATACTCATCGCTTTCCATCTTCATCTCATTCTTTTTATCCCTCGCTGTAGCCTCTGCCCCATTAATCATCGGCTTCTTTGCAAAGCTGCCCGGTACCATGATCATTTCGCAAAACAACTCGGCGATTATTTCCGCTGCTTGTCATTGCGTCGTCGACACGAACACAAAGCCCGCATCCCTTTCATACTCTTCCGAGCACGAGGTGGGAGCGTCCATGAAGAAAGCTCTGTCGGTGTCGAGCGCCATACCGCTCGTGACAAGAAACGGGACCGATACAGAGTACGAACCGGGGAATAGGAGTAGGGAAGAAAGATTGTGGGATCTAGCTTTGGGGAAGCTGAAATGGGGAGTCGTCTCGCCCGGTGCTTGGCCTGGCATGGTGTATCCCGAGAGTGAGCCGGGACATTTGGCTTTCGTGGGCGCTGGACAGGATGTGTGCGCGGTGACTGATGGGAGCTTTTATGCTGGAAAGGTCTCAGACTGATGATCTGTTGGCCCCAGGCTATTGTGTTGGCGAGGGTATGCTCCTCATGATGTAAAGTAAGTAGGCAAGATGTAAGATGTTCGAACGACTTGACGATAATAAACTAGAATCAAATGTACCTCACATTAGAATACGCCTCATAGCGCCTCTTAGCCTGTCCTAGCCCAGTAATTTCCAGCAGCTTTCGGTCCTGCGTGGCTTGTAAGCGCTGGGAAACAAGCCACGGCGGGACGCGCAAATGGCCCCTAGCCACCTTTCAATGTCGCAGGACGAATTACAATTCTCTTTCGCATCCAACCTCGATATGAGGACACAGGGAAACGCCCTCGGAGGAACTTCACCTAACAACAGACATTGAAAAATGTGTTGCTGTGTGGGTGCGTTGGCTGATTCCTATTAACTGCACAAGTCGATGCCAAGAGTAAAGTCCAGCACTGGCTCGCTATCTACTAATCTACTATTGCCCTTTAATTTCCCCGTGGACTGTCGTACGGACACCTGTGCCGGAATCCTAGTATCCCAAGACTGCTTTAGAGCGTCGTATTTCATTTCAGGAGAAACCCGCCGGCGGCGCTTGAGCTGATTGGCTGTGGATGGTTAGAAAATATGTGTGGAACTTGTGCAGCCGTCTCAGCTGTCGCCACTGCTATATTCGGGTACTGGGAGGCGCAGCCGCCTTAGCTGCCAGGTACCAACGGATATGAAGATGCCGAGGATAATTTCCCCACAAAGAGAGGCTCAGTCGAATTTTTGAAATCGTCACTCCGCCCCTCCGTCCCTGTTCTCAGAATTCCCCCAAAGTCATCGCAGAAAGAAATATGAGCAACCGCCCTGACACGGGATGAGCTCGCAAACGCGATATGACCCCGCCCCTGCATCGGACCAAGTGGAGATGATGGATCCGGTGCAATGGAATCGCAAACACGGCTACAGTGCCCGAGTAACCACTTTTCAGGCCTTCGGATTATGGAGACTCGAATTCCTCGCTGCGTTGTTAGCTGTCGGGTTTCTCGCTGCCATATTTATCACGCTGGCGCGCTTTAATGGTCAAGACGTACCGAATTGGCCTGTCAACCTCAACCTCAATTCCCTGGTGGCCATCTACGCGACTCTCCTAAGGGCATTGCTCCTCTTTGCCATCGCCGAAGTCATCAGTCAGGAGAAGTGGTACTGGTTCGATAGACCACGTCCCCTTCGAAATCTGGAAGACTTTGATCTTGCAAGTCGGGGAGCTTTCGGGAGCGTCAAGTTGCTACCAATTGCATTTCCTTCGTAAGAGAACACTCAATCAGAAACCTCTACGGTGGGCGCTGACAATTAAAGTATGGTACCCTTTGTAGCCGCTCTCACCACCATTCTTCTGCTCGCTATCGGCCCCTTTGCGCAGCAAGCCATCAAGACAAACTTGTGCAGACGCATCCTCGACTCGGGAGAGCAGGCGCGCATTCCCGTTGCTGCCAAACTTCCGCTCTCAGATGTCGGAACCGGCCCCAATATTGGGCCAGTGACGATACCGCCAGCAGCTTTAAATGCTGTGAGAGCAGGTCTTACAACTCCCAGCACCGCATCTACAGATGTCCTTCCCTTCACATGCCCAACCGGCAATTGCACCTTTCCATCGTTTGATGGCATCACCCATTCATCTCTCGGCTTGTGCAGCGCATGCGAAGACCTTACATCCACCGTTATCCAGTTGCCCAACAACTGCCCAACCGAGAAGGGAACCTACGTAAACTGCAATTACTTTTTCGGACCGCCCTTCGCTGCCAACGCGACAGTCAAAATCGGCAATGATCCGTTCACGGTTGCGTCATCCTCCCCCAAGGCGGCGTTCCTTTCGAGCTCGTACGCGAACACGGTCCCTTTTGACTGGATCAACATTACGCTACTTACTCGCTCTCTCGCCGGATGCGAAGGCCTAAACGGTAACCTGGGCTGCCCAAATGCTCCAAGATACCCGAACCTCACGGGACTCCAAAATCCCGTCGACTTTAATTTTACCATGATCGGAGCTCGCTGTGGCTTTTTTCCGTGCATCAAACACTATCATGGCGAGATACAGAACGGCAAGCTGAACGAGCGAGTCGTGTCAACCACCAAGCTCGTCGCCAATTTTACAACTAACAGAGTCCTTACGCTCGCTGCGGTATCTAATCCTTGCCTTGTCGACGGCAGTTGGTATGACTCGTCCAATATGACCCTCGCAGCATCCAAGTATGGCGAGGAAACCCTCAACGGAACGATCGGGAAGACGACCGCCCCTCGACCCTGCGTCGTCAAATTACAAAATGAATGGATGAATGTCCTCAGCACCGAGTTCAACAAGGTCTTTACCGGAGGATGCAGGCCCGTCGCGACGAACAAAGCGGTCATCTTGCCTCACACGACCATGTTCTGTCCCAACTGGTGGATAAGCAGCTTGTGGAACAACGGCAGTGCAACATTCGATTCTATCAAACAGCAGACTGACAATGTGGCATCGGCCGTGACGAACCATATAAGAACTGCCGGACTTGTGTGGGGTGCCATTGACGAGCAGGGGAGAAGACCGAACTCGTCCGACCTCGCTTTTGTAACGGGCACCACGGAACGGACGGACTTGTGCATCCAGTTCGACTGGGCGTGGCTGCTTCTCCCGACGGGGCTGACGTTTATTACCATCTCTCTGCTCATTGCTTCGGTATTGCGCACATCTCTCAAGGAGTCGCCGCTGCCAGCGTGGAAATCATCGGTTCTTCCCCTGCTCTTCCACGGGTTTAGGGGCAGGGTTGAGCCACCAGACCACAACCTGCAGCCGCGCGAGATTGAACAGACGGTGAAGACTATGACAGCGACGTATGCTCAGGATGAATATGGGGGAGGTGGTATACAAGTGGTTGATGGGGGTATAAGACGCCGACATGTGAGCGAAGGGTATGAAAATCTAACATAAGGTGAATATGAATGTGCCACGAATACGGATTACGGGGAAAAGTAGATTATATATTAATTATAAAGATATTTATTATTTTAAAGCACAAGGGAAAAAAAAGGACGAGTCATGGGCCATAGCCCTATAGCTCAGTAGTAGGGCCTCGCGAGTGTTAGCTAGAGGGTGGACCTGAGCCCGACACAATGGATTAGCAACCCGTCTGAACCCGACACAAAGGATTAATCGCCCGAACTAACGTTGAACCCCAAGTTTTGTCACAAAGACTTGGGGTGGACCCCGCAGCGTCCTCGCCATCCTCGCCGTCCTCACCCGTCCTCATCCCCTGCATCAAGTCCGTCACCAGGGAAAAAGCACAGCAACTGTCTTGAAGGGTTGATCTCATGCGCATTTCGGGCAAGAGCCACAAAATAACCAAAGAGGCTGGGTTTTGTCAACCCCATCTCGCATTCCTATTGCCCCTCGCTCTCCTCTCCACCCCGACGACAGTATCAGCAGCGCGTCATTCGCATCCTTGCCACGTCGCAGAAGTTGGGCTACAAGCTCGACAGCGAAACCCCACCCAGCCCCCATCACGCCCTGTACTGCTCCCGACCTGAAGTCCAGGACCGCGTGAATATGGCCAGTCCCAACCCTCAAGAAGGCTCCCACGTGGCTCCTGAGATCGCCGACGAGACTGCTGAAATGGCCGACGAGGACACGCTTGAACAGAAGGACAACGGGCTCATACTCGAGTTTGCGCCCTTCAAACTCGAGGAAATAATTAAATATGAGCCCGGCGGCTATCACCCTGTTCACCTTGGCGACGTCGTTGGTGATGCGTATCGCATCATCCACAAGCTTGGGCATGGAGGGTTTTCCACCGTTTGGCTCGCACGAGTTCTGAACGCCAAAGATACAGCCAAGTATGTGGCCCTGAAGATCATCAGAGCCGATTCATCTGGCGACGACTGTCCCGAGTTACTCCTGGATCGCCTCGCTGGTGGAATAGGCGAAAAAGGAGGTTCCAAGTACCTCTCCATTCCCCTTGACCGGTTCCAAGTTGTGGGCCCTAACGGGTCCCACCTTTGTTTCGTATACCCTGTAATGGGCCCTCGAGTCTCCTACGGAGTTTTTCGAGGTTCGGACGACCTGGATGAGATTCTGCGACGTGTATGCTACGGCGTCACGGCAGCCATCGCTTCCCTTCACCATCAGGGTATTTGCCACGGAGGTGAGAAACAATCCGCCCTGCTACCCTGATGCGATACTAAGATAAAATAGATCTTAGACCACATAATATTTTGCACCCAGTTACTGGCTTTGACAGGCTCTCTGAAGAAGAGATACTTAGCATCCTCGGCGAGCCCCGTTGCAACCCCGTCCTCGACGCCAACGGGAAGGAGAACACGATGCCAACCGCTCCCCGATATCTCGTCTACCCCGTTGCCTGGGAGAGCGTAGACACCCAATTCTTGCTCAAGACTCCTAAAATCATCGACTTTGGGGAGTGTTTCGATATCTCCAACCCTCCCGAGGACGTCGGCACGCCAGGATGCTACCGCTCGCCCGAACTGCTTCTCGAAAACCAGCTCGGTATCGCCTCTGATCTTTGGGCATTGGCCTGTACCCTGTTTGAGATCCGGACGGGAAGAAAGCTCTTTGATTCGTTCCATGACGACGATGACGATTACCTCGAGGCTATGTGCTTGGTCCTCGGCAGGCTCCCGGAACCGTGGTGGCCCACAACGTGGGAAGCTCGAAAACGCTTTTTCAAAGATGAGACGGATGAGCATGGTCGCGCTCTCCCAGTTCACGAATCCCAGACAGCTGTTTATGATAACGTGCACCCATCGGCCCCCCAAGGCGTACGCTCCCTCGTGGACAAGATGGGGCCGGGGTTGTGGTATATGGATACCAAGATGTGGTTTAACAAGAAAATCCCGGGCGAGGAGAAACCGATCTTTGCCGATCTTCTTGGGAAACTACTGGCGCTCAAACCCAAAGACAGGATTAGTGCAGAGACAGCGCTGGAGCATGAGTGGTTTAGGATGTAGATTTTGCCGATCAGTGGATGGCGGTCCAACGCCCCATGATGATGCCTTTGGAGAGCAAAGGCCTCTGGCTCAAGAAATAGAGAGGTGTACTGGTGCAAAAAAAAAAAACCCCAGTGAGG
>Ga0247760_1002612_pt1 | contig 13257 bp, 14 predicted proteins | sample UWRJL171409R4_FD_179936 | JGI IMG/M metagenome (GOLD analysis project Ga0247760, IMG submission 179936) | Plant litter microbial communities from Arlington Agricultural Research Station in Wisconsin, United States - UWRJ-L171-409R-4 | ecosystem: Environmental > Terrestrial > Plant litter >...
CCCCCTCTCTCTCTCTCTCTCTGTCTCTCTCCTTTTTTCTTCTTCTTCTTTTTTTTCTCTCTTTCCCAGATCACGGCTCCGAATCCATCCACCGCTCCGTCAGTACCCCCGCCCCCCCAATACTTTTAAACTTGGAAATATTCTTCCAACTCGCACTGGCCGAAACCTCCCACGTCGCAAACAACACGTGGTTATCCTTGCCGAGCACAAACACGCCCAGCGTATACCGCGACGAAGCCGACAGGGGAAGCTCCACCACGTAGGGCGCGCTATTCGCCAACACGCCGAGATCTTCCCATCCGTTGTTCTCGTCGTCACCGTCAGCCCATTGGTTATTTATATACGCGCGGTGTTTAAGCCGGTCGTCCGTGCCGACTGCTAGGATATCAAGACGCGCACCTCCGGGGGTAGTTACCATTACGGCGGGGACGCTTTGAAATCTTACGTTTGTTTCGCTAATACTCTCTAGCGGGGGTGAATAATTCGCCGACTTGGACCAGCCAAAATGGTAAATCTTCCTGTCCTGGCCGGTTCCGAAAAAGTCGATTCGCGGATCCTTATCGCTCTGTGAAGTTGCGGCAATGACGGGTTCTCCGGAAAATGCGCCGCCCAGGTCTTTCCACGTGATGAATTGCGAGTTGGGTTCCCGTCGTTGTGTGTGAGCGACACTGCGTGTTCCGCGCTGGTACATGATCAGGTCTTGCATGATGCCGCTTTCTCTGGTGCGACAGGCTACCGCTACCGAAGAACCCAGGATCCCACCGAGGTTCTGCGTGTCCCATTTGTCGACGTAGCGGGTCGGGTAGCCGGGCATGTTCTTGAAGTTGGCATCCTCTTCGGTGAATAATTTGGTCGTCATTAATAGCCCTTGCTCGCCGCCGCCGCCGCTGCCACCGCTGCTTCCCCGCGCAAAAGGGTCAACGTAATCGGTAACGCCGGTTCGCCAGGGAATAAAACAGGCGGTAACGGGAGAGTTGGTCGTCGCGTTCATATCTAGCCATGCCGATTCCCAGGTTCCGTTTCGGTATGTTTTTGCTACTATCTTCCCTCCTCCACTACCATTGTTGTTGCCGGATGACACGCCCAAAACACTGATACGTTTTCGATTCCGTCCCCAAACTACCGACTCGGGCTGGCTCTGGAAATTCCCACCCAAAGTCCACCAGTCGTTGCCCATCCAGGCCTGGGATTTCCCGTCGTATACGCGCGTCCAGATGGCGCCGTCGCGGCCTCGCGCAAAGATGTGGAGGGAATTTTCGTTTTCGTAGACGAATTTCTGCGCGGAAAAGAGTTGGTTGCAGGTTGTGCCGCGACAGGCGCTTTTGAAATTTAGATCAGAGGGCAAGATGTTGTTGTTGTTACCACTGGTGTTGTTTTTGTCATTGCCGGTCCTAAATCAATATCAATGTAGACGCCAAGGTTAGCCATTTTTTATTTTATTTTTTGTTCCCCCTTCCGAATGTCAAGTTGTGTTTGCTCCCAGAAGAGCAAAAATGTGAGTGCAACATACCCTGAACCTGGCTCGGCACTTGACGCCGTCTTTTCACTTTGACTTTTCAGACCCAAACCTACGACACAGCCCACGATTATGGCCACTATCGCAAGAACCCCGCCCCCCGCTGCGACCCATATTCTCTTTCGTTTCCACCATGGCCGTGACTGTGACTGTAACCTTTTATCTGTCTCGTCTGTATCGGTTGATGGCGCATATGGTTGTGGTTGGACAGCTTCAGCCCAGACGTAATCGGCTTGCTGAGTCGCCGCCAAGTATTTATAGGAATCGGGAACAACCTGGAGCGAAAAATCCGGCTGGTGAACCTGTTTGTGGGATTCTTCAAAAACCTGTAGCGTAGAATACGGACATGCTTCCAGTCCTGTGTCGTATTGTTGGGAACTTGCACTTTTAATTCCAATTGCTGCTTGTTCTCGTGTCGAAGGGGCGACTTCTTTGCTGGTATCTTGATCGGTATCCACGGGTATGGGCCAAAACGACATGGACGCAGAGATTCGGCGGTCATTGCCAGCCATGGCCATGGCGTTGCGTCTTTGTGGAAACAAATGGTGATTACAATTCCATTCCCTTTTGAAAGGAAGAAAAAGGTGCGACTTTCTTTTGCTGTTACCTAAGGTCTGTAGGTACCAATGCCAATGTCCTGCCAATGCCCTGCCTGAGCCTGAGTCTTGGCCGCCCCCCCTTGGCCTGTTTTTAGAGCCCCTAAACCATGTTGGCTTTTTTAAACCTTCCAGACCTGTTGAAGGACTTTTGCGCCCGCCTGAGTGGTGGCTTCGCACTTTTTTTGGTTCCTCTGCGCCGCAGCCTCGGAATCGCCCAAAGGATTCATTGTTCTCAGCCGCCTTTTGAACTACAGTGCATTACATTACATTACACTAGACCCCACCTACGAAGCGAAGTCCTTGGCACGGATAGGCAAGGCAAGGTAAGGCAAGGCAAGGTAAAAAGCACAAGTACCTACTCAGCCCTGTTTTTCGCCAGAAATGGAAGACCCCCAAGGTTCCCAAGGTTGAATTTCGTCGCAAGTCTGTTTTTCGAGAAGCCTAGGACTATTGTCTATAGGAAACAAAAGAGCCACCGCATGCTGTTATTCTATCTTTGCGTGGACCTTTGGGTAGTTCTATCTACATTTCTGGACATTTTCAAGCTGCGGTTCCTCGTTGAGTTATCTCGACATTTAAACTTTTCGCAATACGAATCCTAATCAAACTAGCGTAACCTCAGGGAGTCAAAGCTGACCCTGAAGCGTACATGTACACCAATACACACTTCCATGGTATGACGACACGACGCAGGGAACTTGTGTAACCCTGTCATGCTTGCCTTACCTTGCCATGCCACGCCCAAGTAGGTACCGAGCATAGAACCAAGATTTCTTACATTGGTTTTCTGCGGCACAAAACGACAAAACATGCGGCCAAGTGGCGCAACGGTAAAAAATGTGCCGAAGAAGCGAAGTAAAGTGCGACAAAGATACCGAGGGAGGGCTGGTCATGTCGGGTAATGCGAAATTGAAATTGTGCATGTGGGCTGGACTGGGCTGGACTGGATGTGTAGATGGTTCCTTGGATCGGGAAGGCAACGAGGAGGAAACGATCCCAGACTCCCAGGTCGAGTCAGGTCGAGCACTAAGAAAAAGCCGGGCGGGTTGAAGATACGGGGAGGTCTTGGGCATGTGCTTTGTACATATCTAGGTAACCTATGTATCATTCCTTGGCCTCCGGTTCTGCCTCTTTCGGCTTCTCCCCTATATCTTCTTGGCACTCATTATCAATTTCTCCATCTTTTTGCTTTTCTTTTTCTTTTCCCTTTCCTTTCCCTTTTCCTGTGTCTTTTTCATCACCTCCTATATTTTCACCATCCAGTTCCTCCCCTTCTTCCCCCGCATCTTTATCCAACTTGATCCTTTTGGGAGAATTTTCATGTCCCGATTCTTTCTTTTCCCATCCAAACCGCTCTTTAAATTCATCCAATGCTCTCCTCCACGTACCGCCATCATCATACTCATCATCATTGATGTCCTCTTCTCCATCCAGATAGCGCCTCTGTTTTTCCGGTAGAGGATCACCAGTCACACGATTGATATTCAGCATGGTGAGCAGCACCCCGGGATAATCCAAGGTAGATTGCGGCCTCCGACCTTCCCGTTTTCTCTCTTCCTTATCAATCGGACTGCGCTCCCAGACATCTCGGTAAATTCTGTGGAAAATGATGGCATCTTCATTTTTGTATCGTACGCGATTACGATCGTCAACGAGGATGGGAAGGGGACATGAAGTCTTGGCTGTAGCGGAGTCGGCAGCAAGTAAAAAGTCGATGAGGGCTTGTTGCTGGTGGTCGAGAAGCTGGGTGACGAGCATGGTGACCTTGTTCCGACAGGGGTGGAGGTAAATGTTGGGGGAGGTTTTCTTGTTGTTCTTGGGTCATGATGAACTCGCCGTGCTCATCCAACTCAGCTCGGCGATCAAAGACCACAACACCGCCGAGAATACGGTCTTCAGACCAGTAGCCGACCATATCGGCTATGCCGTCGGGATAGATGTCGTGGTCGAGGTAAAATGGGTGGTTGAAGATGGTAGGAGGGGGCTTCCAGGGTTGCCAGTTCTCAAATTTTGCCGCATAGTCAGGCGTCGGCTCCATCCAGTTGGTAACAGCATCAATGTCCTTTCCTTTATGGAGACGGAATTCCAGCTGGTGGAGCAGCACGGCGAATTGGTGGAGGGACACTGCCACCATTTCAATGAGTCGCGTGTTGAACATCTTTGTCCCCGGCGCGGCGTCCTGGAATGCGTGCACCGGTTTGGGATCGAATGACAACATCTCAATGGTCCACTGCGGGCAAACCTCGCGTGCCTTGTCCAGAGCACCGGGACAGAGCTCTTCGTGCTCCTCAAGTGGGTGTTCGCCATAAAGACCGGGAATTCGTCTGTCCCACGCAACATCGGCGGTGGGCAAGCCGTCAATAATTTGCGCATAGGTAAGAATAGCTTCCTCTGTGGAGAGGACGTTGTTGATGGCACAAATGAGAACACGGCGATGCTCCTCAGCGAGGGGGTTGACAGGGATACGCGCGTTGTAGTCAGCACGTGCTTTGATGCGCAGCTTCTCGAGGATAGCGGGCATGTCATCGGGATGAATCCACATCATGGTGACTAGTCTGAAATGAGAGAGAGAGAGAGAGAGAGAGAGAGAGAGAGAGATTGTGTGATTGAGTGTACGCGCTGCTCTGCTCGAGGTGTTGGGAAGAAGTGGGAGCAGATCGATGTCAAAGAGAAGTGAGGAGGGATGAACAGCGGGAGCAGCGGGGCAAGTTGGGGTGGGCAACACGAAAGTGGAGAATGTGACGCCAGGAAGTCAGCTGTTGCGGGCGGTTTCTATTCATTGTGGGCATCTCGGCAACCCACGAGCTGATCCACACATTTGTTGGCCGCCTGACCGGCAGCCAGGAGAGAAACACCCCTCCCAATGTCACCTTTCCTAGATTAGTCGCCAGCCGAACCACCAGGGGAACGGGCGAATCCGGCAACTATTTTGAGGGAGTTCTATCGAGGTTCCTGGTCCAGGCTTACTATGACCCGGCCAGTCGGCTCGGCGAGCGCCAGGCCGGCGTACTCTACGCCGTCCCCGACACTAGCGGCACTGGCTGGATCGCCGACCGGAACTGGATGGTTGATCGATTATCACTCGATTTCGGCAGCGGTCGTCGACCAGCCTTTCCACCCCCGACGAACAACTGGGCTCGGCGTCGGGTTCCCGGCGTGGAGGAATCTATGGAGGAACTTCGTTTGCTCCGACAGCCGCCTCTCTATCCCGGGGATGAATTCGATCTTGACCAATACCTCGCTGATATGAATCGCCTTCCGACTTACAGAACCGGTAGCAATGAGCTCCGCAGGATTATGAGAATGGCCACCGATGTGAGATATATCCGGTCGTAAAGAGTAGGTAGGTATGGAAATAAGGATGTCTAGGAGGGTAGGTAATTGGGCGTTGATTGGGGCAGGATATCCTCCTTTGCGGGAGTCTTGGACATGGGTATTGTAGGATATCTAGATAGAGACTGAGCCTGGCTGGATCCGGCTCTATTAGAAAAGCAGGCCTTCATTATTTAAAGTGTACGTCTATTCGTAATGTAGCGAGCGGCCCCAGTACTGTAAAAACAAAGAAAAGAGGGGTGGAGGGAGGATGTGACGCTGTCTTTTATACTAACGGTGCCTTTTGCCATCGCTATTGTAATTGTATCGCCCGCTAGGTTTCATTATGAGACGCCTTATACAGGTAAGCAAGGCATTCGACCTGGGGCGTTAACACCTCCAAGGCATTTAAACTGGGAGTTTAACGTCTTGTAAATAGTTAATAGTTAACTACCAAGGGGAGTTAAATACCTTGTTAGGTAACTAAAAGTGGGCTATTATCCTATTAAATACGCCTTGGTAATACTAGTAATGGCAACGGTACCAAGGGTAATGAGGGCGATGAAGGGCGATGAAGGGCGATGAAGGGCGATGAAGGGCGATAAAGGGCGGCGAGGGCGATAAAAGTAGTAGTAACAGCGGTAATAGCAGTGGCCAAAACGTCTCGTCGTCATTGGCAAGGGCCCGGTTTTACAGTACGACCGAGGCTTATTACAATACGGGCGATGCTCATTACAGTACGAAGAGACGTGCTCTATTTAAAGTATCAGGTTGTTATTATAATGTGTCTAGTCTATTCTATTATGGTCTAAACGCCTCAACTCTGACAACATGCGCCGCTTGTGTGTGTAGAGAGGGCACTGGGCTTTCCCATCTCCATCAATATCACCAAGCCCAAAGATGTTCAAGGTCAAGTATTATACTAAAACATGAGACTTGTTTCAAAACCTGGCATCAACGTCATCAGATCATCAATGTCTCCATCCAGAGATGTCTGTTGTTGAACTCGACTGCGTATGTTATTAACGAGCACAGATATTCCAATGTTTCTCAGAGTTGCCTTTCCGGGGACTTAGCGCCCTGATGCCCCTAGAGAGTCTACAGACTCGTCATTCAACACTCGATGGTCGTCGGTATTACTATGTCTACTCATCTATTGGAGGATGCAGGCTTCCATCTCGTGCATGTCTGCCTGACGCCAACTCATGTGCAAACAACATCACACACCTGGCTCTCCCGTCTGGGTGGTGCGACGACTGCATGTGGTGCATCTCGTCAGTGATCAGGGCTGGCACTATCGCTCTTGATGTGAACGAGATCAAAGGGCTCGCAAAGTGTAGCTAGTATTTAAAGACTTAGTAAACGTTTAAAACCCGCAATAATATCAGCATGATGAAACACGAATTTGGGATCTAGTGTAGGTAGGTAGGTAGGTAGGTACCTATGTGCACAGGTTCCCCGACAAAAATATGACGTTTTATCCACCTACATGTATAATGTATGTAACTCTGGAACCAGACTTAGGTCACCTTGTTTATCTAGGTAGGACTAACTTGGGAAGTTGCCTCTTCCGTCCCGACAACGGTATCCGGCGAACGCCACCAGACTGCTGCGGGGAATTACCGCCCCTCCTCGACCTCCCCGCCCAAAAAAAACCTGGGGAAGTTCCGCTTTCTTATCCACCCCACTCCAGTGACTCGAATCGACTCGACTCGACTCGGCTCGACTCCACAGAGTTTATCCGTCCGTCCGGTAAACCGGTAAACCAACCGACCGACCGACTGACTGACCGAGCCGAATTCACACCTCGGGAGCGTCGGGCCAAGCCGCGATAGAAATCTGGGGGCGGTCTCTACAGTTTCTTTTTCTCTCTCGTTCCATGCCAAGGGGTAATCAATCCATCCATCCATCCCATGCACGGACAAGAAACAAACCCCCTTTGTTGATCTTTTCCCCCGCTCACCTACCCACCTAACCTCCCAGTTCTCTGTATTCCCCAAAATGGAAGAATACGTCGACGTCATCATCTGCGGGAGCGGTTCCGCCGGCCTCTGCGCGGGCGTATGGCTTTCGCGCTTCGGGATATCCTACGCCATGGTCGAGCGACGTCCCGGTCCTCTGGCCATCGGCCAAGCTGACGGGGTCCAAACGCGAACGGTAGAAATCTTCGATTCGTTTGGTATTGCCGAGGAATTACTTCGTGATGCGTACCATGTTTTGGAAGTGGCTTTTTGGTCTCCTTCTTTTCCTTCTGAAGGGAAAGCAGAGGGAGGAATTCGTCGCTCGCGATATACCCCCGACAAAGAAACGGCGCTGAGCCACCAGCCGCATGTGATTCTCAACCAGGCGAGGATTAACGGGCTAATGATCAGCCAGTTGGATCGGGAGATTTGTTATTCCACAGAGGTTACGGGGATTTCCATCTCTCAACCTGAACCCGCCGGTGGTCACATTCACAGTCACAGTCAGGGAGATGGTCAGAGAGAGGAATACCCCGTCACGGTCACCACCCAAACCCCCTCCGGGACCAAAACCTACCGCGCCAAATACGCACTCGCCAGCGACGGCGCGCACAGCACCGTTCGCAAATCCCTCGGGATCGCCATGGTCGGAGACAGCACCGATTCCATCTGGGGAGTAATGGACGTGTACCCACGCACATCGTTTCCCGATATCCGCAAAAAGGCCGTAATCACTTCTGCTCACGCGGGTAGTATCCTCCTCATTCCCCGCGAGGGGGACGCCATGGTGCGATTCTATATCGAACTAGCTACCAGCACCAAAGCTTCAGAGGTGACTCTGGAAGACCTCCAATCCCGAACCCGCGCCGTGTTTGCGCCGTACGAAATCGAATTTGCCTCTACGGCATGGTGGTCCGCCTATGCGATTGGACAGCGTCACGCTAATGCGTTCGATGTGGCCGGTCGCGTGTTTTTAATGGGCGATGCATGTCATACGCATTCGCCCAAGGCGGGACAGGGAATGAACGTCAGTTTGCAAGATGGATACAATATCGGCTGGAAGCTCGGCATGGTTCTTTCGGGGAGAGCAGACCCGAAGCTGCTACAAACATATGTGACGGAACGGGAACGCACGGCCGTGGACCTCATTGAGTTTGACAGGGCGTTTGCGAAGCTGTTCAGCTCGGCGTATCGCGAAGAGCATGGGATCACACCGGAATATTTTGCCGAACAGTTCGTCAAAGCGGGCAGGTATACGGCAGGACAAGCGGTGCAATATTCGCCGTCGGTGGTGGTGGCAGCAGCAGCAGCAGCAGCGGAGAGTACTCTCGCGGAAAAAGTCACAGTGGGGATGCGGTTTCCCAGCGCCCAGGTGGTGAGGTTCTGTGACGCCAAGGCCATACAGCTAGTCAAAGGGATGCCGGCGGATGGGCAGTGGTTTGTGGTGGTGTTTGCTGGGGATCTAGCTGACGAGGAGACGGCCAAGAGGTTACAAGTGGTAGGGTTCATCATGTTTTCAGAGCAGCAAGAGAGATTACAAACTAACAAGCATACAGGCGGCGGAAAAACTGGACGAGATGGCAAAACGGTTCACTCCCCCCGGACTTGACGCCGACCGAGTCATTGACCGGATTCTCGTGCTGGCATCAGACCGGAAAGCGCTCGAGCAGGAACAGATACCCGAATTCTTCACCCCGGTGACAGGGGAGTGGAAGATCAAGAGTGAGTGCCTTACCTATCTCCTAATCACGTCTATTTCCCAGTTGGCAGTGTTCCGTGTGCTGATGCAAGGAACAGACCTCTTCAAGACATATGTCGACGACGAAAGTTACAACTCGGGACACGGACATGCCTACGAAGCCTACCGCGTTGACCCCAAGAAGGGCGCCATCGTTATTGTCCGACCGGACCACTGTGAGTGTGTTGACTCTCAAGAACGCGCAATGCAAACTGACAGACGCAGACGTGGCCAAGATAACCTCCCTCGAAGCAACCGATTCCATCTCCAGCTTCTTTCAAGCCTTCCTTGTGGATCATCAGTTGTCATTGAAATAGGCTGCCCTACCTACTGCTCCTAAGTAAGTAGGTAGCAGTTAATACCTAGCCCAACACGACTCGTTAAAAGCCTGCTTCTCCTTCATGTCCACCTTCATGCCCATCATGCGTATTAGCCTCCATTTCCTCCGCCGCCACGTTGACGGATACGGTCGTTCACTCGGCAGTAGCATTTCGGGCTTCTTGTCCGTTATGGGCAACGGCAAAAAATGCGAAGGAAACGCCTCCTGCTTCGGATACTCAACGTGATTCACCGTCCACCCACAGCGGCGCAGCTGCTCCACCACCGAAACTCCATCCTGCGCCGCCCAGCTGACACTGACGGGCCCTGGGCCAGCTGGGTCCGAGTGGTTATAATAGTTCAGATCGCCCTCATAAAAGTCCATAACAATCTCCGTCAGCGCCGGGAACTCATCATGTAACGCCTCCGAGAGTGCCGCCAGAATGCGCTTCTGCGTCGGCCAATCGCAACACGCCAGCTGGATACGAAACTGCCGACTCGAACGCGCTTCGAACTCCAAGACCGTCAGGTTCGGACACTGACTCGATATTCCCGGAAGCAGCGGTCGGCGCTCCACACTCGGACAATACCACTCTGTATACCGGCCCGAATATAACGGAAAGGGAATTCGGAGGTGTCGTAAGGCCTGCGCATTGTGCGGTCCGATACGGTCGACAAAAAATCGCGTCACCACGGGCAATCGCTCCCAGTATAGTGGCCAGACCGACGCGTCCGGAACGCCAAACGCATTGTGCGAGTAGAAATACGTTCGCGCCTCGAGGGAGAAGCGGTGGCTGACGAGGAAAAAGGGGATGATGGTGGAGTAGAGCGATTCGCTGTCGCTATTGTCCGTGTCGGTCTCGATGGGTAATCTACCGCCGATGCCCCGCTTCTCTCGATAAATCGCAATCGTGCCGGGGAAGCTGAGACAGTTTCGGTAGATTTCGTTGCGCACTTCGCCGGGCAGCGTGAAGAACCCTTTTCGATCTTGCAGCATCATTTCATCGCTGCCGTCGCAGCCATTGTCGACGTGCTTGTCGGTGGTGGCGCTGGCGATATTCCCCATAGGACGGACGGACGGTTTGGATTTGCGTGGTTGAAGCTGGTCTGCTCAGTTGGTGTGGGAGCGCGGGGCATGCCACTCCTTATCTCTTGGGCCGTGGTGTGTGTCCTGTGCCCTGCCTGAATCCTTCGGGTCACACCTCACCACACACCACACAGTGATCAGCGCGATTGTAAAACCTTGTTGACATGCATCAATTTCCAGAAGAAAAAAAAGAAAGAAAACTGTGGGTTGGGAAGATATACGTGTGTCAACGTCAGTTCTCGCTTTTGCCCTTCTGAGCCCCTCGCGCTACTCCAATTGCTCCAAATGTCCCCCACAGTTTAGACTTTGGGGAGGCGTCAACATGCGGCTTCCCTTCCCCCTCATTCCATGCGCCGCCGCCTCCAACTGCCCGATCCTTGCCTTGGCCGTTGCGAGCGGGGAGCTGAGCACAACACCAGCCGCCGTCAGTCAGATGCTGGACGCACAGATACGGCCCGCCCTCCGGAGCGGATTTTAACTGCGTCTGCAAAAAAAACTAAACGCCTCTGGGCTGCACAATGTAGCGACGCAGTGTGCAGCTTAGCTTGTCGGCCACGCCGTTGGCATTGGGACGGATCGGAGACGGAATCTTGGGTCCTTCTATAACGGTCAGGATCAGCGCTACCAGTAACTAGTTGGGAGGGAGGCGGCATCAAAGTTTGCCTATAATGCAGCAGGTGGGTGGTAGCGCATCCAGGCCTCGGTCTCGCCGCGCCACCGCCTTCTTCTCTGTTGTTGTCACTATCATCAGTCATCATACTGACATCAGTTTTTGTGTCTGCTACAAACTTGCAGGAGGTGTCGCGCACATAAATGCGGTGCAATAAACCCACTCTCTACTAACACCAGAACCAGACCCTTTTTGCTCCTCTCCTCATCCCGGAAACGTGATACCCACCTGACGCGGGGGCTAGGATTGATGCACACCTTGTACTGGCGCTCAGGTGGAGACGGAGACATAGTTTTGCGTACCTATTTGCGGCTCAATCCCCCATTGGTGCCTCGTGTCTTGTGCACGGTGCCCGGTGCCTGGTTGACCGTTGGGAAAAGTCAAAGTCAAAGGACGACCTCGTAAATTAATCGAGATTCGAGACGCATTGAACTCCTCCCCTCCCAATGCCACGTGCAGTAGTGTAGTGTAGTGTAGGTGACCAGACGATGCACTGGGCCTGAGAATCGCTGGGGCCCGTAAACCGTTGAGCCTTGGGTTTCGGTGGATTGGTTCAATAAAAACTGCGCCTGTTCCGTGCATGTATGTAATGCGACAGAAGGGGGGATGGGATCGGGGATCTTACCAAAAGAGCTTGATCTTGATCATGGACCTGGGCTTGGGCTTGGGCCTGATCTTAGGCTAGGCGGGGTCAAGGTCTGGTAAATTGGTTACGGCGCAGGTTTTGGTTTTTCCTTGGTTCTCTTGTGAAACCGTTCCTCTTTACTTTGTTATACCCATTACCTGGTAACAGGCAACGGGACCAGACATTTGTTGTCATTGTCATCGTCGTCGGCACGTGCCTCACACATTCCTAGCATTCGCTTTATTATTATGGATAGAGCCCCTTTCATTAATGTGATAGCTTCATGCGCCTTTTGAGGTTCTCTCGACAGGGGTGGTGTCAAGACTTCGAACCACCACGAGTGACGACAGATGGTCGAGCTCCTCCAGTTTTGCAACAGCGTGGCGTTGGGAATATGGGAATAGTGACCATTTTGACATTTAGCTATCAACACTGCTTGCGAGTTTTCCGGTCCAGGCTTCATGAAACATGATCTAATGACTGACTTCAAATTTCTTGTCACCATGAGCCCTTACTAACTGTCGGACGGCTATCTAGAAACTAAAGCTTCCACAATGAAGAATAATGATCAAGCCGTCTCAGCTAATTCTACCTACATTTCGTTTTCTTCTTCTTCTTCTTCTTCTTCTTCTTCTTCTTCTTCTTCTTCTTCTTCTTCTTCTTCTTCTTCTTCTTCTTCTTCTTCTTCTTCTTCTTCTTCTTCTTCTTCTTCTTCTTCTTCTTTCTAGTTTAGTTTTCCCTTAGTTTTGGTCCCTGCATCCTCTTTCTCTTCTTTCTGCTCTTCTTTTCATCCGTCGCCTTTTCCTTCCCCTTTCCTTCTACCTCTTCATCTTTTTGCCCCTCTTCAACCGCTGCATCATCTCCTTGATCGTCCACCGAGTGATGCCAATTGACTCTCTTTTTCCACCCAAATTTCTCCTTGAACTCATCCAAAGCTCTCTTCATCGCTCCATCTTCCACCTCTCCAAATCTTTTCTCAAGCTCACCATCCCCATCGAGATAACGCAGAAATTGCTCTTCCATAGGCACACCCGTAGCCTGGCTAACCGCGAGCATCACTAGCCTTTTCCCCAGGGTAGTCGAGCGTCGAGGTGGGTCGTCGTGCCGCCATGTCTAGGTGCCTTTCCGTATAGGGTTTTCGTTCCCATATGTCGCGAAAGATACTGGCGCGGGTTAGCGAGACCTCGGCGTCAACCCGTACCCGGTTCCGGTCGTCGACGAGGATGGGTAACGGGCACTCGGGCATCGCAGTAGTAGTGGTAGAGGTGGTAGTAGTAGTAGTAGTAGTAGTAGTAGTAGTAGTAGTAGTAGTAGTAGTAGTAGTAGTAGTAGTAGTAGTAGTAGTAGTAGTAGTAGTAGTAGTAGTAGTAGTAGTAGTAGTAGTAGTAGTAGCAGTAGTGGCAGTCGACGACTCTGTGAGTAAAAAGTCAA
>Ga0247760_1002613_pt1 | contig 13250 bp, 13 predicted proteins | sample UWRJL171409R4_FD_179936 | JGI IMG/M metagenome (GOLD analysis project Ga0247760, IMG submission 179936) | Plant litter microbial communities from Arlington Agricultural Research Station in Wisconsin, United States - UWRJ-L171-409R-4 | ecosystem: Environmental > Terrestrial > Plant litter >...
CTCGCAGGTGATGCTGCCGTCCGAGTCGTGGCCAGTGCAAGTGCTGTTGCGGTCCTCGACGAACCAAGACACGTCGGCGCTGACTGCCGAGGCGAAGAGGGAGAGGACGAAGGCGAAGGCGATGGACTTCATTTTGAGTTGTGTTGGTGTTGAAGTTTTGAGAGTTTGTTGCTTTGCTGTGAATGTTGTGCGAATGTCTGTGTTGTGATGGACAGATTGAAACTTCTTGGAGTGGATTCGAGGGCATCTTATAGTCGAGGCTTGCCTCAGGATCGAGGCTGGTCTCTCTAGCTATACTCTAGCTATTCTCTAGCTATTCTCTAGCTATAGTCTAGCTCTACAGACTTGGTCAGGTCTAGTCAGCCCAAGAAACTCGGTCCGTGGGCTTGGCGGATGAATATTCTCAATTGCTTACTTGCCATTGCATCTGCATATTGCAACATTGGCTGAAGATGGAACATCGCCATGCACTATATTTCGTTCGGTCTCGTTTTTGACACCGAATGCTTCTCTAAAGAAGCTATTCTCGTCTCATCTACGGCTGGATTTGTAGGTCGGTCATGGAATCGGTCGACGGATGTGTATTTTGTAGGGATTGAATTCAGCTCACCAGGGTTAATGCCAGGTTTGAAAATGTAAGAATCGCTGAAATATAATCCCGAGTGTCTATGCGAGAATCCTAGCGCCGGCACGGAATGTTCTATTTTGTGATCCTGAATGCGGTGGCGTCAGTAGTTAGTCTGATGTTTCTGCCAAGCGTCCCGACGTGATTGGCCAAGATCTCGGTACGCGACATGGAGATACTTGGCACAGCCTCAACGAGCCGCCTCGCTTGGCATCATCCCGGCATATGCTGGGCTCGCGTGGTGGCTAGAGTGGCACAGCCATGTTTGACTTTCAGCTGTTGTGGTTGAAGAGCTGAATCTTACTCGCAGGGTTAGGGGAGATGGTCGAAAAAAGAGGCCATCTAGAATATACCCAGCTATGCATTCTCTCTCCATTGTCCTGAGCTTGAATAAAACAGAGTGGTCTCATTTTAGAAGTTGCAACTACGGATCAACAACAGCCCGTTCTGACATATGCCGTGTATCATTCGGTGAAGAATGCGATAGAGCGAAAGGTAACAATAGAACTACTGACCATGCCTTGCAGAGTTCATTGTGCAGCCTCAATTGATATGAGCCGTCCTTGAAACTAGGTGTAGACGTGAAGATCAGTACCGGGTATGTAAAACCAAAAGTATAAATCACCAAGATTCCTTCATCATCATCATCATCATCATCTACCACAGCTCTCATCACTCAACCCAACTGTCAATCGACAAAGCTTGATTCTTATCCTTTCCACAAGCCACAACCCATAACAGCAACACCTTACTACACTGCCCATCATGAAGTTTTCCATCCTCCTCACCGTCTTTGCGGCCTCTCTCCCCGCTTACGCCAAAACCCTCGTGACGCGCGATCTTTACCTCGAAAACATTGCCTTCCCCCAGCTTGCGCATATTGCTGAATTTCGCGCCAATCTCACCGCCGCGGGCACGCTTACGCCCGCACAAGACCAGGCGCTGAATCTCATCACCGATGTGGTGGCCCAATTCGCTACCGACAAACTTGACGCCGCAGAGCAGGCTTGCATCGCAGCCTTCAGTAAGGAAATCTGCTATGGGATTATCACGGCAAATGGCCTGCGTGGGCAGCACGGAAGTGGAGGTGGTGCAGGAGCGGTTGCGGCCAGAGCGGATAATTGGTGTGGCTGTGCGACGCTTTCCGATTATTGCAAGGGCAGTAAGTATCACTCCATGGTATCAGTTCCTTTGAGGAGATGAACGTGTAGCTGATTCTTGGATGTAGGCAAGTCTTGCAAGTTGAGGAAGAACAGCTGCTGGTATCAAAGCTGTAAGTCATATAATACTCTGACCGACCGAATTTGAGGTACCAAGATGGAATAGAAGCTAACCGAGTTTACAAATAGACGGCTGTGGATTCCTGCTGGCTGTTCCGTGCGACGGCATCTGTGGTTAATGGTTGATCCGGTCATTGATCTGATGGCGAATAGTGTTGGGTGGAAGGTCTGACTCTCCAGGGTAGTTTCGCGTTGTGGTAGATCAGTTCGATAGCTCGATATACAAAATTCAGGGACAGCGTGTATTAAATCTAGCTAGGTACTCGACGGCATTACAATTTCGAATCATTAAAGACAAAAGTCAACGAGAATGTAGTTCTGATCTCACTCACTCCCTCCGTATACTTTCCAAGCTACCGATTTTTTCCACCACTTCACAAATCAATGCAGTTATCATTGGGAACAACACCAGACGAACACCTTCCAGCCCCGCCACACCAAGTAATGTACCTGAGGACACCAGTCTCCGGATCACATGTGTAGAGGGCATCATAGATGTGGCTGCCATCCTCGCTACCAGAAGCTGCCTGGAGCTCAGCAAAGGAATAATCTGAAATTGTCCATGTTAGTCGTCACGTTTATCCTGAGGGGTGGCTGTCAGAGGGATTACCATGAACTGAGTTGGCAAGGACCCATCCGCACTGCTCGTAGGGGTATTTGCAAAGCTTCTTGAAGGCATTGGTGCCAGCGGCAGTCATGGCCGCAGTTCCGATGATGAGGTTGATAAGAGAGACCATTTTGGCAGTGTGTTGCTAGTAGTAGTGTGTGTTTTTGTGGAAGTATGTTGCTTGTAGTGTCGTGTGTACTTGTGAGATGTTATATCTGATATCAATGTCGACGTTTAAGTATGCAGAGTGAAGAAACAGAGGCAGCTTCAGGTTCAAGGAATGATCTTGGCCTTCTACTTATACTCGAGTTTATTTGTGCATCGCCTCACAATCTTTGCCGGGAGGGGCTCACCGCAAGAGAAGCATCTGGACCGGCCTGATGCACTGCCGTGATGTGAATACGAAGCCGGAGATGCCGTAGAACACCAACACCATGACAAACAGTGCTCTAGAACTCTTACATACATGGAACCACAATCGCCACATGTTTGGTCCTGCTCACGATAAGGCACGGCGTAGTTTGATTGGAGAGAGAATATAGACAGCCTAACGATGTCATTTAATTCTACCCGGTATCGAGGCCTGACTATTGCCCGCCGCACTTTATATACAGGGGCGACCTGTTGTGCAACTCTTTGGGTGCCATGTAAGCACGCGAAGCCGTTTTGATCGGGTGAGAGACACGGGACAGATATGCAAGTAATTCTGACGGATCTCTGACGTGATGCCTCAATCGCAATGCGAGGGTGAGCGTCTCGCCATTTGCTTGCATTATCTAGAACGATGTGGTCTGGAATGACTCAATCTAACAGTGGCGCACCATGGACCGTATTCCTAGTCAAGGCCAATTAACATACTGCAGTGGAATTCACTTGGCTACAGAGTGCATGGGCTGTTGGTCGGCCCGGGGAACTGAACCCGGAAGCCGTCCGTCAGAGGTAGGCTCACCGAGGCAACAGGCTAATGAGCCTTTGCCCAAGAAATCCAGCGGCACATGCAGGTACTGTGGATCTTCACCCGGCGGTGTGTCCGCGAAGTAGTCATGGCCAGGCCGCGAACGGGGCTGTTGGCCAATCACAGGCCCGAATGAGGGCATTCGAATCAAATCAGCCCTGCAGGAGTCTAGCCATGGTCTTTTCCCGGTTCATGTCTCCGAGATTGAGCCACGCTGTCGGCAGCCGAGATGCATCACCGGGTAGAATCGGGCGTCTCGATTGGCCTGTCCAGTCAGAGACGAATATTCAGTTCAAAAATAAAATTCCAGCATCGCCTGATCGCCACCTCGCATACAGACTCACATGGGTACAAGGTGTTGACCAATTCCGACATTAGGTAGCCGATCTGTGACAGCACGCTCCACTTTTCGCCAACCCTCCTACGCTGACACCATAGGTTCCTCGGCTAGAACTAGTAATCCAGACGGTTCGAGCTCGTCTGCTCCCCAACATTCCACCCAGACTGTCATCTAGGAGGTGAGCATCAACAACTCTACTCCCCGAGTCATCAATGTAGCAACTACTTACTCCAGACCTAAACCCGAGGCTTCAATGTGCTTTCTAGATTTTTTCGCCTTCGGATTTCTTGCCTGGGAGAGTCCTTCTATCTTTCCTTGCGATACAACTTGGCCGAGCGCAGAAACGCCTCACAACACCCAATGCCAGGCAGTGAAAACCAAGGGTGTCGGTTGAAAAAAAAAAAAAAACTTTCTGCATTTCCGATATGGTTGATCCGCATTCAGAGCCCTGCGCAAGGTTAGCCGTATTCTATATGATCCGGTAGTACCATTGATCCGTGTCAATCTCATACGTCTGTGAAGACGCTGGTGTCAATCCGTTGAGGAACTTGTGACTGACGCCCTTTCGTCTTGTGGCGTCACTCTGACGTAGATCGAGAGCGTTACATGCACTTGGAGCCACATTTGGTGAACATATGCAACGAGACACCCCGCCTCCACCATAGCTTTGTCCGTTTTAACATCCTCCTCAACTTCTCCAATGTCTCCACAAACAAATCCGGTCTAGCACCGCATGCTGAAACACATGCTGCCGTGGCGCTGCGAAAGTGGGCGGCGTCGCCCCCATCTCAAGTATCACAAGCTGCCTTAGCATCCAATATTCCTTACTCATCCACCCTACACCGATCCGCTTTCGATGGGAATAGAGGTCTTGATTGGGCAGAGCCTCGCCTCAAACATACACAATCAGCTACCATGCTTACCAGAATGTAACGCTCGACCTCCGGAAGACCGGCAAGGAGACCAATAGTTACGCAATGTTAACTCTGGATTTGTATGTCTATGTCGTAATGGTACGAGTCGCCCTTTTAGTTCTGATAGGTAACATGACCGTGGTTCTCCATGGCGGGTTATATATCATTTATCCTCCAGAGCTTTCAAAATCTTGCACCTTTGACTTGATCATACATCATCTCTGTTCACCGGGCCTTCAACCTGGGGCTTTTTCATTGACACTCATTTTCAGATTTGTTAACAGAACGCCTGTCCACATAACCATGCATCTTACACACGCCCTCTCAGCCCTTCTTTTTGCGTCCGGCGGTCTCGCCGTCCCGCTTCTCGACTCGACGGCGACGGTTGTGCCACGCCAATCATTCATCTCTGGAACCTGCACGGTTTCCCCCAACCAATGCACAGTTTCATTTGCTCCGGGGAGCACGTACAACTTTACGTGCGGCTTGATCATTATCCTGGCGGGCCCTACGTACATTGCCGAGGACATGAAGTGTAGACAGGACGGCGACGTGAGTTTTTTTTGGTTTTTTAAACCTTTCTTTCGTCAAATTCCCTTCCTCCCGATACACGCTATGATGCTGGAGATATGTGAGAACGCGTTGCTAATACATTTGATCTTGGTGAATACAGCCGTGCCGATATTATGGCGGTTTCCCAGGCAGGACAGACTGCGGATGTCACGTTGACAATACTTGCTAGTTTGGGATATCATTGAATATGCGGCGGAGGTTGCTGTGGTTTTTTTCAAGGGGTTTGAAGTATTCTTGCGTTCGGTTCTTCATTGAGAAGGACTGGAGGTTGAGCGTAAATCCTTGACACATTACATCCGGCTGCGGCCAGACCTTGCCATCGTTACCAGTCGAACAATTTGATCTGTCAAGATAGATAGATATCTCTCTCTATCTCTCTATCACTGTCCTAACATGCACGCTCAGAGTTAGCCATTGTGCAATGTCGTGCTGAAGGTTTCCACATTGAGGTCCCGGCTAAATTGGGAGCTGACTGACATGTGCAAACCGCCCTCCACCCCAATTATCCTACCTACCTACCTACCTTAGCTTCCCTACCTATTTAAAGAATCCTATACCCGCGCTCGGATTCCTCTCGCAGCCCAGGCCGATCTCGCCCTTTTATTGTGTATAGTGTGTCACTGGTATTCATTCAACTGTTTACTTTCTCTTCTCCAAACGATATGAAGCTCTGGGCACTCGCAGGTCTCATTCCCCTCAGCCTGGCGGAATGCAACGCCGACAAAATCAGCTTCTTTTTTCTCGGTGGGGTCAGGAATGAGGAGTTTTGCCTCGAGCCGGGACACTGCAGTACGTATTTCATAACCACATACTTGACAGGGACCTTCCATTTTCTGTACCCACCTACAGTGCTTGCACCAGGCTGATGGATCATTCCAGACAACCTTCCTAGCGGTGATTCCGGGTGGTCTGAAAGGGCCGAGCTATTTCGAATCGACGGCAACATGAAGACATGTGCAGCATTCTTCAAGTCAGTTTCAATCTTTTGTGTCACTTTTCATTGACACTGTCTGGTCATGGAAGAGACAAGGAGACCTTAACTAAATACTCTCTCAGATCGTATGACTGCCCTGAAGGTATCGACGACGTGGATGTTTTCCAAGGAGGCTGCTCGGATGAGATATGGGGGCGGTATTTCCCTAAGAACTGGACACACGGGGTGATCAAATCGTACAGGGTGTGGTACAAAACAGAATGAGATGTACCAGATACAGAAAAAAAGAAGGAATTGTAAACAGGGAAATACGGGGCAAGTCTTGCGTTCCAAAAAATTGGAGTGATACTCTTTGGTGTTGATATGAAGTAAAATGTGCCTAAGAAGAGCAATACAATGGAATTCTCCCTGTTGAATCCTCGTTCTGTTAATGAATAAAGACATGACCGACTTTGAATCAGCCCGTCCAAATCGGAGGTCCCGGCGGCTTGTACTCCATCAGCCTCAGTTCCGTAACGTCCATGTTTCCACCAAAATACTGGCTATGTGGGACCTGCAGACCTGTTGAGAACATCATCAGTAAACCGAGAATCACATAAAGGGACAGCAAAAACTTGGGTAAGTAAAAAATACCTGGATCATCCGGCTTATACGTCCCCGGAAATCTCGCAAAACCCACGGGCGTCCCGCCACCCGGTCCGATAATATTGACCAACGCGCAATTCACATAAAACTGCTGATATGGCGGGCTGATATCCGTGGGCATAAAATGCTCGATCCGCAACAGGTATTTCCCCGGAGGCGTGGTTTTCGGAATCGTAAAGTTGAACTCGTGTTCTGATTGGACGGGCGCCCAGTGCGTGTCGTTCAGGGGACCTCTGTAGGCGATTTTGAACCAGTCGCCTTCGCCCCGGTAGCTTTGGAGGTTGTCATTAGGGGCTCGAGAGAGGTACACAATGTTGGGACCGGAATGCCAGATGTAGGGGTTCCAGGGGATACCGTCCGGGTTGAATTCCGTGCGCGCAGTGTCGCCGCGGTTACCGGTTCCATCGACAGAAACGCGGAAACCAACCTCGGAGCCGGCGAGGATGTCAGCTACAGATGTTTTTGACACAGAATCAAAGGCGTTGCGACCACAGGTGATGTTGGGGTCAAGAGGCGTGTAGATGGGGTTGAGCTTAAAGTGTTGGTAGCCGGGAGGGTATGTCGAGACATTGACGGGAAAGGCGGGTGCGACATCACTGTAGGAGGTTTAGTGTGCGTACCGATCTGATAAACTCAGCGACAGGACTTACAGAACGTATTTCCATTCTGGTGTTTCGGTGCCGTTGACAAGGAGAATTCCAAAGGCGGTATGGCCAAGGGCTCCCGGTACAAGTAAGGCGCCCAAGGCTCCAAGCAGCAGTTGTTTCATTTTGCGAGCATAGATGATCAGCGAGATCACGGATATAATTTTGGAACAAAAGACAGGATCGCCAGACGTCAATTAAATACCCACTCCCAAGTTCTGTCAAAGGACTCAATCCTGGAGGATACGGCAGCAAAGGCAAAGGACTCAATGACCGCACATGTGATTTGTCGACAGATACAAACATGGTTAGGATAAATAGGGCAAGGGAACTAAATCCGCGGATGCGGGGAAACGTGAATGGGGATTTACTGGCGGGAATATATTGTCAGTGTCGCAGTAGGATTCCCCGAAATGTGCCGGCAGAAGGTAATTGTGCCATTTTCAACGGTCGGTTAATATAACGCATAGACAGCGTTCATTGTCGTTCCGTTGTCCAATCCGACTCGTGATACCTAGGTGAGCCGGGCATTTTACTCCTCGAGATTGGATTTGCGCGTTGCGCTTTGATGTGTCCGAGACTGCGTGACGTACAGAGAAACAAAAATATGAACCCGCCCGGCACAGGGTTATTAACTCCCCTTGGCTTGAGAAACAGCCTGGTTGTCTGCGACAAATCTGGGCACGCGAAATTTCCTTTTTCGTTCGTGATCCTGAGCTGGGGTGAGCTATGGCTGACTTGTCCTGAGCTTTCCCTGAATTTTTTACCTGAGCCAAGGGCGATCCCATACGCCTTCGCAGCAAAGCCTCAGAGGCCGGTTTTTGGTCCCCCATAGTGCCCACATTTCTGGCATCTACAAACAACACATATGATGTCCATAGACAGACGGAAATAGAAATATAATAGGGGCGTAAACTGTGTTTTATGTGACTTCAGGGAGAAGGAAAAAGGAGCGAAAAGGGGGTCAGGGTGGTCCCAGTTTTGGCCTACAGGTGTCCCCAAAATGGGGCCTCGCGAAAAGTTGTCATACAAACTGCTGAGGACTGCCTACCCATCTAAACCATATTTGAAGATATCTCTGATTATTTCCTGAGCAGTGCCTGACTAGCGGCTGGGTAAGATATTTGTTGTTTAATCTGTAAAGGGGGGAAGCACTTCCTAGTTAAAAAAAAAGCGGGCGAGGGCGTGGAGTTACTTATCTTTAACTACCGGTAAAAAAAAAAAAGCTGATTCAGATGACGTTGCAAGAAATACGAGCCGCCTATACTAGGTATGGGAAATTGGAGATGTCGGCTGGCAGTTGCTCCAAGACTTTCCCTGGCTGTAACACGCGATTTGAGAGCTAAAATGCGAACCTGTATGTAGACGGTTAGCAGAATTGGCATCGCGACTAGTCGGAGCGGAGGAGTGCCCCGAAGACTCTCTTGTGACATTTACAAATATCTCCTTCTGTCCTTCGCAGCAATATGTTGCAGAGGTTGAACAGTAGATTGTTTCCGTCATTATCTTCGCGTCCCACAGCACGCCATGTAATGGTTGGCTGATGACCTATCAAGGAATGAGACACGCTCAAATTCTAGCGGGTTTCTCCAAATCAGGGTTCCGAGATTCCCCAGGTTTCGACCGCACTACTACCGGTTGCTCAGTCAGCCAGACCCGACTGTCGACATTGCCTCTTGGAGATGTCCCACGACGCCAAGAGGCACATATCATGGGATGGATTGCCCCAGGGCTTGTGGTGAGACGGGGCAATTCGCGATGCCTCCAGGTCCTTTTGTTGAAGGCGCAATGGTAGCAAAAGCTTTTTCAGAGCGAAGAGACGGAAAAAGCGCCGCTTTCAGATCGTTCCATCACATGCATTAGATCATCTATCACATGTATCATCAGGTCTTCTGGATGATTGAGTTATTGTTGCTTTCGCAAAGATCGTGGTAATCGCGGTTTGACCAGGTACCTACCTACCTTTGCATCTGACCTCCGAAGGCTAGCTTCCTCCGAGCCACTGGTCGCAGGCGGCAAACTCCATCTGCCAAGTGACAACTGTCGCCAGTTACAATCTCATTATCGCTCTCTATTTCCCCATCTCTCTGGCTCTGGCGCGCACGAGCCACCTCGCTTGGCTGCTCGCCATGCTTGACCTCTACCCCTCTCTTTCCTACCCCTCAGCACCGATAGAGATCAAATTCTGTCTGCTTGTCGAGCTCTCCAGGCTCCACCACCCATGTTGCGATGGATCCATTCAGCATCGCCACCGGTGTTTTGGGGGTTCTCGCAACGGCGGCTACCGTTATCAAGTTCCTAGACACAGTTACATCGACAATCAAAGATGCCCCCAAGACCATCTCTTGGGCCCAGGCCGAAGTCCGAGATGTGCATTCCACTATCGCGAGGTTACACGATTTGTTTGAACATATCCAGTCGGTCTCGGACGCGGTGCGAGGGCTGGTTGGGGTTCAGGATGCAGCTGTCGCCGTGTCGGAGCTGGTCAGCTCGTTTGACCATCTCATTGATATCCTCGGGCCGTTTGGCGTGAAGGACCCCACCCTACTAAAGACCTGGGATAAGGCGAAGTGGGCTCTAAAGCAAGACGATGTGGCCAGAGCTATCGTGAGAATTCAAACCCACAAGGGTTCTCTAACACTGATGCTGAACATTCTCCAGTGGTAAGCCTTCTGACTATGTTTCCCGTGCCGTGGCTGATCGTCACCTGCAGCGAGTCCGATGTAGTGGCCCTGGAATCGCGGGCGGCACTCGAGAAAGGTATCAATACCCTCATCGAGGGCAGTACTGCCATCCAACAGCGGTTGGAGCGGATGGAACGTCTATTCATGGCCTGTCTCGACGATCGCTCCAGCACGCTGGGGAACCTGAAAAGCGGGGCTAGCAGTGCAGATGTCCTGTCCATTCGATCAGTAACAGGAGCAGTACGGGCTATGCAGACTTTACCAGCTCCCTCACCACAAAGTTGTCCACCCGCTAGCCCCCCACCAGCTATCGGAACGACGGAGATGACACAGGACGTACCATCATTCCGGCTGGAGTTCGAAGAGACCTTGGCAGAAAGTGGCGTCTACCGTCGGGTTTCGCGTCCTCTCGATACCTTCTCGATACTATCGAGGGATGATGGTTATTCTGTCGCGCGTACTGTCATGACTACGTACAGCCTAGCTGATAATGCCTCGGTCCTTTCCGCATATCCAATCCTGGATCGATCAGATCTCCGACATCCCGAATTTTACACGACGGGCAATGACAAGAGCAACCAACCTAGAAGGTGGTATCTTAGCTCAGCGACGGCTCGTAGACTTACATCACCGGATTCGCAGAGCATACTTCGAAAGTCCGTCTCGGGAAAACTGCCGCAAGCACCGCCGAACTGTGGCGAGGACGTCATGGGCCAATGGCATCTGACGGTGAGACGTATCTGGCGTCCGACCAAGCTGCGATTCGAAGTCCAGTTTGAAACACCTGTCATCTTTGTCTGTCCACCGACCAACAAGGCCGGCCCTGTCAAGGGCTCGCCAATCATCTACGTGGACGGGACGTACAAGAGTATGCAGCGCACATACGTTTTGCCGATGATTGAGGAGGCGAAGCGTAGTACGCGAGCTACTACGGACAACGCGAGAGCCACTTGGGTCACTCTCCTCACGCAGCTCCAATCCATGGAAAGGGAGAGCTGGGAATGGCAGCTTCAGCATTACGGCCCCGTTACTAGCCCCTTTCCTGCCGTAGATGACGGGCCAGTGACAGAAGGGTTGGTAAGCCCTATTCTAAGCGACTTCTCCCTCTCCATCGCCATCCAGGCAAAGAAGAAGAGCTGGGATACAATGCCGGGCGGTGTGAAGAAACCATACGCGGTCACTACCATCTGCCACATGATCGAGATTGTCGCTATGATGGGTATGTATTGGAAAGACTTCGACCGGTCTACGGATCGCTATCGGGCCGAAGGCAACGGGCTCCTCTTGACCGGAACACAAATAAGCGACCTTGGCCTGACGTTCAGCTTCCAGCATATCGGGGGGACACGTTTCCAGGAGAACAGGGTTGTTCCTGTCGATGAGGTCAAGGAGCTGTGCTGTGGGTGTGTGTCAACAATCTTTCGACCAGATAAAGACACCCGCAGACGAGGCGTCCTCAAAGAGGACCCAAGGGATCTAGGGTTCCTGAGATTGGGAAGCTTCAACGAGATTGCTGAAGCTTTGACGTTGATCGGCTGCAATACGATCACCGTCAGCTACATCCGCAGCCAAGCAGCGAGGCATGGACATCTCTTCCCGAGTAAGTCGGTTCCATGAGCTCGCTGTCTAAGTTCTAACGCTGATCATACCGTACTGTAGTCCCGTTTGAGCTGCTCGGAATGCTCGGAAAGACTCTGCACATCCGGAACAGGCCTTTCCGTACATTGCCGAACCCCGTACCATACCACTGGGACCCTATATCCTTCAACCTTGAGGAGGTTATCCGCGAATACAGCAGGAAAATTAAAACTTTAGATTGTCTCGGCGCCTTCCGAGAGCTAGAAGACGTATCCCAGAGTGTGCACGGGGTGCTGCTCAATAATAATAAGAGAGTTAGGGAGGACCGCGCCCTAGCGGCCCAATTCGGACGGCAAAGTTCTGCCAAGGACAGAGTACTCAGCCGCGGTTTAGGTACGGAACCGGGAGAGTTGATGGAGCTCCTTGAAACGCTGCACGACGCCCTTGACAAATGCGACCATTACCTCAACGGCGAGGAGTTTAACCTTGTCCGCTTGGTGCTGCGCGAGCACGTCCAAGAGGTACTTAAGCAGGTGAACGAGAATGACGACGAAGATGAGGATGACGACTACAAAGAGGATCGGCTGTCACTTCACGACAAGCGACCGAAGCGCCCGTTTGAGGAGGTGCTCGCCGCCAGCCCCGAGGACCGGCCGAAGAAGTTTATTGACGTGTACTTCGACCACGTGTTCAACGAGGTCAGGAAGCGGGCGGCGTACTCCTACCGCAAAATGAACTTGGACGGCAAGACAGCGTCCGTATGGCCCGTCTCGTCCGAGCCACAGGGAGAATATGTGTCCGACTCCAAGCTGGACGCCGACGTGGACGGGCCGAGTCTGGGGGATACCACATTCCTAGAGTCCCGGGTGGCGGCAGTTTGGTGCACGCTCGTGCTGCGGATGCTGTGCTGGTTGAGGCTGCACCACTTTGACAAGGATGATCTGCAACTCTCTAAGAGCGAATTGCTCGGCAGTCGGATGCCGGTTTATATCTTGTGATGGTTGATTGGCGGGCGGGGGGGCCGGCTTTTTCACGCGTTTTAACTCAGCCAAACTCTGGATAAATTGGCCGCTTCTCACCAGCGGCTTAGTTCTTAACGGATGGAAATATATATGAATGAGCTGTCTCCATACGCAGATTACATACTTGTCTTGTGGATCAAGAGTCTTGACGGCCTGAGTCGCATGATGACAGCGGGCGTCAGCGTCATGGGATTAGGTAGTTACTTTTAATAATATTTTCGTATAATAGGGCTGCTTTAATCCCTGTGTCACAGTAAATCGGTGATAGTATGCTACTTTAAGCAATATAGTTAGGCGTAGAGGCGATCACTACTAGTGTGCAGTCGAGCACTTAGTTCCCCATCGGCTCAACCTCGGCTCACCCTTGTTGGTGGGTCCGGGTAAGCCGAGATATTTCCGAACACAAATGCTACCTGTTGGCTCTGTAGAGCATGGTTGGCGGCTTGGGG
>Ga0247760_1002614_pt1 | contig 13250 bp, 13 predicted proteins | sample UWRJL171409R4_FD_179936 | JGI IMG/M metagenome (GOLD analysis project Ga0247760, IMG submission 179936) | Plant litter microbial communities from Arlington Agricultural Research Station in Wisconsin, United States - UWRJ-L171-409R-4 | ecosystem: Environmental > Terrestrial > Plant litter >...
CTCGGCCGGCCTCCGAGACGACAAAATAAAAAACAGAGAATAGAGTGGCAATGATGATTTTTCTCGCCCGGTGACAGCCGGGAAGATTCCAGTGTCGCGTATCCCGGCAGAGGGGTTCGATTTGTGGCTGGTGATCTCGGCACACTCCTCATTGGGCTAGGCAGATCCGGCGGCACGAGTCTTCCACCCAACAGCGCTGGTGAAGGTGGCACAGAGGCCAAGTCGAGGTTGGGGCCTTCCACTGCCACCTACCTCCTGTCAGAAATCAATGGTCACGCCAGAGACAAAAAAAAAGGGGAACCAGAAACCGCCGGTCAAACCCAAAATTTCTTTCATCCCAACACGACAGCGCGTCGTGCCTTCCTTTTCCTTCGAGACCACCTGCGTGGGATGCTGGGCTTGACGTGATTTTCCCGAATGACTCGGATCCCGGTTTTGAACCTGCGTTGTTGACCGACGCTCGCTCCTCTTCCGCACCGCCCCCCAGACTCCGTGACCGTCAAACGTCCGCACCTTCTCCTTTGCCAACATCTGGCACCCTCGCACACCTTCCCGACGTCGAAGAAACATCATGATACCCGACTTTTAGGGCTTGCATTCGACTGGCGGGGGATTTCGGTCACAGACGCGCGTTGGCAAAGGACGCCTCGTGGCTGGCACGCGTTGGATCAGACGGAAAGAACACAGGGCTTCCAAGCGGCCCCGACTTTGGCCAACACAGTGGTTTTTTCTTCTTTGTGCATCCAAGTTGTCTCGCGGCCGATTCGCTTTGCCAGCGTCGATCTTCGATCATTCCGACTTCCTTCGTTGATATATACTCCAGTACACCGGCCCCAGCTCCAGGCTCCCTCAACCCCTCTACATCCCCCCTTCCTGCGTCACATACCACATTTTCAATACACTAAGCCAGACACATCGACATGGAGGCCCGACGACCACTATCAAGCCAACGGGTGTCGATGACCTGGGAAGAAGACGAGGCACATCGACTGATGCACATGCAGTTTGCTGAGGAATGCATCGAGACCAAGACAGTCACGACCACAACGACAACGAAGCGCTCTTATCCGCCCCTTTTTGTTCGCGAACCTCGGGATCTGAATTCTCTCGACTCAAAAGAATACCCCTTGGCTTCGAGACCAACACCACCGGATCTTCGGAGACTTACCTTTGACCTCGGCGATGGTGACAACAATGCGTGGGCTGACGAGGAGGAACCGGAACTTCAGGTCAGTCTCATCTTCATTACTCTGAACCATTTGACTGTCTACTAACATAATGGCCTAAACAGGTCCGACGGTCCCTGAGCAGTGACTACGCCAGTAAGGTCAAGTCCGAGCCCGGTACTGATGCCACCATTCCCGAAGTGACCCGCCGATCGCGCGACATTCCATCAGAGCCGTCATCTTTGCTGCGAAGATCCCGAAGGTCCGCCGCAGCGGCCGCATCTCCTACATACTCACCATATTCTAGCAAGAACACACAAAGACCCGGGAGACAGGCGAGTCTTTCACAGGCAGCAGACAAGCTACGCCGCGCCGCCACTTCACAGGTGAGGGATGGTCGCAGGGAAGCAGACAGGACAAGCCGTCACCAGTCTGGCTATTTGGCTACGCCTGACACGTCCGAGGTCGTCCCTGGAAGCCTCGAGCGCCCATCCCGGTTGCGGCTCACGAACCTGGACAACAGTGAGTCCTTCGCGAGCCAGTCCACGTCAACATACGATGCCGCAAGCCCAGCTGCGAGCGAGACGCAAACAGCTTTTAGCAATGTAGCGACGCCACCTGTCACCGATGCCGACCTCCACCCATTCGCCGATGCAGACGAGTCGTTGCAGCAGACTATCCGCTCCCTCCATTCGAGACCTGGACTTACAGGGGTGGCGGTACAGGACGCCAGCCTCCCGAGTCCGAGGCTTTCGCCGACGCTTCAAGCAGCACAGCTGCAGTTGAGCCATGGGGAAGACGACGACCCTGAGGATGAACTGCAGTTTTCCAACCACCAACTGTTACGCACGGGCAGACGTGCCTGGGTTCCTGAAAGCCAGACGACAGAAGAGGGTGAACCCGAGCTCTCGATCGCGGACCTTTCACCAACTCAATATGACTCCCCACTCTCGAGACCCAAAGCGGCTCAGCCTGGGCTTGCAAACCCGCGATCCATGCTGGAAAGTTTCGACGCCATGCCAAACGAATTTAAGACCTGGATGATGTACCAGTTCCTCCGACGCTGTCCGCGAAAGACGCTGCACATGGTGGCTGACGTGGTGAATCCGGCGTTGAAATGCGACTTTCTCAAACAACTGCCGCTGGAGCTCGCTTATCATGTCTTGTCCTATCTGGACCATCGAGACCTCTGCAAGGCCGCCCAAGTTTCCAAGCACTGGCGTAACATCGTAGATAGCAACGAGACGGGTTGGAAGGAGCTCTTTGACAGAGATGGCTTCGTCCTTCCTCCCGGTGAACTCCAGAAGGCTATTGCACAAGGCTGGGGATGGCAGGATCCTGTTGGCCCCGAGGGTTGCGAGGTTGACCTTAGTCTTCAGAGCAGGTTAACATCAAGCGAATCGGAGCTTCTCCGATCTGCCATGAAGACGGAAAAATCCGAGCCTGTGGCTAAGACTCGCGTGTCGAAACGCAAGCGTGGCTTGACCCACATGAGTTCTGATAGAGCCAAGCGTCGTGTTAGCACACAGGAACTGCTTAGGGACGAGGGACCTGGAAGCATCAACAAGGTGCACAAATCAGAGGGGCCTAATTCGGCGGCGAGTGCCGCTGCCCTTGCCGTCCCAGATCCCCAGATTGGTCTGCCCAGTCTGAGGAGACTCCATCTGTTCAAGTCGCTATATCGCCGACATTACATGATACGGCAGAGCTGGACCAGCGGAAAGGTCAAGCCTGGGCATGTTGCGTTTGCAGCGCATCCTCGTCACGTTATTACCTGTCTTCAGTTTGACGAAGACAAGATCATCACTGGAAGCGACGACACATTGATCAACGTCTACGACACCAAGACGGGTGCGCTGCGCACAAAGCTCGAGGGGCATGAAGGCGGCGTTTGGGCGCTTCAGTACGAGGGCAACACATTAGTGTCTGGCAGTACAGACCGGTCGGTCCGTGTGTGGGATATCCAGAAAGGCATCTGCACCCAGACTTTTTTCGGGCACACATCGACGGTGCGTTGCCTGCAGATTCTCATGCCGCAGGACACTGGCAAGGTGCTGGACGGCAAACCAGTTATGATGCCTGCCAAGCCGCTCATCATTACCGGCTCCCGCGACAGCCAGCTTCGGGTCTGGCGTTTACCGGAGGCTGGTTCACGCCGGTATATCCAGACCGGTCCGCCTGCAAATGATGACCAGTGCCCTTATTTCATACGTATTCTTGCCGGCCACACACACTCTGTGCGAGCGATTTCGGCGCACGGGGATACCCTGGTGTCGGGCAGTTATGACAGCACGGTGCGTGTCTGGCGCATCAGCACGGGCGAGCAACTGCACGTCCTGCAAGGCCACCAGCAGAAGGTGTACTCGGTTGTACTGGACCACAAGCGCAACCGCTGCATTTCGGGATCAATGGACTCTTTGGTCAAGATTTGGGATCTTGTCACGGGTGCCTGCATTTACACGCTGGAGGGACACAGTTTGCTGGTTGGGCTTCTCGACCTCCGAGATGAGCGGTTGGTTTCGGCGGCAGCAGACAGCACCTTGAGAATATGGGACCCAGAGACGGGTAAATGTAAGAGCACGCTTATGGCACATACGGGCGCTATTACCTGCTTTCAGCATGACGGTCGCAAGGTGATCTCTGGTAGCGATAAGACGGTCAAAATGTGGGACGTTCACACAGGCGAATGCATCCAAGATCTTCTCACGGATCTGGGTGGGGTGTGGCAAGTCAAGTTTGACGAGCGCCGGTGTGTTGCTGCGGTGCAGCGAGGGAACTTGACTTATGTCGAAGTAAGTCTTGTCCAGACGTGGCATCTTGTCTCGACTTTGCTAACTATAACATAGATCCTCGACTTTGGAGCCGTCCGCGACGGCAAGCCACCGGAGGAACTCGGCAAGCGCAAGCTTCTTAATGAGGCCGAAGTACAGCAGCTGCTCGGCGAAGAAGCATGATTGTGACGATGGATGACTTCCAGTTCTATATAGTGAAAACAGGGCCTGTGTGCATAAGTGCCATAGCATTGTATCATGGATGTCACAGACATCAATTATCTGAGGATGGGGACTCAGGGTGCGCGGTATGCGGCGAAGGGTCATGACATTTCTTTGGTCCTTTACGTCACTTGGGAGCATGTTAGCGTGTTAGGGGTATAATACTCGGTGGGATTGGTACATATCTACGTCCCCTCGATCTTGTCTATAGGACCCCCTCTCTCCTTAGTTTCATGGATGATGGGCATGGAATTATTAACGAGCTAGGCAAGGACATCAAATAATTAGGCAATGGTTTACCTTGATATGATGCCAGTGGCTTGCGTGACCGGCCGATCCTCTTCCATTAGCCCATCTGGGCCAGCTAAAACTGTCCCGTGAAGTCGAGGCAAGCTACAATGGCTGAGCTTTATGGACGTGGCACATTGCTAATACCTGCTACCTGCTACTTTACTCCATACAGCACCTGTTTTTGGACCAAACTCCTAACCTTGGAGGAAACCCGCTAGTCAATCCCTCCTCCATCTCCCAATCCAAATTACCAGGGAACCCGTCTAACCAGAGACAAGCGGGATAACCACGGCAACATTACCTTGGCATCATACCAAACAAAAGACCTCTGCCTGCCAGCAAACCATTACAATAAGAACCCCCCCCTCCCTAGCCTCCACCCTCGAGAGGCATTCCCATCTAATCCCAGCCGGCCATGACGTACTTGACTTGATTAATCATGAAGCCCCAAGTCCCCTTGGATGCGATGTTTCAAGCTTTGATCAAAGATCTGTCACGGGGACATTATATAAAAAATAAAAATAAAACTGGAACTACAGTCATTGAACTTGAGAACTTGAGGAGGAGGAAACGCTTGACGAAGAAGGCCTTGACGAAGGCGTCCTCCTCTGTGTAGAGCTAGAGCTAGGGCGATTTGTAGACATGCTAGACATACTGGACATGCTAGGCATGATGGTTTCGGTAATGGTGTTGTAATATGTCACGCGCGTGGTGGATTGTTCGTGGCAGGTCCAGGGCCACGTCTGGCTCCAGGGTTCGTCCATGTCAGCTTCCGGTGCTTTTTTAGACTCTGTGGTTGTATTTGCAGGTGTTGGGGTCATTGGTTGGGACTTGGTGGCGATGATGGTGGTTCTACTTGTGTGGGTTGAGCGGATGGTGCGGGTGGAGGTTAATGCTGAGGATGAGATGGAAGTCTGTAGCCGGAGGGGCGTTACAGTGCGGGTGAAGCTGTTAAGTGGTGTTATGGTGGCTTCATTTTGGTCAACAGGTGAGGGGGATGGCCATCCATCAGACTGGAGTTGTTGTTGGTGGTGAAGTTGTGGGTGTGGGTGTGAGTGGGCATCAGGGCGGATATGTGGATGTGGGAACCTGTTCCCAGAGTCCCAGGTGTAAACTGTTGTGGGCGGTACAATGGCGGTTTGGTTGACGGTGACCGGGCTGGGCGGTTGAGAGACCTTGTTGGCATGTGGCGCGGATGAGTGGGAAGGGGTCAAGGTCTTGATCAACGTAACGGTTAGAGGCGCGATGGTGGTGCTGTCGCTGACGTATATGGTTTTGATAGTCCCAACGGTGGGAGCAGACTGCGTTACAGTCACGGTGACGAACTCTCTGGCCGGTGGTTTCCATCCGAGTGGGCCATGGTTTGGAGGCGTCACGGTTACCGTCTGGATTTCTGGGGGTCTGACAGTGACGGAAGATCCGGGTACGGTGACGGTCACAACTCGGGTGTAAGGCGACGGCGCGGAAGGTGAAACTGTAACCGTCTTGATGAAGGTTGAAGGTGAAAGGGGCACTGTAACTGTCACGGTGGGCCTTGACTCGGAGCAGGGTCGATATTCTACGTCCCGCGCCAGCAGCGCTGGAAAGCGAGCGGCGTGAACGGGAAGTGCTAGAGCCAGAAGCGCCGGGAGAAGGGGGCAGCGAGGGCTCATGGTCAATAAGAGCGGATATTCTGGCACCGGGAGATGTGTGGGAGATATGACACCTGGGGATGGATGGATGCAGAAGATTCTGATGAGCCAAGTCAGGTTGAGAACGGCATCTTATATGTGCTGTAGACTGTTAGGTGTAGCGGCAGGAGTGGTTATATCTGTCTATAATACAGCTTTCCAATACAGGGAACCACAAGGGCGAAGGGTGAAGACACCCAGCCAATATGTAGGTTGCGATACGTCAAGCAGCCCTGGTGATCTCCAACAAAGAGGTACGCATCGGTGCTGCTCTTCGCTATAAAGGGCGACGGAAAGCCCGGCGTAACCGCGAAATGGAACATATCGAAGCTTCTCCACCGGGACATTCTCAATCGCAGCTCTCAAGAAAACACACCAACTGACTCGGGGGCACAGTGATGGGAGTGATCCAGGGAGCTGGAGTCAGCTGTGGACCGTGACAGTTTGACAGTCCACAGGGGGGTAAAAATCTGACCAATAAACCCCCCCTGTATGAATACCTAGTTAGTTTGGGAAAAGCCCCACTTTGGCGGGCGAGACCAATCTGACGGGACACGCGACCGGAGCTCTCTTACTCGTCTTGAATCGAGTCGAGACTCCCCAAGTCGTGATCTCACCTCTCAAAGTTTTTGTATAGCGTCGACCGAAAAGCTACCCGTCGCCCCCCTTCAATGATTCGAAACGCGCTCAAAGCCATACGTAGGCGGTGACTAATTGCCATGGCGCCTCCCACAAGGACGTCGACTGGGACGTTAGGGTCCATTTCGAGGTTTTGGCATGCAAGTCTTTTCCCCCAAGGAGAGAAAAGAGAAAGGATGGAAAAGGAAGGGGGGGGGGAAAGGGATCGCTAGCTAACCAGGCCATTTTTGCTTTGCAGAGGACTTATGCTGCCGATTACATCGGCTTTGCCATGCTTGTAACATGCTACATGCTCGTTGGTCTCCCTACCTCTCAGATCGGCAGGGCGACAGACACAGTTGCTTAACTAGTTATATCTAGATCCTCTTCTTCGTCGAGCCCTTTCATCGCATGTTCTCCCTCAACGACCTGCGCATTTCCTTTCCACATGCAGAGGTTGAGCGGGTTCCCATTGGTGCGTCTCTAGTTCTATCCAGTCCATCCAGTCTAGTTCCAATCCGCCTCCCTACCTAGGTAGTCCCAACCCCTTGCTGACCGTAGAAACTCTTTCATAGCCCTCGATCTCATCTACGCGGTCCTCGTTCCCATCCTCATCCTAACGCTGTACAATTCGGTCACCCACGCGTCCAAGCACAAGCACCATGTCGCGATCCTCGGGCTTGCCATCTCCATGGCCTTGACCATCTGTTTAACCGACATCATCAAGAACACTGTCGGACGACCTCGACCGGATCTCATTTCTCGCTGCGTCCCCAAACCGGGAACGCCTCGGGACATGCTCGTGTCGATTGACGTGTGTACGCAGACGAACCATCAGCGGCTACATGACGGGTGGCGATCCTTCCCCTCCGGACATAGTTCCTTCTCCTTCGCTGGACTGGGCTACCTGAGTCTCTTTCTCGCAGGACAGATGCGTATCTTTGCTCATGGCAGCGGTAGCGGCGGCGGGGAGACCACGTTTGGGGAACATACAGAGAAGTTGGTGCGTGGCGATCTAGTGCGGGCGTTAGTATGTCTGGGGCCGCTGCTTGGGGCGTTGATGATTGCCATCAGTCGGTGCCAGGACTATCGGCATGATGTGTATGATGTCTGCGTCGGAGGGCTGCTTGGATGGACAGTTACGTATTGGAGTTATCGTCGGTATTGGCCGAGGCTTAGCAGTTCCCGGTGCGACGAACCCTACACCGGACCTCCTGGGGCTGATGATGATGTACTCCGGTACGGTCGTGTCCGGGATGAAGAGGAAGGTGGTGGTTCGAACTCCAGAGGAAACGTAGGCTATGAGCTCAGCGAGCTGAATATTAGACACGAATGCTGACGCTGCTTTCCCTAGGTTCGCTAATTCCCTCGTGGTTCTTGTAAAAACACCATATCTGCAGATCGTCTGGTCACATGCATAGCATGGGAACATGGGAGTTTGGATCGTTTTGTTTTGGCATAGCATTGTCCTCTAAATGGTACACAGGCGCTGAGAAGCATGCCTTCATTTCCCGCTCCATCCGTAACTCCAATCCTGGTTTACTTATCCTCTGCGCCCTCGTCCTTTGCCAGGTCGTGCTCCTTCAATAACGCAGTGATCTCGTCTGCGTTCCATAGTCTGTGGTAGATCTTGCCGTCCTTGGTTTGGCCAACCGTCGCAAACTCAACTATTAGGAGTTAGCCATGAGCAAATGAATACCTCCCAAACGGTCTGATAGTGTCCTTACTCTTTTCGCTGCTCAGCTTGGTCGAATCCATCGTTTTACTAAGAACCTTGACCGCCATCCCGCAGGCCTCCTTCAGTGTGCAGTCTTCTTTGTAGTCCTGCTTCAGCAAGCTCTGCGCGCTCGCGTGATTTGCCCCTGAGCTAGTCGCTTTCCAGCCACCATAGTTTCCGGAAGGGTTGCTGAGGTACAGCTGGAACTGGCGCTGCGGATCCCAGCCAGCATAGATGAACGACACGCCAAACGGCCGGAGACCGCCGTGCTGTGTGTAGCCCTGCTTCAGATCGCAGAGTCGACGCACCAACTGCTCGCAAGGAATGTCTTCATTGTAGGTGAGGAGATAGCGCTGTGCGGCTTGTCGGGCGTAGTTGATCAGAATGTTGGCATCAGCTGTCATGCCGGCGACGGCGCAGATCATGTTACTGTACATAGCAACTGGTCAGCTCTACGCCCGGATTATACGAGCCAGGTATGTAGACCTACTCATTGAGAATGTAGAGCTTCTCGGCCGATGTGTCTTGCTCCAGCAGCTTGGACGTCACCTTGCGCTCGGCTGCAAGTACAATACCGTCCTTGGCGAGGATACCGATAGCTGTTCCGGCGTGGGAAATGGCCTCGAGCGCATACTCGACCTGATAGAGGCGCCCATCGGGGGAGAAGATGGTCGTCTGGGCACAGGGTAAGCTTCAAGGCCTAGGGGAGGTCCAGTGTTTGCAGAGCGCAGCTCAGCGGGCATCTTACTCGTGAATCGTATCTTCGAGACATGGTGGTGGCACTTCTGCGAGGTTCAGGTGCAAAGTTTGAGGAATACCAGAAAGCAGCGAGGCCACAGAACAGGTTTATATCAAGGGCCGAGGCTGGTTTGTTGCGATGGTGGAATGGAACGCTGATGCTAGGCCTCGCAGCATTGCTCTGCAGCCGCTGTGCTTGGAGCTCCAGGCAAGCGTCCGCACGCGTAGCGGCTTACTGCCTTGTGTTTAAGGCAGTAGCTGCATTGCACGCGACGTGTGCCTGAGCGTTTTCAGCTGAAAAATTGTTAGCGCGGGACTTGGTGGGGTGCCATGAGCTGCAAGAGATGCTGGATCGAAATCGTTCTAAGCGGCCAGAAATATCAAAAGAATATCTTGATATTTTCCATCAGGTTCATGGCGGTTGGAATCAAACTCAATAGTCTTTCACTCTTTACAGCAAATGAAAAAGACAAGCTGTTTTGAACTACGTACGTCTTTGGCTGTCAAGTACCTCATGAACAACTGCTAACTGGAGGTGATTACATAAACCCCAATCAAACATTGGCCACCTTGGTCCCGCTTAACAAATCCCAATCGGCTTGGCGATACTCCCACGCGCAAACTCCTCCTCTCCAACCTCCACCACCATTCGTCACTCTGCGACGGGCGTGGATTCCACCCAACAACAACCTTTTGCTTCGTTTCCCAGGAGCACTGAAATTCACTATCGCTTCGGAATCGATCGCGATATACCTCTCCGGCGACCGTAATCACCTTCTAGATCACATTGCGGAGCTCGCGAGCTTCCGCGCGCGCCGGGAGCTTGGACGCTAGCCCCGCAACGAAGCTTTGCACTCACTTTCTGCCCATTTCCCATCCAAGCAACAACACACAGGCGGAAGAAGTTGAAGGATAACGAATACTGGTTCTTGTTTTGAGCAGGGTGGTTATTTGCGATTCTGATCGCTCGCTTTCATCGGCGCGACGCATATTCTAGTTACTGCGTCGCTCAATCGTAAAATCATCCTGCCTGCCTTGCAAATGCCTGCTTGAAGATTCTTCATGCATCTGAGTCGCCCGCATAGGCCTGCGCGCAAGAACATACGCCCCTTCAACAACTCAATTGCGCCCCCGGCGCTGACCAATTGCCACCATGTCTGGTAAGCAGCAGCAGCAGGAGCATGGAGGAGTGGCGCGTCGGAGCTCGATGCGTATCCCAATCCAAAGCGCTTCGCAACAAGGCTCAGGAGCTTCCGCAACGCCACCAACGTCGCGTAGGCGCAGTCTCAAGCAGCACCAGCTAACGACATCAACGCCGTCAGATCCCGAGCCCCGCCGTTCCGTTCGGGCCACGAAAGGCCAGCACAAAGCTCTCGAGCAGCTGGATCAAGCCCCCGAAGCGCCCAAGCGCCGCGGTAAGGGTGCAGGGAGGAGCAAGAAATCCGCCGCCGAACCCGAACCCGAAAACGAGCCGGAAACCATCCGCTGTGTGTGCGGGGCTATCGAAGCTGACGATGAGGGCGAACCGTGGATCGCCTGCGACAAGTGCGGCGCCTGGCAACACATCATCTGCATGGGCATAAGTCGTTACGACGAAGATATACCTAAGAAGTATTTCTGCGAGCTGTGCCGACCCGAGAACCATAAAGAAACCCTCACTGCGATCGCCAACGGTGAAAAGCCGTGGGAGGCCCGGCGGCAAGCCTGGCTCGATGAGAAGTCTAAAGAGAAGACGAAAGGGTCCAAGAAAGGCGGCAGAAAGCGGGCCAGCGACCCCAAGGATGCCAAAACTGCTGACACTGCCAGGTCATCCCAAAAGCCGAAACCATCGCCAATGCCGGAACCAAAGCCGGTCAAGGAGCCCAAGGAATCAAAGAAGGAAAAGGAGAAGGAGAAGGAAAAAGAAAAGGAGAAGGAGAAGGAGAAGGAGAGGGAAAAAGAAAAGGAGAAGGATAAGGACAAGGAGAAGGACAAGGAGGCGAAAGCTACGAGTGCCGGCCAAAAGCGTAAAGCCGCGGACACCGCGCAAGATAAGGAAGTCAAGGTAAGCCATAGTTGGCGCAAATTGCTGCGCTAGGTGTACCGAGTGATGCTGACCAGCTGCTACAGAAACTCCGCAAGACCGCAAAAGGCCAGCCTTCGGCGGCACCTTCCTATACGGCGCCAGATGACCTTCCTTCCAAGATCACGGAACTTCCTTCCGGTCGTCAAGGTCCTGCGAAGGCGCTCCTTAAGTCTCTCACTCACACCATTAACAATCTCGACAAGAAGGGAAACTATACTGCTTACAATGGTATGGCACCTCAAGATTGCGCTGAGCTCTTTGCGTTGCAAATTGAGCGCGCGGTTCACGACACACATGGGACACAGGGCGCATATACGAGCCAAATTCGGACGCTCGCCTTCAACCTCAAAGGAAACCCCGAGCTTTGCCCTCGCCTGCTTTCGGGCGATCTCACTCCTACCATTCTCGCGACCATGGCAACGGAGGAACTGGCCTCAGAAGAGCTGCAGAAGGAAACGGCTGAAATGAAAGCCAGGGCAGAGAAGCAAGCTATCAAGATCACGGAGGATATACCGCGCATCCGCAAGACACACAAGGGCGACGAGATCGTCGGGGATGATCTATCTATGACGATCGACGAGGTGCCATCTGCTCCTGTCCCACGGCAGCCGACACGCGAGCGTTCATCGGTGGACCAGAAGTCGCCCGTCTTGCCTAGCCCGCACGACCACAGTAATTCCCCTGCCCAAGGCCTCGTGGTTGATACACAGCAGTCACCAAACAGATCTGATTTCGATATCAACAAGGTCTTCTCAAGCGTTAAGTCGCCCACTCAAACCACTCATCACCAGCGACCATCACTTTCAGCTGCCCCTCCAGGTGGTCCCGGGGTGGACCCCGATGTAGACCGGCTTCTCGATGACGGCACTCAGTCACCCCCCTATTCTCCAAAAGTCGAGGAGCCTTTGCGACCCGGCGAAGTTTGGAGAGGAGATCTCAACATGAGCTCTATAGGGTCAGTACACGTTACTGCGAAACACGCTGGAGGCGCCAACTTGGTCGAGACTATCGGGCTTCCTTGGGATCAACTGATTCCCAAGACGATGTCAGTTTGTGGCAGAATCGAGGTCCAGTCAGCCATGGTTTACCTTTGCTCAATGCGCTATGCTGCCGGAACGGATGTCGTCGTCACCAGCATGGAGCCTGCATCTGAGGAGATGAGACCGACATTCAACCAGATCGTCGACTATTTCCTGGCTAAGGACCGCTATGGTGTCATAGGGGACAAGGGCGTGGCCAACGTTCGCGACACATACCTCGTGCCCGTACCTGCGGGGACAGGAAATTACCCCGAGTTCATGTTGAATCTCATTGACAACTACATTCCGAATAACCGGCCAAACCCCATTCTCTTGGGTGTCTTTATCTACAGAGTGGACCAGGAAGTGATGAAACGTCTCGAAGCAGAGCGCGCGGCCAGCGCCGCCGAAGTCGAAAATGCCCTGCGACTTCAGTCCCTGGCTCAACAGCAGCACGCCTATTCGCAGTCGCCAGCGACACCCACACCTGGCCAGACGGGATTTCCTCAGCAAGGCCGACCTTCAATCTCGGGGCCTGCCTTCTCTCCCACCTCCCCGCAGGTCACATACCCTCCATACGGGACCCCGCAGAACAACGGCATGATGCAACCTGCACCTGCGCACCCGTCTTCATTTCATCCCAGCAATGACGAGGCTCAGTTGGCTGCCGAAGCCGTCGCTCGCGAGGTGTTGGGATCCTATATTACTAGTCCCACGGTCAGCTTTCTACTTCCCCAAGCCCAGGAGATGACCCGAAGGGAGTGGGAGGTGATTCTTAAGATCTATCAGCGTGATCCCTTGACCTGCGAGGACTTGCCACATCTTAGCTCGGTCCTGGAAAAGGAAGGCAAAGAGGAGGAAAAGGAGGGGGGACTTGACGAGGAAATAGACCAGAAGCATATGCCGGCACCGAGAGCCGAGGCTGGCGTAGAAAAGACAGAGAGCAGCTCAGAAGACAAGCCGATGACTGATC
>Ga0247760_1002615_pt1 | contig 13249 bp, 8 predicted proteins | sample UWRJL171409R4_FD_179936 | JGI IMG/M metagenome (GOLD analysis project Ga0247760, IMG submission 179936) | Plant litter microbial communities from Arlington Agricultural Research Station in Wisconsin, United States - UWRJ-L171-409R-4 | ecosystem: Environmental > Terrestrial > Plant litter >...
AAGGATGTCGATATTGAGGAAATAGACGAAGCGCAGTACGGGGCGGGCGGAAGAGACGAGTTGGCTGTTGAATTGTGGCAATTAGTCCTTGTAGTCGCAGAGAAGAGGGGAAGAAGGGGGGGGGGGGATGTACTCCAACCATTGTGACAAATCTCGCCGAGCATCACCTCGTCTTTGGCAGGCTAACAGCCTGCGAATTGAGGTGATGCGCGCTGGGTATACGCTGGGACGAGTTTCTCCAGTTGGAGGAGTTGCGGGAGGAGGGCTGGCTTGTAGATTTTTGCCGTAATAGTTGGCAGCGTGGAGAGTGTTCATGTCGCCCAGGCTCGGTCTCCCGTAGTGTGCCGTCCGGGGGCTTGTGCTCTGGGATGCCGTTATATGCACGCTCTGTCCCTAGAGACAATTCCAAGTGGGCCGACTGTAGGCGCTCTGCTATCGATTGCTGGTTGCTCGACTCGGCGATATTATTGGCGTTGACCGCGCGGCAGATCAGGCTCTTGGTTGGTTTGACGGTGAGATGCTTGACGAGATATTTATCTCTACAACCCCCCTTCATCTTCTCCCTACTACAGAGTAACTGGCCCTCGATCTCGGCCAGAAGTATCACCATACTGCGAAGGAGATCAGTCCTCTCGACCGAGGCCTCCAAGCTGGTTCGCCTGTCGCCAGTCTGTCCGATACGGAATACAGGAGACCCGACCACCCATGCCAGATCTCCTTGAGGCGACGTGGCTGCCCCTCACGGCGTTGCCACACCGTTCACCCCGGATCTGCCAGGTCTAAATTCCGGATCGGTGTCTTTAAAGCCTCCTTGCTACACCGGGTCACCACTCTTCGGCTAGTACATACCATACAAGTTGTGGCCGATTTGTCGTCCGCACCGACGTGAGCGAGGCGAGTAGCCACAATCACCGCCTACGACGACGTCAGCACGCTTTGCAACCGGACGCTTCCTACACCGCCGGGGTGACCAAGTTTCCTAGCCTCGACTACTTAATTCGCATTTGCTATGCGAGTGACGTCGCCAAGTAGCGCAACTTAAGAATAGAGAAACCTGGGAGTGGAATGTTAATGGACACTGCAACATCAGCTACTTGATGAAAACCACAGCCTATATTAAGAAAGCGATCGGGGCCGCCGGAAAGGCGGCGGCGGGAGCCAAGTCTCGAGAGGAATAGCCAAACCAAGAACTCCGACACTCGACTGGCGCAAACGAACCTGGCTTCTGGTACTGGCAAGCCCAGAAACCCACCTCCGCAGAACTAGAACGGCTCGGGCAAAAACACAACAGCAGGTCCGTCCTTCACCCTCCTCCCCTCCGCCCGGCCTGAATGATGCAGCCGGCATCCGGGTAGCAGTTGGGACAATGCTTAGCGGGCTTGACGTCGGGAATCCTGTTAGGAGGTCGTCAGAACCAAACGGTGATGCCATCGGCGCCCAGCCTGCCGCAGACCTCCAGCGGCCATTTTCACGGTGGGACGTCATCCTAGATGGGTTTGGCAATGGTATCGAGCGGAGACGCGGCGTCAGGGGAGCTGGATGCTGAAGGCCGTGATTGGTTGACCCATTGTGCCGGGAGAGGGCGGGGTAGTGGAGCCGGGCTCTGCGGGGTAATGCGGGGTAGAGTGTGGGTGGGGTAACTGGGCAACCAGCAGCCTAACAAATATGACCCAGTTTGCGGAATCGTCTACGTCTTTCCCAGCAGCTCCCAGCATGCAACTAAGACCAAGGGCCGAGTATACGACGGTAAATACCAGTAGTACGACTTGATATACTGTCAAAAGAGAAGGGGTCCCAACCATATTGTCAACAAATAGGGGTTCGACCCCTGGGTCGAACCCAGGCACTATAGTCAGCTTGCGTGAGGATGCCCGGCACAGCCAGCAATCCAAGCACCAAGCCACCAAGGCAGTGTAAGCTAGTTGCCAGGTGGATCATGCAAAGAGGTCTATAAAAGGGGGGTTTCTGGCACTATCAGGAAGCCGATGAAAAAAGGACAATACAACCAATTCACATAAAAACACCGGATTCAAGGTGCCGTGCTTCTGGCAAGTAGCAAGGCATCCTTTCTGGCGGGCGACTACCTTCTCAAGAACTCTTCTGTTACTGACATTGTAGTGATATTTTACATCTTCCATGACAAGTTGCGGTTTTGTGATTTTGCCTCTCTGTTAATCCCAAAAACTACATGTACGTGGTGTCTGGAAATACTTCAGTGCACTGTAGCTCTGGGACGGTTCACCTTCAAGTACAGAGCCCCACACCCGGCCGCGGAGAGACACAGGACGAGGGGACAAAGGTAGGAGTTTGACGCCGAAGAACAAGAAAGAGCAACGAGTTTACTTCTCAGCTGACCTGTTTCCAGGGCCCAGGCTTCAAATATCATTCTCTCTGGTAGTCTTTGTATTTCGGAAATCAGGACGCAACCTCGGGCTTGTCATTATCGGAAACCTTTCTGTGACCCGGTGGTACATTTGTAGTCAGGGATATGGTAGCCAGGCGTAATGCATCATCGGCTATTCCCACAATGGTGTATGGAGCAGACCATTTCCGAGATCTTGGTTGCACTTAACTAGTCCTGGCACTTGAATCAATCGAGCCTTTATACTCCATCAAGCTGCTGCTCTTTGTGTTCAAGTCCCATGCGACATACCGTCGCAACTCTGCGATGACATTAAACTCAGGCAGCAGCTGCAGCTCCACACCTACAGTCCAGGTCAAAGAGAGGGCTGCTCCTCTTTAGAGACTACTAGAGAACGACAAGGTTATGTTGGGCGTGGTTGCAACCTGGCTAAGTTTTTCTATGCATGCTATATTACGGCGATTGATTTTTGAGTTCAAGTCACGCTTGGTCCTATGTCCGACGACGGTTGATCTGCGCGTCTTGGCAAGCCTGGCAGCCCCGCACTCTTGGTAACCCCGCACCAAACACATGACCACGCGACGCGGTGGAATTTTCCCTGGCGCGCCACATCCCGAACCCAAACCAGACAACATGTCATCGTGCTCAGCGACCGGCTCCAACGCATCGGCAGCAAACCGCGTATATGCCTGGAATGTGGTATTTCTCGATTCTGATGATGCTGAATTCGCTGGGGTTTACCAACAAGATGGATTTCTGACCTTTGCCGATGTTTTTCGCGAGTTGCGCCTCTGTTTCGATTTTCCCGGGCCGGGGACTCTGTCGATCTGGTCAAACGACGGCGACAACTTTGATGGCATCGTCCCCGTGCACGAAGATGATGTCGAGGGTAACACATTATTCATTCCGACCGATGCATCGGGTGCTCGCACACCGTTGCGATTAGCACTGCATGTCCGACAGGATTGCGCTGTGCCCTTGTCGTCAACAAGCCCGCTGGAAGATCACCTCCGAGGGCAATGCGCCCGCAAAGTGCAGCCCAAAAAGCGGTTCAAACGACCATATCTCGGCATCAATGAGCGAGCGACCGACCTACCACCTAGCCTACCTTTTCGGGGCGGTAGCCGCTCCGGATCACAATCGCCACGCAAACGACCGCGTTCCGGTTCGCAATCTCCTACGAAATCGACGTCGGCTGCGCTGGTGGACATTGCCGAAGAAGACGCTGCGTCTGGGACAACAAGGGGGAGTGCTCTGGACAGCCCGGAACTGCGTCTTTTGATGCAGCAATTCCGCGCCACGGCTTGTTCCCGCAATGACAGATGCGCCGTTACCGGACTTGGGCGAGCTTGGACCCGCGCGGGGGGGTTAGGTCCGGGCGTGCAGGCTTGTCACATTGTGCCGCAGCTGCAATACAACCTGTATCCTGACCGATGGCCACCGTCGTTTTCAGATAGCGACCTACAGCCAGAGCCAGTGGTTTCTGCTTCTTCCCGCGATCGACTGGAAAAGAGCTGGAAAAACACCTGGGCCGGTGGCAACAGCTTGCTTCTCCTCCGCCACTTACACGACCTATTCGACGCCCGGTTTTTCTCCATCCATCCGGACACAAAACGCATCCGGGTTTTTATCCCGTATGACGTGCTCATGCCCTATCAAGGGAAACTCGCCCAGTTTGATAGTCGCGGCGTCCCGGATAAGCGAGCGCTGGGTCAGCATTGGGATATTTGCTGCATGGAGAATATGCTTGCGGCGAGTCCGTCGGTTCCTCTGCCGTCGCTTTCTACGCTGCCTACGCCGGTTTTTACCCCGGGCTGGGGGCATGGAACAACCTTTCAGCAGCTGGGTTGTCGAGAACATGAACACGAACCGAACAAGTCCGACCACCATCTTGCAGCCAGCGGGGGCGGAGGAGATGAGCCCAGCCAGCGGGGTGGGGGCACACAGAAAAGCCTGGACATGGCCGGCCCTGGTGACAACCAGACCCCCCCGCAGCTCACACATTCGCACAGTTTTCAATCAGAACAAAGGGAGACAGAGGAGACAGAGGATCAAGCGGGAGGATCAGAACGGCCGGCCAAACGCCAGCGCCGATCTCATGTAGGCACAGGTGAGCCTGAGGATGGGAGGGATGAAGAGAGGGACAGGGATGGAGATGAGCCTGGCGGGCCCCCCGTCAACAGAGCCAGCAACTTAAAACAGGACAGGGACTTTTTGGCGGATGTGGACTGGGCGTTGGATCAGTGGAAAGCGGCGGGTATATATTGATATTAACTGGGTTCGAGCTTGTGCTTGGGAATTTGATGACGGGAGATGGGGAGCATGGTCACACTGGTGTAGGATTTGATAGTCGTGGGAAGAGAAACAGCTGCTAATACTACAAAGTGTATCGTATTAGTAGATAGTTCAAGTGACGTGAAGAGAGGCCTATTTAGAATTACCGAATGAATTTGAGTCATTGATTTAACGCCCATACAAAAAAAGGGCCTACTTAAAAACAGGGGGTCATATTCATTTGATTGCTAAACTTAAACGGATATATTAATCCTCACTCCTTTGAGTTACCTAGCGTGGCGATCAAACTGTCGATTAGCTGTATCCCTATGATCTAGTTCATGAAACACAAAGATAACTCTCTAGCCTTGCTAAAGATCTAGCACAATTTGACAGCTAACATGCTTTATTTGCTGACATGTTCTTACTTTAATAATATGCTCTTGCACTCTGATCACATGCTCTACTTTGCTGACATGAATTTTCTGTCAGCATAAGATGACTTCGTGCAAGTAATAACAGGGACTAACTGTCGGATAGAAATGAACACTACATCAAAGTAACCAAAGCGACGCCGCAATTGCACTCCGTGTAACAGCGGTATTTCCAACTAAATTACCTTTGTGAGATAGCTTCATACAATACCCTCATGTAACCACTTCATATGAGCGCTTCTGAGGATTGCTTCACACTGCCCCGCTGATTTAACAAAGCGGGCGATTTTACTAAGTTGCTGACGAGCTTAGGTTTGCAAGCATACTCTGTTGTGCTGACATTATACTATTTGTAGCTATCAGAAAGAAGGAGGCGTAACGTACATACAATATAAGGCTCAATTGCCAGGCGTGCAAGCACCCAGTACCTGCACTAACGAATCTGGTGCTCTATTGGCACAGCGGTTCCTGCTTCACGGTGTTACAGATTTCGCCCTAATCTTAGGCGGTGAGCCAAGATAGAGCCAGATACACATGGTCACCCAGCTTGGGATTTCTATTCATTATACTACGGTAAGCTGGTGATACAGCTAGAAGCGAAACCAGCGTCCGATCTTGCAACTCTTTGATGTGTTTGGGCACGGACCATCAGTACTTAGAGACATCGAGGTACATCATGACTCCAGTTGTGGCTGACATTTGCCCGCTTTCGGGTTGCTGACATGTCGCAAAGCAAGTACCACAAAGTAGCGCCAGGTAATCGAGCCGTGTAACGCTTACGTGATTTCTGTCAGAAACGCTGCACCACTGCTGTGATCACTACTAGAGCGATCAGAAAGATGAGGGTTGTAATTGCTTCTCTTCTCTGGATCTCTGGCGAAGCCAGAGGGCCATCTTTTGTGTGGCTACGTGCATGAACTAGATCGCCAGATCGTGGCTGATCGCCACAACTGCTAGCCACGGCCACGATCCACACATATTGACAACTGCTTGCTTACTGGCCGCACCAGCTGAACTGGTAATCCTAAACATGGCCACACCCATGCACCCCCTTCTTTTGTGATAGTCCACCGACAAATGAGTGCATTTCCTTAAGCGCGTGGCTGATACAAGTTCGCCTTGCCATGGTTGCCCAAATGCTGCGCCAAGCAGCCGCAGATGGCGATTCGCCCTCACTGGTTGGTTGGCCCAAACTCGAGCTGCGGTTGGCCCAGTGCTCTGAATATCGGCGCTTAGCACACCGATGACACCGTGTAGCGCGGCGGTAATGAAGATGAATGTCCTCCCTCGCTCCCCCCCTTTTCCTCAAAAGGCAGTGCTGCTGCTTTTGCAAATATCCTGGCCGCTGAAGCAAGCAATCCGATGGCAGACCCAGTCAGCCTGTCTTCCGGGCTTCTGGCTCTGGTGAGGTTCACCTTCCAGTCTAGCAACACACTCTGCACGGCGATTCAGAGCTACCGTAACCACCCAAAGAGTGTGCGCGAGCTCATAGAGGAGCTTGAGGCCCTCGCCGTCGTCTTGCATTCCCTTTCCGAAACGGTTGAGAGGCAGGAGAGCATCGACCTCGCGATACTAAAACCCGTGTTGTTCCAATGCGGAAAGGCGTGCCAAGAGTTTGAAGACGAGGTTGCGAAGTGTTTGTCGCGGTCAAGCGAGTCGAGGATACACTTCGGCAACTGGGCAAAACTTCAGTACCTTGGCGGCAGTATCGACGAGTTTCGGATGACGTTAGCCAGTTACAAGTCGACTATAGCCATTGCCGTCGCTGATTCCAACCTGTAGGTAGCGCAAGGCGCCTACCCTCTGACTGATTACCATAAGATGCTGACGATCGGTCCATGGTCTAGCCGGCAGTTTCCCACCTCCAACGAATGCCTCGATGGGTACAAGTCTATGATCCGCGAGACTGAAGCCAACCTCCAAGAGCGGCTTGATATAATCAATGAGAAAATACATGAGAAAATACAATCCGAATGCCTCCAAGCCGCCGAGCAGTCCAGCGGGGATGCAGCTCTCGCAGGGAAAATGGAAGAAGAACTTGGCATGTTCGAAAACATCTACCGAGCCAATGCTTCACTTCTAGCGGCATCGCACGCAAAATTTGGCAGTAGCGATGTAGAGCAGGCCACCGGTGTGAGGACGGCGCCAACGGACTCTGGCTACGCATCCCTCAGCAGGCCCAACGAGCCAAAAGCGTGCGATGAAAACGCTACCGCCGACATGGAGGATGCCAACACAATCTATTCAATGACACAGAGCGTTACCGAGGATGATATGGAAATGTATACCACGCACTTTGCCGAGGCATTGGCAGACTACGTCGCCTCCGAGGCACAAGAAGACATTCAAGACCCACGATTGATGCAGACACTCGGCCATAGCCTCCCAAGACTTCTCAGGGCGTTTGCTCTGAGGCTAGGATATAGTGGATCTAGCAAGGCCGAAAGAGAGGTGATGTTCTTCATCGACAAATACAAAAAGTAAGTTTAAAACTCACTGTCGCCAACGTCGGAAGAATGCTCATCCTTCCTGTTCTTAGTAATATTGCATCCCGTTTCCAATCTGCTCTCACGCTTGAGTCCCAAAGCTGTGACTCTGGAAGCTCGAGGACGCAGAAGGAAAGAGTTGATAAATCGGCCGTGTACTCCTTCATCCAGGGTTGGTTGGACGGTCTTGGAAGCAGCGACGAGTGTCAAAATGGGGTGGATGATCCCTTTCCGATGCCCGGCTTGGATCACGGTTTTGAGAATGTCAATGCTTATGGAGTGGATGACAAGATACCTCTCCCGAATAGGCATGACTACGCCAAGATTGTCTTCGAATCTGTGGCCTACCGGTGGCTAACGGCATCCGTCAAAACAGAGCTCTCTCTCGCTCCGGTATCCGGCCAGGGTGAAATCTGCGGTCGCATCTATTCGGAAGTGCTTCGCTGTCTCGAAGCTGGCCGCAACGCAGTGAGGAGGAGGCGGCTATGTGAGAGATTAACGTTGCATCTGAAGGCAGGCTGGGACCTAAGAGCGTTCCTGCGACAACAGTTCAGCCACTCCACCGAACCGTTTGGGCAGCTTCTCGCCAAGACCATCACACTTACAGGATCTGCAACCGACGCACAAGCGCTACCATGCGAGATGTACATCCGTCAGACCTGGCCGGTTTCCGGTCCATGTCTGCTTTCCATTATAAATGGCGCGTTGAGCTCTGGCGGGGAATGCGAGGGTCGGTTCACCTGTAGACCGTACACGGGGCAGTACCAAGCTAATTTATAACACTGTCTCCAGGAATTCTGCCGGATAACACCTTGGTTAAGCTAAAGATAGGCGACTATTTGCAGGCTGAGGTGCAAGGCCCGTCAGATAGCGTGGTCGAGGTGACGGAACAGATCGCCTGGCTCGGCGCTGCTCTGCGGGTGTCAGATACGGACGACAATCCGTCATTGTGCTTGCCGGACATCAGCATCCACCCCCACCATGCAGGTTTGGAGTCGGAATTCATCTCCAATATAAATTTTGCAACCCGCGAAATTACACCAGATGCAGGCAAAGAAACAGCAGCTGGCCAATGCTGGCATAAGCTGTTTCGAAATCCGGTCATTGTACAGGGCTACCCGATTCCAAGGCGGAGTAAGTATGACACCGGCCTCGAGATACCGTTGAACATGATGTCTCGCTTGGCAGAGTCCCCGCGCATTCACCAATTTCTAGGAAAGCATTTACTGAAAGGGTTCTCGATTGCGATTGTGCCGACTGAAAGAGCAGACAACGCACTACTGTGGCATCTCTACTGTACCGATAACGGAAGTAGGCTCCCTTATCCAGACATTGAGACAACTCGGTACGCCGACGTCACGTTGGATGAGATGGAAAAGGGGCGGCACATCCTGGGGTGGTGCACCGAAGCCAACTTATATGCTGGTAAGTTGACCATCGTGAATTCGCTACAGTCCTGCGCATCAAATCTGGCCACAAGAGAGCTAACACCTTCCACAGGATCAAAGGGCATGAACTATGCCATCCAAGAGTCGCGACTTAAGTCACCGGGTAAGGACTTCTCTTTGGAGAAGGTGTCCTTTTCGGTCGGACAGATCGTCACTGGTGGATGCCAGTTCAGCGTTGGGCACAGAGATATCCCAGTCCGTATTATCCGGGGGGGTTATATCGCCAAACTGCGTTGGATCCGGCAGAGATATTTTACTCTGTGGGACGTCGACGAAAACCGTGGCTGGTTAATCGATGGCGCAACTACGCTGCTCCACTTATTGCGGACCTCACTCAATCAGTCCTTTACGGACGAGTTCTGCGCTGCGTTTCTCTTTGATGAGTCAAAATTTTGCGAATCATCCCGCCCCTTTAAGGCAGGCGCCGCGCTTGAAGTTCTGCTAAACCCGACAAACCGCTTCCTAGATCTTTACCGGGAGGACCAAAAGACCGGGATAGTCGAAAGAGTCCTCCCCAATAGCGAAAGAGAAGCGGTACCTCATATAATAGTGAGGACAACTACGATTCAAGACCGCGTCGAAGAGCTTTACGAAACGCTCGAGAAACTTGTTGACCACAAGCACCGCACAGAGGCGTCGTATAAGGGCATTGATGCTAAGCTCCGCCTCCGCGACCACCTTGAGGGGTGGGACTTTGCCGATCTTGCAGGGGACCGCGACCCTAACTATAGTCCACGCGGCAGTCTACTAGACTCGGTTTCTTTTGCCCCACTTTTTCTAGGAAACAAGGGGTAGACTCGATTACTGTACAGGGGGTAGACGCGAGTTTGTTCCCAAAGGTGTACAGTTATAAAAATGGTACCATTTGAATTGCAAGAAGAAAACTAAAACTTCTATCTCTTTAGATTTCCTATACAATATCTAGTTATTAAGATATAGGGGTGAGAAGATATTAGGGGTGAAAGGTCTAAACCTATTATACGATTAGTACAATACACATTCGGCCACTTGACCAAAATAAATGAAACCGATATATATCGAATCGCCAGTTTCTAGCGATTAAAACGTACGTTTTTAATTTACTATATAATACATAATACTGGAAAAAGGTTCGATTTAATTTAATATAATTTTACGTAGATATAAGGGTGTCTTGAGGTTTAGGGTCCTCTTAGCAAATAAGCTTTTTTATCTCTGTAAACTCAATTAAAAAACCCTTATAAAAAACCAGCCATAAAAATACGATTAAGAGAGCTTTTAGCCAGAATATACAATATAATTAATCGTTTTTTTTTTTATAATCTAATAATATTTTACCATAGCCCCTTTAATTAAAACTATAAACGCTATACTATACAATAAAAAAGACGATACGTATTATATTATATAGAAGATAATTAATAAATCGCATATTAAAGTTTCGAGATTATATAAGATATAAACCTGGATATAACTAGAATAAATTCTTATATACGTTTAAAATATCTTTAAAATATATATACAAAAGATATAAAAACTCCCCAAAAAAATCAGATATTATATAGTATAATAAAAATCCCAAGGTATAATATAATCATTAGGATCCAAGGTATAATACCGCAAATAGCCGCCGTTACAGTATTAATTATTTTCTAAAGGTAGGGTATTATATAGTAAAAATCCCCAAATTATATAGACTTATATTTTTACAAACGTATTATATTTTATCTATATAGGTAAAACAGTAGGCGTACAAAATTACTATTATTATTAAAAACTTCTAATATAAAAAAGTATCGTAGGTTACAGGCGTATAAATCCGCTATCGCCTTTACAAACTCCCAATATAAAAACTATTATATAGCATATATATATTATTACCATCACTACCCTTAATTACCTAATTATCCCACTAAGGCTTGTAACCCTAGCTTATAACAGTATAGGCCCAAAAAACGTATTTAAAAATCACCAGCTCTAAATCCTATACTATATTACTATACAAAAACTAGCACTTACCCTTACCCTTGCCCCTTTTTTACAAAAGGTTATCAAAATGCTCTCTCTAATATTATACCTTTACATTTAAACCTTTAGCCCGATAAAAGGCCTAATACGTAACGTTTTTTAAATCCTTTATATAACCTATAACTTTATTCCTTTAATTAATTAGTTTATTATACAAATTCGGGCTTAGAATACCGTTATTAATTTTAATTAAACTTATATTAATAAACTATAATAAATCGTTATTAGTATTATTATTTTCCTCCTCGTTACTAAGATCCAATACCACCTATTTAAAGCTAATACCGGTATTTTTTAGTATTTAATACCTTAAGGTCTTACTTAATTTAAAAGGGATAGGTGTATCGTACTTAACTACTGTATAAATTAGTCATTTTATCTAACTATACCGTAGCATATATACTAAATCCTATATCAGCCCCCCCGCCTACTCCGTAATAGGAATATTTCGTCTTTTAATTTACTAATACGTAATTAGAGTACGTATTATTAAAATGGCCCTATATAATAAGGTAATACTTAAAGAACTTTTTATTCCCAGTACTATAACGATTTATATAAGGGCCGTCGTTTAACTATTCACCTCTTAATACTAGTACCAAAATATTTCCGCATTAAGTATTCTTAATCAAGGTTTACTACATCGGGCACTACTTAATAAAGTTATCGTACTTGATAAGTATAACTTTATTAGGCGATCCTAACTTTAGGATAATTATACGGGCAACTATATTAACGTACTTAGCGAGGCTTTGCAGCATAAAAGGCCAAAGGGCTACAGAGAAGTTAATATACTTTTTATTATTAATATAATCCGCCGGTACACCCGTAGGCTACTTAATAGTGGCGGTAGTAATCTTGGCCTGTCCGCGTGGAGATATTATTATTATACGCGTTGTTAATATATTAAATATAACTAACTATAAGCTATATATACCTTATAAACGTTATTGGGGGTGGGAGTAAGGCGGATAAGCTGTATAAGGTGGTAAATATTATAACTTATCGGTTATTAATATAAATTAGAATTTTATATAATATTTAGTAAATGGTAATATTAATAGGTAGTTTAGGGTAAAGAATAATGGGATTGTATAAAAGGTAGGGGTAAGTAGAGACTTAAATAGTTAGAATATAGTAGGAGGTAGAGTAATATAAATTGCGAATTGTATAATATATTAATTAGAAGAAACTAAAAAGGGCTATTTTATAAAGTATACGACGCGGGGAAATACGTAAGGAATATCGGAAATATATATGTGGTATATAAGTGGGAGAATGAGCAGGAGAATGTTATATATTTTGGGCTAAAGTAGGTAATATACCGTAGGCTATATTAAGTATAAATTTCTTAATTATATATATAAAAATAGAGGTGTAAAGTGGGTAAAGTATATGTATATGTAGTATATAAAGTAAGAAAATGTTACGTACCTTAAGATATAATATATAATATATTATGGGTTATATTGGGTGTAAATTTCTCAATTACGTATACGAAGGTAAAGGTAAAGTATAAGGTAATAGAAAGTGTATTTGGTATATAAAGTAGCAAAATAAGAAAGAAAACGTTACGTACCTTAAGCTGGGGCGTATGATATATTATAGGTTGTATTGGGTGTGAGTTTTTCGGACGCGTATATAAGGTTAGAAGTAAAAAGTAGGTAAAAAGAAAAAATATATATATATATATAAAGTAAGAAAATATTATATATTTTAAGCTAAAGCGGGTAATATATAGTAAGCTATACTAGGTATAAATTTCTCGGATACGTATACGAAGTTGGGGGTGGAAAGTAAGTAGAGAGTATGTATAAGTAGTATACAAAGTAAGAAAATATTATATACCTTAAAATAAAGTAGGTGATATACTACGGGCTATATTAGGTATAAATTTCTCAATTATACATATAAAGATAAAGGTAAAGTATAAGGTAATAGAAAGTATACTTGGTATATAAGTAGCAAAATAAAAAAGAAAATATTATATATTTTAAGCTAGAGTAAGTAATATACTAAAAGCTATACTAAGCGTAAGTTTTTTAACTATATATATAAAAATAGACGTGTAAAATAAGTAAAGTATATATATATATATAGTATATAGAGCAAGAAAATATTACATACCTTAAAATAAAGTGGGTAATATATTGCGGGTTATATTAAATATAAGATTTTTAATTACGCGTACGAAAATAGGGATAGAAAGTAAGTAAAGGGAGAGTATACTTGGTATAT
>Ga0247760_1002616_pt1 | contig 13246 bp, 8 predicted proteins | sample UWRJL171409R4_FD_179936 | JGI IMG/M metagenome (GOLD analysis project Ga0247760, IMG submission 179936) | Plant litter microbial communities from Arlington Agricultural Research Station in Wisconsin, United States - UWRJ-L171-409R-4 | ecosystem: Environmental > Terrestrial > Plant litter >...
GGCTCCACAGGCAGCCAATAGCATCGGTCCCAGCTGGGGTCAAGCCCAAACTACCCAATTGGGGCTCCAGCGGGCCCGTTCGCACTCGCTCAGACCCGCCATCCAATCTCAGTTTGCCACCCCGTTCCCTTCTTCTCCCCAGGGAAATGCTTCCCTCCACCATTCTCCATCGCACTGGTCTCGAAAGACAAGTCGTCGACATTGTCTCCCGACCCGCGCACTCGACTCGTCCCGGTGGTTTGGACGGCAGCGTGTATGCGTATTTGTCGTCTTTATTCTGCGGTATCGGCCCAGTGATTTGAAAAGTAAGTTACCTAACGGCACGCACCTCTTACACGGACGCGCTGTCATCCGCATTACTGAGTTTTTGGTCTCGCATTCGCGCCATCTCAGCCTTCGGATAGACTTCACAGCAATGCTGCTCAACGCGGAATGACGCTGATTGTCTGATTTGTTTAGCTGTCATAGGTCTATTGGTATCGTCTAAATATCCCTAGCGATAATCGTCCTCGGAAAGCCTTGTTCGCGTCCATCGCCAAAACGAGCGATTTCAGTCCTGCCAGTCCGGGGAACGCCACACTCGCTCATCACCTGCAAAGCTGTCGTTAGACGACAAGAGGAACTAAAGAAGGATGGGAGCACCCGTCCTCGCGGCTTCGGCCCACGCCATTCCCGCCATCCCTGCCGCCGCCCACGATAGCGATGTCAATCCACCTCACATCGTGAAACGCGTGACCAGAGGCGGGCGTATGCTTTGGTACTGCCTCAAGGTCATCCAGCAGCCCGAACGTGCGCGGGCATGCGGCTCCGGTCCTAAGTGTGAGTGCATCGCGCGCTGTGTATCGTGCTGGCCGGGCCTGACTGACCTGTCTTGTAGCTTCTGCTGATCGCCGTCCTGTGGATCCGCCTCCGGTTGTGGAGCTGCGTATCTATGAGGGTGAAAGCTTGGAGCGGGCGCAGTCCAAGGACGTCACATTCCTTTACAACGCCAACTTCTTTCTCTATGCCACGTTGGAGCATGCCCGCCATATGGCCCATGGTCGGGTTCAGACTCCCGCAGCTAACAGCCCGCCTGTCCTGACGGGCATGCCTGTTTCTGGAATGGCGTATCTGGATCGGCCTCAGGAGGCTGGTTACTTTCTGTTTCCTGATCTCTCGGTGAGACATGAAGGCCGTTATCGACTAACCTTCAACCTCTACGAGGAGACTAAGGAGGAGGACGACAAGGACATAATTTCGGGCGACAACAAGGCCGCAAACCAGGGCATCAACCCTGCCACTGGTGGCTCATTCGATTTCCGGATGGAAGTGAAGTCGCAGGACTTTGTGGTTTACAGCGCTAAAAAGTTCCCGGGATTGACGGAAAGCACTGCTCTGAGCCGTGTTGTTGCTGAGCAAGGATGCCGTGTTCGCATTCGCCGCGATGTGCGTATGAGACGCCGTGATGGAAAGGGTGGCGGCGATTACGACAATGTCGAACCTGACTACCAACCGAGGAGAAGAACCGCAACCCCTGATCGGCCTGACCCGTATAGGGCACGATCCATGAGTGGTAGCGTTGAACGAACACCCTACTCTGCGGACCCGCAGCGACGGCCCTCGATTGTCGACTACCCCCCTCAGTATCCTCCGCAACCTTCATCGGCTGGTGGTCACCTCCAATTTTTGGGCGGAAACTCGAACGCGCAGTATCCTCCGCAGCCGCAACCCTTCACGCAGCCGCCTTCCGTTCCTGCCTCCCCGGTGTACCCCCCAAGCCAGAATGCTCCCTATCCCAGCCAGTCATATCTTCCGCCTCCTCCCCCGCCGCCGCAGCCATCATACAGTGCAGAGCGAACGCCATCGCAGTCGTATGTGCCAATCGGCCCATCGCCGCGCCGCGAGAGCGGACACGAGCACCGGGGTTCTGTTTCAAGTATTACTTTGCCACCTATTAGCTTCCCGCCATCGTATTCGCATCAGCAACCTCATGGACTGCATTCGCCGCCGAAGCCTACGACGCTTCCTCCTCTTGATATTGCGGCAGCTGCCGCACGCCTTCCAATCCCGAGCCCCAGTCCAACAGCTGGGAGGGTGCCGCCACACTCTTTGAGTGCTCTCGCGCCACTAAGTCGCCCACCGCCGCAGCAATACGCCGGAACAAAGCGTGCCCACGATGAATCGTTCAAACCAGATGAAACTCCTCGTTTCCAGGACGGCGCTCGGGATCTCGGTACCGCAGATGACGTCGATGCTCCAATGATTTACAAGCGCGCAGATGGACGGCAGATCCAAGCACCACGGCCAACCGAAGCCCGTTAATTCGTCTTCGATTTCAATATTTGATGCTGCTTGTGGGCTTGGTGTTGGGAGTTGGTGGCTCCGATCTACCGGCAATGGCCTGGTTTAGATCCATGTTTGATGCGGTGCTGTATGCTGTCGTATCCCTCTGGATACTGTATATATCTACGACTTTGCTCTGGCGTTTCTTGCCACATCTTTTCTATGTTTTGTCTTTTCTTTGGACTGGGAACCAGTCCCGCAGACGTTCCCTAGCACAATAGCTATTGTTTCCTTGGTCATTCTTGTTTTCTTGTTTTCGTGTTAACAAAAGGGTACATCACCGCTTTGTTTTCGCCTTGCCTTTTAGAAGCAACTTCTGATCACCAAATGCGGTGCTCTGATGGATTGCCTCGGTTTGGTGCTCCATTTGGGGGGATTGGGGAATTTGGGCGGAGGGGGAGATTTGATTGCAAATGACAAGGGGTACTAACTAAGTGCTGAGCATATCTGAGTGATCGATGGACATCGATCTTAAGCAATATTACAATGTGTGGTTCAAATGCCCCCTGCTTCATGTGATAGTGAGATCCAGGTAGCTGGGCCTGAGTTGCTGTGTCTTCGGCTGAAATGTTTCTTGTGCATTGACAGGGCGGTTTGATTGGTTGCCTCTCTCTCGCGAGCACTTCGCGAACCAAGTGTCACGAACGTTTCGCTAAAGCTCGAGAATCTTGTCGTAAAGAGCAAGCGTAACCCTAACCCTCGTTGTTTTGGCGTTGCGAAGACACGCCCGGCAACCAAGGCCTTCTTCTTTTGTATCTTAGGTCCATCGCTGAACTACTACTTGAGGAGTACGGTCCTGAAATCAAAGCTCAAGGTATTAAGACAGAAATAAGGCCTCCTATCACGGAGTGACTGTGTAAGGTGGAGCGACAGTGAGGCATACAGGGTTAGGGCTGTATTGTCAGCGCTTTATCAGGGTTTCACCGCAATTTAGCTAAAGTGTCGCGAACCGTTGCTCGGTCAAGCGGTCGCGTACACGCGATTCAGCCCCTCCAAACAATCCGCGTCCAAGACTCCGTTCTTTCCGCGAACATTCAGCATTTGCCCAAGTATTCCGGCGAATGTTTGGAATTATCCACACATCCTCGTCATACAAGAAGGTTTGCGCCAACCCGATGACATAAACCCCACAGGTGGAGACCAAACAAACAAACTTCTCAACCGTCTTTTCGCCAATCCTCCGCGCGAACAGCTCCCAAGAATCGATGCAGCCATGAGGAGAGAGCAAAAGCAGCATGCAGCCGTCGCTGTTCCGCAGAGTCGCTTCGTGGAGGGCTCCATGAACGATCGGGCCTCCGCTGCGCCGCCACCTAATTTTTTAGGGCCCGGCGAGGTTGCTGCCTTCGAGCAACAGTTTTACGAGGCCGATCGTCCACGACCGCTGCGGCCGATGAGCAGCGCGGGGCACTACTATCCCGCCCAAGCGCAGTTGCAACGACAAGCGCGCCAGAATACGCAAAAGCCGGAGTCGTCGCGCAAGGGAGGGTTTTGGGATGGAGTGCGGGAGAGGCTACACCTGACAAGGTCGCGATCATCGGGGAGTATCCCGCGCATGTCTGACCAGGAAAGCGGCCGGACGGCAGATGCGCCCAGCGGAGAAAATTACGGCGGAGACGAGAAGCCGGCGACACCCCCGGCGGCACCCCCGGCGGGATATCCAACCCGCGAGGAGGTTATGGAGAGTTACAAGAGCCTTGTGGCCTCGGGTTTCTTCGATGCGCATGCCATTCAGGGCACGCGACATCCTCTGCGGACAACGGTGTCACACAATGATAACAGGCCATCCACAACAACAACAGCGATGGGACCTCCTCCCCTCGCCCCACCTATGAGTTTCGCCTCACACAAGCAAGCCTCGTTGCGCAAGCGTCCGCCAGTCTCCTTCTCGGCTATACCTTACTCGGTCACCAAGGTTCCAACACCTGCTGAACTTCCCAGCTCCATATGCCCTCCTCCACCGCCACGGCGGCCGACTACGGGAACGGATGAGGCTACATCGTCTCCTCAGCGCGGTACCAAGCGCGGGCCCGCGCCTTTTGACAGGGACAGCGATAGTACCACCAGCAGCGGCGAGACAGGCGCTCGCAAACTTGTCAAGAAACTACGCCGTTCCGCCTCCCGCATCTCTACGGACTTGACTGGCCCTACTCCTAGTGTCATCAACCCGTTTAAAGGGCGCCCATCCACTTCATCAAATGCGCCCACAGTAGCCAGCGTCATGTCCACCGTGTCGACCGACACAGAGGCCGCGGCCCCTACCCCACGAACTCCGACCAAGCTCACCAAGTCCAAATATCCCCCGCGTAGCACCCGGGGCCGCGGTCTGTCCATGGGCATCAGCCTGGGTCCCCTTAACATCGCCCGGCGCCGCCCGCGCTCACCCGCCACGGTTCCTATCCCGGCGCCCCGCCGCAACTTAACCCCAAACCCCCTCAGCATGAACCCTGTAACCGCCTCCGCGCCCGTCTTCGCGATTCCTCTCGTCGACGATGCTATGCTCGTCGACTCGCCTGAGCGGCGCTCTCGCTCCCCGGAACGCATGTCAATGGAGCGGCCTACCACCGCACTTGCGCCACCCAGCTTTCACTACCCGCAACGGAGGCGCCTTGGCGAACCGCTATCCGTGGTGCCAGATGCGAACTGCGGCATTCCAGGTGTTCCAAGGATTCCCGCGGGCTTCTCAGTTTTCGGCAGAGTTGATAAGGATGACGTCAAGATGGAGGGTACGAGAGACTCGGGCGTGGGCGAGGACGTGGAGAACGTTGTGCGGGTGTGGTGATCTTCACCCATCCATCCTATTTGATGTTCGATACCATGTCTGCCATGTCCATGTCCATGTTGATGGTTATGATGTTATGTCGGCGACTTTACTTTCTGTTTTCATTTCATTTTTTTTTTCTTTCTTTCTCTACTTCTTCCGCCTTTGGAATGGAAATATTGTAGGGACGGGACGGATACGGAGTACATGTTGGCGATCTGTTCAGCTTTTGTCGTCGTCTTCCTTGGACGGAGACAGACAGACAGACAGACAGAACAGAGATGTCGTGGCGGACCACGGCACGCACGCACATCAGGAAGAGGTACACACAAAAGGAAACGGACGATTCTTCTCACGAATGAACCATGACATGACGAACGAAAGGCCGGCACGAGACGGAAAGGCAAATGCGGTTTTTTTTTTTACATCTCGCCATAGAGATAATGTATCTTGACTGTATTTACATTGTATGAATAACTCGATGGCCTTGATGCAATAATGGGGTGATATATTTGACTGAACTAGATGACTCCGTGTGTGCTATGTTTTCGATATGCCGTTGGGTAATTTCGGCGGCGTTGGGCTTGACGGACGACCTGCGTTAGATGCTTGTTGTGCGCTAGCCAGTATGACCCGTTAGATAACAATTCAGAAATCGGAGAAATGAGGTACTGCGCATGTTTTCCCCTACATAGCATCCATCTCGCTCGCTACTGAAACGTCCCAGCCTCTCGGCTTCTATAATATAAGATAACAACATATACATCTGTCCAATGCGGATAGAGTTGCATTTCAGAAGATCAACTTCTTGCCCCTCAACTCCTTCCTCGCTGGCCTGCGCGATCAGGCACACTAAACAAACCACCCTCTTCATCCATTCCACCCTCAGACGCAAGCACAAAAAGTGAGGCGCTCCTAACTCCGGGAAACAGACATCACAGCCAAGACGAACCACTTTCCTTTACGCCGCCGGCCCACTGTTGCCCGTTATCCCATTCGCCATTGATATCCCGAAAACAATGGCTGCGTTTGACTCAACACAATTATAGCCTCCCTTCCCTATCATACCAATTCCTGGCCAGAATTATCCCCTACATGCTTTGCCAAGCGCAGCTGGCCTTGCGTTTGGCTGCGTTCGACCAATATATGGGCCCTGAGGCCGACAGTAGAGACGACTTTCATCAACATAATCCGAGGACATCAAAGCTCGGCAATAATTCTGCCCTGAGCAGTTTGAGCCACTGCCGGTCTCAGAACTTGCTGCAGTTCATCTTGCGCATTGTTCAAAGCCGTCCAGAAAGTCTCCTTGGCGGTTGAGAACAGCACCGGAATCCTATTATAGAGCATGGCAAACATAACGATCACCAATAGAGGAATCTAGAGCCACAATGTCAGTACTCTGCACGGATGATAGGTGTCGGTAGATGAAGAGATATACCCAGATGAAAAACAAATTCCGATCTCGACTCAGCCTCTTGAGTTTCTCAGCGTGCGCTCGCCGTAGGTTTTCTTGCTGTTCCTTAGTGATTGCATTCTTTCGGCCAATCTGCAGCAACGCCGGCAGATCATGATCGCCAACTGCCTCAGCGTCGTCATCTGTTGTCGACAGCAGCAATAATGAGGTGGTGCTGCTCTCGGAATTGGCCTGTTGGTTGTCGAACAGCGCAGCACATTTGGCGTCACCCTCCGCCTCAAGTGCTGCCCGAGCGGCCGACGCTTCTTTTGTCTCGTGCACATCACGGCCCTGGTCTGGGTAAATCTCATTGTAGGAGGGAGGCGGTGCCAAGCTTCCCAGCCTATCCCACCAGCGATTTCCACCCTCTCTTGCTGGTAGCTGGTCTCCTGCCGATGCAGACTTCGATCCGCTAATGGCTGACATCATAGTTGCAGACATCATCGCCGCAAGGCGCTGAATTGCTGCCTGGTCCGGGAGCGGGGGCAGGTTGGGTATTTGCGGCACATACGGAAGTTGTTGTAGTTGACGCAAGGTATGTTGCAGTTGCTGGAGCGGGGCAGCGAATTGGTCCCTAACTGCTGCCATGGTAGCTGCTGGTGAGCCAAGGCGTCTATACCGAGCATCGTCAATGTCAGTTTCACGCATGCTGCTGCTTCGCCTTCGCATAGTAAGAAATTGATTGTCGTCGTCGTCGTCGCTCAAGCTCTCCTCTCCGGATTCAGGAACTGATGAGTACTCCAAGCTTTCCTCGTCGGACCCAAGCTCACCACTCGGGTTGCGTGGAGGAAGCCCGAACATCGGATCCGCTAGAGACTGAAGACTGACGGCACTGCAATTAACGCTCCTCATTGATCCCATGCTCCGGGACCTTGTATGTTGCTCAGCGGGGCGCAAGGCTCGGATAACATTCTCAGACCGTGTGACATCGGCGGCCGTCAGCCCGGATAGGGTTCGTATTGTGGGATCCGCACCCTGAGAGACCAGTAGCTGCACAACCTTGTGATGACCATTCAGGGCCGCCAGGTGCAATGGTGTATAACCTCCCCTGTCACGCAGGTCGATATTCGCTTGGAGACGTAGAAGCTCTGCGACGAATCGGTACAAGCCTAACGAAGAGCCAAGGTGCAACATTGCCTGGCCTGTTGACCTCCTGAGGTTGAGCTTCGCTGTATGTGGGCCTTTATCCTCGCGGATTAGCCGCAGCACATTCATCAGATGGGGCTCGAGATTCGAATCCATCGTGCGAGAGTTGCCAGCGGGCCCGGTGTTTGATTCAGTGTTGGCACCTCGCCAGTCGCCTCTATTTTGAATCAACCTGAGTGCTATCTCACGTGGAGCATCCATTCGGCCACTCATCTTGTGCCCGAGGACGGTAAGTGCAGTTCGCATCAGCTGCTCGTCCTCATCGTCAAGATATGTGAAGGTCTTGGAGGCGTGCTGTTGCTGGAAGGGGAGTGGCTGTTGCTTGAGTGTGACGTTCACAGTACGGGCGTGAGAAGACGGTGGAACCAAGCACACTAGAGACGTAGTTCCCCAGAACGTAGTTGTCAGGGCCTGGGTGACTCCAAACATGACATCTAAGCCATTGTGAAAGCCAGATCCCAAGACTGTGACCTCCATCCCGCCAGACTTTGATCCTTGGTGAGGGATTACCCTGTGGATCGTGGGGTGCGGTTGTGCAGCGGCGGTCTGCAAAGGCTGTCCCACAAACCCGGCACTGGCTGCTGGGTGAGGGGGCTCAACTACCGCCTGGGACCGAGTCGTCTCGACAACCCGAGCCTGGCTTTGACCCAACTCGCGAGGTGACAAAGAGTAGTCCCCATGACGAGAGCGATGAACTAGTGGCGCCCCATCCAAGCCGTACTCAAAGTCCTGACCGATCGACTCGGGCGTAGCTCTCGAAGCATTTGGGCTGGGTGCACGACTCTGGCGTCTGGAGCCCGGGGCGGAGTATAACGCCACATCCAAGTCCCCGGAAATCGGCAGCGGGCTGGTGTTTGAAAGGGAAAGCATTTGCTGTTGGCCACCGCCTAATATCGGTGAGCCGCTGGGATAGGGCATTGGTGTTCCCCCTAAGGGACCAATGCCGCCCATGTTGAACATGTGCCGTGCAGGACCTGGAGGGTACACTAAGTTCAGCGCTGTCGGCGAAGTAGAGGCAGAGGCCATGTTTGAACAGGGCAATTGTGGGCCGCACTGCTGAGGTGTATCGCACGGTGTCATTGTCAGCCCCGTTGTGATTCTGGTCGAGCCGCTTGATTTGCGCTTCTTCGCCGAAGGACCTATTTCGAAGCTCAACGGTGATGTCGGTTGAGATGTATTTGGGGGAGTCGAGAATGCAGTGCCGGGTTGAGACTGCTCCGCTGGTGTCACTGGACCAAGAGCCGTGGCAGACAAGGCCCGCTTGGAAAGTGAGCTCTTTTTCGTCCCGGGGCTTAGCTCACTGCCCGGAACCGGAGGGGTCTTGTGGTCGTCGGTGATCATGATCGATTCCGATATTCCTTGGGCAACGACCTTGAACTTCCAGTCCGTCAGGGTGAATATAACTTGGAATCCCATCTTCTCGGTGTGATGGCGGCAATAACATGCGATTCTCATGGGCAACTCCACTGTATAACTCTGGCCTTGCTGGGCTCGCTTTTGGTACAGCCTCTGTCCAGGATCAGGGTTAGGTAGTGATAGTGGTGCGAGTACCCCCCACTCTTTGATCTCCTGAGTGTTGAAAACGATGATTCTCCGGTCCTCATCTTGTAGCCAGAATGATTCATCTTCTACCTTGCTTTTCTTTTTGCGCCCTGCTCGCTTCCTCTCGCGAGTGACACAGCCTGAGCAGATCTGGACATCGCCCCCATCCTGCGGGGAAATCTGCTGGGTGCCATTACCCCTTTCCAGTGTCGAAGATGGCCTACCGCGCTCAGCGGCTGCACAAGCCCGGCGCAGCACTTCTGTTTGTTTGCCATCTTTGATCAGTGCGCTGGTACACACGACAACCGTATGTAATTCAAGCATATCTGGCGATGGCTCAGGAGTCGGTTTCTCAAGCAGTTTGGGTTTGCTTATCGTGTGCGTAGGAAGGTGAAGTTTCGTAGCTCCATCCGGCAAATGCGACACGTTGAGCCTGAGCTTTATTTGCGTTTCAACCCTAGACTTGGAAGGGATATTACCGATGGTAAGCACCATCTGTCGCGGAGTAAGATCCTGGGAGGCGGAGATGGGATACGTTGGGCGTGTAGAAAACAAATCCGCTGGGTAAAAACTGTGCGGCATCTGGAAATCGAAAACAGGAGGTTGCTGTGTGGTTGGGGAGCAGGTATTTCCCATCACCATGCAAGGAGACACATCGCGTGAAGTGTTTGCCGTGCTGGTGTCGAGGGGCTGAGGCTGACCGAAGTTGAAACTTCCAGACGGATAGCCTACATAAGGATTTCGAGCTACTGACGTCGCGCCGCTCGCCACGATATTCTGCCCATCTCGGTTCTGTTGTTGTTGGGCTCCTATTCCAATGAACGGGTTCACTGGACTGCTTATCCCGTTGACCATGAGCTCTGGCGAGAAACCCTCGTAGCCCGTTACGCGTTGTATGTTTTTGGGGCTGACGGTGCCGTCGCCGGTACCGCCTGTGCCATAAGGCGAATTAGTGTCGAGTTCGGAAAGCCACTCCATCTTGACTTCTGGCAGGTCGCTTGCCACCATATTGTCGCCGCCATGAACACTGGTATGCGACGAATTGCTCCTCCTTGCCTGTTTGGAAGACGAATCAGATTGCGAGTCCCCAGAACTGATGGGGCTCGTCTGTGTTGGATCTGGGACGAGAAAGGCGATCGACGGGGAGTCCTGAGCTAGGAGGTGCTCAGGCGTGCCGTGAGGCACATGGCCCAGAAGATCAAAATCCTCTTGTTGGGCGTCGGAACTGGGATCCATAATGAACTCAGAGTTATAGGTGTCGTAAGAGTCGTAGTTGGGGAACTCGTTGAACATGTCCGGCATTTCGTCGCCCGCCATCGCGTCGACCTGGGCCATCGCGGCCGGCGAAACTTGGGGGTGATGGATGCCCCTGGGGTCGCGGGCTCGAAGAGATGGCGCTTGATACTGCTCGCTGATCGGGACGACCGTGTTCAGTGTATAGGGACCAGCCTGTCGTGGCGCCCGTCGCGTGTGTCGAGTCCTGTGGGGTCACTGGAAACCTGGTATATCGGACGCTGGGAAGGCGCGAGGTCGGCCAAGTCGGGGTGAGAGCTGCCAAGGGCGGGTCGGCGAAAAGACAAGCCGTTTACTGAAATCGACAAACGCTGCGAAGACCAAGATGAAAAGATCGAAATAACGTCCCACTTCCAGTTGAAGATGTGGTTATGGCAAGGTGAGGGTCGGGGATCGAAAACGACCAGGGGTTTGCGGTGCGGCGGTGAGAGGGTGATGTCAATTGGCTGGCTAGCGATGGACCGATAGGCTGTATTACCCGGATATCGGGGGTTTGTTCAACAGTCGATCCTGCCTCGCTTGGCTGGTGAACAATAGTTGGTGAGGTGTCAGGGCGAACTGTCCAGGTCGAGCTGACGACGAGCAGACACCGAAGCGATTCGAATGCGTCAACGGGCTAGTATGTGCCAGTTGCCAGTTGTAGCAGAGTGGAGCTGGAGCCTTGGCCAACCCCGTTTGCTCGCTAGAGGACGATCCGGTTTTAGTCCTCGAGCATCCCAAGTGACCTGCTAGTGATTGCTAGCTCGCATGAGTGATGAGTGCCTGTCTTGTCAATTGACGCGCGCAAGAATGAGGGAATCCTAAAAATGTTGGACGAGGTGTCATTCTAGCAAGCCGTTTTATATTCGGTAAAAAAAAAAACGTTACCAGCCTGCCAGAGCCTTTTGCGGGGTTGACTTTTTTTTGGATGAAAGTTCAGTTTCTGCGCAGGTCTAGCATTTGTCACTTAAACCTAAAGTCATCCCAAAGCCATCGAAAAAATCGACAGGCATGGAAAGCAGATGCATACCGTCGTTCTCGCTCTAGTATCAATGAGTTACGCTCAATTGGCTTTTTTCGGCCGGCCGTAGGACGGGCCGAAATGCTGACGGCTCGATCAATAGCCCCCGCACGCATCCCCCAAGGCGGGAATATGCGGATGTGCAAAGAGGATGCGTTCGCGGAAAGAGGAGGCTCGGGAAAGGCCTCTCTACCAGGCACCTTGCAGATAACGGGAGCATAACTAGGCCTTGAGTCGAAGCAGGATCTACAGGCGTTGGCCACAGCTTCACACCCTCACCACGCACGTCAGCCAGGGGCACAGCCGACGGGAGCTGCGGAATCGGTCTCTACTGGTGCAGTTCTCCCGTCCGTACCCGACATTACTTGAACCCTCGCCCATGACAGACCGATGCACACATTAACGCCCAAACGTGACTCCTCGGTAAGATAAGATACAGATTCGTCATTCTTTGCGCGGACTGACGTTAACGCCTCGAGTCCTAATGATCCTTCCGACTGTATCTCCACCAACGCCATCGCGACCCACCCACTGAAAGCCGCCGTTACACCTTCAACGCGTGGCAAAAAGGCTATCTATATGCACCGCAGGGAATAAACACATCGTTAAAAATAAGCCACCCTCCCTGGGACATCAGGTAATTATTTGTTGGAGGCCGACTGGCTGCTCCGATGCCGCCCGCTCCCTGTGCCGGCTAAATCGAGGCTCTCTCGGTGTGTTCCTGGCTGTGGTTCCTGGTTGGTGGGTAGGCGGCACATTTCTTGCACACCTCGTGTAGCGAGCCAAAGGCCGCGCCTAGCAATTGCGTCGTTTTATTCTCCTAAGGGGTTGGCTGTTCCAAGTAGCAACTCATCGGGGAAACGAATAGTCCTTCCTGGAAGCTCCGGCGTCTCGGGTCGTGACGATGGCTCCCGCCGTCCTCGGTCCTCTCCGTCCACGTGTGGACTGGGTTGTGCAGGGTCAGGTCTCTGACCCGCATTTTCCACGGGCACAACGGTCGCGTTTGACGTGGCAGTCGAGCCCGCCCCCGCACCGCTACGTCGAAACGCAGTCCGGAGTCCAACGAGGTTTACCCTGCTGCTACCTGTAGTGAAGGGTGGCGCAGTGTCTTGCTCGTCTCTAGACGTAGTTGTTGCTCTCGACAGAGTTCGAGGTAGATAGAAACCCAGCTTACCTAGCGGGATGCTCAGGCCGTGCACTACCTGTGAAGTATCGTCAGCGGTTGATCAGGCCAAGTCAAAGTTCAGGGTGGGAGGGGCGTGGCGTACAATGCTACACACGGTAAGAAACCATACTACCACGCGGATGGTTTCACCGAGCTTGTCAATATCCGCTCGGGACTGGCCATGCACATCCAGAGTATCGAGAAACTCTAGGGCGATGAAGAGATAGAAGACGGCCGAAACCCCGATTGGGCCGAAGAACCCGACGAATATCGCTTGCCTAACTTCCTCGATCTGCGGCACGAACTTGTGGACAGCAAAGACCCACGGCAGTCGTCGAAATAGGAGTACCAGTACCCCAAGTGGCACAAGGCGGTAGAGGGGGATAACACCGTTGTCCAGAAAGCTCGTCCAGGGACAGACTACCCCGTACCACATAAATATTGACACATTGAGCAGCATGTCAATCGTAGGCTGAAGCGAGTCGTCCAGGGTCTCCAGCCGAAACCTAGGAACCCTGTCAGTATACGGCTCCTGAGAAAAGGGGGGGGGGGGGGGGCAACAAGCGA
>Ga0247760_1002618_pt1 | contig 13239 bp, 10 predicted proteins | sample UWRJL171409R4_FD_179936 | JGI IMG/M metagenome (GOLD analysis project Ga0247760, IMG submission 179936) | Plant litter microbial communities from Arlington Agricultural Research Station in Wisconsin, United States - UWRJ-L171-409R-4 | ecosystem: Environmental > Terrestrial > Plant litter >...
ACTGGCTAACCGCCGGGCAGTTTTGAGGCTCAAAATGGCAAGCGCGCACATTCACTGGGCAATGCAAATATCAGGATTCTTACACTTGAGTTTGAAGGTCGCTCAAAAAGCCTACGAAGCCCTCTAGGTCCACCACCTCTTGCCCGGTTTTGCGCTGCTGAGCAGGCTATCTTAATTCTCTTAGTACCTCATTCCATCTTTGTTTTTTTCTGTTCTGTTTTTTTTTCTACTTAAGCTCCAGTTGAACATGGGCGCAGAAACGGGTACCTCTTCTCCCAACAACATAGAACATGATCTTGGAGCCGTGGGCTCGCTTTTCCTATCCTCTGATCAACCACAGCAAGGAAGTCTGTCACAGTCACAAGGCAGCGTCCAAGACCGCCCCGAGGCTGGCCCAGTCTTGATGGCAGTGCGAGCCGAGGGCATTCCTGACCTCACTTTCAGCCCACCCGACACAAAAACAGGGAGAGCATCCGTCCCCCACGCCCCTATCAGCAATGCGGGCTCTGATCTCTCCGATATCACCGTCTTGGATCGTGGTGACAAGCTCTATGCACGGGAATACCCGCCTGGGAGTCTGTGTCCCCCTCATGTCCCGAAACCAACAGTGTCGGAACAAGAACCACTGTTCAAAAGGCTGATGACCTTGGCCTGCCGACGCAACCACAAGGAACTACAGGAGTTCTTTTTCCCCAGAGGTTCGATCGAGCAAATTATTGACCAGAGGGTCGTAGCCGAGACGATTAGGAGTGGAAAACAGTACCTCACGCCCGAGCCCTCGGAGGCCGAGATCGCCGAGTATGCTCGCCGTGTGATAAAATCAACCATACTAGTCGAGGGGGAAGAACGGCCAACCAGCTACCGTAAGATCTTTGCCATCTTGGTATTGATGCGCAGGGGGTGGGAGGTGGTTTTGTTTGTCCAAAATGGCATCAGCGATACCAACCTTCCTCTCGAGACAGTCCTGGACAAGACACAGAACCTGGTGTATCTCCGTCACCCGAGCGATCTCGCGACACCGCTCTCTTTTCTCGAACATTGGGGCTGCTTGGAGCACCCACAGTTCGAGGAGTGGCAGTGGAAGATGGTAGCACCCTTCTTCGCAAAGGGCGAAGGCCAGGGTCGTTCTCAGTTTTACCTGCTTTCGGGGAAGGATATCATGCCGTGGACGCATTACGAAGGGCCCATTCACCATGGTGGTTATAGCCACATCTCACGCGTCTACATTCATCCTTGTCACCACAAGTTTGACAACTCCAAGGTGAGACTGGCCCTTCAAACCATCCTATCGAGTACATGGAGGGCATTCAATTAATGACAAACCGTCTAGACCAAGGACGGCGCATTCGCCATCAAGATTCTCCGGACTGACCGCGACGACGTCAAGTCCGAGTATCCAACACTTGCGAATGCCAACTTCCGGATCACTGACCGTCCAGACTCCACTCCAGCCCCGAACGGGGCCTTGGTAGTGCCCGGTCCCCAAGGCCACATCAAGTCCATGAAGGAGGAATTCATGGAAGAGATCGAAATTCTCAACCGATTTAGCGGCAGCACCAACAAACACCTCGTCTCCCTGCTCACCGCCTACCAGAGGGGCACCGAGTGCGCTCTCATCTTTCCTTGGGCCCACTGCAACCTCAAAGACATGTGGAGTGACTCGGAAATGTGGAAAGACAAGGGCATGCCATGGGGTAACTACAACCCGCCAGTTAAAGGCCCAGGCACACCCCTCGACAAGAAGAATCTCCTGTGGATTCTGCTGCAGTGCCGCGGCATAGCCAGCGGCCTCGTGCAGATCCACCACTACGAGACCACTGAATCGCGCACCAAGGTCCACGACCAGAACCGCAAGCTTTACGGCCGCCACGGCGACATTAAGCCTGAAAACATCCTGCTGTACCGCAACCGGCACGATCCGGACGATCTGGGCACGCTGGTCATCACCGACTTTGGTCTAACGCGATTTCACTCAGAGACCCAGCGGACGTATTTCCGCAAGCGTGAGATTCCCGCGACGCCGACGTATCGGCCGCCCGAGTGCGTCGTGGAGGACTGCTACATCTCACGATCATTTGACATTTGGTCGTACGGCTGTGTGCTGCTCGAGTTTGTGGCGTGGTATCTGGGCGGGCGGGAACTGGTGCAAGACTTTGTCAATTTCCGTAGGACCATCGACCCGCTTCTGCCGCAATTTGATACGGACCAGTTCTTTGACGTGACCAGGCCGCAGGGGCTGAAAAATTCCGGGGTTACCTGCGCGACGGTCAAGGTGGAGGTTATCCAGGTTTGCATCCTTCTTCTACTCTCTCCCATTTCTCCGTCCCCTTATTATTGGCGTTGTGGTGACCATGACTGACTGCTTTGTGGCTTGGGATCAGTTTGTCAACACAAGGCTTCACACTCACTCCAACTGCAGCGACATCATCCATGATCTCCTCCACTTCATCATGAACTACATGCTCATTGTCGAAGATAACGAACGCCGCCACCTACGTGCCAGCTCCCAACAAGTTTTTCGCGAACTCGACGCCCTCTACAAGCGTCTCCAAGACCCGTCGTACGTACTTGTCGGGAAACCCGACGCTAGTATGGGAACCAAGACACCCAACCCAGAGGGAGTGCAGATCATCTTGAGCGAGGTGAACCGCAAGTTTGTCGGGACTCCAGAGGGGTACTCCCAGTTGAGGGTGCACACAGGTGTGTTTTCGAGGCTTCTACCTTCTGGGTCGCGGCACAGCAGGAGGCCAAGCGGCACGGGGTATTTCTCGCCACAGAGGAGTGAAACGGATCCGGCGGCGTCTGGTTCTAGATAAGGGGTCTGCTATTGGTTCTCATGGGACGGGGGTGGTTTTCAGTGTGTATTTGTGGTTGAGTTTTGGTTGGCATTACAATGGACATTGACAGCGAACCTGAGGACACAAGGCAAGGGGACACGGGCACGGGGGTTCGAATAAATGTATTACGACACATGTACTGATACTTTGTCGGTTCTGTCATTTCATTCATGGTAGCGCCTTTCTTACTTCCTTGGTCGCCGCGCTTCGCCCTGGGTTTGATAGTGGCGCTGCCTGCTGTTGATGTGATCAATCTCCGCCTAGAAGTAGTTGCCACCCAAGCCATGTGTTAGCGTGTCATGCAGCCAACAGCAGTGTTCCACCGACGATTCGAGTCATACCTGTGACAGCAGACGAGGCAAAGTCAAAGTATAACTTCCCATCGCAACCTGTTTGGTGTTACTTCTCAATCCATGCACGTATTTCCTCACTTCAGTCCTTTTGTCTGGGACTTACACTGATACGCCAGTCCCCATCGGGGAATAGTGTCCAAAGCTCCTGGGCAAGGCTCGCGTTGTCCCTGTAGCGGAGATGGATGACTTGTTGGATCGCCATTGATTGGTACAGTTCTGAGTCAGTATGTCTCGGTCCCGGTCAACCTTTTGGGGCTGCCTCGTCGATTCAAGACGGGCGGTGAAGGCTTTGCTCAAGGCGAATTTTTGTCCAAAACCAACCGCTCGATCAAGAGAGGGGGGGTTAAGTACACAGCCATCAGAAATGTAGAGATGCAGAACCGATTGAGGCTCAAAATGACCAAGCCCACAATCATTTGGTTTCTCGATGCAGCCAGACTACCTAGTTGCTGCCCAATGTGAAATGCGGCGAGCCAACGGGGAAGCTCGCTGATCCTCTGGTGTGTCTCGTTCGGTTATCGCGGTCAAATCAGCAAACGGCAGCGCGCGGCATGTGAATGCCACCTCTGCGTTGTTGATGAAAAACTGCCGACCAAGAACCACAGAGATAGCGGGCAAAAAGTGGGGTTGATGTGATGGTGGTGTTGTTTCGCCCTAGACTGCCCAGACTGGATATCTGCAGGAAAGGAGGGCTCTGGTGGCGGAGTTGTCTGACTGCACTGCAGGTGTGGTAGCACGTTATTCGCTCATATGTAACATCGGGTGACGCGGGGCGAGTCTGCAGATTTTTTTTGGAGAGCCCTTGTTGACACACCCGAAAATCTTCATGGCACACCTACGTCACATTCTAGCCACAAGTCCACTTTTTGCATTTAGTAGCTAGCTATTACTTAAAACCTTAGTCTTTATATAAGGAAACACTTATTTGTAATAACGCTACGCTGTTTTGAACTAGCTATAAAACAATTCCTAATTATTTTAAGTGCCAATGTTATTCTTTATTTAAAAAGAGTTGCCTATACGCGCGTATAAAGGTTTTCTATTATTATTATTATTATTATTATTATTATTATTATCATTATAATACCTCTCCTACACGACGGAATTTACTCCTTTTTGCTAATATCATTAATATTAATAATATCGCCGTTATTAATAACTATTATAACGCTTATAACGCTAATTACGACTATAAAATTAATAACGTTAATAATGTAACGTAGGTATATATCCTTAAATTCTTTAAAGCCTATATTAACGCTTAAATAATTAAAATATCAAATTTCTTCTAGTACACCTCGTGATCGCTATCGTAATTACGCTTTATATCTATTATTTCTAGCAACTAAATCTAGCTAAAAGACATTTATTACGGGCTTTTAAAAGCGTTAAATCGATGATCTCATTGGTTGAAAATTATAGCGACCCTAGCGATCTAATCAGCTGAAAATTGTTGAAAATTCAAGGAAAATTAGTGAGCATTTAGAAAAAAAAAACCATAAAACCCCCCAAACAATTTGCAACACTGCCAAAGTGGTGTCCAACTGGTGCAAAATTTCCTTGCGCATCTTATTCTTAAGTTGGATTTCTGAAAAACTACTATTTAGAGGAGATGTAAGCAAATAAAGTGTTTTTTTTGCCGTAGGACTTTTGAGGGACTTTGGGGTAGCCTAAGCTTTTCCGAGTGAGGTAGTCACGTGATACAGTGCTATGGTTTTTTACCTATAAAATTGTTTGCCTTATAAGGAGCCTTAACTTATAGAAATCTAGTCTCTTATAAGAAGCTTTTATCTATAGAAATACTAACTTATAAGTAGTTTTTAAAAGGCTATAGATTTAGTTTCTACTTAAATCCTTTTTTTAAAAAAAATTTTTTAAGAAAGAAGTCCTTTAGTTAAATTTAGTCGCTTTAGTTGCTCTCGCTCTAAATAATAAGATTAAGTGAATAAAAATCTTTTAAAATAATAAAAAGACATATGTCACGGTACTGTGATGCTGCCTGCCTGTGGCTGCGCAGCTAGATGTAAAAGGACTACAGTACAGTGCCCTAACTGCACAACGTTCCACTTTTTGTGGTATTTACGCATTGCGTCCTTTGGTGCCGTGACAGTTTGTGTAGTCAGGGCACTGCACTGTAGTCCTTTTATATCTAGCGGCGCAGCCATAGGCAGGCAGCATCACGGTACCGTGATAACATAAGAAAAGACCTATTAAAAATAATAGAAAGCTATAGAGAATTGGGTCCCTCCGGCTAGCTAAAATTGCGGACGTCGCTTTGTTTGTCATACATGACAGCTTTACGCTGCGCTCCAGAGCGTGCTTTCCTCTCTCTTGCTCCTAGCAATTTTAAACTTTACGGCTTTTAATAACGACTTCGTATCTTCTAATAACTTTACTAATTTGGACTAATTATTTTAATCCGCTATCTCTTATAAAAAGGCGAGTAAATAAATTATTCTACTATATATAAAGCTTTTAAATAATGTACTAAAACCTTTAATAATATTAATATATACTACTAAGAAAGTAGTATATAATGGAGTACTTTAGCTATATCTTATAAAGAAGTAAGAAAACTAAGAAAAATCTTATTTACTATTAAGTTTATCATGAATTTATATATAATAGTTAACCCTTACATAGTAATACTAAATAATGGTAAAGCATTTTTTTATTTTAAAAAAGCCTTATAATTATTATTAAGCTTAAGGGTCTAGGAGCCTATAGTACAGCACTCTTAAAGCTTATAGGGCTTATAATACTGCAGTAGTACTACAGTGCAGTGGAAATTAGTATAGTAAAAGAGGCTAGTAGCTTGCTGCTAGAAGCAAAGAAGGCACTATTCTAGTACAGTGGGTTATAACACCAAAGGTGCTGTAAATAAGACTTATAGACGTAAAGCTTGGTAAGTTACTAAAGGCTTAATTATTGCTCGCTTGCTTAAAGAAGGAACTATTTACAAAGAAGAGGAGAGGTCTACTTATAAGCATAAAAGGCTTCTAAAGCCTTCTATACTTACAAACTACCTATACTACAGAAGGTATAGCTTCCAGTCTGTTACGTTACCTCTTGTATTTCCAGAATCTTTAATGGGCTCCCAGGCCCATAGGGCACTGTAATCAGGCAGTTGTAGAACATTTTGTGGAAACCTAAGTCATAGTTTGTCACAGCACCAAAGGACGCAATGCGTAAACACCACAAAAAGTGGAACGTTGTGTAGTCAGGGCACTGCACCGTAATCCTTCTACATTTAGCTGCATAGCCACAGGCAGGCAGTATTACGGTACCGTGACATAGTTGCCTTTCTAGGCTTAGGTAGCCTTAGACATTACCAGCCACAGCACCGTTGGCAAAGCTAGCGTACTCTGTAGCGCAAGGTACCCTGTAGTCATTACAAGGTTCTTGTGGCTATATTTTAACAATTATAAAGTTAAGGTACGGTATAAAAACTTTTAAGTTATAAAGATAGTCCTTATTAAGCTAATGTAACCCTTGTATATTAGCTACAAGTTGCAAGCTAATTAATATATTGCGGTGGGAGGAGTTTATAGATAACGTTGGGAAATTTTAATACTAAGTACAGATAAGCAGACTTATAGCTAATATTTATAAGGCGAGTATGCTCTAAAGATTCTTAGGTGTATTAACAAGGGATCTCTCTTTTTTTAAGAGCTTGTTTTACTATAAGTGTTTTTCTACTATAATTTCAAAAGTTCCCTATACCTAACTCTAACACTTACTAAAACCCCTTTTAAAAAATACATCTCGCAATATAACCCTTGAGGATTATACCATATTGCACATTACGACTAATCCACCACTACTATAGCCTTTTACGAGCATAGGCATAGTGTCTTATTTCTTTCCCTAAATTAAGCACAAATTAACAATTATAGTAAAAATAGCGGATTTGAGCAATTTTAGCCTGTTTGCGATTGCAAGTGCTGGTAACAATAGCAGTGTGACTCTATTAACTGACCATGCCATGCGCTTCACCGTCTTCCTGTAATGGCTTAGTACGTAGAGAAGTGGGGCAACCCTGGGGTGTGGGATGTACTGCGATGTACTACAGTAGAAGAAGACTTTTTCTAGAGTGGGACGAGCCTTCGTCTTTTTCCGGTCGAGTCCGCCCACAGCCTGATGCGGCTTAGAAAAGAACTTGAAGAAAGGTGGGGCTTCAATATCATAGTGAACGGGTAACGAGGGCTCGGTCGTCAACTCAACGCGACGCAACGCAACACGACTTGAAGATTCCAGCTGGGTATTTCAGGAGTTGATTCGACTACAAAGATAATCATGGAGTGGCCCCGCAATGATGCGATGTTTTTGAAAGAAAACCTTGATAATGTTTTTGTCTACCAACCCCGCGAGAATCGAGCAGTTTACCAGTTTGCAGGCGATGAGGTATGTAGGAGATTTGAAGAAGGTCACGACGCAAGAAGAGACTAACCGGACTCTTAGTACACTACAGAAACTACTTTGCCTCCGGAGAAATCAACAGCATGGCTAGAAGAGGTACGCAGCTATCAAACTACGAAGCGACGTCTACTGACCATTTGCCGACAAAGATAAGCGCTCGGAAATCAGAACCAGGACTGGCAGTCATGTAAATCTCTCTCTTTACATCTCCGTTCGGCCATCGCTAACATCTTCCAGACTCGCCAGCCGAGCCGAGCCCGAAGGACACAATACCTCCATCCTCGAGTACCTCCCCTTCTCACGGGACGAATTCGAACGGATCGTCAGTATCCTGCCGTTACATGGAGATACGGCCCGGCTTATTAACCGCTCTGACGCCCCCTACTTTAACGACGTAAATCTCCTTCATGATCACCATCCAGACCAGGAGCCAGCAATCTGTCAGTTCCACCTCAACGCTTACAATAGCTATCCATTAACACTTCTTTAACAACAGTTTATTACTGCCGCACCACCAGCGCTTACCCTCTCGATCTCGCTATCTCCTCCGTCTTCCACCCTTCCACAGGCTTCACCGCCGCCGTCGTCTTCGGGTGCACCACCTCCCTCGCGGAAGAGATTGCCATCCGGCTCGACAACGCAGAAGACACCTTCACGCACCCTCTTTTGCTGTATGGGATCCTCGCCGAGATTGAATTCCTGCGCCATGTGAGGCTGGTTCGGGAAAAGGTCCATCGGCTGCTCACGCGAGTTCATGTCCTCAATAACATTGAGGAAATCTCGTCGACGTCGATGATGCAGCGGGAGAATTACAGTGTCGATTTGTGGATCGAGGTGAGTCAGTTGCGCATGGCGCTGCAGGCTTGGCGGGTGGAGTTGGGGAAGCTGGATGGTTGTGTTGAGGTGTTCGAGGGGCTGTTGGTTGGACAAAAGGAGGGAGTGGTGGGAGATGATGAGAGGGGGGCGGGAACGGGAACGGGAAGGGGAATGGGAAAGCACAAGAGACAGGATTCAGGAGTAGATGTGGAGTTTGAGGAGGAACGAGACGACAAAAAGATATGCTGGAGGGCGTCAGCCGTTGAAGCGGGACGGAGGATGAGAAAGCGCTTGGGAGATATCATGCGCGAATATGACCAAAAGATTGGGGAATGCACAATGGTGTTGGATGGGATGGCATTGTCTGCGCAGCTGGTGAGTTTGGTCTCCTTCCGTCATTCCCTGTATATTATATTGCATCGGGTGCTGATCTTGGACCAACAGTCCTGGAGCCAAATCGGATACCAGGACACGCAAGCAAACCTCAAGATTGCCAACGATACGAGGCAGGACTCGAGCCGGATGCGATCGATTGCGGTTCTGACCATGTTCTTTCTACCGGGGACGTTTATTGCGGTATGTCATTATCTCCCACCTGCCCCTAACCAAAGCAAGGCTGATCGGATGTGCAGTCATTGTTCTCCACCACCTTTTTCGATTTCAACGCCGAGAATCCATCAAATATCATCTCGCCGTACGTCTGGGTGTATCCGACTGTCACTATCGCTGTTACAGCGATTGTCGTTAGCATCTGGGTCTGTTTCACGGCGAGAAAGCGGAGGATGGATGGTGCTGCTGCTGCGCTGCGTGAGAAGACGGCTGTTTGAGCAGAGGGAGAGGGCACTGGCAATTTGTCGGGATATCGGGGAGAGATCAGTGGGGCACACGGAAGACACGATGGAGGAGTCTGCATAGGACACACCACGCCACCCACGTATTTAGCTCATTTTGGAGACGGAGATCTTCTTTGAACAAGACATCCATTCTCCCCTAACCGCTGGAACACTTTAAGGCAAATTTGGAAGCAGTTGTCGTGGCTTGCCTTCCGCCAAAAAGCCCTCAATTCGGCTCCAAAGGATGCGTGAGGTTTGCCAGAGGTAGGCCGAACCAATCCACACAATGTCCTCTGAGGATGTGGAAGGCGCGTTAAATAAACCGGCTGCGACTGGCTTTCCCCTACTGGCTGTGGATGAAGAACTGGACCTGGGGAATCAGGAATGAAAGATTGAAAACTCCAGCAGCATGCTGCGGCCTAGTTGGGCGCCGGTTGGATCCTCAGACTCGGAACCTGACGGAAGGGCCGAGATCTAGGCCGCGAAGAGAACCTGAGCATGAAACATAGATCCCGGTCCCCAACAGCAATACTCCACGACCGTAGCTTAGCTTAGGCCTAAGGAGCCGACAAATCTAGATTATTAATACTAACTATGGCCCATTCCACAGATATCCCCCGGAGGATCCAAAGTCGTAAAGGTCTTAATAGATAGCCACATCTGGGAGGGGCTTTCGACCGAGTCACTGTCACGACGAGGGCACCAGTAATGGGGAAAGGCCCGTAGAAGTGGCTCAATCATGTAAATTCCAAGATGAAGAAGAAAGAAGAAGAGGAATGGCTGCAGGGCAGCGATGCCAAAGATCTATCTGCGTGGGTGGGGCCAGGGCACTGGCAACAGCACCTCAGCACATGGGTCAGCCAAAGGCTGACTAATCAATACCACGGCTATATGGCATCCAGGCCACCTGCTGTGACTCTTATTTAGCTATTTTTATATATAGGATTAATTCTAAGCTTACTCGCCTAGAGTTAAAGTAATTTAATATAGCGTAGTATAATTTAAGCAAAATTCTTTAATTTTTTTTAGCTTTTAAAATGTAGGGTTTCCGATATTATCTATTAAATTAAGCGTTTTTAATCCCAGTTATATACTATATTTTTATAAACTATTAAATTTAATAGTAGGAAGTAGAGGTGTTTGTAAGAGATATAGGTATAAAACTTAAAGGGCAGAGGCTAACTTAAGCCTTCGATAGTTAGGTAGATATTACGAAAAAGTAAAGGTGAAATTGTTTATTATTAAAAATAGGGGCCGATTTTGGCCATCTTTATAAATAGGACTAATTTTAGGCCCATTTAGTTAAAGTTAAAGCAATTCGAGATGCTGTAGCGTAGCTTACTAAAATTAGTAATTAAGGTGAGTAAATGTAAGCAAAGCCCAAGTAAATCCTGATTTGGAACTGAGCTAAGCCTGAGCTATGGTAAGGAATGTTACGTAGTTGAGGTACGAAGAAATTTTGTATGCCCAGATTCGTCGCTGTAACAAGGCCCCCACGGCAACAAGACCTCCCTTTGATCAGTACGGTTCAAGGCCGTTGCTGAATACAGAACGCCGCAGGCCCAATCGCAGGTCGGGCAGGATCCGGAACATTGTCAAGATGCAGGATGTGGCCGGATGCAGGTTGCGGCCGGATACGGAATGCCGGATCCGGAGCCTGTAATCTAGTATAAGAAGGCTGGTGGCCGCCCTCTGATCAGATGGAGGCCACGTTCCAATTGATCCAATAACCCCTACCTAACCTTACACTGACCACCTTGACTGAGACCACTCCTCCACCCCCCTACCCACAACGCCCTTGCGTTGCAGTCGCATAATACAAGAGTATCTGCTATTCCGACTTCCATAAAGTTCTATACAACTCTCTGTACGATATTCTTTACTAGCATTGAAGAGTACAAACCTAAGTACAGTTTCCGCTCAGTGCTCGTAAATCAAAACTCAACTTAGAATACAACCCAAACTCAGCTTGAACTAAACTCAAACTCAGTTTGAACTAAATCAAATTCAGCTTAGAACTAAACCCATTTTTCATTTCCCACTCACAGCCTTCCAAACCGCCATCACCTCATCCACCACTCTTTTCACATCACCGTCTCGACTAGGCAATTCATGTTTCCCCTGAAATTTAACCACCCTCTTCGCCTCTTCTCCCTCAAAATATTTCGCAAACAATTTATCCCCTTGTGTACCGTAGGGATCTCCCTCCCCGCGAACATGGACACACGGAATCCTTACTTTATTGTCCACGGGGCCACGTGCTAGTTCTACGGCGGGAAAAAGCGCACAGATAAACACACCGAATTTTATGGCGGCACTAAATTCCTCGTCAAGACAAAGTGCCGTGCCGAGACAGGCGCCTTGGCTGAAGGCCAGAATTCCCACTATCGGTGGAGAGGAAACAAAGAGAGGGGAGAAAATGGTGCGGACGGAGACCTCTTCAGTCAAGACTTGGTCGTCGGGAATTCCTATGCATTTTTTTATTTTATATTAGGCCCGGTTCTTTACCACTTATCCACTCCTCAAACTCGTCGGCGTGTGGTGTTTTCTTTTTCCAAAAAATATGAATACCCAAGGTACCTAAGGTAGATAACCTCGGAGAATTACAGAATACACAGAGAATAACATACCAAAAACCCTCGTCACGTTTTTATCCGACTGCCACCGCCGAAACGGGCCCGAGTCAACGGACGTGGCGCCCGGACCCGGGGAGTCTACTAGTACGGGAGCATCTGGGATGATGAATTGGAAAGTTGACGATAGCGGGGGAATGAGATGGCGGAGTTGGTACTGCATATATCAGTTAGAACTAATAATCATTCTCATCTTGAAGCTCTTGGTTCTTTTTTTTGTTGGTGACGTACCCGGAGAATATCAGAGTTTGTACCATAGCCATGCAGACAGAGTATAGCCGGGAGGTTGGAAGTTGTACCGTCCATTTTGATTCAGTCTCTTGTGTATGTGTAATGAACAATGAACTTTGAATTGTATCCTGTCCCAATGATGACCTTGAAGTCACACCTAGATACCCTCAAGAGTAACCTCGCAAAAACCCATTTGTAACAACCCTGAGTCCTGCATACAACTACCTAGGTATAAAACACGGTTATGAAACTGCAAAGTCGCCTTGGCCGCCCTAAGCGGTTCCATCTTTCTTCCTGCTGGATTCGCTAATTCTGCGGCGTTAAGCCCTGGGCCTGGATTGACCGGACGAGACTGCACCTGGGAGTCAACCGGGGCCGGGGACTTTAAATTCTTTGATTCCACGGGAACCCGCTGTCCAGGGTCATACAGACTGACTGGAGCACAGCCATCCGGTCAGACCAGGCCTTGTCCTTGCTCGCTATACGCAGGGGGGAAAGTACAAAATACGAAGCAATACAATGTACGAACGAACCAAGCACGGCGGAGTACGCCGCAGCGTGTGCAGCATGCAGGCAGAGAAGGTAAGGTAGTATCCCACAGTACAGTACAGTAGGAAGGATCGAAACAAACGACCTCCCCAAAATAACCTAGCGTGTTCTTGTTTTGTGTCTACGGATCATCCAGTCGGCAAGCACGAACATAACACGCAATACGCACAACGCAACGATGTGGTACGCACCGATGCGGCACACACAAACACGCCCACGCGTCTTATCCGTCTGTCCATCCATGACCCATGCTTTGTCCCGTCCCGTCTGATCCAGCCCAGGCTCTTCCTTTCCGATCCCTACCATTCCTACCTAGGCTAGGTAAGGTAGGTCCCCCCCTCCCCCTCCCCCTCCCCTGTTAGCCGAAGCTTGAGCAAGCTTGATTAAATCAAGAGATTCCTCGGCGTTTCTTGGCGAGAGGGGAGAAGTGATGGAGTTCGCAATTGCCAAGCATTCCGAAATCCGTAAACGATCTTGGCTTGGCTCTTTTTTTTTCGTCGTCAATGTTGAGAGTCATGATGTGGCTTTATGGGTTTTAGTGTATTTGCCTAAATCGGACTTTTTTTTT
>Ga0247760_1002621_pt1 | contig 13225 bp, 10 predicted proteins | sample UWRJL171409R4_FD_179936 | JGI IMG/M metagenome (GOLD analysis project Ga0247760, IMG submission 179936) | Plant litter microbial communities from Arlington Agricultural Research Station in Wisconsin, United States - UWRJ-L171-409R-4 | ecosystem: Environmental > Terrestrial > Plant litter >...
CGCGCGTGCGTTTGGAGCTGCGCCCCAGGTGACGCGCCGAGCGGGCTTCCTGTCGGGGCTGATCGCGGCCGCGCTGGCCGCGTTGCCCGCGGCGCTGCGCTTCGAGTCGGGCTTGGTCTGGCAGGCGTTCGCGGTATGTATGGCGGGGTGTGCGTTGGTGATGGCGCCGCTCTCGGCCGCGCTTGCCGGTCCAGCGAGCGCGAGCAAATTCAGAACCGCGCTCACGGTGGGAATATTGCTGGCGGCGCTGCCGCTCTTGCCGTTTGCGACGCTGATCAAGACCACTACGCACCATCGGCCTCTGGGCGGGGTGACCTTGGCGGTGATCGCCGGCTTATTGATGATCGGCTTGTCGTTGATTGGTGGACGATTGGTTACCTGGGCGGGCGTGCAGCAGGCGCGCTCGGCGGCATTCGTTCGCGTCCTGCTGGTGGCCTTGGCCGCGCTGGGTACAGCGGCATTACTGCTCGGTTTGGTGCGCGGGCTGGGCGGCGGGAGCGCGTATCAAATCGGGTTTTATGACGCTCTGCGTGTGCTCGGGCTGGCCACACTCGCGGCTCGCGTACCGCTGCCCGAGAAACTGTTACGCCGAGTTCGCGGTCTCGGGCTTGCGGCATGGGTGACGGTGGTTACGGTCGGAGTGTGTCTCGGTCGCGCCCCAGCGATGCAGGCCGAGTTGGCCTCCCGTTGCCCAGTTTTGCATTGGCCACTGCTCTGGCTTGGCGGCTGACCTCAGCCGCGCCATATTTCGGAGCGTGATGGGTCGCGGCGCCGCTCGGCTGATCATTTGGTGGCTCGTCTCGCTGCTGCTCATGGTGGCCGGTCCTGCATTTGCGGGCCCTGGCGATCTCGTGCCGCCGCCTCCGCCCCCGGCAGAGATCCGCGAGGGGAGCACCGTGCTCGCCGCGCCTCGTGCCGGCTCGGGCGCGCCGGAAGACGCGGCGGAGCCAGCGCCGACCGTGAGCGCGCTGCCCTCTTCGGTTGGCGATGCGCCGCGCGTGGGCCGCGGGCTGCTGCGCTTGCCGCCCGTTCCCGCGGGCTTCAATAGCTACGACGCGGGCTGGGTGCGCTTCATCTACCATCCGTCCAGTCGCGAGCGCGTGCAGCCGCTGATCGCGCAAGCGGAGGCCGTGCGCCACGACCTGACCGAGCGCCTCGGCTTCCCCGTGCTCTCGGAAGTGCGCGTCCAAATCGCGCGTACGCCCGGAGAAATGGCGACCTTCGCGCCCTCCGGCGCGCCCTACCCGGAGTACGCCGCGGGCGTCGCGTACTCGGAGCTCGGCTTGGTGCTGCTCTCGCTCACGCCAATCCACGCCGGCCAAGAACAGGATTTGGGCGAGGTGTTCCGCCATGAGCTAGCCCACGTCGCGCTGCACGACGCGCTCAACGGCCAAGAAGTCCCGCGCTGGTTCAACGAGGGCTTCGCCGTGTTCGCCTCTGGTGAATCGTCATTCAAGCGCATGCAAACGTTGATGATGTCGACCGTCGGTGGCTCGCTGATCCCGCTGCACGAGCTCGACCGCTCCTTTCCGAGCAACGAAACCAAAGCGCTGGTCGCCTACGCCGAAGCCGTCGACGTCGTGCGCTTCCTGGTCCGGCGTGAAGACATTCACCGCTTCCGCACCCTGGTCAGCGAGCTCCGCGAAGGCAAAGCCTTCGAACAAGCCGTCGTCGACGCCTACGCCGTCGATCTGGCCACGCTCGAAATGGAGTGGCGCGACGACGCCTCTCGACGCTACACGTTCCTACCCATCCTACTCAGCGGCACCTTCTTCTGGGTGATCGCGCTCGCGCTCGCGGTCTGGGCCTGGCGCCGTCGCAAACGCCGGGACCAACTGACGCTCCAACAGTGGGCCCGCGAAGAAGCCGTCGAAGATCTACAACGCGCCCGCGCCCGCCTCGCCCTCCGCAACGAAGCTGCCCGCGTCCACATCGTGCTCGCCAAAGCCCCCGAACTCCCGGTCGCCCAAATGGCCGCCTCCGCCAGCGAAGTCGAAGTCCCAGTCGTCGAACACGACGGCTCTTGGCACACGCTGCATTGAGTGTCAGGAGGGGGGCGATCGCAATCCAGCATCGCACCTCGGAGTGCGCTGGGTTGTCGGGCTAGTCCGGCCTCTGCCGCAAGGCGCGCGCTGCGCGACCGGGCGCGGCTCAGCAAGCGCGAACGCTTCGAGCTCAGATGGCAGCTAAGGGCCCTCGAATGGCTAAGTCGATCGCTCTCGCGGCCGATGCATCCCGGCTGGCTTCGTTGCTCCTCAGTTACATACCCGCAGTATGCGCCTTCGTCGCGCCTCGCCAGCCGCGCGCCTCGACCGCGATCATCGACCGACTTAGCCATTCGAGGGCCCTAAGCCGAGCACGCTCTTGGCGACGGCACGCACCGTGGATCTCGCCAGCTTGTTGCGCCGAAAACGGCCCGGCGCCGTTACGACGGTGACGGCGAGATCTCAAACAGGACTCGATCTCGATTTGTCGTTGCTGCTGGCCGCCGCGACCAACACTCGGGGAAGTGCCCTAAGCGTGCTTGCCGATGCTGTGTTGCTCGATGCGGCGGGATTCGTCGATTAGGCGTTCGAAGATGCGGCGGACGGTGTCGGCGTCTAGCGGTTCGGGGGCTTGGCCGCACAGGCGTTCGAGCATCTTGCGTTCGCGTTCGGGGTCGTACACGGCGAGGTTGTTTTCGCGTTTGTACTGACCGACGGCGAGGACGACCTTTACGCGCTCAGCGACGAGCTCGAGGATGCGGTGATCCAATTCGTCGATGCTTCGCCGTAGTGCTTCGAGCTCCGGAGCAGGCTTCACGCGTAGGACCGTAACATCAGAATCGACCCTCGTCAGCGAACTACGGTGGGGCAGCCGGACAAGACTTGGACGTTCAGCACGTCCCCGGCGCTGAGCGTGTCGCACGTGGCGCCCACGAACTCGATGCCGTCTTCGCCTTTGTACCGCCAGCCGTCTTGGTCGCTTTTGGGGACGACTTGGTCGTCGAAGTAGACATTGACCAGCTCTGGGTTCTCGGGCGTCTCGCTCAGCGGCAGGTCGCAGCTGATGGCCACCTGGGCGCCGATGCTGCGCAGGGCCTGGCTCAGTTCATCAGTGTCGGAAACCGCGTAATATTCGTCATTTCCTGGGCGCGCGGTGTTGCCGGCGATGGCCAGGCGATTGAGCATCGAGCGGTAGGCTTCGCTGCCGGGCATGCCCACGACGAAGGTATCGATGCCCGCTTTTTGATAGGCGAGGACGGCGGCTTCGCTGTCGTCGGCATCGACGCAGTCGCCGGCTCCGACCTGGGGCGAACAACAATTGAAGCTGTCATCACACGCCATGCCCGAGTACGAAAGGTGCTCGATATTGGGGATGCAGGCGTCTACCCCACAGCGCAGCCCGAGATTGCAGTTGGGCGCGCCGTCGGTCATGAGCACGATGTAAGTTTTCTTGCCGTCGAGCGCGAGGATGGTCGGTTCGAGCTCACGCAAGGTGGCAGCGGTCGGCGTGCCACCGCCCGCGGGTGGGATCGCGCCCAGCCGTTCCAGCAGATCTTCCAGCACCGGCCCATTTTCACCCCTAGCGGCATATTTCGGTGAATCCCCTGTGCTCAGCGGAAAGAGCGCCGTGCCGGGCGCGCAGCCGTTCTGATTGAGCAGCGCGGGGTAGACGCCTGCCGCGTAGCGCACCCGATGACCGACCGCGCGCAGCATGACGCTGATCGCGATGCGCGCATTTTCGTACTTGCTGAACGGACTGCCGGACAACGGCTCGCTCATGCTGCCCGAGCGATCGACCACGAAGTACAGATTCGGAGGATCGCTGATGGCTGGGATTTGTTGGTCGCCGCACAGCGCAGCATCCGTACTGGCGTCACCGACGTCCAAAGGGCCGGCGCCTCCGCCAGCGTGAGCGTGAGCGTGCCCGGCGCTACCGCCTTGAGCGAACGCGAACGAGGGTGGATGCTCGCGTGCGCTGCACGAGAGCGGGGCGATCGCGGCGAGCGCGATCCCGAGCACAGCCCAACGTCGGCGAAACACTGGCTCAAACATAGCATTCGGGCGGAAGCCTGCGCCGCCGGTCCGCGTTATGGTGCGCGTGTGACGCGCCCGAGGCACCCGACCGAGCTCCTGACCCTATTTCTGTCGATCGTGGCTTGCTTGAGCTTCGTGCTGGGCCTTTCGGACCTGCCGCTGCGTCCAGCGCCCGAGCACAAAGCCTCGGAACCGATTCAAATTCCGGAGCAAGAGCGGGCCGGGTCGCTGCGCGTGACGGTGCTGCGCGCGGGTGGCGCGGCGTTGCCCGCCGCAACCGTGCAGGTGTTTTGGGAGCGCGCGGGCAGCTTCCATTGGATTTTGGCGGAATCCACCGACAGTTCCGGACAAGCACTCCTCGCGCGTCTGCCGTTCGGCCGGCTGTGGCTTTTGGCCGACGCGCCCGGCTTTGCGCGCGCTTCGAGCACGCTGGTGCTGAGCGCTGAAGCACGCGCGCTGTCGTTCAGCCTGCAACCCGCGCAGGCGCTAGCAGTCACGGTGAACGACGAGAACGCCGCGCTCATCCCCAAAGCGACCGTGCTGGTCGACACTTCGGATCCGCTGCCCTTCGGTGCGCTCACCGATCAAGACGGTGTTGCGCGCTTTGCTCGTTTGGGTACACCGCCCTGGTCGGTCAAAGCGTCAGCGCCGGGCTACGAATCCGTGTCGCGCGCGGGGGTGCGCGGCCCGCTGACGCTCACTTTGCGCCGTCTGGCGTCGCTCGAAGTGGCGGTGCTCGGCGTCGATGGCAAGCCCGCGCCGGGCGCGACGGTGATGATCGCCGGTGCCACGCTGTGGCCTGCGCGTAGCGCGCTGACCAACGCCGCGGGCAACGCGCGCATCACCGGGCTGCTCGCCGGCAGCTACGATTTGCGCGCCAGTTTGGGCGCCAATGTGGCCCCGACCTTGCTCGGCTTTCCGCTCGAGCGCGGCCAAAACGAGCGGCTGACGCTGCGGCTCGAGCCCGGGCGCACGGTGATCGCCGTGGTCACCGATGGCGACGGCGCGAGTCCGGTCGTCGTGCCCAACGCGGACGTGGTGCTGGCCGAGGCCGGCCTGAGCTCGTTCCCGATCCGCGGTCGCACGGGCAGTGACGGCACGGTTGCGCTCGGTCCGATCGCGACCGGGCCCGCGACCTTGGGCGCGCGCGCGGTGGATTTCGTGGGCAGCGCGCTGGTGACGGTGCCAGAGCTGTTGACCGGCCCCGTGCGCGTGCCACTGATCCGAGGTGGAACCATCCTCGGTGAAGTCGCGGACGCGCGCGGCTTCCCGGTCGACGGCGCGAGCATCGAAGTCGTGGGCAGCGATCCGAGCGGCCTGCCGATCGCGGAGACGCCCGCGCTGGTCGGCTTTCGCCAAAATCACTTCGCTTGGTCCCTGCCCGGCCCCGTGCCGCTGGTCCCGGCGGGCGAGCTGGGCGTGATGCCCGGCCCCGTGCCGCCCATCCCGAAGCCCGGCGCTGCGGCCGCGTTGGCGGCTAATTTGGCCGATTTTCCTGCGCCGCTGAGCGAGATCGCAGCCTGGATCTCGAATCGCGGCGGTCACTTCACGGCGCGTCCGGTCACGCCCGGCCGAGTGCGCGTGATCGTGCGCCACCCGGATTTCGTCGAAGGCACGAGCGAGCTGGTTGCGGTTGCGCCGGGCGGCGAGGCCAAGGTCAAGATCGTGCTCTTGCGCGGCGCTTCGCTCGAGGGCCGCGTGCTCGACGATCGCGGTCAGCCGCTGAGTGGGGTCGAGGTCGAGCTGAGCTCAGCGCGGGCCACGCGCAGCCAAGGGACGACCACCGCGAGTGACGGCACGTTCGCCTTCGCGGCCGTGCCCGCCGAGCTCACGCTTTCGCTCTCGCGCGCGGAAGATCCAGCGCGGGTCGTGCTTCGCAAATCCTTGCGCTTGGCCGAGGGCGCGCGCGAAAAGCTGGAGCTGATTTTGCCGGCCTTGCGCGACCCAGTGCGCGTGCTGGCCGTGGACGAGGACGCGCGCCCGATCGAGCTGGTCGAGATCGCCGCCACTTCGCTGGAGCCCACGCGCCCGCTGCGCCTAACGCGCTTTACGGATGCCGAGGGCGCGGTCAGCTTTCCCGACGCTTTGGGCGAAAATCTGCGCATCGTCGCCGAAGCGCCGGGCTACGCGCGGCTGGCTCAGAGCGTCGCCTCCGCGCCCAAAGAGCTCAAGCTCACCCTGCGCCGCGGCGTGATCGTCGAGGGCCGCGTGACCGCGGTGCGCGGCCGCAGCGTGGTGGCTGGCGCGGTGGTCAGCGTTTCCCAAAATGGCGTGCGCAAGGTGGCGACCAGCGACGGCGACGGCGCGTTCCGACTGCGCGACATCGCACCGGGCGAGCTGCGCGTGCGCGTCGAGCACCCTGATTTTGCGGTCGAGGAAGCGACGCTGCACGTCGATTCCACGGGGCGTGCCGATCGCCCCTTCAGCTTGCCCGAGATCGATCTGTTCGAGGCCGGCGAGGTCGAGGGCGAGGTCGTCGATCAGCGCGGGGACCGCGTCGAAGGCGCGCGGGTAATGGTCGGCAACGGGCCCGGCTACGTGCCGGCAGGCAAGACCGCGCGCGGCGTGGTCGTGAGCGACCGCGACGGGCACTTTCTGCTCTCGGGCGTGCACCCCGGAATCGCGACGATTACGGCCGTTTCCAGCGTGGCCGGCCGGGGCAGCGCGCGCGGAGTCGAGATCAGCTCGGGGCGCACCGCGCGTGGCCTGCGCATTCAGCTCGCGCCGCAAGGCGCCGATGCCGACGCTTCGCTCGCGCCCGCCAGCGTGTCGATCGGCTTGGGTGAGCGTGGCAACGCACCGAACATCGAAGTGGTCGTGGTCAGCGTGGCCGAAGCGAGCGAAGCCGAACGCGCGGGCGTCGAACCCGGCGACGTGATCAGCGCTCTGGATGGCGTGCGCCCGACCTCGATGGCCGACGCGCGCGCGCGCCTGAGCGGTCAGCCCGGCAGTGACATCGTGCTCGAGCTCTCGCGCGCTTCGGTCGCGCTGCGCTTGCGCGTGCTGCGCGAGGCGATTCGGCGCTGAGCGCAGGTCACTTGGCGTTGGCCGTAAACTCGAGCATCAGCGGCGCTTGTTGGGCCACTTTGCCCTTCAAATTGCTGCTCAAAGCCTCGGTCAGAGATTTCACGAATTTACCGGCATCGTCGCGCGGATTCACTTCGAACTCTTCGAGGCCGATGTTGAGCGGCTCGGTCGTCTTCACGTGGATCGAGCGCGCTTGGTCGCCCTGATAGTGGACGACGAGCTCGAGCTTGGCGCTCTTGGTGAGCTTGCGTCCGTGGAGGCGAAAATCGCCGGTGGCCGTGGCGGTGAGCTTGCGCTCCGAGCCTGTGGCAGCGGCGACGTTGGTCAGGCTGGCTGCTTCGAGTTTGTCGATTTTGAACTCAGCCCAGCGATTGGCCTCGGCTTGTTCCGGCGTGACGTCGCCCGCGCGCGGCGTTATCTGAAGCCAATTGCGCGCGTGTTCGTTTTGCAGATCGCTCTTCTTGCGCTCGCCGTAGCCGGCCTTCTCGTCGCCGCGCTTCTGCTGATAAAGCACGAGCTTTTGCAGATCTACTTTCACCAGCGCCGTGGACTTGCTGAGCTCCGACAGGTCGACGAACAGCTCGCCCGAAAGGCCGCCCGAGGCGTCGCCGTCGATCTTCTCGAGCGGAGCGTCCATCAAGAACGTGACCTTGCTGGAGGCCGAATCGACGCTGAACTGCCTGGCACTGGCCGCCGCAGGCGCGGCCTGGAGCGCTGATGCGGTCGGCGCCAGAGTCGCCGAGGATTTGTCTTTACAGGCGCTCAGCGCGCCGCACAGACACGCTACACCAAACAGTAACCGATATTGCAGATCGCCCATGTCGCCGCTCTCCCTCAATTGCCCTACTGGAACTCCGCGTAGTACGCGGGCCCCCGCGGACGGTTTCCGGTGAGCGCGAAATGCAGACGCTACTGAACGTCGCCGTCGAACGTGTCTTTGACTTCCGGTTCGGTGCGGTCGCCAGGAGCTAGCAGGAACAGAAAAGGGACAACGCTCATCGCAACGAGCAGCGTGCCGACAATTTTAGCCAGCGTGACGAGACCGGGTTCGACCATGGCAGCGCGACCATACCCAAGGCTGCTGGGGGCGCAAGAGTCCAACCAGGCCTGTGTAGAAATCGCTCGGAAACCCGGACTGGGCCCTTGGCCCGACTTTTGCACCATCCAAAGCCATGCTGCCAAGTGAACCGCCCGTCTCGCGCGTCTCCCTGCGTCGGCGCAGGATCTTGCTGGTAGATGACGACCCGTCGGTAATCCGCGGGCTGTGGCGCGTGATCCGCAAAAACCGCCCGGATTTTCAGGTAAACACCGCCTCCGGTGCCGCGCAAGCGATCGAAGCCCTGAGTGAGCTCGACTACGATCTGGTGCTGACCGACTGGCAGATGCCGGGCGGCGGCGGCGGCGCGGTGCTCGACGCGCTGATCGCGCGCTATCCTGAGACGGCGCGGGTGGTTCACTCGTCTCAGATTGAGTGCGGTGATACGCGCAAGCGCTACCCGGCGCACGTGGTTGTTGCAAAGCCCGCTACCGAGTTTGAAATTCTGGCAGCGATCGATTCGGCCCTGCTGCGCGTCGCGTCAAAGCCGGTGCGCCGAGCCAGCTGAGCTGATTTAGCCGAGCAGCTTGGCGATCGTCGATAGCTGCATGTTGCTCGTGCCCTCGTAAATTTTGCCGATCTTGGCGTCGCGATAGAACTTCTCCGCCGGGCATTCGCGGGTAAAGCCGATGCCGCCGTAGAACTCGACGCACAGCGACGCGGTTCGCTCGGCAACCTCGGACGCGAACAGCTTGGCCATGGCCGCTTCTTTGACGAACGGCTGCCCCGCGTCTTTGAGCCGCGCCGCGTTGTACACGAGCAAACGCGCAGCCTCGATTTCCATGGCCAGACGCGCGTATTGAAACTGCATGCCCTGGAACTCGGCGATCGCTTTGCCGAACTGCACGCGCTCGCGCATGTAGGCCATGGCCTGCGCAAACGCGCCTTCGGCCAAGCCCAGCATTTGGGCGCCGATGCCGATGCGACCTTCGTTGAGCGCCTCGATCGCGATCTTGTAGCCCTTGCCCACTTCACCGAGCACGTTCTCTTCGGGCACCTCACAATCGTCGAGCAATAGCTCGCACGTACTGGACGCCCGGATCCCCAGTTTGTCTTCCTTTTTGCCCACGGAAAACCCAGGAAAGCCTCGCTCGACCAGGAACGCGGTGATGCCCTTGTAGCCCTTTTCCGGGTCGACATTGGCGAACACGATGAACAGCGAGCTCTCCGCGGCGTTGGTGATCCAGAGCTTTCGACCATTGAGCACGAAGCGATCGCCCCGGCGCTCTGCGCGCGCCTTGAGCGCGAACGCGTCCGAGCCCGAGCTGGCTTCACTGAGCGCGTACGAGCCGACCCACACGCTCGCGAGCTTCGGGCAATAGCGGGCTTTCTGCGCGTCACTCCCCCAACGCAAGAGCGCATTTTCGACCAGCGTATTTTGCACGTCGACCAACACGGCCACGCTCGGATCGACGCGCGCCAAGGCCTGAACCGCGAGCACGGCGTTGAAGAAGCTGCTGCCTGCGCCGCCCAGCTCGCTCGGGATCTCCACGCCCATCACGCCGAGTTCGAACAGCTCCGGCAGCAGGGTCGGCACGAAGTGCCCGGTTTCGTCCATTTCTCGCACCTTGGGCGCGATGCGCTCCCGCGCGAAGGCGAGCACCGTATCGAAGAAGAGCCGCTCGTCGTCCCGCAGATCCGTGAGTGCCGTCATGGACTCGCTAAAATGCCCGGTCGCCGACGGCGGCGCAACTGATACACTCCCGCCCGGCATGGCAGGTAACAGCTTCGGTCAGGCGTTCCGGATCACCACCGCAGGTGAATCACACGGGCCTGGCAACGTGGTCATCATCGATGGTTGCCCCGCCGGGCTCGCGCTTTCAGTCGAAGATTTGCTGGTCGACCTGGACCGCCGCAAGCCCGGCCAGAGCCGCCTCGTCACGCAGCGACAAGAATCGGACACCCCCGAGATCTTGAGCGGCGTATTCGAGGGGCGCACGACCGGCACTAGCCTCGCGATCTTGATTCGCAACGAGGATCAGCGCAGCAAGGATTACTCCGCGATCAAGGACAAGTACCGCCCCGGCCACGCGGACTACACCTACGACGCCAAGTACGGTTTTCGTGACTACCGCGGCGGGGGCCGCTCGAGCGCGCGTGAAACCGTCGCGCGCGTGGCCGCGGGCGTCGTGGCCAAGAAGCTGATCGCGGAGGCCTTCGGCGGCACCGTCGTGGGCTACGTCAAACAAGTCGGCTCGATCGTGGCGCAGATCGATGAACCCGAGGCGGTCACGCTGGCACAGGTGGAGACCTTCCCCGACGGCTCACCCAACATCGTGCGCTGCCCGGACGTGCCGCGCGCGCAGGAGATGATCGAGCTGATCGATCGCGTGCGCAAAGATCAGGACTCGATCGGCGGCGTGAGCGAAATCGTCGCTAGCAACGTCCCGGCCGGCCTGGGCGAACCGGTGTTCGACAAGCTCAAGGCCGATCTCGCCAAGGCCTTATTCAGCCTGCCCGCGGTGGTAGGTGTGGAATACGGCAGCGGCTTTGCCAGCGCGGTCCAGCGCGGCAGTGAGCACAACGACGAATTTTTCGCGCCAGAGGGGCCGACGGGCGCGCGCAGCATTCGCACGCGCAGTAACCGCCACGGCGGCATGCTGGGTGGGATCTCGTCCGGCATGCCGATCGTCGTGCGCGCGGCGATTAAGCCCACGAGCAGCCTGTCGCGCGAGCAGCGCACGGTCACCGAGGCCGGCGAGGAGACCACGATCGTGACCAAGGGTCGCCATGATCCGTGCCTCTTGCCGCGCTTCGTGCCGATCGGCGAAGCGATGATGGCGATCGTCTTGGCCGACCACTACCTGCGCCTGCGCGGGCAACGCCCCGCCTGAAAGAAGACATGGAGAGCGACGTATTTTCGGGCACTTTTGCGCTGGTTACGGGCGCCTCGTCCGGTCTGGGAGAAGAGTTCGCGCGGCAGCTCGCGCACCGCGGCTGCAACCTGGTCTTGAGCGGCCGCTCGCGCGAAAAGCTGGAGACTTTGGCCTCCGATCTGTCCCGCATCAACGGCGTGGCGACGCGCGTGGTGACGGCGGATTTGGCGCAGCCCGGCGGCGCCGAGCAGCTGGCGCTGATCGTCGATGACCTGGGCACGACCATCGATCACTTGATCAACAACGCGGGCTTCGGTTCCGCCGGTGAGTTCAGCGCGGCCGAGGCGCTGCGCCAAACCACGATGGTGCGCGTGAACTGCGAGTCCTTGGTCTGCCTCTCCAGCCACTTTCTGCCGGGTATGGTGCGGCGTAACCGCGGCGGCATCATCAACGTCGGCTCCACCGCCGCCTATCAGCCCACGCCGTACATGGCGACCTACGGCGCGAGTAAAGCGTTCGTGCTGAGCTTCTCGGCCGCGCTCGCTTCCGAGCTGGAAAAGACCGATGTGCGCGTGCTCGCCTGCTGCCCTGGCCCCGTGCCCACCGGCTTCCAAGCCGCCGCCGGCATGCCCGAAGGCAGCGTGCTCAAGTTCGCCAAGCTGGAGCCCAACGACGTCGTGCAGAGCACGCTCGAGGCCTACACCGCCGGCCGCGTCGTGTACGTCCCCGGCAAAGTGAACTCAGTGCAAACCACGCTCTCGAAGATGCTGCCGCGCGCGGTCGTGGTGCGCGCGGCGAAATATACGATGCGCAAGCTGGGTCGGGCTTAGGGCCCGCGAATGGCTAAGTCGATCGCCCTCGCGGCCGATGCATCCCGGCTGGCCTTCGTTGCTCCTCAGTTACATACCAGCAGTATGCGCCTTCGTCGCGCCTCGCCAGCCGGGCGCCTCGACCGCGATCATCGACCGACTTAGCCATTCGCGGGCCCTTAGCGTGCGTGCGCTTGATACTACGGCGCCTGGGTCTTGCGGGCCCAGCGACGCGCTGGCCTAGAGCGAGGCCTCGCTTGGCATAGCGGCCGGCACATGCGGTGGAGGGGCGATCATCGGGAGTAGCGTGGTTGTGTGTGCCGGGCGGTGCCGCGGCCGGCGTCGGTTCGTGGCTTGTCGTGCCATGGGCCAGCCGGCAGCGCCTGGGCGTGTGCCCCCGATCTCAGCGCACTTTCTCGATGTCCCCGGGCTTCCAGCTGCGGTCGAGCGCTGGTTCGAGGGGGCTGTAGAGGCGCAGGATCGCGAAATAGCCTTTGCCAGGCACGGTCGCGAGCCAGTTGGATTCCTTGCCGGCGGGCGCGGTTGGGCTGAGATAGAGCTCGATCGAGCCGTCGGGCTGCCGCGCGGGGTGCTCGCGTGAGCCGAGGGAGGGAAACGGTTTGCCGTTGGCGAGGCCCGACGAGTTCTCCGCCTCATACAACGTGAGCGACCAGAAATTCGCCGCAGGTACGTCGGGCGGAAGTTTGAGTCGATAATTCGCGGCGCCGGAGAGCGGCACACCGCTGCTGTCCACGCTGGCGACCATGAGCTTGACGCCTTTGCCGACGACCGGAAACGCCATGCCCGGGCTCAGAGAGGAATAGTTGGTGAAGAAGTTCACGCGCGCGTCGAGCGAGAGATAGCCGTTTGGCAGGCGATTCCAGGCGAGATCGAAGGTGTCCGGCTTGCTCGAGGCCACCGGGTTCAGCCAGCGGCGATCGGGATAAATCTTGTAGGACGCGCCGCTGATGTTTTCCTCGAAGCCGAGCACGCGGCTGGCCTTGTAAGCGGTGCGCGCTGCGAGATCGAGCAGCGTGCGCGTGTGGGCGTCTGGCGCGAACGGCTGGTTCTTCACGATGCCGAGCGTCGCCAACATGCCGCGCCAATCGGCATCCGCAAAATCTGGTTCCTCGCTGTCGACGAACTGTTTGAGTTGCTCGAACGCGCTCCCATCGCTTGCCGGCAAGAGGTTCGCAGGCATGCCCGAAGCATCGGGGAACTGCATCGGCTTGGCGCTGCCCGTGGCCTTGAGCGGGTAGATCTTGGTGCTCTCCATGATTGCAACCGCGGGCGCGAGGTCCTTCGAATCTTTGTAGAACGAGTGCAAGACGACGAAGACGTTGTTCGTCGGCGAGCGGAACGCGGAGTAGCCTTGCGGAACACGATCCTTGTAACCCGGTGGGAGGATCAGGAATTTTCCCCCTCTGCCTTGATCTGGGCCGAAAAAGCCAATGTCAC
>Ga0247760_1002622_pt1 | contig 13223 bp, 7 predicted proteins | sample UWRJL171409R4_FD_179936 | JGI IMG/M metagenome (GOLD analysis project Ga0247760, IMG submission 179936) | Plant litter microbial communities from Arlington Agricultural Research Station in Wisconsin, United States - UWRJ-L171-409R-4 | ecosystem: Environmental > Terrestrial > Plant litter >...
TCACGTGACGTATCTGAAAACATATCATATCACGTGATTTGGGGCCCGAGTAGGGGCCCGAGCGAAGGGGCCCGAGCAGACCCACTTTTGATAATAAACTGACCAGTCCTAGGTCGAGTTGAATTTCCTTATCAGTTTTGACTGAATTTCCCATAGTAATTTTTTTTGTGGACCACCCTTATAACAAATTGTCCTCCGGACAGGATAAATATACAGTTTCTCTTAATATTAAAGCCTTACTCTTAGTTTAAGTATATTATCTACACCTTTTAACAGTTATCCTAACTAATAACTAGTCTTATTATAATTTAAGTATATATAATATTCTTTATTACAGTCTTATATATACCTTAAAGAGCTTCCTAAAGGGCACTTATACTTATAAGTACTTTTTATTTACCTTCTTACTTAAAAGTCTTATTATTACTAATAGATGTTATATTCTATTTATAAGTTTATATAAACGTTAATAGTTTATTCCAGTATCTAATCGTCTAATACTTAAAGCATATATTTTAATATACTGTTTTTAACTTCGTTAAATATAATAACGGGGATTAAGACTAAGTTAGTATCCTTATAGTCTTATCTTTAGTTAAAAACGTCTGCTTACTTATTATCTTTTCCTTTAATATAATAGATCTAAAAGTAGAATAGGGTTATTAACTCTACTTACTGTACTTATTAAAGGCGAAATTCCTTTATTAAGAAGTACTAAAAGTTATTATAATCTGAAAAGACTTAAACTAATTCCTTTATACTACTTAAGCACAGTACTTACTTAATAAAGTATTAAATAATCGTTATTAGTTCTTTATTATAAATTAGGTATTATACGGCTAAATTGTAAATCCCTTTTAATAAGAAGGTAATTAGATAACATTTCTTACTGTCTTAAACTTAATTAAGTTCTTTACCGATTATAAATTCTAAGGATTCTGTCTCGACTTAAAACAGCTTTAAGAAATTAAAGAGGGTTAAGACTAATACTGTAACGAAGGTATATTTAAGATCTTTAAACGCTTTTTACTATCTATCAGTCTACTTAAACAGTTTTCCCTTACTTATAAGTTCGTAAAGTAGTTTTACAATCTTCACAAAATACCTAATAAAACATCAGTAAAAGTTTATAAAGCTGATAAAAGCTTACAACTCGTTTTAGTTCTTTAGAGTAAGCTAATCCCTAATTACTGCTGTTTTCTCTAATTACATTTCAAGCTTTCTAAAGGTTACTTTAAACCTTAAATAATTTAATTCCTAAACGTGGAAGTAACTCTTTTCTAAGTTTACTATTAGCTTCGCCTTTTTAAAAGCTATTAGAACTTACTGTATATACTTTTAATATTCTTTTAAAGTTTCAGAATAAACTAAAACGTTATTTAAGTATATAAAGATAAACTTATTAAGGAAAAGGTAAAAAATACTGTTAATAAGCTTTTAAAACGTTATAAGGGTGTTTATTAATCTTATAGGTATAATATAGTATATAATAAGTAATAATTCTTAATCGTATCCTCATTTAACGTTTAGTAGTTAATAACTATATATAGTTTATTATCTCCCTTCCTTAAGACGAATAACATTAAGTACCCTGCTGGTGATTAGAACTCTACGATAAATCAGTTCTTCAGATTTTCATATATATACTCCTTTAAGGCTTCGGCTTACTAAAGGTTTAAATAGTAAGGTTAGAAGCTACAGAGCTTTAGTTCCAGCTTCAGCTTAATTTCGTAATCCTACAGTCCATAGTCTAACAGTTGTAATGTCTTTTTTCAAAACAAGGTAAACTTCCTATACTCTACAAGTACTTTAGATAAGTTAACTTCTTTACTTATTTATGGATCAGTTTCTTACTTCTTTTTACCTTTTAAATCGTTATTTAAGTAATACAGTAAACTCTCTAGCCCTTTAATTGTCTTAATAAATTTAACCTAAACTGTACTTAATTTTAAGGGCTTAATACGTTTTTAAATACTTCGTGCACCTCTAAAGCAGTTTAGTACTTTCTTAACCTTACTTAAACAGTAGTTACAGTTAAAGGACTTACTAAAAGTAAAATAGCTACTCCTTTAATTAATTATAAAGTTATACTTTTCTAGCTAAAGTAAACCTAGAATTATATTATACCTTATTATTAATATAACGTTAAAGTCTACTTATTATCTATCCTTATCTACTTTAATTAAAAGTAATAAGTAATAAGTAACTTTACTGTTATTATACTCATATAAGCCTCCTTCTCCATTTTAAATGGGAATAACCTTCTTATACTTCTTATTTAAGAGTTTCCTTCAGTTAACTAATGTAAGGCACACTAAGTTAGAAATACTCCTATTATTAATCACTACTCTTACTCTAAACGGCCTTCCTTTTCTATCTGTTAAGTTAACACTAACGGAATAATACTTATACTCTTTTTACATTTAAATTATAGTAACTATTTATTCTTAAAGTCTTATATAGCCTAACCTTTAAATACTTCTCCTTTATTGTAAGGTTTTTACTAATTAGCGAATTATTAGTTTCCAGCCCTTTTAAAAAGTTAATAATCTTTTTCTAACTCTTTTTAGAAAAATAAGTAACTTTAGTAAACCTAATAATTAACCTCTCTTAAGTTCTCACGTCTCAGAGTCTAATTAACTTTAAACGGTTCGATATTCTAGAAGTTTTTAACAAATTAATAATACGCTTTACAAGATTAAATCCTAACGATATCCTCTTACTCTTAAATCTGTCTGTAATTTACTTATTTCTACCATTCTTTAACCTTTCCTTTAAAGTAAATAAAGCACGTTATAACTAAACAATTATTAAGTAAACCTTTTTATTAACAGGTAATAAGGGGTTAGTTAACTACTGTAATCTTTTACTTACTACTGTTACTAAACCCTTTTATTAAGGTGTAAGAGACTTGGTAATAAGCTATCTCCATTTCTATCTTAATGATAGTGTAATCTTATCTTTAAGCGTTAAGGAAATGATTATAAAGGGCCTTAAGCCTACTATACTAATTAAGAGTACAGTTATTGTACATACAGTTAATTCACAGTACACTCTTATAGCTAAAGTAATTAATGTAAACTGTAAGTACTAAAGTTAAAGAGTATAGAATAAGGGGGGTACTACTTTATTTTACTTCTTTAGCTACTTACTTCTGTATACACTGCTCCTCCTAAACTTCCTCCCAGAACTTAAGTAATAATAACTTAACTTATTCTTCTATAAAGTAGTCTTTTTAATAAGTTAGTACTTAAGTTAATTAACAAAGTGGACTTTATTGTAAAGCTATAATCCAATTTTAACTACCCTGTCCTTAGATTCCACAGTAAGGCCTTTAACTTACAAGTCTTCTACTTCGTTTACTAGTTCCTAATATCTGTCCTTTAGCTCTTAAACCCTTTATTAATATAGTTATTTTTTATCTTCTCGGGAGACCTTTAAGGTGCCTGTCCTTAACATACCAGCCTTAGAGCGGGGCAGTTATTTAAGCTATCCTTCCTTTAGGAAGGTAAAGGTGTTAATCTACTTAGCATATTTAAAACGCTTACGGGTTTTAAGAGGCATAAAGGAAAAGAGCTTCCGTTTTTCTAACTTAATCCTTTCGATCTATTCCCTCTTGCTTTCCAACACTTACTTTACTGCCTAAGTAACCTAAAAGGCTAATTCCTTAACTTCCTCTACTATCTTTATAAGGTCTAAGCTAGAGTCTTTTTTTAGATTTCCTTAATTCCTAAGCTTATAACGTAAGGTTTTTAAAACTTATAATAATTAACTAGAATATCTTTTCTTAAAGTTAGTCTTTAGTAACCTGCATTTCTAATTATCTTAAGTTTCTACCTTAGAGTTAGTCTGTAATGACCTGCACCTCTGTAGCTAACTCTTCTAGAATCCTTTTAAGAACTAAGTACACTACATCTTAAAACTCCTCCTCTTCTTCTTCTTCTTCCTCATCTCCTATATCGCACTCGTCTATCTAAGTGCAGTCTTCTTCGTTACCTACTATTTTAATATAAACATCTCTAAAGTTAAGCTTAACATATTTTCCTCCGTTTAAGACTAGCTTCTATCTAACTTGCTTTAATATAAGGTATTACTGCATTATATAGCCTTTCTTATTACAGTTAAAGCACTAAACTTAAAATATATCCCTAAGTGGCTTTTGTTACTATTATCGCTATAGTTTATTACAGTTAAGCTAATTCTAGCAGTTCATTATACTAATAGCTATTAAACAAGGGTGTATACTATACGTAGTGCTTTAATACTAGTAATTAACGCGAAAAGGTTTTAATATGTTTTCCCATTAATTATAAAGGGAGTATCTTACTAATATTAGCCTTTCTTTTCTAACTTACGTTTAAACAGCTAGTTATCGATAATAATAGCCTTAGTAATGTACTAATCAAAGTTAAACACGTATTAGTTTTTCTTATAAAGCTTATTCTTAATATTATCTTTTAAGCCTTTATAGAAATGGAACTTAAAGTTAACTTATCCTAATTAACTTAATACCAGTTATGGTTAAAGGCAGATAAGTAAGCAGTTACTGAAGACAGCTTTACTAACTTCTCTAAACAGTCTTCAGCTTATTTCTACTTATCCCAGACTCCGTATATCTTAGTGATTTCAGTCTCAAAGTTAACCCATCCTTTATATTTGTTGAAAATCCTAGTGGTAACAGTCTTTCGCTCTGTAACAGCAGAGTTCAGGTAATCTTTAACAATTACTAAGAAGTAAAGGTTAAGATTACCTTTAAGCTAGCTTACAGTATAAAAGACCTTTCAATCTACTGTAATGATTCCCTAAAGCTAAAAGTCTCGCTTTATATAAGTAAGCTAAGTAAACAGATTAGTACTCTTATTAATAAACTTAAGTAGTTAATTAATCTTAAGGTTCTTAATCGTTTACTAAACAGCTAACATTTTCTTAATTATTATAACTATAAACACTTTGTAAGTCTAAAAGGCTTTGGCAAGTTCTACTTGGAAGAGCTTACCTTTATTCTTAGTTTCCGCCCCTTATTTAATTAAGGCGACATTAGGTATTTTAATATCGTTAGAAAGGTCATTATCTCTAGTTAACGGGTTATAAGGAGAAGGTAGGACTGATATAATAAGGGGAGGAAGAGGGTATCTAAGAGTTTAATAAATAGCGTTTAAAACTTATAACATTAATATCGTATTATAACTTGCACTTAATATAGGCTTTAAGAGGACTAACACGGGTTAAGACAGAACGTATAGCAAGACACTAACAGTTAAGGGGTATTCTAAAGACAGCTTATTAAGCTAACACTCTTAGATAGGGGTTTAATGTCACTGTAAGTTACTATTATTATAATACGTAAAGGTAAGTTTAAACAGTAAGATATAAATGAATAATTAAATAAAATATTAACGTGAGGAACTAGAGTCTCTTACAGTAATTGTAAGTATAACTATATCTATTTATACTCACTAACTAAGAGGTACCTCTGTACCTTGCTTAGTCCATTATGCTTAGTAGTATACTACACAGTTACGGCTAAGCAATTAACTGAACGGTGCTTAGGGTTATTAGTTCCTGTAGGTTACTAAGCTCCTTCTTACTGGTTGTAAGGGCTTTGGGTCTTTACACCCCTAGCCTAGTGCGCAAGACAGTGCCCTCCGTCCTTCCACACTGTTTCTTCTGCGGGGGATTTATCAGGCCACTCCGACTTAAGTGACAGCCCGCAGGGTCGTTACAGTAATATAGAGAACTAAGAAGTTACAGACTAGTAACTTATAAGACGACTTACCCCTTATAACTAAAGGATTTACGCTTTACCGCGGGTTTAAGGAAGAATTAAAGGGTAAAAAGCGAACCAGTATACCTTAAGGTCTCTTAAACTAGTTATATAATGGTATATAGCAGAAAAGTGTGTTTATAAGAACAAGTGCTGTTAAGAAAGGAAGTTAGCATAAAAAGTAATAAAAAAAAGAGCGTATTACTACTATATTAAAGAGCTGTTTTATTTATTAAAAGAAAGAAGTTATAAACTAAGTTAAAAAGTCGTTATAGGTTATAACAACCCCTTAAAGGAAAGAGTAGTAAGGAAGGAGTCCTAGTCTTAAAAGACTAAACTAGTATAGATTAAATTTACCACTTCCACTTACTCTTAAAAAGATAAAACTTTAGCTTTATAAGAAAACACCTTTATCACCTTCGCTTCGATAACGTACTGTTAAGTTTCAACACACTGTAAATTTGTAAGAGAATTACAGTATTTAGTAACCACTTAATTATATAAAGTATTTAGTTCCCTCCTCTTATCTACTAACCCTTTAATAAACTTATTAAAGTAGCTAAACGTGTTGTATAAGGAAAGTATACTTATAAATTAACATTTATTATAACTGTCAGATTACACTGTAACTTAACACAGTAAGTATTTAATTTAATAACGAGTGTAAAAAGACATCTATAAGCTAAAGGCGTTAAGAGATTCTATAAAGCGAATATAATAGTTACAAGGAGTCGTTTCTTATTTCCTCCATTTCTTACGTTTCTTAACATAGTTAAAAGATATAACGGAGGTTAGGAAAGGAAAAGACTAACCTAACGATTTTTTATAAAAAAAGAATGTTAAAAAGGAGGAATTATGTAACGACCTTATAAGCCGTTACCTAAGCCAGGGCAGCCTAACAGTTCCCCTGCAGAAGGGACAGTGTAAGAGGACAGTATTTACTATCCTACGCACTGAGCTAGGGTGTAAAGACCTAAAGCCCTTATAACTAATAAGAAAGAGCTTAATAGCCTATAAGGACTGTTAACACTAAGCATTATTCAGTTAACTGCTTAACTGTAACTGCGTAATACACCACTAAGTACAGTAGACTAAGCAAGGTATAAGGTACCTCTTAGTTAGCTAGTATAGATAGTCATTATCGTGACCATAATAGCCGTAAGGGACTCTTAGTTCCTCACACTAGTATTTAATTATTCATTTATATCCTACTGTTCAAACTCACCTCTATGCATTATAGTAACAGCGACCTACAGTGACATTGAACCCCCCGTCTAAGAGTGCTAGCTTAATAAGCCGTCTTCAGAACACCCCCTAACTGTTAGCGTCCTGCCATACGTTCTATCTTAACCCACGCCAGTCCTCTCAAGGCCTGTGTCGGGTGCAGGTCGTAATAGTAAGCCGCGAGGCAGATATAACATGCGACCAGAAGCTGTTACACCAATGTGGTGGGACCATTATGCATCACATAAAAATTATTTTTCCCGGATACTGTCCGCTTTGCTTGTCATCGGCTCTCGGTCTATAGTTGTTACCCAAGTCGTCCATAAAGTGAGGCTCGCATCTCATAATAGGTGGACCCGAGGCGCTGGAATTACGGACCTGGTTAAAGACAAGCACCTCCGGTACTGGGTCTTTTGCTTGGTATGAAGAGGTCGCCGAAAAGTATAGACGCATTGCCCGCACTGGCCTTAACCCCGTCCTAATCTCTAACCCTGACATATTGATACACGTCACAATCAAGAGATGATACAAGAAGTCAGACTGCCAACTGTTATTGCAGCACCTATGCTGTCTGGGATTCGTTTCCCTTACGCTGCTTTTCCTTTTCTGGACCCTGACTTTCCCATGGACACAATCGGCCATGTCACCAGCTGCGAGGCCTTCTGGAAGCTGCACTATGTCCTCGCAATCATGTGCACCGGTGCGCCGTTTGGGCAGGGAAGCATTGCAGTGTGTTTCGGTGCCGGGGCTAGTGCTCTGGGCGGCGGATCAGCTCACACGGTTGGCTCGGACGGCGGTGATGGGTATGCTGAGGGGGCGAGCCGGATTTCGGCGCCGATGGTGGGGAAGGGCAGCAATTTTATCTGCGTTTTGTGGAGGGATCAATTTGACAGCGTCATCCGTTTATCCCGCTTTAAGTTACAATAGGGGTCACAGTACGAATAAACAATAATATGGTACAAATAGCCTCTCGCTGCAGACCGTGGTCCGATTCTGCCCTGAGCCATTCAGACTCACACGCGTCACGTGCGACGCGGGAGGCCTACCACGGAAGTGGCATGACCCCACGATTGTGCCATTGTGCCCGCTGAGAGTTCATCAGCCAGAGCGCCCAACATTCTGCGCAAACGGCCACGCTCTCGCAAGCCAAACGAGATGATGAAGTCCTCACTTGCTGCTTACAATTTGATTGGGATGGAATTTTCAGCGGATACCGATACCAGACGCCAGGTTTACGTCAACTTCCGGCAGATATTCGAGCAAGAGAAGCGCAAGGGTGTGGGCCTGGAGAAAGGCCGCATCAAAACGCTTGTCAAAACAAGAGAATCGATGCAGCCGTTGCGCGCACGGATGGGCCAGCAGAAGTTGCTGTCCCTATTGCGTAGCATGGTGGACGAAGGCATCTTCGACTCGGAGCTGCGCGCATGGCAGGAGTTCCCGGAGCTGTTTCCCGCTCGGCCACCGGGCGATAGTGTTGTTGATTTGCAGCACGTTGCTGTCGCCGAAGGCTGCAAGGAGAGGGGGGAGGACGGAAGCGTTGATGACCTTACAGACGATGAGCTTGGCGAGACTATGCCCGCCAGCACGAAGGATGCTGCTATCCAACATGGTACGATATCTGCGCTGCTGCCGGATAGCACAGGGGCCGTGACGCTAAGCGACCCAGCTAAAAACACTGCGGTGGCCCCGGCGGTGGGACAAGGCGGCGACGCGTGGACGACGGGGCCGCTCGCATTTCCAGATCAGCGCTTGCCGTACGGTGCTCAGCACGCCGTCCTGCTGGCGGTGCAGAGGATGCTCGAGGAAGCCTGCTTTGGGTTCGCGCAAAAATGTCTGCCCACTGTGCTCCAGCGCGCTCGCTTTGACTGCCCCGTAGCGGTCGAGCTCACAAAGTGGGTCAAGATCCTCACCAAACACCGCGACGAACTTGGCGCGACCGTCGCCCCGGGCCTCAAGACCCCGTCATTCCCGGCCCTCATGGGATCAATGCGGATGTTGAGGCACACGGCTGTCCACAGGATTCCAGTGTCCACCGCAGTCCTCTGCCAGCTGGTCGGCTCGGCTGCGGACCTCACCGAAGCGCTGCAGGACAACGCTCGCGCCGACTTAATGCGAGACATGGGCCGAACCGTCGAGACCAGCTTGGAAGAGACGAAGCAGGTACTGAGAGAAAACGTAGATCGGGAACTGGAGGAAATTCGCCGGGCTCGGGAGGAGCTAAATCGCAGGGAAAAGGACATCTTTGCCAAGGCTTTTGCCGAGGACGCCGAACGCAGACGTGAGCTAGGGCAACGCCTGGAACAGGCTGTCAACCATGCTATTGCCGAGTGGGATGCAAGGATGGCGAAGGGTCTGTCGGGAACTAGTCGGGTCGAGGCCGTGCCATCCGCTCCGCTTGATTCTCCCGCGTCTGTGGCAGGTGTGGAGGCGGGAACAAAACACCACGAATCCGTAACAAGCCTTCTGGGCCTTCCTAAGGTACATGCAGCTAGCTAGCTTGGATTCGACTGTTTCTATCTACTTGCTAAGTTGTGGTATTTTATTAAGGGAACAATGTCTAGGAATATAATGTTAACACTTGTTTCCTCTACCTCGCAGGTCTTCTCATCCTATGTAACGCAGTGCGCGCTAGTTATCATGCTCTAGCTCGGGCTAGCCGTCTTCTGCTGGCATCGCATCAGACGGGGCTGGCCTAGCAGGCCTTCGAATGTGTCTGACTTGGGCAACTACTTCGCTTCCTGTATTGACATGCTTCTAGAGTGCCACAAGGCCCGGTGTTACTTTGGCGGGACGCTCATGATTGCCACTATTGTGTCCAACATCGTCGACGTTGACTTCGTCGTTACGTTTCTGATCTTACCCCTAGCAAACAACAGCATCCTTCCCACCATCTTCAGCTACTTCCTCTTAGTCTACTATAGAGCGTCGTCCACAGCCATTACGCTACTGATAGCGTTCGTTTACTTGCTGTCGTCTGTGGTATACTGGATCCTGTACCCTCGTCTACAGCTCTCGACCGACATGGCCCGCGGTAATACGTACAAGCGCTTCCGATCAAGTGTTTCGTCTCTCGGCGTCTGCGGGCAATACTCTGGCCTAGCTGTCTGTCCAGTGGTCAACTAGGGTTCGCCCAAGTTTTCCGAAGGGATACCGCAACCACACTAGACATAGTAAACCGCAATGGTTAGAGCTTCGGTCAGGTAGTTATGTACCCAGCCGCTCGCTCTTTGTGGCGGAGATATGAATTTCTGGAGGGAAGTGGGAACGAGTTATCCGTGCCGGATTCTTATTCCACCTTGGCCGCCACGATAGGAAACCTTTCCATGACATCTAGGATCGCGATCCTGGTGCGGATGAACGTGAAACTATTAGCATACTGCCTCCCAGGATTGAAGGCCGACATAGTCGACTGTTGCGACAGTCATCTCGCCCTGCAGCCTGCCACTACCTATCTTAGCACTCTAACATCAATTGTCCCCCTCACATCACAGCAAAAATGGCGGCTGACGTAGTAGTGTTTGAATTCATGTAAGTTCTGCCCTGCAACAAATATGCAAGGAGAACGCTCTGGCAATCGCGAATAGGACAGCGACGACGACAACGACCACCATGACGACCGAGGTTAGAGGACTCGACGCGGCAAGAACGACTTTACCAGGTGTCCTGCGCTGCTATGACCACTGACACAACTATCTACGCCAAGGAGTTCGTTCTCCCTGACCAACATCTCATCCAAGCTCTACCAATCCAGGCGACGAAACGTCAAGAACTTTGCAAACAAGCGAAATGTCCTAAGTTGCGTCGACTACTGCGGCAAGAAATTTTATCACCTTCGACTTCACGACCAAGAAGTCGCCTACCAGAAAGGGGAAGGGGAAGGCTCTCGATCCAGAGCTTGATGAAGATGATGATGAGACGGCCAACGGTGATGAGGAGGTACGCGTAGAGGGCTTGAAGAGTCGGAATTCAGCGCTTACAGTGGCCGCCAAGGTGAAACCTCCAAACGAAGCAGCATCCCGACCATTGGAAGACACACCCGGCGATGACAACAACCTGAAACCACAGTGAGCCGTTAAACGTCCGTACCCCTAATACTGGACATTCGTCGTTGTCATCTCTGGTGTGACTAGCTTCCTGTCACATCAGCTTGTGTTTGTCAAGTTTTTTCAGGTCCATCCATACCACAAAATGAGAGTGAATCACCCACCAACTTTCCCTCTCACTCCAGTCAGACAGCAGTTCATGCCTTTTTCCTGTTGCCATCCAGGAAAGGCCATGGCGTCATGCTTCCCCGTCGTGGAGGCCCATCTTGAATCCGTTGAAACAAATGGACCCGCCGGCGAGCAGCACATCACCACGCAAATACCAAATCCAGGTGCATCATGCCGAACATTCAACCTTTCCTCAATAGTGAATGCCCCCTCCCTGTGCATCCCCATGAGCACGTTCGAGTGGCTGCCAGGAAAATGGCTAGCTGGGAGGTTGCTGCCCAGAAGGTCCGCCAAAGGAGCCTTCTAGCGTCCCCGAAAGCTCTAGTGTTAGTAAAACAATAACATTATACGCGTTGGGTATGACTTACGGTTCTCAGATTCCAAACGGTGGTCGACCAATGTTAATGAGGTGCTCGAAGGATAGGGAGGGCTGAATGAAATGATCGGCCTGACAACCATGTAAACCCTAGTCGATGGGGGTATGCTGTCATTGAAGCAGATGTCCGGTATGGTGACCTCCCAGCTAGGGGACGTCCCGGGCTGTAGCCGGACGGTTGGACGGCCGTAGGTGAACGTGTTTGCTGGGACGTCTGTGTCTAGGCCAAAATACTTAAAAGTTATTTCTATGGTCTCTAGTCTGGCCAAATGCCGGAGAAGGTCCCGATGGAGTCCAACGACGAAAACGGTGGGGTGGGCAAAGTTTTCGCCGATCTGGCAGAACTTTGGTGGTTGTTTTATCCACCACACCTCCACGGTAGTCGTGTTGGCGTTGTGTGTTTCCATGTCAACCCTGCGAAGAGTGCAAGTCTAGATCCCTGGCCGGGCTGATTTCCAAAACGAGATTCCAAACCGGTTGAAGGACAAGGTGGAGAATAATATCTGTATTTGAGACAGACAGGTACAAGGTGTTCGAGATTTATACCTTTGAAGGGGATAGTATTCGTCATCTGTTTTATTTCGAATTAGTGAATCATTATCCGACCCTGGCTGTGGATTGCTCTCTCCAGTCTCTTGACTTGACTAGCCTATTACTGTTACTGTTCGTTGTGTTTGTCAAGTATCTTATGCGTCATAATCAACTACTAAACAAACACCAGATTACACAATGCTGGGATTTCGTCTATCCATGCATCCGACTCAGGGGTATGCATACACTCACACGGGTACGGTACATCCATACATCGACTCATCACTAGCTGTCAGCGCCCCACTGAGTATAGACATCTTGGTCATCCGAGTTTATTATCACTGTCCAACATTCCTCTCTTCAGTGCTGGTGCTTTGCAGCGGACATGGTGTTAGTCACTCTCAGTATCTCTCCTGGAGGAACCGTGGTGTTCGGACCAAGCGCCACGTGAGGCGCCCGCCGGTCACGTCGGCCCTTCACAGTACCATTTCCGCTGACATTTGCCATCAAATTCAGAGGAGATTTTAGGAAGACTTCACTTTGTACGCAACAATATTGCGGGAGGTGTGTTTAGGGCACGTGATGTGGGCAGTTGGTCGACACCTTGATGGCAGAACCGTCTGTTGTGAAGAGGCAGCACTTACTCTGTATCAAAGCGCCAAATTCTAACACTACCTACCGAAAGTCAAACAGAAAAAGACTCGCGTTGTAGATTAATTACCGCCCATCTATGACCAACGAAGGTCCCCACTTATACATATTGTAACCTCTTGTCTTTCCGTCACCCTCTTTTCCTCCCGTCAGTGTCAGATGCTGGTCCTTCCCTCGCGGGAATTTTTACGTCACTCTTGAGGTGAGCTCTCACAAACTCGGCCTCCTCTCAACTTCGACTCACTCCCTCTCCTCCCCCGTTCCCCACACATACTCATAATGCCTCTCCGGCCACGCCGCCTCAACCTCGGCAATGGCTTGATTCCGCTTATCTTCCGCTTCCTGATCTGCGCCACCCCCAAAAGTTAGCAATTTTCTCTCCTCCCCTCCCCTTTTTCTCCTCTCTTTTCTCCTCCCATCCCAGCAGACAAACAAACAGAAATCTCACTCACCAAAAACCAGACCC
>Ga0247760_1002623_pt1 | contig 13223 bp, 12 predicted proteins | sample UWRJL171409R4_FD_179936 | JGI IMG/M metagenome (GOLD analysis project Ga0247760, IMG submission 179936) | Plant litter microbial communities from Arlington Agricultural Research Station in Wisconsin, United States - UWRJ-L171-409R-4 | ecosystem: Environmental > Terrestrial > Plant litter >...
TTGCCCAAGTAACTTGAGACAAACTGAAATTCGTGCCATGCAAATGACCAATGGCTGTCCAAGCAAAAAGAACGGTTTGGCCAAGACATGCCACTTGTCTTGGTATTTTCGCTTCCAGTGTTGTGGATCACGGTTCTGGAGGGGGGAGAACCAGGCGGTTGGAAATGCCCCGAGTCCTCCGACACACCGCCACTAACTACCAACCAGCAAACTTTCGATCCTCTTATGTGCGATTGTACGTCACCACTTAGACAACGCAACGCCATCGAGGTATCTCCGCCCATGTGCATGATATGAATCGCGCTGGCGGGGCAGACTCAACTCGACAACATTGCCAGCACACATAATCCATCTGGGGCAAAAGATAGGCTTATCTGGTGATTTTCGGTTTTGCTATGTGGCGTGATTCCCACCGTTCTGTCCGTGACAGGATATCTTGGCCATGCAGCGCTAACGATCCTTCCGGGATTGGGGGTAGCACGGTAGATGTCGGGAAAATGCGGGGAACGAACGGCCCAACTCTCTTCCTCTCTTTTTTTTTTTTTTCTGATCCCAGTATCTTTCTACCATTCTCCCCAAGAGGTTTACTCGACCGATCGGTTCACTAGTGAGTTGAGGCCATTAGGGCGAGATATGGATTTTGCATCATGACCCAACAGGACGACGACGGCGTGCTTGAAATAGACCCAGTCAGTGTTTGTTGTCCTGTTCTCGAACCCTTTCCCCGCATTCACGTTTGACATTGGCTGACCGTTTTTTACCGCCTGCTTACCGCACATAGGCCAACGACCAAGACTCGGCCATTGACGGTGACCAAGTGTGAGCATCCCTACCTACCTAGATAAGCCCAGAAGCCATTGAAGATGGAGGCTTGTTGCATGTTGCTGACAGACAGATATAGTTCCAACTATACCGCATCGATTGCATCCAGTATTCTCGAGTACCCATTTGAGAATGGGCGCCGATATCATGCCTATCGGCCTGGCGGTGAGTGTACCATGTCGATGACAGATGCAGGTAGAACTAGTTAACTAACTTTGTGTAGCCTATCCACTGCCAAATGACGAGGTGGGTGATAACTGATAGACAAAAAAAGGGCCGTATTGCCGAGTGGTTGGCTTATTTCCCTTCTTTCGCAGATTGAACAAGACCGTTTGGACCTCGCGCATATCATGATGATCAAGGCAATCGGCGATAAGAGCTTCCTTGCCCCGGTTGATATGACGAAAATTAATCGCGTTCTCGATCTGGGGACAGGAACCGGAATATGTGGGTATCCTTTCCCGGATCTTTTTGGAGTCTTTTGTTGACAAACATGAGGGAAAACAGGGAGCATCGCTATGGGTGATGAGTATCCCAATCTCGAGGTACCTAGGCACCTAGACTCACCACCTCCAAAGTTAATAACAAAAGGCAACTAACTCAACTCTCTAGATCATGGGAAACGATCTCAGCGCAATACAACCACCTTGGGTTCCCCCAAACGTGAGGTTTGTCATTGACGACGTTGAGTCTCCGTGGGTGCATCAAACCCCCTTTGACTTTATCTTTTGCCGCTACCTAGCGGTTTGTATCGCCGACTGGCCCATGCTGGTCAGCAGAATCTACGAGTAAGTCTTCCCTTCAGTTGGGACGAAAAAAAAAAAGAAAAAAAAAACTGCCAGGTTGGTTGACTCCAGTCAAATAGCAACCTTGTTCCGGGTGGCTGGGCCGAATTTCAAGATTTCGACCTGAGGTTTTATTCCCAAGACGGGTCGCTCAAAGAAGACAGTGCCTGGATGCAATGGTCCACCAATCTTTTCCAGGCCATCCGCGAAACTGGCCCGGAACCACACCCAGGCTCGAAACTCGAGGGTTGGGTCCGCGGTGCGGGCTTCCAAAAGGTTCACTGCGAGAAATTTCAAATTCCCATTGGCCCGTGGGCCAAGAGCAAGAGACTTAAAGATCTGGGCATGTTCAACTTGGCTCAGCTGCTTGACGGCCTCGAGGGCTTCTCCCTAAGGCCCCTCTGCCAGCAGCGGGGGTTGGACAGAGATGAAGTGCTGGAATTATTGGACAATGTCCGAGCTGAAATGACGGACCGGAGGATACATGGCCAGTTTGACTTGTGAGTTTCTATTGCTGTGTGTTTCTCGAGTCTCTAAACTGATGGCCTGCAGTTATGTTGTGTATGGACAAAAGAGCGACACATAGAAATCTTGGGGTAATCGATTGAAGAATAGAACTGAGACGAATAAAGTACATGGTAACCGCCAATCCCCTTCCTTTTTTATACATTCACCTTGCCGCAGACAGACGTTATTTATACAGACCAGGACACGATCCATTTACGCCTCAACGCAAACGTTATTTGTACACGTCAAGACACCTGAACAGTCGTCGTGGCTCCAGCAGCTTGAACCAGCACAGTGGCCCGGCCACTCACAGTCTTGGTCTTCGTGGTTGCCGCCTCCCCCCCCCTTGCCGCTACCTCCAGAGCCCCCATTGCCAGGATGACCACCAGGACGACCAGGGCGGCCTGTCGGGCCGTGGCTGGGCGGACTAGACCGAGTCGGAGTAGGTCCAGGTGGAGTAGGCCCAGGTGGAGTAGGTCCGGGTGGATGAGATCCGGGCGGATTGCCCCCTCCAATCTTGGATACCAGGGAATCCCCCAACTTCTCGATGCTCTTTTGGAAATCATTGTAATTTCTCGCGGACCAATCGGCACCACCAGACCCCGGCACGGCTTGGGCCCCGGTAAATGCAATGTAAAGCACATCGTCGACGTCGTGGCCGCGTTGCCGTTTACTCCGTTCCCGAAACAGGCGGTTGCCAAGGAAATCGATGCTTCGCCCACAACTGACTCATCGCCGTCATCGCCATTCATGTCGCCCCAGATGCCGTAAACCTGTCCCACCACAGTCCCAGTTAGTTTTACAAACCCAAGCTTGCAAAGACAATTGAAATGAGGGTTGGGAGGGGGAACATACCAACTTATCACCACAAACCACGGCCATCAGACTCAACGGCTGTATCCCATATTGTTGCGGCTCAAACGTCCTCCACCCCTTTTTGGACCCGACATTCCCAAACACGACATACGGATGGACATTGGCGTTCAAATCCCGTATTCCCTTGCCATAGCCTTGCAAGATCCACTGAAACGACGTGACGGACTGCGTGTCGAGACTGCTGCCGCACCGTCCATCATCGGTAGAACCGCCTTGCGCTCCATCGCAGTCAATGTCCATGTTGGCGAGAGCGGAGCCGGGGCCCTTGATGTAGATTATCCCGTCGGACGAGAGGCGGTCGCCGCAATAAGAGAAACCTGGGGCAATGTTAGACCTATCCGACCGAGGAAGGAAAAAAAAACAAAAAAAAAGAAAAATCCGTCGAGGAAAAGGAGAAAAAGAGAGGCAGGAGGAAATACCATTGGAACCACCACTTCGACTTATGAACCCCGTGGCGAGCTTGTTGGAACACCCGCTCCCGCTTCGCAGGTTGTTGTAGAGATCGCGGACGTTTTGCGGGACATTTCGCGCCGAGATGGAGTTTGCAAACAGAGAGAGGACGGCAGTTAGATGCCCGGAAAAAGTTTTTGATAACATTTTTGTTTCGAAAAAAAAAACAAAAAAAACACAGGTGTCTGGACGGACAGAACAAGTCGCCTTGGGCTGAAAAAGTCCCGGCAGACCCAAAGGGACACATCTGTCCCTTTTTGTATCCCCGCATGAATTAGGCTCACATTTTTTTGACCATCTGATATTTCATAGTATATTGCAAAAAGGGGCCCCTAGCCGGCCGGACATTGCCTGATTGTTTGCCTTTTTTGTTTGCCAAAAGGTGAAACAAGAGCGGGGGCCATGAACCGGAGATGAAAAGGTGTGAAACATCCTGGTTGAAATTCATCCCATTGGTCTCTGAGCTCGGATTGGCTGACCGCTGACCCATGGCATCGGGCCATCAACGGGGCGTGGCAACGGCACCGCCTGAGTGGTACCGTGGAAATTGCGTGGCACATTGCGGCGTGATAAAAAATTGTTATTGGGTGTGCATGCGCAAAATGGAAAGAGTCTAGAACGGCGGCGTTGGGGGGCGGTTGAAGAAGAAACAAATCATGTTGAGGTTTTTGCGGTGCCGAGCCGATTCAAAACTTCAGAATTTTTTTTTTTTTTTTTTTCTCCACCACGAGATAGTGAACATGATGGCCTGCAGGGTCAGTCGCGCAGGATGGCGTGCCAAGTGCTTGAAAGAGTTTAGATCACAAGCTTCGGATTTGTTTGTTACGAGGGAGATGCGAATCCGTTGAGTGACAGCACCGCCACAATGTGGGTGTTGTTTGCGATGAGATTCCCACTCTTGCGAACCAACAACTTGGGGGCCGTTGAGACAGCCTCGGAGGCAACAGTTTCATTGTTGTCAAACTGCGGAAGAGATGTTTTTACATTTGTTTCTTTCGGACCCTTCTGATGAATTAAGTTCGGACCGGAAGTGCGACATAGCTTAACTGCATTTGAAGGAAGGTTATTCACTAGAGGCATACCCCAAGGCAACTGTGTCTCATCAGAACTGTTACACATAAATGATATCCGGTAGTTGCGAAGAAACTTGGAATCGTCGTCCCATATATGGTGATCCAATCATGATTAACGAAAATATTAACCGTTGATCTGATCTAGGCAGCGGAGGATCTCCCGCAAACCGTGCCGTATGTCACCTTCCTTGTTGGTACAATTTACCCTTTTCGCCAAAAATAATTGTTACGGTCAGCCACTCAGGATTGATGGCTCGGCTGGTGTTGCATCATAGCTGCCTAAGACGCGCGCGATGGCCGTCACTCAGGTCAACAACCATTGCGCAGCAAAACTAGATATACTTGGGCGCTTCGGTCTCTCCTGGTAGAATTTGTCCACGCCGTCCAGTCGTCGACCATCGTGTGTCCGGTCTCGCGTGCCAGGCACACAGGCTTCACTCAATTTCTTTGCGATCAAATCACCCTAGTCTGGAAAACACGCGCAAAGTGGGGGTGTTTTTACCAGACTGTTATCTGTGAAAATTTGGTTGACTCGTCATGGCTTCAGCCAGTGCTTCGGAAGGTAACGTCCGCTACTCGGCGCCCAACATTGGTAACGCCAAAAACTTCACATGGGAGTACCCGGTTCCCGACAATGCATTCTGGAACGACTTGAAATTTGTCGTCGGCCGAAACTTTCTCTCTAGCTTCTCATCTCCCGAAGAAATCTCTCAGCTGCCCATCGACCCAAACAGCACGCAGAGCAAATCCGAAAAACTACAACTGCTGCTCCGGCTGCTACAGGAAAAGATGGCCGCTCGGGATGCTCAAGCTTCGCCGCAGACCTTTTACGATGTCGACTATGAGGCCTGGGATACCGCTTGGCTAGCGGTTTATACCATGCAGTATGAACTGGGTCTTCCAGAGGCAGAGCAGACCATCCGCATGTTGATTGACCGGAGGAAGAACAAGGCCAATCTGTCTCACTTTCACAGTCTTGCTGCTTTATTGTTCGAGAAGGGTCGGTATGCGGAGGCAGAGGAGACGGAGAGACCGGTTTTGGACTGGCTGGTGGGTCGTCTAGGCGATACGTCGCCGCAGGCGCTGGGGTCGAGGAGGATTATTGCAAGATCTATCTGGAAGCAGGGGCCCGAACGACGAGCAGAGGCCGAGGCATTGTTTGAACAAGTTAAGCGATTTATCGAGGAATCAGGAAGCGGAAAGTATGCGGTCTACAAGGATGAGCAAATGGAAGAGACGGGGAAGATGATTGCTGATTTGAGAGCTGGTCGCATTTGATGGGGAGATCGTGCAATACAAGAGGCAAAAATTCCCTTCACTCGACCTGAGGCGAAATACTATTATTTCAATCTGCATGTTCTCCAGATCTTCCAAAGAAAAAAAAAAAAAAAAAGGACCTGTCTCGCCAGATCCAGCGTGCTAAACTCGTTCGCAGTGGCGGCGGATTCACGTTATATCCAATTCTCGTATGTGAGCTTCGCCACACTCAAGAGATCCTTTGCGATCCTGTTCGACGGTTCAACCAGTCTGGTCGTTGACTTGGGTGGTAACGAACTCATTGGCGAGGTGGAACTCATCTGGATAATTGGATAAGTTGCTGATCACAGGGCCGCGAAAAGGACTTTCTAACCTCAACCAAGTATAATATGAAGCAAATAACCCCCGAAAGTCAAAAAGAGATCCACGACTTGACAACTCAAAAACGATGAAGTTCACGGCATTTTTCTTCACGGCCCTAGCTGCCGCCGCCGCGCCGCAACTCGACAAGCGGTGCCGAATCGGCTACGGGATCACGCCGTGCTGGATTCGATGGGACTACTCCGAATGCATGGCCTATATCCCAACCGGCGTAACCTACAAATTCGACCACGCGAACAAGAAGATTGTAATCGACGGGCTTTGCGATACCTGCTCGGCAGCCTTAGTCCGGGAGGAGGCACGGCAAAGGGAGGGAAGTTGGACCACCACCTTCGGAAGGGTCAAGGACATTGGAAATGGCACGTTTGTGATCTCGGATGCGATTGAGTGGGCGATGGAATTCATGGAAAGTTTGCCGCCGCATCCGCAGAGCTGGGCCACATCGTGTGAGGATTAGGGAGGCATACGGCACGGGCGTTGGTGACTTGTCAACTCTAGGTACATCCTTTGACGTGTCTACGCACCTCCAAATACCAATAAGCCCTGCACGTGGACTTGCCCATATCCCCTGCGCAAAAGCCGCTTGCGCCCACGATGCACCGGAAACTCTGCCACCACCGTGGCCGTTACATTTTCCGGTTTGACGCCGGCTTTCACCAACAATTCCAGTACAGCGCAGAGCGTTGCTCCTGTGACAAGCACATCATCCACAACCACAACCGAGAAATCACCATCTAGCCTAGTGCAAGACATTTCTATCGTGTCGTCCGTACTTACGTGCGCCTCCTCTCCCATGTCTGATTTAGAAATATGCGACACTGGCTTTGTGGCTTAAACAACTGGCCGAGGGAGTTTCCCTTTCGCACGAACCAGTCTCAGCAAAAAGTCTAGCTTTCAAGGCAACCGCCGAGGCAAAGAGTATGCCGCCGACCTCGCAGGATGCCATAATTTGGATTCCTGTCCCTTTATCGCCGAGACGAGAGTAGAGGAGAGAACCACGCATGTCCAAGCCACGGGGGTGTTCAACAATGCCTAGGATATGGCGGAGTTGTATTCCAGGGCGAGGGTACCACAGAAAAGCCCGAGGCTACCTATTCATGCAAAGTCGTCAGGGTCAAGTCTCAAGGCGCTCTAGAGATCCCAGAATCCGCGGCGGGTCTTCGCGCAGGGCATTATAAACCGCCGAGTCAACCACCTCTGCCGTCGCCGGCATGGCAACCATGGCGGAACCAACCCATACCGGCACCATGACCAACAGCCCGAGTCCCGTGAGGGCTCCTAGCCCTATGCCAGTAGCCAGGCAAGCCCCGTTGGCGCCCCAGCCCGCCGCGGCCGTCGCTACAACCGCCGACACGCCCCGGGCCACGCCATTTTGCCCGCTGATCTTGTTGGCCACGTCGTTGAGCATCCCCGCTGGCGCACGCGGGAGGTTGAACTGGACGAGCGGCTGACCCTTGTGCTTGGTCCCCTCGACCCGGAAGGGGTGCAGATCGTCTGGAAAGTGCAGGGGCTCGCTGATGGTGATATTGGTCCACGCGGGCACGAGCAGGTGGAAGACGGTTTCTCTCTGTGATGATGATGCCAATGTCCTCTGGGCGAGGATCCCGCGCGCGTGCTGCATCAGCTGGCACAGGCGGTCGAGGTCGGCCGACTTGGCGCAGAACTGGGCCGGTAGCGGCTGCTCCCGAACAAGACGCGCAAAGGCCGGCCACCAGTTGGTGTCGGGGTGGTACACGAAGAACATGTGCTCTGCTTCTTCCTGTTCGGCATTCTGCGACTGCGTATGGGTCTCGTCGACGCGCATCGTGATGAGGTCGTACACGTGGCGGGCAAACCCTTCTGGCCCCGCGCTGCCCGAGACGAGGATGGCGTTGTGGTCACCGAGGTGGGCGCTAATGTCTTGGAGGGCACGCACGGCGTTGCGGATCTCGGCCAGCGTCTGCGCGGCCACGACGACGAGGAAGCTGCCGTACAGATCGAGACGGTCGAGCAGCGAGTTGCCCATGATGCGCACATCATGCACATCCCGCGTTAGGGTCTCGCTCGCGCGGCCGATGCGATCCAGGTTATCTGCGACAGCGTCGGCGCCGGCGCCCACCCGGCTGGCCATGGCCGAAAAGTCGGCAGCGACGAGCCGGAACGTCTCGGCGTCGACGACGCGCGCCCAGGCCTCGATCTGGTCGCGATGGGCGGCGCTAGCGCAAAGGGCCTGGAACGCCTGGACCTCGCGTTCCCTGGCGTGCAAAGTAAACATGTTGAGCAGCCTCTGCGACTCGAGCGTGTCCTGGAGCGATTCCGCGATGCCTGGGAGGTGCTGGTTGGCATTGTTGGCCAGCCGACGCGTCGCGTTGGAGGCACGGGCGTCCGCTATGCCTTGGTACCTCTCCTGGAGCAACGAGAGGAAGGCCACCAGGGCCATCATCTTGCGTGGGTCCAATGCGATGGCTGCCATGCTGAGGAGCGCAGCTGAATGTCGGTTTCTGGCGGAGACTGGGACTCCATCGTTGCAAGGTCAGATGTTAAGAAGCGGACAGAATGAACCCGCCTGAGCAATGCAAGCAGTGGGCTGGGTCCAGTGGATGCAGGTACAAAACTGGGCTCCGCCCCAGCTGTTTGCTGCCCAACGTGACTTGGCTCCATGACAAGAAAAATGAGACACGCAAACAGCTATAGGGGGTTTACAGTGGCTTCAGCGCTCAAGATGAGAAAACCAAGCAGCGTCTGCTGCCAACCAAAGCGGCATCGCCAACCATTCAAGCGGCACCGATAAGACTTGTCTGCGTGATTGGAAGAAACGGGCCTTCCCAGCAGCCCCAGCTTTGATGACCTGTGGGCTGTCTTCCACGCAATTTCCAGCCAACCAATTCAAGCTGCCTTTTCACCGCAGCGAGAACCTACGTAACTAAAACAAGACATGACCGGATGTGGATGCGAATGATGCCCAAAGGAACGTGGAGCAGACTGCGAGCGGCCAAGGTTCAAGGGGCGAAAATGCCAGAATGCCAGAAATGAGACAGTACAAAATCCAAGATAAAGCGCGAGGGGGAAAAAGAGGGGCAAGAAGAAGTGTAGCAAATGGGGGTTTCGTGGAGTCACCCGAGCTCTTTCTTCAGAGCCAGTGAATTTGGTCTGTCCTGATCTGTAGGTTGGGCTTGACACTTTTGGGCTAGTGTTGGGCAGCATCAAGGGCTACGGTTCACCGTTGGTCCTGCCGGTGGCAGCCTGCAGGGTCTGCAGCCTCATGTTTCCCAAGCTCGCCATCCCCCCAAGGACAGCAAATGACGAGGAAGAGAGCGCCCGTCTGCCCCACGCGCGAGTTCCACTGGTCCCTTCTCGAGTTGCACAGCTGCAAACCACGGCAGAGAACCGAGCACTGCCCCTCTCTGCTCCCGTCATTTCCAGCTGTTTGTATGGTGGCCACGGATACTGCAATGGCGTAGAACTGTCGCCTCCGTCTTCGTTTCTCAATACTCATCCGCAGCATCTGTATGCGACCGAGTAGAGATATGTGATCATACACCGCAGTCATGTTGCTCATCAATCTTGACGTTTCTCGGTCGAAGGGTCAACAAAGACCACCGTTCTTTCGCTCTGCTGATCGCATCTTCTGCCTTTGGCGCCCCCTGAAGCGGAACAAGACGAACCGGGGTCCCCAAACCACCACCCCTTACAAAACAACAAGAAAAAAAGATTAATTTAAAGTACCTGAATACAACTCTTTACATCACTAGAATCATCTTCTTCTTCTGCATCCGAATCTTCCACCGGATTATGCGCGATTTAGAAAGGCAGCTATCCAACGAATACCGAGTAACTTGGAGTTAGTTACTACGGTGGTTAATCACACGGCCAGCCAGACCCTGGATCTGCAGGTGCGTGGGAGGGCACCCAGCGGCTTGTTAAATCCGTACCCAGTTGGCCAAATAATCCTCCTAAGCTATAAAAAGCCATTGATAATCTTCGTGGGTAACCAAACGAGGAAGGGCGCCGTCATTAAGACGACGATGAAGAGTAAAGGGTAACATGGCCTATCGCCAAGCTACTGGTCGGAGTTATCGGGTACACTGCGCCTCAGCGGCAGCCTTGTGGAGATTTTTCTCAGTATAGGAGATAGCTATTCTAAAAAAGAATTAATTTGAAAAAAGAAGGGAAAGAATCGAAAAGAATTAGGCGTGTGGTGGTAGAATTTATATTGGGGGCTGGGTAGCGTATCACCCTGGTTTGGCTTGTTCCGCTTTAGGTTGTGTTTCGCTTTAGGATACACGAACTTACTGCGCCAAAGCTAATCTCTCTTTTCATGATGAGCTCCAAGAATGATTACATATTTATATAATTAAAGCTAAAGAGTAGCCCAAATTTGGAACCGCGGTTAGAAACGGCCAAGAGGCGACAGTGCTAGGTGTGTAACGTCAGGGGGTTGGTCAAAGAGGGTCTCTAGTGGAGCGATGATAAAAGCAGAATGACGTATGCTCACATGCATTACCAGAATGTTTAGCTAACACGTGGTGCTCTGAATCTCTCTTAAATCATAGTTTGCATCTCCTGCTCGCACTTGTATCATTTCCACTGGTATCATTCCTACCTCGCACTTGCACCATCTCATGACGGATAGTCGACTGTTGATGAAGCTTATTTCCCGAGCAATCGGTAAACATGCATTCCGCCCGTTCCTTCGGTCCATCATCGCGTCGTAAGCCACGCCCCATGGCGGGATTCCAACTCATAATGGCAGACAAATAACTTGGCAGTTACTCGATTTTCTGTCGCACCGCTGCCCGTTGCCATTTGCCATGTAGAAAGCTACCTTATCGCAATTTCTGCAATATAGTATTATCCTCCCCTGGTACTGAAACTAACCAGCGGTATAGCGGGCTCTGCTCCGCTAACGCCTAGAAGCCCGCCGGTAGATTGCTGGGAGGCCCTGCCATGTGTCCGTTTTGGGAAGTCAGCGATGAATTAAAAGTGCGCCAGGATGCGGGTGATGCGTGAACAAGAAGTGCGAGGAAGGTACATGTAGGGAGGTCCTTAAAGAGGAAGCTTCCGCAGAAGAGGAAATCGTTAGAAACACTGCACTTTTAGAAATGATGGGGTGCAATTGCTTGATTGTATTGCGTGTGATTGTTACTTTTTCTTGCTTCTTGAGGTTCTGGCGTTCGGCCGGAACCTCCTTCTTTATAGCAAATCGTAGGACTCTGCTTCGTCAACTCCATGGTTGAGGCTGACTGGCGTTCAGGCATTGCCAGGCTTCAAATCAGTTTCCCTGACCGAAACGCCAGGGCCCCTGAACCCCTTTCTTTCTGACAAATACACCGCCAAGCACAAAGGCCAAGATTCCAACAGCCATTACCGAATTACTTCCATTCCATGGAAAGGCGGAGCTTTAGTTAATTACAGCCTTTTAGTAAAAGACTGGCTCGATTTTATATACCGTGGTGATTACAAGGCTTGATGTGGCCTTTGCGGCCTCCCGGCTTGTTCGATTTAACACCAACCCTGGCCCTGAACACCACAAAGTAGCCGATCAACTGCTATATTACCTTCACAACACTCAAACCCTAGCCTTATAGTTGGCTCTGAGGGGGTATGTTAGAAAGGAGGTGTGGCCAGGAGAGCTGAAAAAGAAGCCCATGGGAACTGAACTGACGTAGTCAGTTCAGCTGGCCATGGTTACCTTTTGCTACCAACCTTGCCACTATTCACACCTATAATAGAGGCTCTCTGGCTTCGCCAGAGAGCCGAGGAACAAGCAATCTTAAGTAATACAGTTAGATAATTGCACCCCATCAATTTACCCAATTCAGAGTGTAGTGTTGCTGACACTTGGCCTGAGCAAAGGTGAGCAAGCCTGAGCGAATCCTGAGCTGAGCCTGAGCCGGCCTGAGCTAAGCCTGAGCCGGGGTGAGCAGTGTCACGTGCGCGAGGTACAAGAAAGGAAATTCTGTGTGCCCAGGCTCGTCTCATATAACACTGCTTGTGCATCACATTGACTGCAACAATCTTGATAGTACATTCAATTGCTCCTCCTGCAGGCACGCATTCAGTACTTCTAGCTAGCCCTTTCGGTTCAGAACTACTAGAGGTTGTCACAATCACTTGACTGCAGTAATCTCTGGTACATCACGCGCAGATTGGTTGCCTCGCGTTACACGGCTCGAGTAGGTGCAAGGCTGGACTGGGTTCTTAACCACACCTGTGTACCGTGAAGTCGGCATCTAGAGTGTTAATCGCGGAAACAATACCTATCAAGTATAGTCTATAACGGATAACTGCTGAATATGAGACGTCTCGAGCCGTGAAATAGACAACACATCGTTGTAAATGAGAACCACACGGACAGACCCTAGCGACATAGTGGTGAGCCAGGACGTTGATTGTATGCTACACGTACCTACCTACCTACACGCTCATACGCAGAGAGATCCACAGGTTACAGAACCGAGATGAAGATATAATCCAATTCGCAACCAAATAAACAGACAAAATGGTTATAAACGAGTGTAAGAAGTATAAAACAGCCGCCCTCCCCTCACAGACACGGAACATCCGGGTCCTTCTTTCGCATCTTGTCAAACGCACCCTTGAGGGCATTGCCTGGATCATTGAGCAAGGATTTTCCAAACTTTTCCCGAACGCTGTAGAGTTTCTTGAGACCCTCGACATCGCGCTGCGTGGGTCGCCCATTCTGCGTGATTAGCTCGCCGCCAATCTTTGTGAGAACATTTTGGGCTACCCCGTTGACAACAGTGCCCCCGCAGTTGCTGGGGTACATCATGATGGAATTCCAATCAGGCTCGCTGCGACCGTCGTCCCACACGCTATTCAGACGGCCGACGCGGATGGGGAGGATGTTGGCGGCGCCGAAAAAGTCGGCAGGCCGATCGCGAGCGAGTCGTTGTTCGCGACAGATCTTGTTCATCTCAATGTCGATTTGGGCTTGGCTGTAGTTGGGGTTGGCGGCGACGACTCGGCCCCGGGCGGCCTGGTAGTCACGGAGACGGTCGCAGTGGAAGCTGGTTGCGTCAAAGTATATCTTCTCCCGGTGGATATCGGAGAACTCGTGGCTCCACCAGCG
>Ga0247760_1002624_pt1 | contig 13219 bp, 13 predicted proteins | sample UWRJL171409R4_FD_179936 | JGI IMG/M metagenome (GOLD analysis project Ga0247760, IMG submission 179936) | Plant litter microbial communities from Arlington Agricultural Research Station in Wisconsin, United States - UWRJ-L171-409R-4 | ecosystem: Environmental > Terrestrial > Plant litter >...
CCAAACAGCCCCCTTTCTATCCCCCCCCCCCCCCCCCCCCCGACTACCACTTCCTCACCACCCTCAGCTTCAAATCCCGATCCGGCTGCGCTGTTATCATGCCCACCCCACTCCTCGCTTCTCTCTCTGACGGCTTCCCATCGTCTCCCATCCATCCCATCACTTCCACATGAAATTGGGCCAAAAACATGGCCACCGTCCCCACAATCTGCTGTCTCGCAAAACCCCTCCCCGGGCAGATGGTATTCCCCCCGCCATAGGGGAAGAAATACCCGCTCCTCTCCCTTCCCATGTGAAACTCTTTCTTCTTTCCGTCGGGGGCATCCCGTAAATGTCTCGCTGGCCAGAATTCCTCGGGGGGATGGCCTTCCATCGCCCACACCTCGTTATAATGCGCAATCATCATGGGAGCCTTTACCGTCGCTCCTTTGGGGATGTGTAACTCCCCGATAGTGGTATCTCTTTCCGCATCCCGGATGAGGATAAACACCAATCGCATGCGCAAGACTTCAGTATATACCGCCTGTAGCCACGGCGCGTTGGCGCTCGTGAGTCGTTGCACATCCAGTGATCGCTTCCCCGTGGTGTCGTCGTCGTCGTCGTCGTCAGGCACAACAGCAGCAGCAGCTTCCGCTTCCCTCTGTAAATTCGGTAATAAATCTGGATCAGGACAAGTCAACGCCCCCATAACCGCCCACGCCGCCGCGGGTATGGAATTCGAATTCGCCGCTAGGATCTGAAACCCACATAGTCCGGCGATCGTGTCTCTGTCAAAACCGACCTCTAATCCCCAGCGTACCATGGATTTGATTAGCGATGAGCCGAACACGGGATCCCACTCCGAACTTGAACTTGAATCCAGAACCGATCTATCACATGCAGTTACACTGAGAGCAAGCGCCTTTTCCATCCAGCGTTGATGCATCGCCACCACCACCTCCCTAATCCGATACGGTTCCGGACGCAACCATCTTGGCGGCCCAAAGAGGATTTGCATGACGGCGAGCTCAAACTGGAAAGTCGCCTCGAGATATCCCGGGTTCATATCAAAGATGAGATTTCCCGCCAACGCGCGCCCAGCGATTTCCGTTTGGTGGCGGTGTAATAATTCCCAGATCAACACCTCTTTTGACTCCCCTAGGGGGAACAACTCGGCCATGCGCGCGGTGAATTGTGTAAAGAACCGATTGGTGAGGCTTGTGGAGGCTGGAGCGCGATGCAGGTTCTCCTGAAGGCTATGGTGGTAGCGCATCCAGACGCGTTCCATGTCCGGTACATGTTCGGTTCCCGGGACGGGCTTCTTTGGGTCAAAGCCGGTGGTGTCGGAGACAAATCGGCGTCGGTCCCGTGCCGTGGGTGCGAACATGGCTTCGCAGGCGGCATCAAAGTATCGCTTCGCCGAGAGGCCGGTGTGGAGGGGTGGCCGGAAGAGGATGTTGGTTTTGGCTTCGCCGATGATGACGTACACGGGATGAAAGTTGAGACGGAAACAGATAATGTCCGTGTTGAGGGATTGCATGGTTTGCAGGGTGCGAGTCCAAAACCTTTTCGGGTCGGTGGCGAGTTCTAGGGTATTGGAGAAAAAGGGGATGGTTTCGCTCAGTCGGGGTGGTCCTCCATCGTCGTGGATGTAATAGAGGAGGGAGAAGATGAATAGACTAAAAATACCCAGGATGGGCCAGGAGAGTGACAGTTCAAGTTCTGATAACATGGCAGGCTGAGCTGATAGGCTGGGGGGTGGAAAGTTAGCCAGTATTGACAGACATGTGTGCCCTGAATACCTTCCTAGGGAGGATGAGGGTGAGGGATTTACGCCAGTTGCACGAAAACGCGGAAATATGTAGTAAAGAGACAGCACCGTATCTGCAGGTGCCGTGCTACCAACCAACCTAGACGCGCAGGTATGCAGTGTACCTAAGGTAGGTATGATTGTCGTCTCGCCCAATCATCTTTTGTAAAGTTTGCGGGGTAGACAGTGATGCAAGCCGCCGTCTTGAAAGATCGCGGCAGACTCGAATTGGCAACTCTGTACCTCGGTAAGAACATGAGGCATCTCAGATCACCACTGCCCGTCCAACTTTCCGTCTTTGCACAAAGACAAGTTCTTCTGAAGATGCTGTTTCCCCTCGCTCGCCGTCAATTCAATTGCGCTCCACAGCAAGGAACGCATCATCAATGACCTTGCAGGAGATATCCGCGCCATGTGAGAGCAAAAGGCTTATTAGGCATCTTAAACCGAATTGGCTCTGAATGAGGCCCCGCGCCCTTGGTCACAAATCGGCAGATAACAAGGCACAATACCCGTAACCAGAAACTCATAATACATATCGTCAACAGGGTCCTAGAAGAGAGCATACTCAGAGTAGAATGGGTCGAGGTCTCCGTATTCTGAAAATAGTATTAAAACTACGCCACTTAAAAGGTTACATTGTCCGGCCCTTGTTCCTCGAGGCTTTTTAGGTAAACCGCCTGTGGTTTACGTCTCTTGCCTTAAGGAACGAAAGGTCTTTGCCTTGAGGAACGAAAGGTCTTTATGCCCCATCCCGCCGGCCACCCCCAAGAAAGCCCCACAAACACTCGTCAATTTTGTTTCAAAAAGAAGAGGATCACGTGCTCTCGCGAAAAATGCTCTGTGAACCGTGTCCCTGGATCGCGCCGGCCAATAGAAAGGCCAACAAAATTTATTCGCAACCCCCGCTGCCAATGTTGGTTCCATTCCAGGGAGGTGTTTCATTTTTGTCGCATATTTACTTGGACATTTATTCTTTTCTTCATCATCTCCTTCTTCTTTGGTCTTCACCAATCCCAGGCTTCTACCCCCCGAACGGTCGCCCTACTCAGCTGTTCCAACCTTCTCTCCGCCGCTGCCATACTTTCCGGTACGGTATTTCCTACAACGTCCCGTTCCCGCGCCTTCGATAGTAATATAATACCGTCAAGCGACGGATACTGAGACAGCTGTACGTATAGGCTGTATAGGTCGTATTAGCTGGGACGACTTCCCTGTTGACTACTGTTAACCGTATCCTGCGTAGTTTTAGCGCCACCCGGCCTAACGTCCTGCCCTATACCTTATAATCCGTATAGGCGAACGTAACTACGTACGGTAAACCCCAGCGGATAATGGCGTTTTGTTACTAGGGGCGCTTTTTTTGGTACTTTATTTTTATATGTATAGGTGTTAGTAGGATAATACCGGGCGGTATGTTAACGAAGTGGAGGTTCTTTATTGTATTGGATGCTAGTAGAATGCCTGCTGGTGGGTTAAAGTGGAGGATAGTATTGGTATTAATACGGTGGCCTAGGTATGCTTTGTCGAAAATAACGTCGAGGGCGGTATAGCTAACGCCGTTAATTAGCTTTAGCCCTTAGTAGGTATTTTAATTTACAATAACTAGTATACTAGAGATGAATATAAAAATAGTAAATACGGGGATAGTACTATCGTCTTCTTAACTTAATATTATTAGGGCTTCCTCTTTGGTTGGCTGGTTATCTTTCTACTTATACTTAGAGATGAAAATCCGGAGGAGGCCTTATTATTGTTTCTAAAAGGATAAAACCGTTTTAACGTTTAAATTCCAGCGGTTTTTATTTAGTAACGTTATTACGGTAATACCTAACTCCTACGGGATTTACTTATCTTCCTAGTAATACCTATTATTTAAAAGGTTTATATTGGTTTAGTTTTATATACTGTAACGGATACGTATTAATAGCTGTTATAGTATTGGATTAAGGCTGGTGCGTACCCTCCACCTGATTCCCTTTAGTCGGATTTTCCCCAAGGCCGTTAATTAGTTCTACCGCAGTAGCCGCCCGCTTTTATACGTGATTCTCGATCTTAGTTGTATAATTCGTTACGTAGTAGACGATTGCCATGGTTCGGTACTGCGTCGCGATGAACGAGATGTCGTGGTTATGCCGAAGCCCCACCGCGATGGCCTTGTTCCATCTGTTCACCATGCTGTGGCTACGCCGAATCCGCAACACGCCTTCCTCCGTGAACCCCGTCTTCTCGGCCAGCACCCATGGCGCCTTGAATCGGCACAGGTCGCCCCTCTTGCTCCCCTGTCGCTTGATCGCGTATTTCACACACGTCGGGCTGTGCGTGTGGATTTGCGTGGCGCCGGCGCAGAAATTCGCCTCCTCCTCGAACGCAGCCGCGAACTGCTGGCTGTTCTGCATCAGTCGCGATATATCGGACGTCACGGATCTCTCCGCTTGGGTAGCTACTGAAGCCTCTTGGTCCAAATCCTGCCACCGATCAGCACGAGTCAGCGTCGTGTATGCCTTCCGCCCAAGCACGACGGTCCTGGTCAGCGAGAACCCACCTCGGTAAACACGCTATCCACGTACTGGATGACCTGCTCCCTATACGATGCTTGCTCCTCACTCTGGACATCCCGTAATACCGAACTCAGTTCCATGTTTCCCTCGAGCCAGAGCAGGCCATGCAGGTGGAGCGAGCCACGCTCGTTCGTTTCAACCGCTCCAAAATACTGGCTGATCCGCCCGAACACGGAATCTTCCCCCGCCTTTACATAGTGCTCGAAGAACATAGAGATTTCCCTGTGAAAGAACACCGCCGAGCTCAGGGGGTCTGAGATGGCCAGCCGCGTGCGCTTGTAGCTCGCGTCCAGGCTCGTCAGAAACGCCTCTGCCTCTTCCGGATGACGGCTCCGGTATGCTGCCAGTCTTAGCTTCACCGGATTTGTCAAGTCGTTAGGATTAAGTGTGAACTAGATTGCCGGGATTCTGGGGCGGATGATGAGGGATAAGATCTTCCGCCGCATGCTCAACCGGCTCTCTCTGGCCATGGGTTGTCGGAACCCGTAAAGCGACAGGCTTCTCAGCAGCTGGTTCACTCCTTCATCCGTCGTCTTCCCAGACGCCTCCAACTCGACTTTGGCCGCCTCACCCTCTTCGGACTCAGCGACCGTACTATCCGCTCGACATCAGGGAAGTTCTTCCTCGTCACGCTAAGCATGCTGACGCGGCGGTTCCTCGATCTGACCCCCATATTGAAGACGAGAAATGCAAAGGCGTGGTGGGTAGCGAAGCGACCACCGTGTCGCTGCAGCACCAGCCTAGCCCATGTCTCTAGGCTCATATTTCGCGACGCGACGAGACTCCGCGCCGCGGTCTCCGCTTCTGCGCTCGAAACACCACCACCTGCTCCGTCTTCGATGCTCTCCTCTGCCTGCCGCGGACCTCCACTTCCCAGCGGAAACAGAGTCGGGAAAGTTTTGGCAAAGAACCGCGCATCAAACGAGTCGGCAAAGTCGTCGCCATGAGATACTACAATGTACGGCTCTGAATTTCCCGCCCCCCCGTTACCCGACCCCATCCAGGCGGACCCGGTCTTCCCATTCCAAACATTATGAGGATCCAGTGCGTCGCAGACGTACCGCAACTTCTCCGCATCCGCGATATCTGGTCCCACATCAAGAGCGAACATGCCAGACGAGCTAATCTCACGGACCGTAGCGGCAGGGTCACCCAGCACCGCTTCCCCGTGGCCATCCTCGCAGTCCAAATCAGCCAGGTCGACCAAGCCCGTCCGGCTAGCGGTGACGCTATCACCCCGCTCTAGAGACGCAAGAAGCTCTCGAATATCCGTCGGTTCCCCTTCTTCCAAACCACGCTCCGTCGGCGGCACAAGCTGCGCAGTCCGCGTCTTCTCCCATGCCGACGGCTCGTTCCGTTCCAGACGCGTGTAGATTTGAGGAGGCACACCGTGCGAAGGCGCTTCCCAACTGTCCATCTCTGCCGTGTCAATATCGATCTTCGCATACAGCGGGTTATTCCTCTTAAGCCACACCAGCGCCCTCTCGACAACGCGGCGCCGCACTGACAGGAGCGCTGAGAGATCGCTCGGCGCTGGCTTTTCAGGTCCCTGCCAGGACACATGGATCTCCTCCATCATCTTAAGAAGAGGATGGGGAAGGACGTTCGTCACGAGCTCCTGCACGTTGTTGGGGAACACTGTGATGTGCCCCTTGACGTGTTTCGGATACCTCACGCTCTGTTTCCTCCCCTCCGGAGCGCTATACTTGGTGATAAGGCCGTAACAAGAATTCAGCGCGATTAGCTTCTCCTGCACGACCGTGAGACCTTTCAGTGCATCCGGAAACGTGTGCTCGCAGCCCAGACGTGTGTGCAGATGCGCTGCCGGCGACAGGACCCCCCTACCCAGATACCTCAGGCATTCTCGACACACAGGAATATTTTCCCCCGTGGGACAACACCTGCTACACCGAAATGGTGAGATGCCTACAGAGTTCGCTACCCGCTGTACCCAGTTGACATCTTCCAGCTCGGCCTTAGCGTACTTGCCATAACATACCATACAGGTATGGATCGGCAACGTGTTCGCATCATGGAAGGCCTTATAAAATTTCCGGACCGTGGACACCTTCCTCTCAAGTGGGATAGGCGTGCACCAGGTCTGCTCCTGAGAGAGTCGTTCCTTTGCAGCGAATTCTTCATCCAGACGGTTCAAAATGCTGCTGAGGTCCTCCATCAGCTCTTCCTCGCTCCTCTCCCGACGGACTGCCGTTTTGGCGCGCTTTGATCCCCGCTCGCCGTTCTCAATAGAATTGCATCTCTTCCTCGTCTCCTGATGTTGCCGTCTCGGCCCGCGGGTCCCGCTTTCCAAGCTGCCGGGTTGTTGCTGCACGTTTCGTGCCGTAAACTCGCCCATTGGCGTACTGCCCGATTGTTGCTGCTCCTGTACCCTAACAGCCCCCTCTATAACGCTCTCCGGTTGTGGTCGTTCATTTCGCACGACGAGCCCGAATTTGTCAAAGCCGAAACCAGCCGGCAAGTCTGCAGTGGCGAGCTTCCGGAAAGGCAGGGCGATTCCTTCGTCGTCGCCTTTCTTGACGTATGGGTCTTGATGAGACCATGCCCTCAGATTGATCAAATCATCCGGCTCAATTGGGTTGACACCCTTCTTAACGTCGCGCCGCCGAAGCTGCTGGGCTCTTCTGTGCATCAACCTGTTCAGCTTCACAACCGCCTCTTCCCAGTCCCACACCTCGCGAGCCGCTGAGCAAAGCTTGTTGCAGTAGCCTTCTCCCCTATCCGCCCATCGGTAATGCTGGACCTTCTCTTCGCCCCAGTATCGCCCCATCGTCTTTAGAGACGGGAACCCTTTCGGTCCTTTCGGGGGCGTGGTCCGTGAGGTCTCGGCCACGTCGACTGCTGTGCGATTACTCAAATCTCCAGGTCGGATACCCCCGCTGGCACCTTGCGAGGTCGAGCTCCCCTCCGCCGTCGCCCGTCTAAGATTACTTTGAAAAGCTTGATATATGTCGGTTGAAGTGCGGATCCCTAGACGCGTTTGCAATATGTTCTTCCGATTACGGGCGTCGGAGCGGCGGAACGAGTCGGATAGGTCTGGAAAATGTAGACGATCTCCGTTTATGTCGGCTCCGATAGTTTTCTGTCTCTATTTAAATATTGCTAAAAAATAGTCTCTCCTTTTTACTGGTTGTTTGTCTAGCGTAGCATCCTACCGTTTTCTTTCCCTCTTCCATACCTGGGACACCCATCTCTTCCCTGCAAACCAAACGATTCTACTTTAAAACCCTAGTTATCACGTCCTCAAACTCTGGACGGTGATTCCAATCGGTACGTCTTACGTACCTGGCTTGTTACATATGGTGTGCTCATCACAAACCTCAGATACGAAACGCCTCCGATGAGTGCCCTCTACGTCATATCTGACGCTAGTTTTATGTTCCCCTGATCAGGCACGCCCATAGCCTTATTGTTGCAGAATGCAAGTTGCTTTTGGCGTATATAGATCGCAGCTTCTCCATCCACTTGTTCAGCGAACCCTCCTCCTTTTGGTTTGGGAGCCGGTACTCTATATTCTAAGGTTCTTTACCAACCCTCCGTCAACATGTCTCGACAACCCAATTTCTCAAGTATGATCTACTTGCGTGATTTCATTGACACTATTGCGGATAATCCGGCTTGGGACTCTCCAAATTTTGTCGAGATTCAATCCGACATTAATATCTTTGAAGAAGATAGCTTTTATAGCCCCAATATCATTGTTGAGCCAATTCGCACACGCATTCACGCCTATCTATCTGACACGCGAACAAAGGGATGTATATGTTCCCAATGCGTTCTTTTATGCCGATGGCTGCTTCTCGTCTGCTCCATCAGGTGGTACTTTGGAGATCAGCATCCAGACACTGAGTCTAATGAGGTATGTTCGACCTTACCTTTGTATCTAATCCGGCTGACCCTTTAGATACCCTGGCGACGTGGCCGATTTTGACGAGTATCGCCAGCACTTACCAGAGCAGTGGTGCCCGATGGTGTCTATCATCGGTTCGGTACCCTCCAGCGAAAGCAATGCAGCGAATCCCTCCGAGCCCCGCCACTTCGTTGTCGAAACCTCCGTGTATGAAGCCTCGAAGGCTGCTTCGATCACGTTCTCGGTAGTCTGCTTCTTGGAAAACACCAAGCGTTGGGAGAAGGTAAAGACACCACCGCCGGGGGCTTTTCTCAGCGTCACCGCGAAGTTGGCGGGCCGCACAGCTGACACGAATTGTCTTGCCCTCCGGATCCTTGACCTCACCTACTTGCCGAGACCGAACTCCGGAACGGCAATGCCGACCCCGACCACGACGCCGCCTTCGAAGCGGTCACGCTGGGATGGCCGGGCGCCATCGACGCCATCGAAGAGACATCGCACTTCGAAGCCTGTCGATGAAAGTGACACGCCATCCAGCAAGAACACCATACCGCTCGAGGGGACGCAGGCCGAACCCAATCTGCCACCCACAGGAGACGCAGTGGAGTCGCCATTCGTTACCTCTTCTCCATCCACTGCTGCTAATCATGAAGAGTCTTTGGTTGACTCCATTCCGCCTTTGACTTCTGACAATGCAGCACGGCCGCATCGCAGCCGCCATCCCCCGAGGAAGTATGCCGAGTTGGATTAGGCTGGGCGGACCGGTAATACTTCTAGAACATATAATTTGATATCAATTTAAGTCCTTTCCCTCTTTCCACAGAACACCAAATTGCACCTACTCTCAAGTCACTGCTGGCCTTCTGGTCTGATCGCTTCAGCCACGCACAAACGTGAAAAGAGATAAACAAACTGAAAATTCTCAAGACAAACTCGGTTCCTCATAGTCTCGTTAGGAAAATGTCAGGCTAAAACAAATTCTTCGCTTCGATCAATCGGAGATCCGCTGGAATGGTATCACCCATCTTGACCTCGACCAGGTCGCCAGGAACAATCTCGCCGGAGGGAACAACCTTGGCCTCGCCGTCACGCACAACGCTGGCGGTGGGCGAGCTGAGGGAGCGAAGCGAGTCCATGGTCTTCTCGGCAGAGTATTCCTGGAAGAAACCGACGACGACATTGAGCAATATGACGAGGGCCACGACGCCGCCCTCGATATACGACTTAATACCGAAGGAAACAGCCATAGCCATGATCAGGACCTATCACCACACGCGTCAGCATTCTGCAAAAGCTTTAACGGAACACGAGGAGCTCACCAGGGTCATTGCATTCGCAACCTGGGCGATGACGATCTTGATGGGCTGAACGCCCTCGGCCTCGCCAAGGTCATTGCTGCCGAACTCGTCCAGACGCCGCCTCGCCTCCTCTGGAGACAGACCGGAGAGGAGGTCGGCATTGAGTTCCGCGGCGACCTGGTCGTGTGGGAGGGCGTGTGCCGGGCGGCTCAGTGGCTTGTTAGATTGACCCGACACATGCTCGGTGGGCGAGTTCTCGGGGCCACTCTTTCCCACTGTTGTTGGACGACAAGCTGGTCAGGCGGGGGTGCTGATGCTGAGGGATGTGTCGATTTGTTATGTCTGGGACAACTCAGGTGAGACTCAGGGTCAAGGAGGCCGAACGTCCAAAAGTCGACAACTGGCGGCTGTGTGTTGGTGAACACGGAGGGAGACTGGCGCCAAGCCGGAGGCGAGGATGGTGGGTGGGCCATGACGTGATTCAAGAAAGCAGCGCGGTCTTGGTTGTGATGCCAGCCGTCGGTTCGTCGCAGAGCCTACAGGTCGCCATCTGCGCCAATCGTGCCGAGCGAGAAGCGCAAATGAACAATGCTTTTCGGGTGCCGGAAGCTCGGCATCCAAAATGAAGAGCTTGGCGGCTGGGCGTCTTGGCAGTACCAGGACGTGGCAGATTTGCTGCGACTGCGACTGGGGCGGGCTGTCGTCAGGAACGGCATGGCGCCATACAGATCCGTACCTCCGGCGAGTGTCAGGGCTGGAGCACTCAGTTGCAAAACGAATGGCTCTCTAACCAGATCACGGTTGACTTGGCACCATGCTTGGCCTCTTGGCATGCGTATCAACGACCGGACATGTCTGGCTGCATCGCGACATATCGTCCCAATTTTGGTGTTTTTTGCCGTTCGATCCGCTTGTCGCCTTCAAAACCCTTATCAGTGTGCACATTTCACCAAAAGAGATTTTCGGTCCCCAGATCAAATATTTTCACTGTGGATGTAGCGTTCCTGAGAAGCGTGAAAATTCTAATGCACAAAGTTCAACATCAGATGGCACCACTCCTCTGGTTAGCAATGAGGTCCGCAATGAGACTACCTGTATCTGTGTAAAGGGGGTCATCATAACACATCGCAGGGAAGTCCGGTGTGGGCTTCACGAGTATTACCAAAAAGGTTTTTGCCATGAGTACAGCGACTAGTACCTCTAGGGCAGGTAGGTATTTGCCGCATTGTTCTCGACAGCGCGTGACCAGACAGAAAACTCCGTAGAGGTGGTGTCCGCGAAGGGGCGAGACTTCTGGACACCCCACTCGTCGCCAACGTCGTTTGAGCAAAGCTGTATTTGTCACCTGATCAACCGTTCTCAGCCCGTAGTCTACACAGTGAAGCATCCCCCGGCTGTTGTGGTAGGTGGTGTGATATTGTGGTGACGCCGCATGGGCTGACTGTGGGGCCACTGGCAACATCACGGAAGGCCCCCGTAGCCATGCATGCGCGACCGTGGTCAGATCATGCTACCACTTGGTGATGTTGCTGTTGCCCTTTATAGCTTAAGTGACCTGTGCTGTGCGTGTATATATCACCCTTTGAATACCACATCTGTTGTGTGCATTCGGCAACTGTTTTCGAAGCTCACTTCTCGATATATTAGGCCTTGGGAATCCTGACCTCCTGGTACAGATATAATTCCCGGATTTCTGTCTTTGTTCCCATTATGAGACCGGTCACGGAGACGAGTTATCAGAGGAAGTGGCGGCCCGTGGTGCTTAAAGTGCGTCCACTTGACAGTGGTGGACCGGCGGGATTCGCTCTTTCAGCTAGTTCGGCCGTCAGTTTCCCAGAACTGACTATTCAAACCTACCATTGGGGACTTCAGATTGGCCCGTATCTTTGGGAACTTATACCGGACGGAAATGGAAATCTGAGCTACCGGCACGATATGACTTGGGAGTCTACTGTGGGGCAAGGAGATTTGGGCCAGACTAGGATTACAGATTCTGAGATTGAGGATATCGGTATGTGGAAACCCCCGTCCTTCCATGCCGATTCGAAGGAATGTTGACATTGAAATAGTCCTAGACACCTTAGAGTGGATGATGGCCCCTGAGAGAAGTGGCGGAATGTACCACCCGATTCACAACAACTGTCATCACTTTGTGGAACACCTTTGCATATTAATGAAGGACATCGACAAGGAGGTCATAGAGCACGAATTCTCCCACATGGAAGAAGAATACGGAGTGTTCGAATCGGTTAGGTCCCTGAAAGAACGCCTTCAAGGCCCGGTCTCACCCGCAATTTCTTCCTTGCCACGATTTCCATCTGATTCTCGCAGGAAGCAACGTGGACGGTTCTGGGGTTTATTTTAAAGAAAATGATGCTCAGCGTACCCTAAGTTAATCTAGAAAAAGAATGAGCACATTGTCCATTGCATTCCTACAGTCTGCACAGGTAGCGAATTCCGGGCCAAATCTCTCACCTGGTATTCGCATTCCCGCGTTCAACACACGGGATGGATGAATACAAGCCAACAAAGGATCCTCCGCGTGGTGGAGCCAAGACATGGGCGTTTGTAGGACTCCTGCTGAGGGCTGGCCGCAATTCCCGCAAAATCCTTTCGGCGCGCCGCGACATGCCGCCTCATGTTCTTTGAGGATCGGTCGTACTGCAGCGAGAAACAGACTTCCGTACCTGCCATCTCCTTTTGCGGCTATGGCGTCGGGGTCGATGAGACAACTGGGCATATTGTGACAGCTCATCGGCCCCCTCCCCGCACTGGAATTCGAAGCGAACCGGTCGTGTAGCCATGAGCTAGAATAGCAGAGGGCGCGATTAAAAACGACACGGTGACTAGAGCGAAGTCCAAATAAAGTTGTTTCAAACTATTAAATCATTTTCTTGGTCCTAACCTGAGATCTCCATTTTTAACCCTGTTGGAGATCTGCATTGCGTCCCCCATCAGGGACCCTGAGCCTGGCATTCATGAAACCCGCCCAAAGTCAGCGAGGAAAAAGCAATTCCATCGTTGCAGCCGGACCGACGAAGTTTCGCAACAATCCAACACCCTCAACTATGTCCTGTCGCTGAGCTTCGTTCCGCAAGGCTCTGTAGGCAAACCGCAAGCGGTTTGCGTCTCTTGCCTTGAGGAACGAAAGGCTCCTAGAGGACGCGAAAGAAGGGAAGCCCAAAAAACCCTATGGCTTGAGGAACGAAAGGTCTCTATGCTCCACCCTGCGAATCCAACCGCCCCACATTTACTCGTCAGTTTTCGTAGCTGGCCAATCAAGTCTCGCGCTTTCAGAAACCGACCAACGAAAAGGCTCCCAGACGCGAATCATTGGTCTCATTACGTAATCAAGACCCACCAACATAGGGCCCTCCGAAGATTCGCTGGCGAGCGGAGGGAGAACAGGAGACGCAAACCGCTTGCGGTTTGCCCAAAAGAGCCTTGAGGAACGAAGCTGGATTTGACGGTTTACAAAGCTGTTTTGGAAGAGGCCGAGATAAGGAAGGATTGGAAGAATGTCCTCAAGTGTGGGGATGTGTCAGAATCTAGCACTCATGGCCAATTGTGGTGATGGTTGTGTATTGTTGTTCTGTGGAAGAGAATCTCTGGCCTGCAGGGTCCCCTATTGCCAAGCCGGCTACATCCGCGAATGGCTCCAATTGCTTATATAAGCTGACACACCCCCTCAACCGCTGGCTCG
>Ga0247760_1002625_pt1 | contig 13216 bp, 17 predicted proteins | sample UWRJL171409R4_FD_179936 | JGI IMG/M metagenome (GOLD analysis project Ga0247760, IMG submission 179936) | Plant litter microbial communities from Arlington Agricultural Research Station in Wisconsin, United States - UWRJ-L171-409R-4 | ecosystem: Environmental > Terrestrial > Plant litter >...
CAGGTTCTCCTCAATTTGACTGCGATGGCAGGTTGTGGGGTTGAACTCCAAAATGAAGAGATGGTATAATTAGGAGCATTGATACAAAAGCAACATCACTGTCAGTGGTGATAATAAATTGAGCCCTTTCTCTAGCACCCAGCTGGGTGCTTTTTGCAGCGAGCATATCGCTTTGTTCCGAGTCCAGATGCGAGGTGCTGACAAATGCCGTCGGTCTTCACCAGCTGCGTCCTGTGGGTGAGCATGATGCGGGGCGGACCTCCAGCGCCAGCTGTGACTGAGGTTTCTGCCTGCGCCGTAGCGCTGCGCGAGCTTTGAGAGCTTCGCATCTGCCTCTTGTTTTTCGGTGACCGCATATTCCACCAGATTAGCAGAAACCTTTCCCGCAGATCATCATGTTGAGCAAACCCCGCAGCTCTGAGGGGTGCTGGACCTGTCGCCTTCGACGGAAGAAATGCGATGAGGCACGCCCGCTTTGCAACGCTTGTGCCACCCTCGAAATCGACTGTCTCTACGACGAGCAAAAGCCAGAATGGATGGACGGGGGCGAGAAGCAGAAGGCCAGGGTAGAGTGGCTCAAACTCGAGGTCAAACGCAAAGCGACCCAGCGTCGAGAGCGCCGCTATCTCCACATCCTCGAGAACGGGATGGAGTCCCTCGAGGTTTCGCATCTTGACCGCACTGATGCTGAAGATGACAGTGATCGCGCGAGCAGCGTTCCGAGCAGTATCCCACAGGCCACGCCACCCGACACCAACTCATCGGCGTCCAGTTGGGCCAGAGCGTCCACATCAGAGCCGCCAACACAGCCCGCTGAGTCCGTTGAAGAGCCGTACACCTTGATGGCTCTCCTAGCTTCACCGACAGGAGCTCCGCTCCCCCCCAACGATAACAATCCGATGGGCATCGAGGAGCGCGAGCTCAACATGGTCATGCTGTATCTCGACTACGTCTTTCCCTTCCTCTTCCCCTTTTACCGACCACGCTTGCTAGACGCCGGCCGGGGCTGGCTGTTGGTCCTCTTCTCGCGAAATAAGGCTCTTCTACACACAGCCTTGAGCTTGTCTTCGTTCTTCTTCAATATCGTCATGGACCATGCAAATCGGTGGGGAGGAAAAGAGGTTGGCGGCGACCAACCGTGCGTCAACCACAACTGGAACGAACTACAGCGGCAACAAGAGATTGCTCTCAGGGAGCTTCAATCCGAAATGCAGCGCATCATCGGTCGGGGCGTGGACGGTTACCTGGCCGAGACCAACCGCGTGCTCGCCAGCGTCATCCAGCTTCTGATGTTCGAGGTGGCCGTTGCCAACTCAGGAAACTGGGTTATGCATCTTGACGCGGCCACCGAGCTTTTCATTCTCATGTTCCGGGGACACGGCATGCAAGGGGAGGAACAAGAAACCATGTGTTTTGTCACGCTCTTGCTCAAACTCGGCCACATACCCTTCGCCTTTAGCCCAAAAAGTCATCCGTGGAGCGCTGAACAGGCATCTCTCCGTTTCTCGACGGCTTTCCTACTCGCTCTCGATACCCTTTCATCCACCACTCTCGAGCGTGCTCCCCGCTTGATAGAGTACCACCAACATCTCCTTACCGAACCCGACAAGGAGATGAGGGCCGCATTCGCAGCCCAGGAAAAGGAGTATACCTTTCCCCACATCAACCTAAAGGAGTTTGTTGGGGTTCACAACTGGGTGATCCTATCTATTGGTGAGATTTCTGCACTGGATGCCTGGAAAAAGGAGAGGAAGAAGACGGGGTCGTTGTCCGTTGCTGAATTGGTCTCACGTGCTGCCATTATCGAATGCAATCTGCGCCGAAATATCGCGGCGCTAGATATAGCCACTGAAGAAGGCCAGGACACGGATCCTTCGAAACAAGATCTCCCCCTGATAGAGCTACTGTCGCAACCCAGCGTAACCCAAGTCCAGTTGACCGAGATGGGCTCTTGGATGACTCGCATCTGGGGGCAGGCCATCATCACGTATCTCAATGTTGTCGTATCTGGATGGCAACCGGCGAACCCAGAGATTCGGTCGTCGGTTTCTCTCACGATACAACTTCTTCGCGCCCTTCCATCCTCCAGCTGCATGCGGACCCTTGTCTGGCCAGTTGCTGTCAGCGGCTGCATGGCCGCACCGGAAGAGGAGCAGATGTTCCGCGACTTGGTGGAGGCTATGGGGCCTCTGCGGTCAATTGGCACCATCTCGCAGGCGCTGTCCATAATGGAGAACGTGTGGTTAAACAGGGCAAAGATTGAAGAAAATCCTGATCATTGGGATTACGCGTCTTGCTTCAACGGCCTTGGCTTTGCATCCTTGCTTGTCTGAGCGGACACAAGCGGAACGCTGCAAAAGCATACGTGAAAATGATTCGGGTATCTCATTTACTACTGAGAATGCTGGTATGTGAATAGGCTACTGGTTTTCACCCCTATCTACGTTTATTCATCTAGTATGTTTATCCTGCGAAGCTGACTCCCGAGGCAGATTGACCCAGCCCTTGCTGATACGGCAATAGCGATATTTCCCCCGATAAAATAGATAATAAGGCAGCGTCCCTAGATCCAATTACCTGGCGGTGGTGGACTCGCCTTTGGTCGGCCTGACCTACTTGACCTACTTCGCCTTGAGCCCGCGCTTTTGTTTAAGTTGAACCCCCGTGTCGACTCATCATCTGAGCTGGGCGCCCATTCCGTTTCGTATACCGATTCTGTGTAGCCGCTCGCTGGCCGCGGGTTTGACCCGCCAATCTGCTGACCATCCCGCCCCGGTGACCGATCCTGCCCGGCGGACTTGCTCAAAGAGATGGGTATCATTCCATTGATATCACGAGGGCTGATATCCTCATAACTCGTCGTTCTCACCTGCCTCACCGACTCGTTCGTCTTTCTCTTTCCGGTGAGAGATCGCGGTGAGAAAAGAGGCAGCGGGATTACGGGGGAATCCTCATCCCCCGACATTTCCCAACTGTCGATCGATCGGCCCCCCCTGTTAATTGCGCCGGTTTTCACCTCCTTACTCAAACCGAGCGTCTCTCCCCTGTGCGGAGACCTCTGCTGCCAACCGAAGCCACTCGACGGAGATGGGCGACTACTTGATGGATCTGGTGTTCTGGGTGCAGTCATGCTTGGGGTTTGGACATGTGAGCCAGAAAGCTCCGAGCGGTGACGGTGTGGAGATAATAACTGTGTTGGAGAATGCCGAGGTGGTGATGGCCGTGGTGGTGTTAGGCGAACCGGTGGTGGTCGAAGTGGTGTCGGCTGTGTCGACTGTCTCGGGTGTGGCGACATTGGCTGTGGCGGTAGCGGCTTCTGGACCGCATGTTCGCCAGTCGTCCGATGGAATCTCGGTACGGGCGGCACCGTCTCCACAGTATCCCTCTTGTTCACTCGCAAACTTCCTGGGCCAGCTTGGAACCATGAGGTCAACCGCCTCGGTACCGACTCTGACCCTTCCGGCCACTGACCACCTCGATGGCCTCGGGCTTGGTTCTCCGTTTTTGTGCTGGTATCTGCCTCTCTGGCAAGTTGTCGTTGTGTCCGCCAATGCTCATCAAAGCTGTTGGCCTTGGAGTTTTGACTCCTCTTCCGGTCGTGCCACGAGGAGCCCCATGGGTCTCGGCCGCCGGCATGTGCCCTGTGCACCTCGTCCAGCCCAATATCATCCGCCACGGGAGACCGCACACTCACACTCTTCCCTCTATCGGAGATCACCGATGCCTTCTCCCGCCGTTTCCCAACACTCATCCCCACACAGAGGATGCTCACTCCGCTGATGATTAAAAGAAGGGGCCCGGCAAGCATCAACCCCCAGATAGGGAGTAGCTTGGAGCAGACAGATTGGCTGCGCGCTGATGCCGCGGCGCATATCTCGGTCGATAGAGTGACACCGAGGAGGACGACTGGTGCAGCCGAGGAGACACAAAAGAAGGAGTCGACGGCGAATATTACGGTATACTGGATATATCCCTTGGCGTAGCCGGGGAATGATATCAGGGACCAGAATAGGGCGGCATCAGTCTTAACGTAACCTTCTCGTCAGCAAAGTGCTCATTCCAAGTTGCGGATACGGCAGAGGAGATGTGGTTTGTTGGGTCGACATACCAGAACCAGTGATGTGATTAACGTTACGCGAACCCTCTCCTCGATCGCACCCCCGCCTGAGCTAAGTTGCTCGGCGATGAGCAGGGTGAGGGCGAGGAGAATGGCAATGTATAAGGTCCGCGCAGCGATGAAGCAGAAGGCAAAGAAGCCTCTGGGTCGAAGATCCATCCCGTTTCGCTTCGTTGGAGGGGGCGAGAGCGGGAGGTGGTCTCACTTGGTTAGACCATCGGAGGGTGTTTCGGGGGGGTTGGACGCGCAGAGGCGGTGTCTTTGCGTTTGTTGCCGCACCGATGGCAAGATGCAAGACGGGCAGGTGAATGTAGGAGAGTTCAGCTTGGAATTGCAGCTGTCCTTTTCCTGCCCTATGAATGAGGTGTTGGTCTAAAACACGGATGGGACCAACGCCTCAAAGAACTCGAGTCAGACCAAAGTCTCCCGTCAACGTCTGGTGCAAACAGTGCAAGGCAGGTCTGGCAGGAGGGGTAGTATCCGGGCGTTGATAGTTAGTTGTGGGCGTAGGTACAGCTGTACAGATGTAGATAGCTCGAAAGCCGACCTTCCAAGTTATGACGCCGATAGTCTGGTTTCCGATACAATACATTGATCACTCGCAGATGCAGATGGCACGTTCATGACCGTCCGCTGACGTCGATGCCTCCCATTTCATCCCGCTCGGCCACCCACTTTCTTCGCCGTCTATCGATGCCCCCATCCCACGAAGCCTCGGTCATGCCAGTCCCATCAGCCCCGCTCGTTGCACCTCACGGGATGCGGATCATGGACTGCGGTCTGGCCACGGTTGCGGCGGGAAGTAGGCTGGGCGGCGTGGGTGTTGCTGATCGAGCGGCGCGGATCATGCAACCAACCTGCAGCCTACCCCAAACCTGTGGGCGGGAACCAAAACCTTTTGCCTGCAGCCAACATGCACTAACACGGCAACAAGCAAAGGCAAGCAAACCACCCACCCATGTAGGTAGTAAACTGAACTGAGAACCACCTTGTAAAAGCAGTTAAGGCATTCTTTTACGAAGCAGTGAGTGAGTGAACGTGTAAGCTGTAAGCTGTAAGCCACCTCCTCACCACGCACCACTCAACTTGCCAACCCAACCCACCCAACTTAACCCCACCACACCAATCCAATCCAATCCATACCAATCCAATCCAATTCGTGTGCGTTTGCGCCTGGCCTGCGTCTGGCATGCGTCCAATGGATGCCACCCCACGGCACGCAACACAACGGGGCAAACGTAACCGGATACCTCCATTAGCATGGGATGGATATGGATATGGATATGGATACGGATACCGAAGGGTAATGGGGAACCCGGAAACGGGAAACAGAAAGAGGAGCAAGATTCAGACCACCGTGTCAACTTCTTATACTACCTACCTATTACTAAAACTACTACTACTACCTACCTTGGCTGGACATTTTTTACGTTACCTTAGATCCGATGATCCCCCCCTCCCTCCAAAAGAAACACAGACAGACAAGGTCGGGTCCATTGGATTGATCCATTCTAGTTAGGTAGGTAGTAGGTAGGCAGGTACCTACGAATACGAAAGTAGTACAGGAAAACCGGACTCGGAGAATTGAGGATTGCGAATTGAGGATCGCGGATTGCCGAGTGTTGTTTTGGAGAACAAGAAAACCGAACGCTTAATACTGACAGAACAGACCATGATAGACCAAGACAGCTTTGACAGGGGGTGACGGGTTAAAAACCCGAGCAAGCTAGGCCAGGCGGTTTGGGCTTTGCCGCCTCAGCATAATCGCTCGTCGCACCTGATTCCCACAAGGCACCGCAAGGCAGAGAGAAGAACCCGACCCTTTTTTTACCTTTTGGGGGTTTCGCAGGGGGGGTTGTTCGGCTATTTGTGTTTAGAGTGCACGCATTGGGTTTGTGAGTTTGCAGTCTTAGTCACTCCCAGTCAATTGCGATGGAGGCTGCTTGGGATTGAGGTAGATTTATGTGGTGCAATTAAACAAGAAGCAAACAAGTAGAATGAGTTTCGTCTCTGGGAAACGCTTGGGATTTGCAATCGTTCCCCCTCCCCCTGCCCTCCCCCGCGTGTTCCGGGTCAGTTGCTCGCCTCAGCCTGAGAGCGGGGTGGACATGCCGAGCATGGCTGCGGAATGGGCGGGTCGGTTGCGGAAAGCCAGGTTGTCAAAAAGCAGACTCCTTTCTCCCGCAGGATCACGGTGACATTCCGTCTCCGGATGCGGATCCTCAACCTGCGCCGAGCTCAGTAAACCAGGCTGCAGATGAAACAATAATGTAGACCATCAAAAAACACATCGGCTAGCAGCTCTTCATGTTACGCCTTGACTCCTACATGCGTTCTGAGCGTGGGCGCATCGAACATCGAGATTCTATACCGTCAGTCATTTTCCGTTACTCTTGACACCTCGGAAATCATTGTCCTCGACAAGACAGAAGCATGCATGAACACCAGCCCACAAAACTATCTAGCCCAGCAGGTCATTGAAGCCATTTCCTCCGCTAGGCCCGCTGGCAGGCTTCGCAGGGGCAGCGCTTCCCCAGATACCTGCGCTGCTCTTTTCCTTAGCTAGCTGGCCGATGGTAGGACCACTTCCAGTTGGGGTAGTCTTCTTGATACCAACGCTAGCCTGAGACCACAAGGCTCCAAACGCGTCGCCTCCCGCAGCTGGCTTTGCAGCTTGGGATGATCCAGCAACCTTAGCCCCAGCCGCCGGTGGTTGAGACACAGGAACTGAGACCGCCGAGAAATAATTAGGCGTCGCGGCATGGAACCCAGTGGGCTTTGGCGCTTGCGCTGTGGTGGGAGAGAAGGTAGCAGTGGTCATAGGTGTCGAGAAGGCAGAGAAGTTGGCCGGGCTCGCGGTTGAGCTTGGAGCCGGCGAGATGGAAGAGAGTGCGACCATGCCGCTCAGGTTGGCCTGTTGCGGCGCCGACACGGGTTTCGGTGCGGCGAACTGTGTGCTGCTAGTAGTTGAGCCGAGCGGAGGCGGCAGCGATCCGAATCCGCTTGTAGGGGCGGTCGTCTGCGTTGCTGGAGTTGCGGATTGAAAGTCGTCAAAGTCATCGTCGTCGTTGGTGGCACTCGACAGCGATGCAAGGCCGGAACCGTTGGACGGAGCAGCAAGCGGGGCTGCTGCAAGAGCAGGAGCTGGCTCGTCAAAGCTAAACAAATCGACTTCGGGCTCCTTCTTCTTCGCTGGCTCAGTCGTCTTCTTGACACCCACCCGTTCGGTCGTGTTCCGGGTGATCTTGGAGCTCGCTGCCGGGCGTTCCCCTTCATCGAACTCGTCATATTCCTCAAACTTATCGCCATGCGCCTGCGTATTCCGGTACTCGTCAGACTGGCCTCCGAAACCGCCGCCATCGCCGTACACTCCTCCCGAGTAGCCGCCGTAGGTTGAGCTGCTGCCACCACCGCCGCCACCGCCAAACCTGCCTGTGTCACTGCCAAAGCCACCATACCGGCCAGAACTCCCGCCTGAAAACCCGCCGCCGAAGCCGCCACCACCTTCCACACCAGTGTATTTTTGCTTGTTAGACCTTGCCTTTTTCCTTTCGGCACGGATCCGTTCGACGTCTCCGAGTAGCTCGGCAAGTTCTTTCGCTCGGTGTCGGACATTGACTCCCTGATCCTTCCCATTCTGGTCAATGAAATGAAACTGGCGCAGCATCTTTAGCAGCGTAAGATGGGACCGGGCGTCGTCAATGACCCGCTCCGAGCCGTGCTTGATCAGGTATTCGAGCAGTTGCAGCGCCTTGTAGATTTGCCTCCACTCCTCAGCCGACTTCTCTGTGAAACGACGGTAGATCATGGGCATGATTTCGTTGAGTGTTTGGCTGATGGCAGCCTTGGTTAGCAGACGACAAGATATTAGAGATAGGAGGGCGTCCGAAGAACATACTAGTTGAAGGTGCCGTCGGCAATTTCTTGCATCTGTGTCGAGGAAGCGCCCCATGGCTCATTGTTTGTGGCCTCTCGGACCTTAGATTCCATCTCGGTGTAGTTCATCACGGCTGCGTCAAGTTAGCCAGCATACCAACAACCTTTCCTCTGTCTCCGCTGACCATTTTGGACCTTGCGCACGCTAGCTTTGACATCGTAGAGTGTCAGATTTGACACGGCATCCTTGAGACTGTTGAAATCCATGGCGACGGTACCGAAGTGTTGAGTGTTTTGAGGTGTACTGCGATTTCAATTGGTATATGACCTTGCGCGCGTACGGGCAAGTCGTCCTGGTTGTCGCGCTCCGGCTGTCGTGGAGAGTTGAAGGTTGGACGGCGCCCCCCTTTGCCTTGACACCTTGCGGTTTACGGCCCGCCCAACGGGGATGGTCCGAGCGTTATGGTGAGCAAGGCCAAGGCACAGGGTCACGTGGCCTCGCAACGAAACCCCAGTCAAGAAAGTGACCGTAGCTGGATCCAGAAAACTATTGGAGGCCACAAGGTCGTTGAGCGGCTAGATCTCTGTCTAGTTGTGGGATTGTGATCATGATCTGTGTTTTGTCATGGTGAAGCAAACATGAACAGCCAAGTACTATTTCTGCCTGAGGTGTCAAGGCGACAAAACATTGACGGAATGAGATGGCCTGTGCCCGGCAAGCTCAAGAAGCCAGAGAAAATTCAGACATAGCTAAAATCTCAAGCTCATTCTCATCATCGGCGGCCGCTTTGCCATTCCTCTTGTACTTCTAAGTTGTACCATATATATCTTTCTTCGTGTGTAATATCGGAGGCTCACCTCCAAAGGTACGTGACTTCTTCGTTTCCGACACTTCTTCCCCTGCACTCCGAACGGATGCAGCTTTCAGTTCAAGCTCCTCAACAACACGCCCCATACTTTTTGGTCAGGCCCAACGGCCGCTCCTGCTCAGAGTTGAAGGGCATAGTCTGAAAGAGGCCTCATGCGGCCCATATGTGTTGACCATCTGGAGGACGTGTTGGCTTGTCTGCGAGAAACACCATACCTTCCGTCATCACGGCGACATGAGTGGAGAAGGGCGGCGAATTGCCCTTTTCTCACTTCTAGACTCCAATTGGTTGCCATATGATGTCCCGCAGCAATGCAGACCGGCTGCTCAAGATCCAATGCGGACGAGTGCTTGTTTGTGGGCCTTAATGGTCGACCAACGGAGACCGCAAACTGAGCTTCTCTTCGGCAAGACGGAGACGAAAACTCAATGCCTAGCTCCACTTACAGCCACTCTCTATATCAGACCAGAGATACATGAGAACTAGGCCACAAAGTTGGCTGTCTAATGGCTGTACGGACATTCCAAGTCGTGCGAAGCTCAACCTACCACTCCCCGGAAGAGCCAGTTTGAGCAGCTGGATCCTGGCCGGATCCATAGGATTGCCCCTCTCCTCTCACGTGCAGGCAACGTACCTCTTCACGGACCTTCCCCACCCCACCGTGCCAAACTGGTGGTGATTGGATGGTTTCAAGCGCTAACTTCTCCCCTCCAAGCACGGAAAATGTTTCGACCCCTCCTACCCCGCCATTGCTCTGCTCTTCCTCGCCCCTCTTCCCTTTTCCATAACCTCTCAACTACTTCAACTGCTTCGACTACCCCTTTCTCAATCCGCGCGTCGTCTTTGCGAAATCACATCACATATTCTGTTCGCGCATTCTCCGCATCATCTGCCAACATGTCTGGAGGAGTGTAAGTTCCCCCTCCTCAGCATTGAGTCAACAGACCACTCCTGACCACGCCTCCCGCAACAGCTTCTTCGATATTGAATGGGAGGGCCCCGTCTTCGATGCCAACGGCAACCCTACATCGACCGTCCTAAGTAAGTAACAACCAGTCGAAAAATATCTTCCAATGGCCAGGCCACGGGATCTCCTGATTCTCTACCCGTCTTGAACTTGGAATTGCAGTTGCTTGCCCAACCCAATTGAAATCCAGTTCGATTAGCGTTGGAGGAGGCGCTGGCGCCCCAGCTGAAAACTCTGCATCTCGCATTTCATGACCGGGCGTCTTTACCAATCCCAATTCGCATTGGCTAACAACTTCAACAGAGCAGAATGGCCGTGTCAACTTCAAGCTCTACGACGACGTCGTTCCCAAGACCACCCGCAACTTCCGTGAGCTCTGCACCGGCCAAAATGGCTTTGGCTACAAGGGCTCTTCCTTCCACCGTATCATCCCCGAGTTCATGCTTCAGGGAGGTGACTTCACCCGCGGCAACGTAAGCGCAATCCAAATTACATGGGATATCAAGCAGTCACTGACTGTAATAGGGCACGGGTGGCAAGTCCATCTACGGCGAGAAGTTCGCCGATGAGAACTTCCAGATCAAGCACACCCGCCCTGGTCTTCTCTCCATGGCCAACGCCGGCCCCAACACGTAAGTCAGCTAATTTCATGTCGCTTGACTAACACCTGCTGACCCTTGTGCCCACAGCAACGGCTCGCAGTTCTTCATCACCACTGTGAAGACCAGCTGGCTCGATGGCCGCCACGTCGTGTTCGGCGAGGTCGCTGACGATAGTTCGATGAGCATTGTCAAGGCCATCGAGGCTACTGGTTCTGGCGACGGAAAGGTCAATTACAAAACGAAGCCCACCATCGTCAACTGCGGTACCCTCTAATCGTGGAAATGACCTTGGGCGGCTCCACTGTACCTGATACTGCAGCCTAGTGCTTGACAATTTTCACAACAGCTCTATCAAAAGCCGAGACTCTTGAAGGTCTCGATAAGAATTGACACCATTACCGCCGCTACCACACATTCCGTTTGGATTGACGTGTTTGCGTCAGCCCGGATTCCATGGAATAGACCGTGAAGAATGACAGTGCTCCATGTTTCTACAGTGCGCCCCTGTGTCGCTATAGTCACGATTGATACCATGTTTTCCTGTTCAAGATCCCCTGGCCATGATCATGCCATGCAATGCGCTAAATGTACAAATGCAACCCAGAAGCCTCCTAGTGAAATTGACCTGAGACACCAACAACACCGAGCACATATCCCTTTACTCCTTGATTGCCCCACTGAGTTTTGTGTCTGCGTCCTCGATACCCAGCCACTGCTTGAAGTATACGCAGTTACTCGGGCTGACAGGGCCGCCCTCCTCGCAGAGGTCGAACACAGGACATCGCCCGCAAGGCACCTCCGTCAAGCCGTTTCCTGAAGCCTCCACGCCAATGCGTGGTCTGTCGAGGCCAATGCCTGCCTGCCGCTCCTGTTGGCGCTTTTCAAACGACACCGTGTCTTGCTTGGTGGGTCGAGTGACACGGTAACCGTGTCGCTTATTCACTTTGATGGGCTCAATGACGCCATCATAACAGAGAACATCGACGAGTTGTTGGATGTCCGCCTCGCCAAGGGTAGTATTGTTGGTGATTCCCGTCTGATTGATGAGCTGAGCGACCTCTGTAACGGTTGGGTATTTCCGATAGCCGGCTGGAAGTGGCAAGTACACTCTTTCTCCCTTTGACGAGACGGGAGCAGGAGCAGATTCCTTTCCCGGGGTACCATCATTATTTGATATCTCTGTTGCGGCACGCTTAGTGCTCCGCGATGCGGTATCTCCATCTGGACGGGGCCCTCTGACCGTTCCCTTCTTGGGTGCTTTAAGAGTTGATGCAGCATCCCTTCGATGTCCTCCCTGGGAACCAAGATACGCGCTCTTGGTCTTAATATACTCGAATATGATGGATTTCAGCTCGTCAATGAAGGCTGTATCCATTTCTCCCTCGGTGAACCAGGGGCCGCCGGTGGCACGATCGGAGGGCCGGAGGTTGGCTCTGATGTACATCTTCTTGTTGGGATGCTCAACATTTTTCATGCTAGCAATATAGCCCTTGGATTCGAGGAACTTGATGGCGTTCTTGACAACGGATTCATGCATTTTCAGCCTGTTCTTTATCGTTCGGTTCCAGATGCCATCGGACCCGGCCTCGTCGATCACTCCGTAGACCAGCATGATGTCGTCGCTGGGGAGTAAAGTGTATCTAAAAGAATGGGGGTCAATTGGCCGTCTACGGTAGAGTCTTGTCGGGGTTGCTCACTTCTTCGCATCCTCTCTGCTCCGCCATCGCCATGCCATTCCTTGGTTTGCTTGCACGCCAACAAATAGCTTGTCCCTGGTGAGGCCTTGAATGACGGCGAGCAGAAGGCTGATGTCATCGTTAGGAATTACTCCTAGGTCCAGAAGGTCCTGTTGACTGAACAGCCTCGAGTCGGAGCCATGCTGCTGAGCTTCATCGTAGAGGGCATCTTTGAAGACCTGGATCTTGGCAGATTCACCCTCTGGCTCGTCGCCTGCCATGGTTGACACGATCGGTGTTGCAATTGAAGGGGATGCGTAGAGACAACAGCGACGCAGTTTTCTTGGGTTGGTCGATTGCCGGCTGACAATTTGGTATTGATGAAGAGTAAAAGCTAGAATTAGGCTTGCTGTTGGGTGTGACTCGATGGTTGGCCACGAAATTCCAAAAAGCTACCCCTCCATTCAGCCTTGCATTTGCCGCTAGCGCACAAGCTTCAGTGGGCAGCTTCGATAGCGATAAGGATAACTAGCGCGTCACCCAGCGGAAGCTTCCATGAACCAAAGCCAGAGGGAAAACGCAACCTCCACGGCCCCACCCCAGCCTCTTCCAATTCAGCTCTCCGACAGCAGCCTCACCGGCCTGGAGTCATGCCACGGCAAGAGTTGGCTGGGTGTTGTCGGGTTCAGTGTAACGGTCCAGCACACAACGGCAACGGTGGCGCACGATAGTGTCCTGCGGGTGCCTGTTCGGGCAAATGAAAAGACATTGCGGCGTCCAAGCGGTGTGCCAAACCCTGGCCATCTCGAGCCGCTTCTGCGTGATGCAGCAAATGCCGACACCGGATCACAGTCGTAGTTGTGCTAAATGGCACTTCCCGCAACGGACCTCCGGCTACGCTAGCGTCCAGCGTTGAAGCCCTCTCTGGTTCAAATAACCCCCATTCCGCTGCCATGGCGGTGGTTTCGGCACATCATAACTTGGCTCTTGTCGGTTGAAGCCGTTGCCATCCATCGCAGAGATGCGTCTCCACACGCTCCACGAGCTCGACAAGACCGAAGGTACAGTTCAGCTCCGCAAGGCTGATGCCGATGCTTCCTCCCTCGTCT
>Ga0247760_1002630_pt1 | contig 13181 bp, 16 predicted proteins | sample UWRJL171409R4_FD_179936 | JGI IMG/M metagenome (GOLD analysis project Ga0247760, IMG submission 179936) | Plant litter microbial communities from Arlington Agricultural Research Station in Wisconsin, United States - UWRJ-L171-409R-4 | ecosystem: Environmental > Terrestrial > Plant litter >...
CGCCACCCACATCCCACTCTGAATCTGCGTCTACGGTTTGCGTCTGCAGCTTTGTGTCTGCCAATCGGCAACTCGAGGACTTTCTGGGCGCCTGGAAGACAGTATCTCGGGCAAGACTCATCACTCATCGTAGTGGCACACCTTGGAGTTTGGGCCGACACCAGCAAACGAGAGGGGCTTATCCAGATAAATTGTATGTCAACTCTTAGGGACCGCCCTCTAATTTTGCTCATCCTCTATCTGACCCGGCGACTTCCACGGGTTAATCCTCCGCCCATATCCTTGCATATCCTCATGTCCAACACCAGGCCATGTCTTGGTATCCGGGACCCCATAAGTGCTAATACCCCTTCCCCACGTCGTCCAAGGATGAGTCCACCGAATCACCTCCTGAGGGACTTCACCTCCTGTCATCTCCCGCCACTCCTTAGGCTTGTCACGGTGGATGAGATATCCCCCAAGATGTCTGTGCCAAATATCCGGCGGTCGTTCATTAGGATTGTTCTCCCCACGGGTCCAGTGTGTAGCCAGAGACAACTGGATCTGCCGCTCAATTCCGCGGTGTCCCGTGATGGTCGTCATTCCGTTTGCCCAGCCATACAAATACACTGAACAGTTCAGCTGAGATAGGTCTTTGGCCACACCTAATGCCATCGGCGGCAGCCGGCCTGCTGCGACCAGAGGCTCAACATCCTCCGTGGTGATGTCTTGGACGATCTCGACCGGAAGATTGAGGTCCGACGGGATGGGAACGTTGGACCACTTCTGAAGTTCGGAGATGATTTCCTCTCGACTCAGACCGCCTTCCCCGCCAACCGGAGGGAGGATAAGCAATGCCCTTTTCTCCTCCGAGTGCGTAGAAATCGCCCCAATGAGCTGTCGAAAGTATTTGGCAGCAGATTGTGTGCACAACAATTTGCGGCCCCGAAGTGCAGGGAGGAGGATGGTGGCCAGGATGTCTTGGCGCGACACAAGCTCGTTGTTATCAGTCTCGTGGTCGAGGATGGACTTGCTGATGATTTCTTGCTGTGCCTTTGGCTGCAGCGGCACCGGTCCATGATGGAGATCGGTCACGAGCGCGGTGAGGGCGCTTGGGTCAAGGTTGACGACAGGAGTTATTCGACGGCAATCATCGCCGACAAGCAGGTCTCGCTGGTCAGCAAGGGCTGCGATTGCGCCTGACGATTCCGGTGGTGCATCGACGAGAAAGGCACTGTCGGCACAGCTGAGAGTGATGGAGACCACTCCGTCTCCTACCCTATTCCGAACAAAGTTGAGAACCCGGTCAACAACTTCAGACTGCCCCTCTCTTAATCCAGGGAGGAGAAGATGCAGATGTGGGCAGTGGTTCCACTTTGCCGCGAGAACAATCTTCCTGATAGAGTCGACGAACTCAGTGTGTGCCAACCCATCCCCTTCAGACTGTGGTCCGTCCTCGCCGCCGTCCTCGTCCTCCTCGCTCTCCCAACCTTCAGCCATGACCTGGTACTCGAGTGTCTTGGGTGGAATGGAAATGAGCTTGAGCCAAGTTGCGCCGCTGTCAACCACCGCGTCTACCGAGATGGGTTTCTCTTGGAACAGGCCGTCTTTGTAGGCAAGCCAGCCCTCGCCCGGAGAAACTGGCACCCGGGGACTCCGCGGGAACTCCTTATTGACAGATACGAGGCCTGCGCATTTCTTTACGATGTCCCAGCGGTCATCCCAGCAGCAGCTCTTGATGCCAAAGTAATTTGCGGCCGAGAGGAGGCCGCGTTCCCGCTTCTGGACCGCCTTGTCCAGAGCGCGCTGCTGCACCTTGAGAAGACTGTTGAGTCCATGAATCGGTATCTTTGCTGCCGCAGCAAGCTGCCGCAGCTCACTGATGCAGAGTTTCCACTGCTTGATGAGGGCATCAATGGATTTGTCAAGCGCTGCGTCATCATCGTCGAGCGATAAGTTTGACGTCAGCTGCTGCAACTTTTGCGAGTCTGCGCCAACGTCGGGAGGTGGATTATCGTTGAGAGATGCGGCATCGAGAGCTGCACTTATATCGGCGGGTGCCGAAGTGTCGTTGTTTGCTGTCATGGCCAGTGGGTGCGGTCAGGAGTGACTCAGTCGGCGTTGTGAAGTGGAGACGAGGCGATTGACGACGAGCTTCGATTAGCGATTGTTTTACAGGTTCAGGGTTAGGGTCTAAAAACAGCCAGCCATGTCCTGGAATACAGCTACCAATAGCTGTGCATCTCCAGGGCCGTGTTCGTCTGTCAGATGAAATCTCGGTGTGGCCTTCACAGTTAAATGGCCAGTCATTGCTTCAAAGGGCATGGTGTTTTGTGGTCTGCAGGGTAATTTCGATTGGATTCAGACGGAGGGGGTTTCATGTGGTGCTCACACGCAGACGGCATCCCAAAGAAGAAAATGCAGATCTGAGATGAGACTGAACTGCAAATTCCCAAAGATCCGGGTTGTTTTCTGCACTTGATCAATATAAAAACCCAAGCTGGGGAAGGCGAGAAAAGAAGGACTGGTGGTGGGGCATGTCTAAGCTCGACCAACCTAGTCATGAAAACAGGGGTCTGGTTGATGCCTTGAGACTGCCCGCCGTGTTGCGCGTTCCAACAGCCTCCCTCCCGACCCATAGAGAAGCATCACATCTTGATCTCGATGTCTTGGAACTCGCGAAGAAAACCATCAGAACCAACCTGAAGGCTTTGAGGGCGAAGGGAAGCGCACACCTCAAATTCGCAACCAGCTCCCTTCGCGAGGCCCTGAATGGCTGTTTCACGTCAGGCCCTTCAGAGATAGAGCATTTAGCTTGAGGACTTGACAACAGTGGTTGAACAAGACCGAGGGCGTGGAGGAAGTTGCTTACTCCTGCCTGGCAAACTTAGAAAAGCTGGCAATCTTGCTTTAGTGTGTGATCCATCCGAGAAGCCGCCATATACCCAACTCTGGCTGATCCATGTTCAGCTCGAATCCCAGTCAGCCAGTTCATCGGCGCAGACAGCCTCACTCAACGTCAAGCTCAAGTCACGAGGATCTCCAGTCCAAACAGTCTGCCCCTCAGCCTCATCAGCGCTACCTTCCGCGTTGCCTAGGCTGTCAGCGTTGCTTACTTCGCCGTCCTGCAGGCGCAGCTCCTTGAACTCCTTCACCAAAGTCGTGATGCTTCTTGCCTCCACGCTCTTCTCCGCCTTCTGAAGATCTACAGGGTAGAGGCTTTTGTATTCTGGCTCTTCTACGGTCAACGTCACTGCAATGTCTTGTATCTCATCAAGCAACGCATCGGCCCAGGTAAGACGTTGCATGACCCCGGCCTGCCATGCGAGCTGGTAGAATGCCTTGACTACTCCGCACAGAACCGGTGACCACTGGGCCAACTCGATGTAACCACGGATAGACAGGATAAAGTCAAACTGGGCTTCCGGAGTGTCTTTATCTCGGCATACGTTGTTGATGAGGTAGAGGAAGCTGGGGCTGATCAAGGACGTGGAGCGAACCAACTCAAAGTCGTGTCGGTATGTATACGCCAGTCTCTTCAGCTGACGTATCGAAGCATTGTATGCTGCGACGGGTGAGTTTCCGCTTGACGGGAATGAGTGGAGTGAGACGCGTTGGTCGAGGAAGGGACGCCAAAGGTCTAAAATGGCGGTGTGATACCAAATGCTGCAAAATAGTTAGCGGGGCAAGAGACACGCGCTGAGAAACGTACTGCAACACCAAGACATGGTTTGGACAGGACTCAGCTCTCCTGACATCATCCAGAAGTTCGTCGGAGAACTTCAACAGCTCATGGAACATGGTTTGTGCCTCTGTGAGGTCCAAGCCGTCATAAATGGCTTTGCCAGCCCGAGCCGGCTTTTGAACAATGATCCAAAACTTGGAGACCCAAGTGAAAGTGGACCCCATGTATTTTGGCACAGCGGGGCCACCCTCGTCACCTGGAATAGGGAGACGGGGTGGATGCTCGATTTGATGTTTTCGCCGAAAGTAGAGGTAGTGCAGTCTTCCAGTCGGCTGTTAGCTTCCAGTCAAAATCATCTGCGTGCCCCGACCTACGTATGCCATCCAAAAACACCCCAGGCCGCAAACGACGCGGCTCTTTTAACATCATCGTAGTTGGAAAAAAAGGACGATTCGTCAGTCTCGTCAAACAAGTGCAATCTGCGACCCATATCTGCTGCCGCGTCGAGGTAGAGCAGCCCATTTTTGTCGTCCCCATGGTGATTGCAAGCGATGTTCAACAACAACGCTGCCGAGAGGTCTGTCAGGCTGTCATCTTGGCGCCCCGCCCAGCGACCTTTAGCCTCCTCGAGAAATGCCATGGATAGCTTTCCGCTCTGAGGCTCGAGCTGAGCAAACGTTCCCTAACGCAAAGTGTCAGCGGCACCTTGTCTGGAGCAGGGAGAGAATCAACAAGGAAATGGACACTCTTACACAGCTCCAGGCCATCAAAGAACTCACCAACAACGGTGAACAGAAGCGGGTACCGTGCCCGAAGAAATCGGTCAAGAACAGACTAGGGTCAAAGACACCGATCAGGGGGTGCTCGACCTCTAGGTAAAAGGATATCGCACGGGCGGCAAAAGCGTTGTCGACCTTCACATTCGTCCAATAGCTTATATCCATATCCGCCAGCCGTGCGTCGACGAAACCACCTTGGGGCTGAGAAGTCTCATCCTGGCAACCCTCTGTTCGACGCTTTTTCGCGGGCCTGTTCGGCACAGACTTGCGACCTCCCAGGGAGAGCAGACGAAGATCAACTTGTTCTGCGTGTAAAGGAGCGAGAGGGGGGTAAGCATTGGTGTGGGTGCTGTTCAAGCAGAATTCGAGTGTGGAGTAAGTAGGCGCGCTGCATCCCCGAGCCGTTTTGGTCGAAGAGATTGGGGTTGAAGAAAGGCCCCTGAAGCCAAACGAGTCGAGAATTCCGCTCGCGGTTGCTCCGCCTCTCAGGCTGCGCAAAATTTCCAAAGCAGCATCGCTCGACGCCGATTTGAGCAGCTCCAGGATTTGTAGGTCGTGTGTGGGGTTTCGTGTTTTCTCGTGTTTCCGCTTGTTGTCGGAACCCGACGGTTCGACGGGCCTGGAGGGACGGTAGGTACACGGGACCTTTTGGTCGGTGCAGCGAAAGCAAATCGGCTTCCTGCCATCGCACTTTGGGGTCTGGTCAACTCGAGGGACCAAAGAATGGCCTGATTATTCCTGTCCACCGACCTTGAGTCTCCGAGCCCTGCACCTGTCGCAGGCGACGCCAGCTCGCCTAATCTTTGACGGCAAGGGCGGCTGGGTCACTGGAGGTGGCCGCAGAGTGTTATCGCTGGGAGGCCTGTCTGGTTGAGGCAGGAGCGGTCTTTGGGTCGAGGATGGGGGCGGCATGGCTCGGCTGCAACAGTCGGTCGTAGCTTCGCCGACAATATCAGTCTGGAGGTGGACGGGAGGTCTGGGCAAAATGCGGGGGATGAGGTGTTTGTCTGGGAGCTCATAGGTGTACCACCTCGCGCCTTCCCTGGGCAAACACGATTTGCTGATGTGCACAGATCGTCTGATTGGGTGAGACAGGTTGCGTGGTCTGGGGTGTTCGGCCACTGACAGGAGTCGGAAGTCTCCCCGGGCCAATGAAGACCTGGGGGAGCTCGTGTGGGGGCTCCTGGTCTGCAGCGCGTCGAATGGAGAGGCCTTCGCTTGGGCGATTGCGTTGTTTTATTGGGAGTGGCCCCCGACCAAGGCGTCCGATTGCCCAGTTATTCTCGTCTCTCCGAATGTCTGACGGTAGATCCCGCAGTGCTAATCTGCCTCGAGCTGGTCGCGATGCGTCGCCTGTTGCCCGCTTCCGAGACCCATGCTACAGCAGCATCAGGCTCGTCCTCCGGCGAACCACCCGCGAAACGGAAACATCATGTTCCATCAGCTTGTCTACCGTGTCGGAAGCGGAAAACCAAGGTGAGTCTCCTCTCGCGCGCTTGGCCTGTTCACCGTGATAATCTCGCCTGTGCACGAATTGGTAGTGCACCGGAGCGAGACCACGATGCTCGGCCTGCGTCTTGCGCAAAACCGACTGTCAGTACGAAGCGGCCGTCCAGGAATCCACAGCCCAGGCTTCCAAACGCAAGTATCAGGAACTGCAAAGCGCCAAGACAGCCCACGAGAGAGTTTACGACGCGCTGAAGCTCCGCTCCGACGCAGACGCCCAAGCCATCTTGAAGAGAATCCGAAAGGGTGACGATATCGAGACAATTGTGCGACACGTTGATTTCGGCGACCTTCTTCTCCAGGTTGCTCTGACGCCCGAGGCGAGATTTCGCTACGTCTTCCCCTTCTGCGAGGACATGCCGCCTTATCTCATCTAGCTGTGGAACAACTACCTCAAGTCGCCGCTTTTCGAATGGGCGGCCGTAGACGATGCCGAAGAAGAACCAGATATGCAAGAAACCGGTCACGCCGGGGCGGGAGCCAGGGACCCGTTCTTGAAACCATTTCATGCGGCTGAAGTTATTGAGGTGCAGCTAGGATCCGTGGAACCCTCTAAGTGGACGACAGTTTGCGCCGATAACAACCTCATGAGAAAGATTCTCGCCGCTTACATCCGCAAAGATTATGTCTTCCTTACCATGTTCCATAAAGACAGCTTCTTTGCCGATATGGCGGCGATGCGGAAGCAGTTTTGCTCGTCGCTGCTCGTCAACGCGCTACTAGCTGCTGCATGTGTCGGTCTCTCCTCAGTTGCATGCACCCCAGCGTTCTAACCGCGCGCAGCCCTACTACGCTGGCCTCCCAGACCGCGCTGAGTACCGAAGCCCTCAAAGCCTTGCCTATCGTTTCCTTGCGGAAACTAGAAGGCTTTGGGATCTTGAGCAAGACACGAACAAGTTGACTTCTGTCCAGGCAGCGATGCTGTTGAACATGGTTTACAACATGTCAGCGTCGGATACACTTGGGTGGATCTTCAAGATTCAGGCAGCCGCGGTGGCCCACAGTATGCAGCTCTTCAAGTCGCCAGACAATATTCAGAGTCGTAGGCAGAGAAGTGCCAGAGCAATCACGGCATGGGCCTTGTTCAACTGGCAGAGGTGAGACCCCGGTCTATCCCCTATTTGTGTTAGGTGTTCAGGGTTACAGTACGATGTGCGTCCACTTCTTCCGCCAGCCAATTATTGACAGCCCCCCTGAGTGGGTCTTGCCGGATCCTGATGTTGACCAGGCATTTTACGGCGAAGTTTGGTTGAGGTACCCGCTCAACAACACGCATTTCCCCCTCTGCTTTGGTCACATCTTCAAAGCGAGATCTAAGTACTGTGTGATCCTCAATGACACCTGCCGGCTTGTCTTTCCTCCAGCCGCGGAACGCAAATACGCGCCCAAGGACATAGCAGACCTTTACGGACGATACACAAAGTGGCACGCGGACTTGCCAAGTTGCCTGTCTCCGCAGAGAATCTCTCACACTGCACATCTGAAGCTACAGTGCGTTCCGCCGTGCCCTCTAACTGTGCAAAATCTGTCTGATGATTTCGCAGCTTGCTGTACTATTTCGTCCTCATTCATGTTTTAAAAACGCTGGACCTTGGCCAGCCTGAGTCTGAGGAAGAGTTGGCTAACCTGTTCCCGACCCACCCCTATGAGCTCATCGTTGGGGCCAAGGTGTGCTACGAAATGATTCTCCGAATCTATTACCTAAGACATGGTTTTGAGCATCTTGACCCTTATCCCATCGCTTTCGTGTCCGATCAGGGTTTCATGGCTATTCAAGGTACTGGAGCCGACGAGGCCGAACCTGACCCGCTCGCGCGCCGATCCACCATGGCGTTGATGGCAAAGTGTCTTCACGACCAGAGTCGAAGCATGATCCTGGGTAATGTGCTCTTCCGTCTCATGAGAGATAGCATGCCCAGTGAAGAAGCCAGTTTTGTGGGACAGTTTGCAGGGCTGAGTATTGCATGGGGCAGCCAGGACAGGAGCACGCTTGAGACCCACTCGGAAGTGGCCGGTAAACGTGACAAGTGTTGCGGATGACCCGGAGTCAAAGAAGCTCGATGTGCTTATGCAGCAATACAGGGAGCAAGAACAGGAGGCGGCATCGGGGGCGCTCTCTAGTGACGAAGCCAATACCCCGTAGCTAGGGTGTGGATCATGTTGTGTCCATTTTCCAGCCTATCCACTACTCTTTTCCGTTCATCTTTTCTGCAGGGTTACTGTTTTCTTAGTCTTATCGATGGAATTCATGGTTCTGGAGATGTTGAAGTTTCATCAAGAACGTCACTCTAGTCAGGGGTCCAAATTCCGGGAAGGTCCCCATCAAGGCCCTGTCCACTCGACAGCATTACGTCTCATTTGCATTTTTGGGCTTTTTCAACATAACGCTCACAAATAATATTCCGTCATCAATTATCCCATGCTTCCGTGCTAAAGAACACAGATTTGGCACAAGGTGTCCAGTTCCCAAACTTCCCAGCTCCGAGGCTTGTCATTCCCATGCGAACACATCCTCCCCCAGCACCAGGTCATGCTTCGGGGTCGTTGTCGGACACAAAGAGTCCGGCGGGGTGCTTATATGGGGATTAGTTACCCGATTTGGAATTTGCGGTTGCAAGACGTCGAAATTGAGCTGTGCGCTTCAGACGACCTGAGCAATGAGGCGGTGCTCTCGATCCCCATTAGGCAAACACAGCCAATGGCGACAGATTCGAAAAACAGTCTCCGGCCTACACCAAACTGCCAAAGAGCAGTTTTCTCGTGGTCATGCGCAAGAGAGCCTCAGGGGACCCAAGATAGAGACGACAGCTCAACTGAAAGTAGGTAAACCCTCTCTTGTTGGACTTGCCACTGCATTTCCACCCCCCTTGCAGAAGAAATCCGTCGCGCCTTTGGCACCACCCTAGATCGCCGTGCTCCCCAAAAACGAAGCTGACTTTTACTTCGTATTAAACACTGTTGTGTTACCCTGCTACTATTGACCGAGGCTCGGCTGCCCGCGTGTGGCATCCAGAGCATCTCTTTCCCCTTCGGTCTCGGGCCTCGGGGAGTTGGGAACCCCGGCTATTCCTGACCACGCCATGAGAGGGACATAAATACCATGAATAAACTGTCCCAGGAATTCCAGAGAGATCAACACAACGCCATTCAACTAAGCTGAAGACCAAAGTATCCAATCCAACCACACAAACCAACCATGAAGCCCTTCACTCTCATCCACCTTCTCACCATCCTCGCCTCCGTCGACGCCATTTGCAAAGATCCCCCTTGCCCCCCTCACGAAATTGACGACCCCGTCCAACCCCCAACCAACCCTTGTCCCGCCTCCCTCCGCTGCGGCACCGCCTGCTGCACCTCGTCGGGATTTTTTCCCACGCACTGCGTCAACCCCTCCCGCAACCTATGCTGCCAAGACGGTGAGGTCGAGGTCGGTAATACCGGAAAATGCTGTCCTCGCGGGATGATCTTGCTGGGTGGGAATACGTGCTGTCCACCGAAAAGCATCTTGTGTGATGGCCAGTGTTGCATTGGGACTTGTGATGTCGCGGCAAAGAAATGTCGGCCAACGATCACGGATCAGGAGTGTCAAGCATTGGGATGGAACGGGGCTTGTGCTACTACGCCGAGAAGCAGGGATTGTTATAGTTGTAGCTTTATGGGGTGCTGTCAGGAGTATATTGGTTAGATTTGGAGATTTAACCCTAATCACGGAGACACCTTGACTAGTGTGTGCACATTCGATAGACAAAAACCCAAATCTACTGGGAAAGTAAAAGATGGAAGAATCAACCTCATTTCTACCTATCCACTTCTTGGTGCCATACTTAGCAAGCTAGCTGGTCAAATGTTAATGGAGGGGGCATCTCAATCGTGTGGCTCAACTGTGCTAGAGTGGTGTCTTCCCGGTGCGCGACAGCAAATCTCAGTCTGCCCCGCTGCTGGGGCCCTCCTGCCAACGCCCGACTCCGGAGCTGCACATTGAGAATCTTCAACTTCGCATGGCCCTTTTCGGTAATTCTCTAAGGGTGCTTTACGCTGGATCTCCACTGCCGCACTGACAACAATGCCTCCCTCATACTGCTATTCCGCCCTCAAGTTACAATCACCGACAAACCTTTCCGGACACCTTCCATTTATTTTGGCAATTGGGTATGCGTTAGGGTCATCCAACGGCGGATAACCTCCAGTTCCGATGAAAGGAAACAGTCAGATGAGCAGGTAGAGTACGACGGCAACTATTCGTCGGGATCAACGCGGTATTCTTTGTTTCCTTCTCTCAATACAAGTTGACTTGTTTCCAGAGCCAATTTTATCGTAATTCACGGCCGTTGTCCAACCAGCCTTGTGCCGACTCGTGCTTTGAGGCACTTGCACGGCCGTGAGCAGGATTCCGGACACAACACGAGTCAGAAACGGAGCATCTAGCATTAGCACCATCAACGCAGGCGCTGGACAACGGCCATCACTTCTGAGCGAGGAATGCAAGCGGTCATCTGGACCTAAATTCTGGGATTAGTAGGGTAGGTAGGGTTGTAACTGCCTCGTGATTGTTCCTCGGCTCTTTCCATAAGCCCAACAGCTCCCAGCTCACAGGAAGTCATGAAAAAGGGGGGCAATGTTTTGGACGGACCGGACTACCGTCTATTACAACATCAACGCCCACCCAACCGCCACCCCACGTACATGTTAGCCTGGAGACACAAGACCCATATCATGGTCCGCCCTGCCATGTTTCTTCTCGGAGTGAAACTCTACCTCATCTACAGCTTTGCCCTCGCTCTCTCCCTCTCCATTCCTGACCTCCCCACCGACTCTATAGACGAGATTGACCTCCCCGTCATTGATCCTCCATTCTCAGAGGCTTTTCAAGACCAAGTTTTCTCAAAAGCCTTGCCACGCCAACAGCCGTCTCAATATCGAAATTGGCCAGTAGGGTGGCTTCCTCACAACTGTCTTGTCGAAGCAAACTTTAATCATCTCCCTCCGACGAGTTTTGAGGTCAGGGATATCTGGTTTGCAGATTGTGCCGAGGGTTGGACGGTCTGTCGTCATGAGAAGTCAACAGAGACTTGGGCTTCAGTGGTTGGGGTTTGTTTTTCCTCTCTTTTCTCTCAACTTTCCTTCATGCTGGGGGGACTCCTCGGGATTGGGAACTCCTCCAGGGGTGGGATGGCAACTAACGAAGGGGCAGAAGCTTGGCCAAGTCCCTGTCGGTATGCGGCAATATGTCGCCAACCTCGTGATTCTCCCCAGTTCCATTGGTATTTTTCTCTCTCTTCTCCCTCCCTTCTTCACCGCCACCTTATTCACTAACAAGAGGGTTAAAAAAGGACCGGTCCCCGGCATCGCATATACCCGAGCCGCCGCCCTCGTATTCACGCCCGCCTTCTACAAGCTCGGGGTAATTTTCCACGAAATCAGCCATATCCTCGACACCACGGCGTTGCCTCTCCGAAAGGCCATTCGCGAAGCCGGCTACCCCGAGGGAACCCCCTTTTCTCGCACACATATGTGGACTTCCGCATTGGAGAATGACACGGCTGTCACCACGCCTTATGCGCGTGTTTCACTCGAAGAAAGCTTTGCTGATGCAGGACGCTGGGCGTTAAGTGACTTGACCACACCAGGTGGTTTAAATTCCTTCAGCCCTGGGTGGAGGGCCTGCCGGAATCAGATTCGGGAGTATGAGCGGTGGTTAGGGGATCTGGTTTTTCCAAAGCAGGGGACATGTACGGGGAAAGTGGAGGGTTCGGAGGCCGTGGAGATTCCGGTAAAAGACAAGAAGAAGAAGCCCGGGGAAAAGAAGCCCGAGAGTGTGCTGCGTGGGTCCGGGGTGGAGGAGGTTGCGTTGCCGGTGGGCGTAGCGGGAATGTTTTTTGTGCATCAAGGGCCGGTGCCGGATTGGTGATGATACCTCGACTTAGACCCCGCTTTCTGTTGTCTCCTTGTTTTTGCAGAGAAAATAAAATAAAGTAAAGTGTAGTTTTAATGGAAAGGACGATAAAACCACATCCATCTTGGTCTTGGCTCCTGACGGGTAGGTACCTACCCGTGATATTATCATGTAATTCTACTAAACCTTCCATTTGTGGAGTTGCACTATCCTGAAAATAGCAACCCGCGGCGGTCTGGAAGGCGGCAGTTTGCACCTTGCCTACCTTACGTACCTACCTACCTACGTTAGCTAGGTAGACCACAGCGCCCCATCTCCTCACCAGACGTCATCCCCAACCGCCCGGCTTCCCGTCGACAAACTCGCACAATGTCCGCAACAAGCATATTCTGCCACGTCTGCCAATCAATTTTCCAACAGGGACGAACAGTGAAAAATTCTGTGCAAGATCCCCCATTGCGGCACCACAACTCGGCACTTGACGTCGCCAGAGCCTCCCGCGAGGGATGTTGCATCTGCCAGAAACTTTGGGAGCAGGGTAGGCTGCTCCTGCCAGAACGCGCCGATCACCTTGACCATGATGCAGAGCAGTACGCCAACACCACATACACAGAGTTCGATATTGAGCCCGTTCACGACCGCGTCGATATTACCTGGCCCGAGAGCGATACAGACCCGCCCATCGAGACGTTGCGGTCGACGGGGGAATGGTACAAGTTATCCCTACGTTGGCACGATGAGCCAGATATCCCAATCTCGTACCACTTGAGGGCTTCCGCAGGTTTGTCTCCTGTTCCTGCTGCTGCTGCTGCTGCTGTTACTGCTCGTGGCAAGATGTCACTCGGCTAACAAACAGAAACCAAAAGCTGTTTCCATCCCTGGCTTTTCCCATGAGCCCCCCAACGAGGTGGATGACCCCGCAACATGGGCGCTTCTGAAGCACTGGACTAGACATGACCAGCAATGGGAATCTTTGCGAGAGTCTCGCGGCGCTCAGAAGTTTTATCCGTGTCGTCTACTGGACCTTGCACCCGGGAAAGGCCTCTCAGACAGAATTCACCTCGTGGAGACGGACAAGTGCAATATTGCAGCCCCCTACATGACCCTCAGCCATCATTGGGCCATTGGGGAGAGGGGGCCATTCAAGCACCCACTCCGTAAGGATAACCTGACACAATTCCTTACCACGGGGATCATGGTTTGGCAACTCCCGCAACTAAGTTGACCCCCCCTGTTCTGGCCCCCCCCCTGTTCTGGAACATTCTGTATCATTCACGACAACTTGCCCACCGCCACTTTAACAATGCATTACTCACCCATTTCTTTTCCAATCTTCTTC
>Ga0247760_1002633_pt1 | contig 13168 bp, 3 predicted proteins | sample UWRJL171409R4_FD_179936 | JGI IMG/M metagenome (GOLD analysis project Ga0247760, IMG submission 179936) | Plant litter microbial communities from Arlington Agricultural Research Station in Wisconsin, United States - UWRJ-L171-409R-4 | ecosystem: Environmental > Terrestrial > Plant litter >...
ATAATAATATTGCTTTTTAAGGTTTAACACTTAAGATAAAGCTAGCAGGGCGCTTAAGAAGCGAAAATAAGATGTATTTAACAGTATATAAGAAGAGGTATAGTTTTAACAGTTTAAATAACTTTAAATAATAAATTTAAAAAGGCAGTTATAAGTTATATTAAGTAATATAATATAGTTTTAAAATATATAATAAAAGGTAATTTAAGTTATTATATAAAGTAATAATTTTATTTTTTATATAATAAGTATAAAAGGTAATAAAAGCTTATCATTTATACTTTTAATATTTTATTCGCTTAAAAGTGTAATTATAATAATATTATTAATTACATTATAAAAGGACTTTTATTAATAATATAAGTTAATTATATTTATTACTCTCTCTATGCTTTCTGCCTTAGGGTTAGGCTTATTTAAAGATAACATTTTATAAAATTTACACATTATAATATTTCATCAATTTGTAATACAGAACTTAAATCCGTTTTACGCTAACTATTTTAGTTAATTAGTTAAATATTCTTTAAAAGTGCAAGTTTTTCATTTTTTCACTTAAAACGCCCCACTTTAGAACCCTACCTAAGCAATAACCTAAAACAGCAATGACTCCACCTAAGCAATAACTCAAAGCAGTTTAACTTACGCATATACCAGGACCCTATATATACTCCACTTAAGCAATAACCTAAAATAGACAGATTCTCCACCTAAGCAATAACCAAACGCAGCCTAGTGCATGCACGTTCCACCTGCCCACTAGCTACTACTACTGCTACAGTGCACTGGCTAAAAGCCACAGACTCCCCACCTAAGCAATAACTAAACGAAGCCTAGTGTATGCACGTTCTACCTGCCCACTAGCCACCACTACTGCCACAGTGCACTGGCTAAAAGCCACAGACTCCCCACCTAAGCAATAACTAAACGAAGCCTAGTGCATGCACGTTCCACCTGCCCACTAGCTACCACCACTGCCACAGTGCACTGGCTAAAAGCCACAGACTCCCTACTTAAGCAATAACCAAACGAAGCCTAGTGTATGCACGTTCCACCTGCCCACTAGCTACCACTACTGCTACAGTGTACTGGCTAAAAGCTACAGACTCCCTACCTAAGTAATAACTAAACGAAGCCTAGTGCATACACGTTCTACCTGCCTACTAGCTACCACTACTGCCACAGTGTACTGGCTAAAAGCCACAGACTCCCCACCTAAGTAATAACTAAACGAAGCCTAGTGTATGCACGTTCCACCAGCCCACTAGCTACCACCACTGCTACAGTGCACTGGTTAAAAGCTACAGACTCCCCACCTAAGCAAAAACTAAACGCAGCTTAGTGTATACACGTTCCACTAGCTTATTAGCTATTACTACTGCTACAGTGTACTGGCTAACAGCTACAGATTCCCCACCTACACAAAAACCAAATACACCTTTAGGTATGCATATTCCAACCCCACTATAACTAATACTAACATATATAACTACTATTAATATTAGTATATAACCACTATAGTATACCACTTCTATAAAACATTATTACTATTACTAATAACTATAATTATTATTATAATATATATAGAAGTACTTTTTATAGTCTAATACTTTAAAAGGTGAGGGTTAATAAACTATAGCACTTTAAACTAGCTGGTTTACTATAGGGCATTTAAAGGAAAAAGAGTCTTTGAATACAAGCTAAACTAGTATATTAGTTAAATAAAAGGTAAGTGCAGATTTTAAGATTCCCAACGTTTCACATAAAGCAGATATTAATCTTAAAAGGTCTTCTTCTCCAGTTAAGTTATAAATAACTTAAGAGCCATAAAGGTAATTAATATAGATTACGGAACACTAAGATTTAACTTATTAAGACTTTTAATAAAAGATGGGATTATTCTAATGATAATATATATAAGGATTATAATGGGATGGCTAGTTTATATATGTAGGAAGGTGTCTTTCTAATATAGGAAGGTTAGACGACCTTACAGGCCGTCACTTAAGCTAGTACCGCCTGATAAAACCCCTTTAGAAAGAACAGTGTAGGGAGGCAGCACACACGATGCTGCGCACTAAGCTAGGGGTGTAAAGACCCGAAGCCCTTACGACTAATTAGTTGTTGCTCAGTCTTGGCAAACCTGCTCACTTACTAAGCATCTACAGGGTTACTGAGTAGGAGGTGCTTAGTAGTAGGGTGCTTAGTCCCTTACTAAGTAGAACCTTACTAAGTAAGGTACGGAGTACCTTTTAGTTAGCTAGTATAAATAGACATTATTATGCCTAGGATGGCCGTAAGGGACTCCTGGTTCCTCTTGCTAATATTTAATTGTTCATTTATGTTTTACTGTTTAGACTTACCTTTATTCATTATAGTGATAACGACCTACAGTGATATTAAACCCCTGTTTAGGAGTATTAGCTTAATAAGCTGTCTTCAGAACACCTACTTAGTCTTTAACGTCCTGCTATACGTTCTGTCTTAACCTGTGCTAATCCTCTCGAGGCCTATGATAGGTGCAGGTCGTAATAAAAGGTTATTTCCTAATGTAATAAGGTCTTTTTATAATGTAAGAAGGCCTTTTCCTAACGGAAAAAGGTCTTTTCATAATGTAAGAAGGCCTTTTCCTAACGGAAAAAGGTCTTTTCATAATGCAAGAAGGCCTTTTCCTAACGGAAAAAGGTCTTTTTATAATGCAAGAAGACCTTTTCCTAACGGAAAAAGGCCTTTTCATAATGTAAGAAGACCTTTTCCTAACGGAAAAAGGCCTTTTCATAATGCAAGAAGACCTTTTCCTAACGGAAAAAGGTCTTTTCACAATATAAGAAGGCGTAATATTACCTGTTAGAAAGGACCTTTAAAAGGTAGCCTTATAATAGCCCTTATGCTGCTTCCAGTGTGCCAAGCCTTAAGCACCTTAAGTTGTTAGGTGGTGTATTATCCAAGTTTAACACTTTAATACCTTTTAATACGTACGTTATCATATCTCTCAGATTTATTTATTTTAAGTTAAATGCTTTTACAGTATAATCTGGAAGTCTAGTGGGTCTGTTTAGTAAACGTTATTATATCTCTTAGATTTATTTATTTTAAGTTAGATGCTTTTACAGTATAATCTGGAAGTCTAGTGGGTCTGTTTAGTAAACGTTATTATATCTCTTAAATTCATTTATTTTAAGTTAGATGCTTTTACAGCATGATCTAGAAGTCTAGTGGGTCTAGGTTTGTTTGATGCACGTTATTATATCTCTTAGATTTATTTATTCTAAGTTAAATACTTTTACAGTATAATCTGGAAGTCTAGTAGGTCTAGGTCTGTTTAATACACGTTATTGTATCTCTCAGATTCATTTATTCTAAGTCAGATATTTTTACAGTATGATTTAGAAGTCTAATAAGTCTAGGTCTGTTTGATGCACGTTATCGTATCTTTTAGATTCATTTATTCTAAGTTAGATGCTTTTACAGTATGATCTGGAAGTCCAGTGGGTCTGTTTAGTGCACGTTAAATCCTCTTACTTTAATCCTTAAGAATACTAAAGGCTTAGCCTTGTTAGGGCCTTTATACGTTACCTGGTAGACGTATTAGGGCTATTTCTTATTGTTATATATTTAGATTAGAATTCCTGTGTTAAGTAGCTACTGGCCTTTAATAAATGTGCCCTAAATGTTGTGGGTTAGGAACTGATCGGACTCCCTTAGGTAAGATTCACGAAGTTCTTGAAGCTTTTTACTGCTGTCTTTTACTTAAACTCTTCTTTTTCTAATAGCTTTTGGGTTTTTAACTATTTAGACCTTATTGTTAAGGTTGTTACACTAGTCCTTATTATACATGTAAGATCTAGTAAAGACTTATTAATATAGGGTTACGTACGTAACTCTTTAAACTGCACTTACTAAGACTAAAGAACCCCACTACCCCCACTAAATATATAAAGAAACTATAATATCCTTTATATAATATATATCTTATTAAAGTAAATCTTATATTAATAGAGAGGTAGGAGTATGAGGATTCTAACGATGTAAACCGTTTTATAAGTAGGTAATTATCCGTAGCGTAATAAGCGGTTAAACCTTAAGTTTACCTAAATTATTACTATATTTACAATTCTTTAATAACTGCACTTTAATGATTAGGTTAGAGGTTATATATTTTATATAAAAGAATACCCTAGTCCTTTTTAATCGCTTTATTTAATTTTCTAAAAGATCTAAAAAAAGGTAGTAATATAGTTTATAATAAAGGGAAAAAGTATGTATTTCATTATATAAATTATAAAGGTTTAATATATAAATTAACTCCTCCTCCCGTCTGCATTTAAATATCCCTAAAATTAGTACATATTATAGATAATGTATAAAGAAGCTTTAATTAGAATTTAGATGTATTTGTATAGGAATTGTAAAAGTGTTACGTTATAGAACTTTACGATGTAAGTAAATGTTAGTGTTTAGGGTACCTTTCAGTATATATACTAATAGCGCTAAGTAAAGCTCTACTAAAGTAACACTATACGTACGTTATATATAGAGAGATATAGATAAAGGCTCTATATTATTAATAAACCAGTTAGTTTACTAAAACGACTACTTTAACTGGTTTAGTAATTATAATTTATCAGATAGTCCTAAAAAAGGTAATAACGTAATACCATTAATCGTTACGATTACGAAAACACAGATAATAGACACTTTACTATTATCCAGAGTTAATGTTAAAGGATCACTCCGGATTAACTATAAGGGGAAGAAGGTTTTCTGGAAAACGCGAAAAACTGTATATTAACAGATTACTGCCGTTAAAGAGCAATATGTTAAGTTACTCTATTAGTAAGTTTATACGATTAATACCTATCGTTACGGCCAGTTTAGTAATGTAATATAGTTTGTCTTAAGTTATACGTTATTAAGGAGGAAGTGAGAGTAGTTAGAAGAGAGTAAAACTGACGTAACGTGGCTAACTGGGTAAGGAGGTAATGTAAAGGTGTTCCTATAAGATTATTAATTAACTACTAGTAACCAGCCCCCTTATAAATATAAATATAGATAACTAACTTAGCTACTAGTATTGCCGCAGATAGCAGTCTTCCTCTGTTACGCGCGCTATTACTAACTCTGCTACTGCGTCTAACTGCTGTTAATAACTTACTATAAGGTTACTTTTAATAACTATTTACTATATTTATTAAGAGAGATAATACTGGCATAATTAAACTAACGGTACTGATATTAGATCCTGTCCCAGCTAATTGCCCCTATATTAGGTCCTTACCGTTATAGCAACTTATGTACGATTAGTTTAGGTTTTCACTTACAGCGCTTACTATTAATAAAGAGGAGGGAGGGAGAGTAACGCCAGTATAGTAACAGGTATACTTCTTAAGTAATATACTTATTATATTATAACCTCTTTAACTAGATGTAATAGTTAGTACCAGCTACTTACCTATAATAACTATCTATCGTAATTACAGTATAAGAAGATACAAACTAGCTAACTTAAAATGTTACTAATAGTAACGATTAACACAAATAAACTAGTGCTAAGGGGGGTAACTAAGGACCTTCTAGGGAAATATAGGTAGAAGAGATATACCTCTTAGAACTTAAAGAGCTTTTAAATAGTGGCTACTTTAATGACATCTTCCCTGAGAACGCGCTATAAAACCTCTCCTAGTAGGTTATAAAGCGTAAGACTATGGAGGTAGAACTTACAGTAATGTTACATAATTAGCTGTCGTTAAGTCCTGTTATGCAGTTACTGGTTAAGGTTAGGGATAATAAGGACTTAGGGCGCTAGAAAAACAAAAAAGTTCTTAATAGTAAGAAAACCTTTAAACTAATTAGTAAAAAGGCGTTATTAAAAGCAGTAGTAATTGGCTCTTATAATATCTGTTTAATAATGACAGGAAGCTGTAACAGCTTATAATTTAGTAACTTATTATAATAGTAATACCTATTAGCATTACAGTTACTAACCCTTTTACTAACAGTAGCCAGTATGTAAGATAACTATAACTAAACGGAAGAAAGCGATAACTTATTATAACATTTACAGCTTACCTTACTAACTGCTAGTAACTAACATATAAGCAGGCTATTATTATCTACCTTATAATAGTCCCACCTTACTTAACGTATATCGGCTAACACTTTTAATATCTGTAATATAATAGTAAGGGTAAGTACTAAGTTACTTTACTCTTAACTTAACTTACTTACTCTTATCACCACCTAGTAACGTTAACTCCCGTCTTTACTACAGCCTCCCCCCTTACTATTAGATAATCTTATATTACAAAGTAATAATAGAGGCAGGGTTAAGAGCATCAGCTAGGCTAGTGGAGGTAATAGAAGTGGCAGCTTACTAGGGGATAGTAGGAGTAGCAGTAGGTTATTACCATTTAGAGGTAATAAGGGTATATTATTTAGTTAAGACTGTAAGGGGGTATTAGAAGCCCGAAGTAACGCCTTAAGGTCTTTATCACTTTTATGTCCCTTTATACCGTAAAGCAGCGGTGGTTATAAGGTTAAGAGCGTTAGTTAGGCTAGGAGTAATAGCAGGTTATTACCATTTAGCGGTAAGGGTACATTATTTAGTTAGGGTAGCAGGCAGTTATTATAAGTTTAAAGTAGCGTGGCAGGGTTAATACTAGACCGTTAAAAACTGCCTTTACACAGTAACTAGGGTAAAGAGGTAAAGGCTAACGTTAAGGACGTAACTTACAGTAGCTTACTAAGATTACCTTACACTTAGCTAGCTTATAAGAAGCTGCTTTACGTATTCTTAACACAGCAGTTACGATAGCTTTTTACCTGTACTGTTAAAACACACAAGGTAACTGCTAACCCCCTCTCCCTTAAGCATATAATACTTTATTAAGGTAAAGGAGTCTTACTAAATTACAGCTTACTAGCAGACGTAACTGACAGGCTGTAATAGCGATTAAGATTATCGCTTACAGCTTAAGGGCAGCCTTAGCAGGATAACTAGGACCCTGCTGTAATATTTACAGTAGCAGAAAGGGGCTTAATATTAAACGTGCTTAACAGTGGACGACTGGGCCTTACTAAATACCTTTCCAGTCTTAATTACTGTATTGCTTTTAAAGGTTACGATAGCCGGAAGGATAAGGATATGCTAATATACCTCTACATAGCAGTATATTACAGTATTATAACCGTTACTACCTTCCCATCACTTATATCTTACAATATCGACAGTATATATGCATTTGGGACGTCACTTGCTGCTGTCTATTAGGGGATCTATTAGTACTTAGATAGGTACGATAATAAGAATATTATTACTAACGTTTATCTTAATATCCCTATCTTAATAATGTTAAACTTACTGTTAAAGGAATAGGTCCCTATACTGTTACATTATATCCCACATTACAGCCTTAGGTAAGTGATAAGCTGGGATGTAATAGGTATATATATATTTTTTCCTAAGCTATATAAGCGCTTTATTAACGAGAGGTTATAAGCTAACGCTGTCGTTAACGATCCAACCTGTAAGCTTATATTAACATTATTATTAAGTAAATAATACAGCTTATAGTTTAATATTATACTAACTCTTACTATCTTTACAGTTACTTTAATACCTAATAAGAACAGTGTAATAGTTTATAATGTAAACATTACCTAGCATATCTTATAAAGTCGCTAGGCTATAGTATATCTTATATATGTACTGGGAGAAGCTGGGATAGTTTGCTCTTAAGGTATAGTTACTAAAGAGGGTAGTAATAACGGTAAGGATTATAATATACTTTAAAGTATAGGGAGGATATAATATGTAAGGCTTACGTTAAGAGGGTAATATTTTAGGGCGCTGACTAATAGTATCTAAGTAAATATTAAAAGTAACTTTAAGTGTCTTTCTTACTTTAAGGACTTTATTATCTACATTACCTGTAAGAACACTAAACTCCAGTTTATATTATTAGTTAATTATAAGGTAATAGTAGCAGGTAAAGGGTTTAAACTTATAACTAATTAGTTCCTAAAGTACTGGGAGACTTATTTTAACTCCTGCTTCTTAAACGACGATAAGACATTTGTTAATTTAAGGAAGCAGATTACTACTATACTAATTACCTTACTATATAACGTAGTGGATAAGGTAGCAGAGACGTACTTATACTGTACCTATTACTTAGAAGTAATCCTTAAATCTTAAGAGGAGTGGATTAAAGAGTAGGTTACACGGGACTTAAAAGATAGTAATTATAAGAACAGTAGCAGCTTAAGTAATAAAGAGGAAGGTATACCCCTAGATAAAGAAAGTGAAGTTACTAATCCTTACCGTTATAGGGCCTTTACGTCTCCACTTAGGTCCCTTAAAGAGGGAGCTAATAAAGCTATTAACCAGGCAGCAGTTAAGGTGGAGTGAATGATAGCCTAAGGCAGTGTACAGTTTAATAATAACAGAGGTAAAGGTAAGCGGGGGCGGTGGAAGCGCCTAAGGAGACACCAAGGCGGTAAAGATAATAGGGAAGATAAGGGACCTTTTAGCTTCCGTATACTTAAGCCGCTAGTAACTTTTTACTTATAGGCTATAACTGGGGAGGCTAGCAGTATAACAGTAACCTTAGCGCCTAGGGGGGTAGAGATTAGTAGTAGGCTTATCTACTTACAGTGGTATAACCTGTTTAAAGCCCTGTTCGATACGTAGAAGGTTTACACCTTACAGCTACTCACTTACAAGAACCTAGCTATTAACCCCCTTTACATTAGGTAGCTCTAACAGGTAGGTAAAGTTACTGTTATCTATTAAGTTACCTTTAAGAAGAGCTACTTGCTTTTAAAGGCGCGCGCTGCTCTAAATATACAGGAGTGTTAAAACTGCTCTTACAGCGTGTAAGAGGAGTACTGCATAATAATAACCCTCTTTTAGGAGATATATTAAGTCTAAGACACCTTTAATAACGATAACGCTAGTGCACCTAATCCCATAATAGCTAACCGCTTCCTTACCTAATTTATAATCCTTACCACTACTGTGCTTAACTTCCTCCATGCCCAGATTAACTGCTACTGCTTCCTATTTAAGTATATTCTTAGCTGAACGGGCCTTATATTCTCACTTACCGACACAGTACTTATAATTATTACCTTACAATACCTTCGCTACTGTTATAATAGTAATAGTATCTATAAGGAGCTACTGTTTTTTAAGGATAAGTGGATTTAAAGAGAGTGGATATCCTGTAACAAGTTAAAAGAAGATATACTGGCTAGTATTATTATTAGTCGTGCTACTGCTCTTAATGGGGGTGTAGCTAACCCAGATATACCTTAGCTAGTAAAGAGGTGTCAGATAAGGCTGGGGATGTATTGTTTAATAGTCTACTATAATTTTAAGTAATAGTAGTAAGGTTTATTTTAGTAGCTATTCTAGTAGTTTACAGGAGTAGTTACCCAGAGGCTCCTTATTAGTAACCTGTTACTTTATACTAAGTACTGTAAGCAGTAGTAAGCGGTTAAGGAGGTTTAGCACATTTAGGTGCAGTTGCTCTAAGCTTAGCTGTAGTATTAGGATAAGTAAATTAAGGGTAACGAAGCAGCAGTAGCTGTATGGATAGAGTATCTGACATATCTAGTGCTTTACCAGTTCGACTAGGATGTCTGGAACAAGATGACCTGCCAGAACAAGAATTTCAAGGAGCTGGTCCCTACTGTTAACTAGGGTCTTAACCGGAAGCTGCCAATATATTGCTAGAGTGCTATATTTAGGAGGTTCTTCAATAAGAACGCGCTCTTAGAGAAGCCCTGCTATCCCTACCTCATTTATAGCAATAAAGCTAGTATTATTAACCTCTGGGAGCTTATCTGCTTTCTCTTTAAGTGGTGGGACTAAAGGGTACGGAAGGTATAGTTGGTGAAGAACTACTAGGTAGTAATATAAAGGATATTTAATATATTTAGTTATTTCTTTAAAGCAGTAGCAGCTAATAAGTGGTTTTAAAACCTCTACTATATTGTCTTATTTACCTAATAGATCTTACTTTACCTAATAAGAACGTTATTCTTCTCCTTTAGTAAAAGTAATAAAAGGATTTCCAAGTTCAAATAGGTTATATAGTTCCTTTTAGTTATCTTTACATTTCCCCTTTCTTATATAAAGGGGAAGGGTAATTATATAACTGAGTAATTCCTTTCTAATAGTATATGTTATTATAATAACGGAAGATAAGAGCTATATATAGCGTTCTTTAATAATAATCTCTAAAAAATCTTACAGAAGTTATACCGCTCTTTTAGTCTTAACAGTAACGGTATAAGCAGGCTATATTAAAGAGTAGATGATGTAGCTATACAGGACAGTAGTGACAAGGACGAGGAGGAGGAGGAGAAGAAGGAGGAGGAGGAGGAGGATATGTAACGGGCTGGTAAGACTCTTAATATACTAAAACTGCTAGACGTAACGGTATAGTTACGGGATATTAGAAGTTACATCTGGGTGCTTAGTAAGGCTTGCCTTTAACTCTTATAACACGGCGTATTAACACTGGTGGTTAAGGTTAGTTTCCTGCCTTAAATGCTAACGTACGATATTATTATAAAATCGCTGTTAATAGATAAATTTAATATCTGGTTTAATAAACGTATAGCTCCCCTTATATAATTAGCTGCACTGGCAGTAGCAGTACCCTAGATTTGAGTTGAATATGAGACATAATTGATAAATAAATTGTTATTATGAACTGTAAATAATAGTAGTGCTAACGTACCTAATATTCTTATATTTTATCTTCGATATCACTTAAAGTTTCTCCTTACTATAATGGCTTTCCTTACTATAATAAAAACTAACGATAATAGCCTAACTTAACAGTACTATAAAGCGTTATTATAAAGGAACTTTTATCTTTTATACGTTATAAATAATAGTATAAATATAGAGTAGAACACTTGGTAATTGAGTTTATAAATTAATAATTAACCGCTTTGTTATATTAATTGTTGCGTTTCTCGCTAAACCTAGGTAATGGTGGACCCCTTTAAGTCGATTTGCTGGATGTGGTAACCCTGAGATATGTCTACTTTTCTAGTCTGAATTAAGCTAGGGGATGTGATGGGCTAACACTAGACCTGTAATACTACTTACTACGCTAAGCAATACTACTTGGCTATAACGATCTAAGTGAATTGCACTGTTAGAATTGAACGAGTGAACGTATTGAATCTCTACTAAAAGTATAGCATTGTAGATCTTACTGTAGGTAAAGGCTGACCTGTTGTATTATAGTACTTAGCTGCTCTGTAAGGTGAAGTAGATGGTATTACTAGTTAATATTAGACTTAGGATACTATATCGCCTGTAGCGAAACACGTGAAACACTATTTAAACTATTATGACTGATTAAGTTACTGTGCTGGAACTGAATAAACTGATGTACTAAACCTTTATTAAACATATAATATTATAGACCCCTTAGCTTATGGTGATGTAAGTGTCGATTATGCTGGTAACCGAATAAACTAGAGTACTGGATTCTTACTAAACGCGTGGTATGGCAAACCCTACTAAAAGGTGAGAATCTGCTCTAAAGGCACGTTAGTTTTTAGAGGTAACGATTAAACTAGTTAGTTTACCTACGGGTGTGAACTTTAGGCTGTGATTAAACTAGTTGGTTTACAGGTGTGAACTTTGCTAGCCTTGAGGGTATAAATAGTACCCTACCCCTACCTTGTGCGATTATTGCGCTTACCTCCCTTAAAAAAAACTATAAACTTTTAGAGAATAGACTAACGATTTTTATTAGTATACCGATTTCCGTAAACTAACTAGTTTAATCTTTACCCTTAATTTATTTTAATTAGCTTGGTTTATTAGAGCTTAGTTATTAATTAACTAGACTTTAACCTTGCCGATCGCGATACTGCGCCTTGCTGATTACGACCCTGCACCTCAATTTGCATTACCTCTACCGACTGCGACTATGCCTCTGAAGGCCGCTAGAGCCAAAGCTAAGGGTAAAGGTAAGGCGACTGTTAGTATAAATGCTGCTGATATAAAGGCTTAGAAATTGGCCGAATAGACGTTTATTAGTATGAATGTCGACCTTAAAGGAAGTAAGAAGACGGTATTCTTTTCGGTCTTAAAGGACATCATTACGATGTAGCAGGGGTTTAAGCTGGCGATCTAGAGATACGATATGAACAATATGCGGAATTACCCTTTGTATAGGGTAGTGGAGGCTAGCAGAGAGAAAGGCTTTATTTACAAGTTTATAATTATACCTTACGTTAGATTCTATAACATCTTGGCTCTCGCGTTGTACCGCACGAAGGCGCCTGTATAGCACGCAAACGTTATATACGAGATAGTTAAGCACGAGTTTAAGTTTGTCTTTTTGAACTTTTTAAAGGAGTATTTTAAGATTTAGGATAAGATGCTCCCTGGTTAGACATTTACATACGTGCTAGATATTAACAGTTTTGGAAATGATGGAGACTTTACTGCTGTACTGGGGTATAAGGATAAAGCTAACTTAGCTAAACACTTAGACTTTAAAAGTAAGTTATATATTAAACTAATTAATATACTGCTGTTAGTATACTAACTGGTTTAATATTTACTACTTCTTAATAAACTAACTGGTTTAATATTTACCACTCCTTAATAAATTAACTGGTTTAATATTTACCACTCCTTAATAAACTAACTGGTTTAATATTCACTACTTCTTAATAAATTAACTGGTTTAATATTCACTACTCCTTAATAAACTAACTAGTTTAATATTCACTACTCTTTAATAAACTAACTAGTTTAATACCTAATGACAATTGCTGACTATGTATCTTCTAGTTACAGACTACCTTAACTTCTGGTGTTTTTTAAAATATAGCGATATAACATTTAAGAACAGTAATCTCTGTGACGACTCCTTAAGCAGAGAATTGTTTCCTAGTAACCTGTATATTAGAAAGGTGTGGATAGATATCTACACGAATGTTCCAATCATATTCAACCATCTTAAGGTTAGTAAAATCTTAAAGGCACTTACCAAAATGGAAGGGGACATTCCGGTCCTCTTTATCTGGTGAGGCGATAGGGTTAGGGTTAGGGTTAGGGTTAGGGTTAGGGTTAGGGTTAGGGTTAGGGTTAGGGTTAGGGTTAGGGTTAGGGTTTAGGGTTAGG
>Ga0247760_1002634_pt1 | contig 13161 bp, 24 predicted proteins | sample UWRJL171409R4_FD_179936 | JGI IMG/M metagenome (GOLD analysis project Ga0247760, IMG submission 179936) | Plant litter microbial communities from Arlington Agricultural Research Station in Wisconsin, United States - UWRJ-L171-409R-4 | ecosystem: Environmental > Terrestrial > Plant litter >...
TGGTGTGTTGTGGGGGGGGGGGGCGGTGTGGGGGTGGGGCGGGGTGGGGGGGGGGGGGGGGGGGGGGGGGGGGGGGGGGGGGGGGGGGGGGGAGAGGGGGGGGGGGGGGGGGGGGGGGGGGGGGGGGGGCATAGTTGTTGTTGCTGAGGAGGGGAAATTGAAGGGGGAGATTATGAAACAATTGAAGTTCAAGTTGTGAGTGATAGAGCGGAATGGGGTTGCCAAAGAGATCATGATGGTCACGGAAAAAAATGCGAGGAGCTGAACATTTCACAATGAGGGGTAATATTTCAGTCAACCACAAAGTTGTTGACCAGCTGAACAAGGTGGCCTGAAACTGCCTTGAAAATATTGATCTAGATAAGTGCCAATGGAGACTGAGGCCAATCCTTCGCTAGCGTCCCTTCCACCCTTCCATTGCATGCAGCTGACTTCGCGACTCGGATGTGCAAGCTGCAAGATGAGCCATCAGCCATTCAACCCCGAGGTTTGCTTCAATCCCTCCCTGGATGCAGTTTCATTGATCAGCCACAGGCAGAGAAATGGAATGGAACGGCCTCGATAGAGCCATCATCGGTTTTGCTTACCTCGTGCCGCCCCCTTTTTTACCGTCGGTGAAATCAATCCGTGTCAACACCCTCCACCTCGTTGTCCGAGACATTCACAATGACAGGGGCGTTGACCACGACGCTGGGGGAATCGCCGCGAACTTGGACATCGGCCCCATGGACAGGGGTGGCCTGGATGCCAGCCACGAGCATGAAAGTGGCGGCGAGGCGGATGATGATGGCGTGGGATCTCATGTTGGGCGTTTGTTCGTGGCGGGAGGAAGATGCGTGCTGCAGAGATGTCGAGGTTGGGAGATAAAGTGTGAGCAAATGTGGAAGTGGCTGCGTGTTTATACCGGAGCACCGCCCCTGTCGCTGACAACTGTCGATTGCAGTGAAATGGTGATGCTTCAGCGCTAAATCCGTTTTTGGTCGCGTCCAGGATCTTTGCGCGTGCAACTGATCGGCGACTCGAAATATCGCGTCTTGGCAGCCGTTGATCGGCCGCATATCCGTGCAGCCCTCTGGGCGGGCACCTGGACGCAATTTCTCCCCATTCGCATCTTCAAAAGATGGGCGATTCGAGTAAAAACAGGAGGGCAGTCAATGTATATGAGATATCAATTGTGGAGGCACAACGGTCCTAGATGGATGACTTAATTTTGTAAATAGACATTATCTTCCCGAAAGCAAGATTCCATCCTTGACTAAAAGGTAAGACGAATTGATCGATTTGCTAACAACCGTACCAAAGCATGTCCGGCCTGACAGCCGATTCGCTACCTCTTCCCACACCGTTCAAGTTCCTAATGGTTCCCTCTTCACATAGCCGCAACAGCCGCTACGAATGCTGCAAATACCGCGCTACCGATTGATGCGAAGAGCCCAGAACCGGAGTTGCTGCTTGACCCAGGGTTTCGGGTCGGAGTGGAGGTCGAACTCGAGGTCGTCGTGGTCCCGGTTGGGTTGCGAGTGGAGGTTGTAGTGGCGGCTCCAGAGCCGGGACCCGAGCCCGAGCCGGAACCGGAACCCGACCCGGACCCGGACCCGGAACCGGAGCCTGAACCGGAGCCCCCGCTAGTGCAATCTCCCTCGAGGACGCAGTCAAGACCGCATCGCTCAGATCCTTTTGGACAGCCAAGACCGGGTCCCGAGCATACCTGGCCGGTCTCACAGCAGCCGTCGGAGTCGCATCTGTAGCCCGATGGACAGAAGGTACCCTCGCTGGAGCTGCAGCATGAGGCCGATGATGGAATACAGCTGGTGCCGCAGACTCGCTCGCCGGAGGTGCAGGAGCTGGATTGCCGGGCTTCGAGGCCGAAGATAATGGCCGGGTGCGACGAACCTCGGAGGTGGAGGGCAAGCTGTGTGGCGTGAACGGCGGTGCAGCCCACCACAAGGAGGATAGCGTTGGAGTAGCGCATTGCGAGTGTGCTGAATGAAATTAGAAGGTTGAGAGACAGACGTAAGGTACCGGTGGGATGGTTGCCTTGAGGTAATATCGGTGGTCAACAGTCGACGTGTTGTCAGGTCTGCAGATGATTTGGGCCGGCGGAGGAACTCAGCGCTGTTGTCTTCTCATCGCGAGGAGCGAGATTATATACATATATTCCCTACCAGACTTGTCCTCTCCCATCACCCCTTATCATTGCTTCTTAAGAACCAGCCACACGCCCAAGTTGCAGAGCTGAAGTGCAATGCAACCACAAACATGTTCGTTAGGGGACAGCGGGTAGCCTTGGCATTGCACCGCCTCCCGCTTCCTGCATTGATGACAGCCAGGGCCTGAGAAGAAACGCTGAGTCTGGCATATCTCGACCCTCGTTCGAGTTACACAGGTACAGTACGTTCCCTTGGTAAGCACGGAAGGGCATCATCGCATCCCGACCTTTGAAACCCATTTGTGTCGGCTCCGCCAAACATCTTCCCAATAAGAATTCGAGCTGTTTCAAAAAGGCTTATGGGTTTTCTAGACTCTTTTTTAGAAATGCTACCGCATCAGGGTGGCCATCTTCACCGTCGTGATCGCAACATCAGCACGGCGCCAAATTACGCCGATTTCATTTCCCCCAACTCCTCCACTCCACAAACGGTACCGAGCCGGGCAGGGATGGTATGCCGGTCTCAGCCGCATTTCACATGCATCCCCATGTAACAGATGTGGATGGACGCCGTCGAAATACATTTCTCCCATGTCTAAGGAGCCGCTTCGCATCTCTGCCTTGAGGACCGAGGTTATCATCGACGGTGGGTTCTGCCGCTTTTCCCTCATTCGAAAGGGGACAAGCCGTCGATTAACATGGTCATGGCATGTCTGGGAAGATATCGACAAGGATAATCCATAATCCGGGCTTATTTGGCCAAGACACTGACGAAGCGTGGCATATGTTCCGGCTCATACAAGTGACTAAACCGGTCACAAGTAATTATCGTTACGTTAAGGAGAAAGTCGGCGAGATAGACATTGCCATAATCCAATTACACGACGGGATCACATTTGGGAATAAGTTTCTCGACTCTAATTTCTCTGCCAAGACAACTTGAACCCCTCGGTGGTCTCCTCGTCTAACAGACGCCCTTCGAGTATTCTGAAATTTAAATCAAGAACGTATATTTACACTATTACCTCTGTGTCAGTTGAATTATCATCTTACACACAACCCACTAGGTATGGTCAGTGTGATTAGTAATTTTATAGCTAGGGCTATGAGGCTTAAGTCGCTATATTATAGATATTGTCTGTATCGTGGGATGCCTTAACTGGATTACTAGAGACCTTGAGTGTATTGGAATAGGCCTTTTAGGGATATAGGAAGGTCTCCGAAAAGCGCGATATACCTTCTATGGTATCAGAATCTAAGCCTAGCCGTGGGGTTATGTATGGAATCATCGCGCGGATGAGACTGGGGCCATATTGCAATTGCCATCCTTCTTGAATTTGGTTGATCTGATGCCGAGAATGTTACGCCTTCAGCAAAAATCGTACCCTCAACCCTCCGGAAAGCCACCGCGACTTCACCCCCATCAGCCCCCACTCATACCTCGAACTCCAAAGGGCAACTAATAACTCCCATCTCCGGCATTCTAGCAAATTGGAGCTCGCCGTCCACCTTGAACCCTTTCGTATTCTTCAGCAGTGTTCGGAGTGCGGTTTGCAAAGCCCTGTACATCAACGTGTTAGCACCCTCGACGCCAAGGCCCACGGCCAATCAGACTTTGCGACCTACAACTTCGCCAGGGGCTGCCCGACACATCTGTGCTTTCCTCGCCCAAAGCCCATATGCATCGCGATATTTGATCGGTTCAGAATGAACGTGTGCGGGTCCTCAAAGACTGTGGGGTCGCGATTCGCCGCGCTGTAGGTGATCGAAATCGGAACACCCGGCTTGATGGTCTGGCCGTGGATGACGGTATCTTTGGACACTGTCCGAGCAAACCCGCGATATGGGCTGAACAGCCTGACGAACTCCTCAATCGCCGCCGGGATTAGACTCAAATCCTCTCTCAGCTGCTGCTGGATGTCCTGATGCTCCGACAAGAAGTTGCAAATCCCACCGAGCATCAGCGGTGGCGCAACCATCCCCACCACCAGACTCTGTCGAATGCACCCCCTAAATCATCACCAAGTTGTCAGCCCCTATCTCCCCACCCCCACCAACCCTCCCAACCACAATCACCAGATTAACTCACACAAGATGCACCTCCTCCAACCCCTCCCCATCCGGCCCCTTCTCCAACAGCAAACTACTCGCCGGATCCTCCTCGGGATCCCTCGGATTCACCCTCCGATCCGCCAGCACCCCCCGCGCAATATCATACAACGCCGTGCTGAAGAATGTAGTCTTCTCCCCGTCCATGCGCCGCCACGCATCCACCCACGCCGACGCATTCATCGCCAGCTTCGGCGCCGTCTCGGGCTCGAGGTTAAGCCATTCTGTTTCAACCCACGCGGCGTAGTCGGCTGCGAATTCAGTGCAGATGTTCCCTGACTTGCGGGAGAGGAGGGGGGCGAGGAGGGTTCCGGCGTGGTGCTGGAGGGGGGCGGCGAGGCGCTTGACGCGCGCGGGTTTGAGAGTGCGGTCGAGAGCGGTGCGGTAGGGGGTGTGGTTTGGGGCGTCGAAGTTGAGTGGAGGGCGTCGGAGGCCGCGCGGGTCGGAGGGGATGACGGCGCGCACGGAGGAGATGAAGGTGGTGGAGTTGAGGGCGGCGGCTTTAATGTCGTCGTAGCGCGTGAGGAGATAGTAGCCGGAGTATTGGGTTGTGTAGGCGAGGGGGCAGAATTTGCGAAAGAGGTCGTATTCCGAGTGGATGGCGGAGGTGTTGTCGCTGATGATGGCGGCCGAGGAGTCGATGCGCTCTTGGGTGAAGGGGAGATCGGGGTGGTCTGCGGGGAGGGTGGCGCCAGGAAGGGAGGCGAAGGGGCAGGCTGCGGCGGCGGTCATGTTTGGGTTGGGGGAGTGGTTGTTGGGTGTAAGTGGGGATGTGAGTTGGGGGGCCGACTTCTTGGAAGGTTGGGTTGCACAAGGAGTGCAGAGTCAGATACTGCGGCCGCACAGACAAGATAACATCACGTAACAGCGGGAAGGAGGCTAAAAGAAGCAAATGTGTTTGTGGCTTCGAGCGCACATGAACGGCGGGTACCGGGTACGCGGGCAAGATGGGCGAGATATGAGCGGTTCGGTACCGGTTTTGCCAAAGAGGTCGTCTATGGTTGGCTAAATCCAGCCAAGGGAGTAGATCGCCGAGCCGATGTCAAATACCGACGTTTGCACTAGGCGGAGAACCCTAGCGCACCCGCACCACTAGCACGACTGCTAGTAAAGACCAACGGCGTTGTGATAGGGGCGGGTAATCTGGGGAATATCTAAGCGACTGCTCGGACTACCGTCTAGTCGATCAACCCTTAACGCGCCCCAATGATTCTATGCATTTCACACTGCCTGACCTTACCCGGAAGGATGTGCCCAGCATTTACTACTTGTACAACACCCCAACCACACCGTCACAGTATGTCTGGAATATTGTTCCCATCCACCGAACCTCGCCATTCCAGAGGCACTGCTTACCCGGCGGGGGCTCGCGTGTGCCGGTAGCCGTACCACACAGCTAATCGCATCCAGTTAGCCACCCCTCTCACCAACAACATTAAAACCAAACATCCACCTTCCCCGGATATGTTGTAATCTGCACCAAGCAGTCGGGTTCAACCAACACCACCCACCCCACACTCTGCCCCAAGGTCTCCACAGACACCATGGCGACCACCACCACCGCCCCCGACATCCAACCGGACCGCAAGTCCTCGGTCCTCGAAATTGAAGAGTCCAAACCCCACCCCCTCGCCGCAACCACCCAGGCATACTACACGCCCGACAACAACACCGAAAAGACCCTCGACAAGCACATCAACCGCAAGCTCGACTTCACCGTCCTCCTCGTGCTCGCCATCGGCTTCATCCTCTGCGGCATCGACAAGACCAACGTCGGCTTTGTCGCCACCAGCACCTTCATCCAAGATGCCAACCTCCAGCCCGACGACATCCCCAACTCGCTCTCCCTCTTCTCCGCCACCTACGTCCCGCTGCAGCCCATCATGGTGATCCTCGGGCGGCGCATCGGCCCCCGCATCTGGCTCGCCTGCTCGCTGCTGTCGTGGGGCGCGCTGTGCATGGCGCACGCGGGGATTAAATCGTCTGGGGCGCTGATTGCCCTGCGGCTGTTGCTGGGCGCGGCCGAGTCGGGCTTCACGCAGACGGCGTTCTATTACATGAGCACCATGTACCCGAAGTACTCGCTGGGCTTCCGGATGGGCATGTTCAGCGGGATGTACTCGATCGCAGGGGCGTTTGCGGGGCTGATTGCGTATGGGCTGCTGCAGGTGGGCACAGAGATGGTGAAGGGGTGGCAGATTGTGTTTCTGGTCGAGGGCGGGATTACGTGTGTGATGGCCGTGGTGGCGTGGTTTGTGTTCCCGGCGGATATTAGCACGGCGTGGTTTCTGAATGAGCGGGAGAGGGCGCATGCCGTGGTGAGGATGGGGAGGGACTTGGCGGATGGGCTGGAGGAGGAAGATGGGAAGAGTCGGATGGCGGAGCTGAAGAAGGATGTGGTGGATGTGCTGAAGGATTGGAAGAAGATCGGGACGATTGTTTGTAATATCACAGCTGTGGTGGTGAGTTTATTCCTCTCTGGTGCGGTTGGGGGATTGGGATGGACGAGACTAACATGATGCAGCCGGTTACTGCGTTTACGACTTTCCTGCCGCTGATTGTTCAGGGGATGGGGTACAAGGGCATCGATGCCACGTTGATGTCGGTCCCGCCATTCATTGTCGGCACGGTTGGGTTGATCATCATCGTGTACTCCTCGGACTATTTCCACGAACGATCTCTCCACACCGTGTTCGGCATGATCTTGGGCGTGATAGGGTGTGCCGTCATGGCGGCCTCGGAAAACCCGCAGCTCCGCTATGGATTCGCACACGTGTGTCTCTCAGGTGTTTTCGTCGGCGGCCCCCTCGTTGCCGTGTGGCTCGCAGGAAACACGCCATGGAAGGGCGCCCGTTCGTTCATCCTCGGCTTGAACGGATACTCGAACTTGGCGGGTGTCATCGCCGGACAGCTATTCAAGAGCAAGTATCGGCCAAGTTACGCCTTCCCTCTGACTGTGACGATGATCATGAGCGCCGTTGGCATTCTTGGCTTCATCTTCATCCGCTTCATGTACATGCTCGAGAACAAGAAGCGTAAGAAGATCACAGCCACTTGGGACGACGACCGCTTCTTCGAGGAGCAGAACAGCACCTCGCGGAGAGGTGACCAGCGCAAGACCTGGATTTATGGGTATTAAAGAGGGAGAATTTGGGATTGGATAGATGCATCCAAAACTCAGGGACTAGAGCGGTGAGGTGTCTTTACTACCGTACCTCCGTATTAGTGTTAGAACCAACAACAAGCGATACACTGCCCTCAAGTTATGCGTTCAGCGAGTCTCGGGCTTCGCCGGCCCTGCCTCATGCTGTTGGCCTTACACAACGACTGCGTTGCTCGGTCCGTCCCATTGGCGACTTTCAGTCTGTGCCGCCTGCGGCGTCATCACCCGCGCGCAGAATCCTTTGTGAAATCCTTCTGTCTCAACCTTTTTTTTGTGTTATGGAACGTGGTTACATAGAGAGTGAATGCTTGAAAGATTGGTGTACCGTACATAGGTGTCACCCGCGGGGATTTCCGTACTAACTCTCAAAGTTCCGGGACAAATTGATCACCGGGCCGATGCATTTGCATTCAATCTGGGGGGTACGAAGGCTCGGGCCAAAAGAAAGTGACCCCTTAGCCAGTGCGAAGAATGCCTTCTTACTGTAAAGATCGCCCAAAACTATCGTTCTTACAAGCCATCTCCCTTCCTGAAAACACATACACGAACACCGAAAAGGCCATACTCTATTATATACAGGCGTTCTTGCATTTAAAAAGGCTCTCTAGCATTCTGAAAGGCCTGTGATGTGATAAGCCTAGACATCTCCGCTCATGATTCCGATATCCCTCCGCGTAACTCGAAATGAAGTCGTCATTGCAGATGCTTCCACTTGCGCCGAGGCATGAACGTCCTAGACGTGTCAAGACGTATTGTTTGTTCATTCACCCCCATTGGCTCTTTCCCGTCATTGGGCGCTAATTGCTACTCTTGGGTAGATCTGCGTGACAGCTTCAATCTCTTCACTTGGCTAGTTCTCGGCGCAGTGTTACAGGGTCTCGCCTCCTTGTACCTATCGCCTCGATATGTCTTGCTTCCGGTCATTGGGTACTTGTTGCACCGGGCCCTGTGGACACTCTTTATGTACCGTGGGCTGGTGCGAAATCCGCACATGGACGAGGTCATGATAGGGAAATTCACCGCTCAGGTTCCTGGGCGGGATGGATCTCCGCCGCAGCAGGCTGCTGAACAGGACATCACCGTCATCATCCTCGCGGCGCGATCCAACTAGTAAGTGCGGATTTTGAGTGAGGGAGGCGCCGCTGCAGTGACCGAAGCTGACATTTCGGTCAAAGCCCGCTTGGAATTTTAGGAACGGGGTATACCAAGATCGTCATGGATATTGACAGGATGATCGTCAAGTTATCGAAGGGCGGGGAGAAGTGTGGGTGTATGTTGCCCAAAGACTTGAGTCTCGGGCTTTTGCTGACATGACTTTCAGTTTTAGTCCTTGGCAGCACCGGATGGACCGCCATGACAAAGCGAGACTCAAGCAACCAAGCCATGGCAATCTGCTACTTCCGCACCATTGAAGACCTACACAACTTTTCACACGGCCCGCTCCATCGCAAGGCGTAGGACTGGTGGAATCGCATCACGAAGATCCACCCCTTTCTGAGCATCATGCACGAGGTCTACCACGCACCCAAAGGGCATTGGGAAAACATCTTCATCAACAGCCACCTCACCGGAATTGGTAAGTCAAACCCCCGAGAACTGTATGTAATCCGAAGTTGCAAACATGAGACGACTGACAACCCCTAGCCAATGCAACCTCCCGCATGTCGATTAACAACACCAAGGTCCGCCCCCTGTTCGCCGGAAACCTCGGCGGCATGCGCTCGTAGCTGGGCCGTCTTGGCCGTGGAGACGGAGCGGAGAATCTGGAGGTTGACAGCGAGCCCTATTAGTGGAGTCATCTTGGCACCCACATCCCAGCGGCATCCACCGCGTCGCACATACGACATACGATATCCCCCATCATGACTCGGATTTTAGCAGGAGGAGACTCGAAGGGATCAATGCCCTGTACGACATTGGACACGCTAGCTGAGAAAAGTCGCCTAACCGCCCATCTTCTGAACTCGAGCGACTGCTTGACGCAGGGACCCATGTTATTAGATGTGATACAAAACCGCTGCACTAAAACACCGCAAAAGTGAATCCACTGATGCCAGCATTTAGTAACAGCGACTATATCTATATTGTTCCACATTAGACGAATCGATAACTTTATTGATGATCTCCAAGAGGTGTCGAGGATGGTGTCGATTTGAGCGCCAGGCGGAGGCTCATTTGGATGACAGGACGGAGAAAGTTGTCACAACGGGGAAACGAGCTGAAGGGGACAATTTCGAATATTTTTCGGCTGTTGATCGCTCACAACATGTTAGTGACGCCCCTGCCTTGAGATAATAGATCTGACAGTTTCTCGCGACATCCCACCTGGCAGTTCTAGCACATTTGGACAACCGGTTCCGAGCCCTGGACGCGTCAATCGCCGGCGGCGTTCCTCGCCGAGAAGAGACAAAACACACCCAGCAAGTCATTCCTCATACGCGGCTAGGTAGGTTTAGTGCGGACTCCGAATGCTACTGCCACTCGCCAACACGATATTCGTGGAGCATGACGTCACTCCAAATGCTCGTTGGGTCCATCGTCCTGCAATACAGCAACCAGCCTGCCCGGCCATGCACAAGCGGTTGATACTAAGGAGGCCGACCGTGGCGCGACATCAAACTCGAGTACCACCTGCCCTACTGGCTCGTCCGGGCTTCCCTCACGCTCATGTACTCAAGCAATATCAACGGGAGCCCTGAAATGGTAATCCGCATTGTCAACCACCTCTCCCCAAACGACTCTCACGGCCAGAGACTATTCAACGCGCAGTGCGTCGCAGACTTCAACCGATTCATACTGAACTGGCAAACCCCCCTCCAGCTCGCCGCCATACGAAACGACGCCGACGCATGCCGCTTGCTGGTCCAAGCCGGCGCCGACGCCGATGCCTCGCACCCCATGGGCAACTCAGCCACTGCACTTCAAAGAGCATGCTTCTACAGCGACTATGATGCAGCCAAGGCTCTTGTCTTCCGGGCGCATCCACAACCGTCAAGGACGCCGGCGACATGTGCGCGTTTAACTGGGTCGTGCAGTTTTACGGTGGATAAAGCGGGACACGGTTGTTACAACTCATCCTCGACCACGGCGGTGATGTGCATAGCGTTGGCGCCCAGGGCGACCAGCCACTGTTTATAGCCGCGAGCTCATGGGACCCGAGGTTGGAGCGACTGGAGGTTTTGATCGACAATGCGGCGGACATCGACTACCAGGGCTTTGACGGAAATACGGCGCTTCTCAACGCCATGGCGGCGTTCAACCTCGAAGAGACGGCGTTGTTGTTCCGACGGGGCGCCAACGTACACATTCTCAACAAGTTTGGTCAGGGCGTCTTGCATAGTGCCGCGAGGTATAGCGGAATGAAGACTTTTGAGACGCCGTGTGGATTTGGAAAGTTGCTGGGCTGTTTAGATGCGGATGCGAGGGATGCGAATGGGAAGACGCCGCGTGGGTTGTTCAATGCTAGGTCTCCACAACCGAAACCGGAGTTGCGGGAGGCATTTGAGCGGTTTGTCGGGGAAGTTGAGGGGACGTTGGAAGAGGATGTAAAAGTACCGTTGGAAGAAGTTGAAGGGAAGGAAGTGGAGGAGGAGGAGTTTGTTGATGCCGTGGAGGTGCAAAATGTGTAGCATGTTGTCCCTTTCTACTCCAGGTTTTCCGGTACTTCCTCCGGTACCGGATCCAATTCTGGGGAAATTCCTTCATTTCATGTGCCGACATGTTAATTCGCTGATGTTCACCCTAACCCCTGACGACCCGCATCCTGATGCAACGGTGCAAGTCTATAAACGGGAGACATTGTGTAACAGATAGGGGGCCCGTAAGGCGGAACGCCATTCCCCCGATCACGTCCCAGCCGTGTTTAACGGCGCCATGACTTGAACAAAACCACCCGACGGCCCGAGCCGCACGCGAGTCCTTCGTCGCTCGACATGGAGTTTCCACGGCAAAATGACCACCACCAGCGCCGCCACTCTCTCGATCCAACGCGATCCGCAGTACTCCGCGCTCCGTATATGCGCCCAGACATGCGTCGACAAAGGGAACAATAACAGTGACCTCGAAGGCGAGCTCGAGTGCGGCGATACCAAGATCCTAAACGCGTGTTTCTGTAGGGAGGACTTGCGACCAAAAGCGACGACTTTTCTCAGCAGCTGCATTATCTCAAGATGCGGATACAACAAGCAAGATGTCACCTCCGCTTTGAAATTGTATGATGGTTATTGCTCCTTCAAACCCCTCCCATCGCCGACTTCTGTTTCTGCGACCACAACGAAATCGACCGCGTCGAAAAGCAGTAGCACAACAACAAGTAAGGAAAATCCTGCCGGAGAATATGTGAGAGACGCTGACGTCAATGGACAAAAGAATCGCCTTCGACCCCATATACGACCCCTGCGCCACCAACCGGCTCAGTCACGACCTCCGCACCATCAACAAGCCGCGAGTCCGGTGCGAGCTCAGGGGGCCCGGCCACTGCTGCGTCCGAGTCGTCAACAACCAGTACCTCCGCCCTATCTGCAAGCTCAGATGGAAGCAGCTTGGACAACGCGAGCGGTATATCTAGCGCAACAATATCACCCGGAGCCATCGCGGGGATAGTGATCGGAGGAATCATCACCTTAGTTCTCGGGCTTGGAATATTACTGTGGGTTCATCGGAGAGGGCGAAGAGGAACGCAAATAGGGGAAGCAAAACAATACGGGGAGCGGCGAGACACGAGCCAATCTGGACAGTTTGTCGACGAAGGCGATAACATTCAACTTGTGGAGAGCCCGAGTATCGCGGCTGCTGCGGTGAAGATGGACGAGGCCCAATCTCAGGATCATGACAGGTCGGCGGCGGTGGAGATGTGTGATACGGGGTTTAGGGCGGAGTTGAGTGCGGGGGAGGACGTGATTTATCGGAAAGAGAAGCCATGAATTAAGTCTGTATAAGTCATTAACGCTCAAACCAAATTCCACAAGAACCTCCCAGGGTACCTCGACCTCGTAGGCGGAAGGCACATTTCGGTCCTCTGTTGGGAACCTGAACTCGGCATCTCTCCGAGATCCGCCCTCAAGTTCCGTCTGCAGTGGATATAGGCAGTGTTTTTTTTCTTTTTTTGTGAATCTTGTTCGAATCTCAACGCGGATCACCAATACCTTTCAAGTCGAAAGGGTTGAAGCTTAGCCACATCCATTCGTTGATGGTCAGACACTTTCCCCGTCGAGTTAAACCACAACCGCCTCAAATTCTCTCAAATCTAACCTTCATCCCCCCCTTCGGCGTCAACGTAAAACTCGGATTCTCCACCGGCGGCTCCCTACCCCCCAGCGCTTCAATCTCAGGACTCTTTACAAAACGAAACTTGACTATCGTCTCCACCAAAAATGTCTTGATATTCATCAACGCAAAGTTCTTCCCGATGCAGATGCGTGGTCCCTGATAAAACCCCTGGAAGGCGTACGGATTGGCTGCTTCGCCCTGCAGATTGTCCCACCGCTCGGGGACACATTTCTCTGCGTCGTCGCCCCAGGTTGTGGCCGAGTGACTGGCGATGTGCATACTGAAGTAGAAGAGGGTGCCTTTGGGAACGAAGGTGCCGCAGAGGGTTCTGGATGATTGTGTTAGTTGTGGAACGTTTTGGCTGAGGAACGAGGGGCTCAGGAGCAGCGGAAGTGCAGTTGCAAAGTGACTTGATTTGGTAGAAAAGGGGAGTGCGAAGCACTCCCCAGTTATATACAAATGGAAGCTCCCT
>Ga0247760_1002635_pt1 | contig 13146 bp, 8 predicted proteins | sample UWRJL171409R4_FD_179936 | JGI IMG/M metagenome (GOLD analysis project Ga0247760, IMG submission 179936) | Plant litter microbial communities from Arlington Agricultural Research Station in Wisconsin, United States - UWRJ-L171-409R-4 | ecosystem: Environmental > Terrestrial > Plant litter >...
TAAAACCAAAAAAAAAAAAAAAAAAAAAAAAGGTAGTATCCCGGCCCAATTAGTAAACCAACCCATGACACTCGTCGTCAAGATATCGAGACAAGAGTGAAAAGATCGGGGGGCTTGCACGTTCCTAACCTTGTCGACCCAGCCCCAAAAAAGAAACTGGGCGCTAGGGATTCATTGATCCCGGTCTGACGTGGTCTTCCTACTATCCTTGGGCCTCAGCCCGTATTCCTTTCCTCAGATCGAACACTGAGAGTGGTCGAGGGGACGGAAAGCTCTGTGAGAGAACAATGCGAAAACCCCGCTTTGTAAAATGCATAAACACCGCTCTTGACCTCGGCTTCACCCACCCACCCTCAGCACGTCTCCAAGGACGGCCTGGTGCTGGGATTTGCTCTGCTGTTGGTGCCGGAAACCCCTCTGTACAGCGACCCACGTCGTTGGATTTCGGGGTTCCAATTGTAGAGCGCGCAATTACGAAAGTATGTACAATTAGAAATGCTCCTTCCAGAAACGGAATTGGACTTCGCGGACAGTCGCCGCCTTAGCAGCAGCCTTGATGTCACGAGCTGGTAATGTCTGTTAGTTACTGTGCGTAGGTTTGCATGCGAGCAAAACTTACCAGCCGCCGATGGACCGCAGAAGTAGACACCGACAGTTGTCCGCAGGCCACCCTCAAGACCGCTGAGGTAGGTGCCGCTGAGAATACCATCGCGCATGCTTGTGAAAAGCTTGCCGAAGTTAGGACGACCGAAGTTAGTACGGGACTTGAGTTCGGTCAGGGGATCGACATCGGCGCCAACGCTGTTGAGAACGATGTTCTGGGTAGTGTCCATATCGAGCTTCTGAGTGAGATAGGTATGGATCTTGAGGAACTCGACTCCGCTGGAGCCAGGAACGCGGGCAGCTTCGCTAGACTGTTGCTCGAGAGACGAGAGCAGGGTCTGGAACCATTCGAACGAGTTGGTATCCTTGCAGACCCAGATGAACTCGACCCGGCGCAAACGAGTCGGCGGGTTCGGACCGTTGCGCAGATGCCAAATGTTCTTGAGGATAGAGGCCCACGGCGTCACACCGATACCTGTACCGATAAGAACCGCGATTTCGTTCTCGAATACGTCCTCAGCCGGGGCACCATAAGGCCCGTCGATGCGCAGACTCGGCATGGCCTGGCCGTTCTGAAGAGCAACCTCGTACATTCCCATGGGGTCGACACCCTCGTAGAGCTTGGCCTGGGCTCCGCCAGCACCGACGGCATCACCAAGATCCCGGGTGAAGTCACCAACCTGCCTGACGTGGACAGAGACATAGGGGTCGTAGGGGCACGAAGTAATGGTGAAAGGATGCCACTGGTACTTGGAAACCGAAGGTACCTGGAGGAAGAGCCACTGGCCAGCCTTATACTTGAAAGATGGCTTGTTGAACTGGATCTCGACGACATCTGTTGATTTACAATTAGTGAACCATTCAGTGAGACTGTGCATCTATCAACTTACCGTACGGGTGGCGAACAACGCGGGTAATCTTGGTCTCACGTACGGCGCGGATCTCGCGGTAGAGACGCTCCAGAAGGTAGAACCCACCAGTCCAAAGCTCCCAGCGCCACCCCAGATAACCGATGCAGAAATCCCAGTACTTATCACCGTCAAAGGGGCCATATGCCTCGGGTGTGGAACGCACAAAGCAGCCCACAGTATGGGTGTAAAGGCCGAGGAAGAAGGGAATGAACAAATGGTGCGTGTACCAGAAAGTCTCGAAAGACTGCTGCCTAATACGGTGATGGGCAGAGGTGTACATCAAAAGCATGCACAAGAGCATGACGTGGCCCGTGATGCCACCGGGCTGAGCGTAGTGAATCTGGACAGCGCTGACGGGACGAATTTGTGTCTTTTCGACATTGAAGAAGCTTCAAAAAAAAAGTCAGCAATGGTCACTCCCCTACAAACACTTAGAACTCACTTCACATAATGGGCGGCTGTGTGGATAATGGTGAAGAGAAGCATAGCGTATGCGAGTTGACGGTGCATCCAGATATTCTCGTCGAGCGGAATGAACCTGATCTTTGGCCGGACGAAGCGCATGATGGTTCTGCAGACGGGAAGCAAGATGAGCATGCCATCGACGCTCAGGACTAGACCGGCTCCGCGGGACATCCACACGGAATACTGAAGTGTGTTAAGACCGGCCAAGCGGACATCAGCAGCTTGTTTCCACCATCCGTAAGCAAAGATGCCCCAGTGGAAAGTCCAGAAGAGGACATGGAACACTAGCTTGGATGGCGTAAACTGCTTCTTGATGAGCGTAAGGAGAGGCATCTTGGCGACGGTGGCCCCCTCTTGGAGCTATTTCCTTGCTACACAATTCGAACAAGTGTCGGCCTGCGACCCGAGGATGTCTACCTGGAGACTTGTCGGCGCTGGAGCGGGCTGCAAGCGTTTGGATAGCAATTCGTTGCCAGGCGCTCCCAGATCTCGTACCCCCCCCAAATTACTAAATATCGCGATAGCGAATCCGGTTCACGGCGGGAGTGAAGAGAGATCGGAACTCGCGTGATACGATTGAGAAATAAAGAATACTGAAAAGAATGATCTGAGCCAGCAGCTGAAGGGAAGGCGAAAGGAAGGACGAAGGCGAGGAGGGTCGCGGAGGAGGTCGTAGACTGCTTCTACCTCGCCAAGTAAGGAAGAAGGGAGAGGAGGACGGGACGCAGTGGATGATGTGCGGGAGCAGAGAAAGTCATAAGGAAGTCTCGGGAGACAGGGCCGGATGCGGCAACAGCAAAGGCCGTTCCTTCTGCTGGGGTACGATGAGAGCCAGATTCTCGGAAGCCAGGAGCCTTGAAACCGCTAGACTGCTTTTGGCAATGGCGAAAAGCTTCACTTGGGCGAAACCGCGAAACCCAGCGAGAACAAGGTTGCAAACAGGCGAGGGCGGGTGTGGAGTTGGGGGGCGCCGTGTACCTGCGTACCCCGTGTGTCCGCGTCGCCCTGAACTGAAATTGGAGTGCAACGGTATTTTGGCACTGTCGCAGCACGCTGCGGCGCCCGTGGGGTCGAGTTCGCTGGGGGCAGCGAGGTTCGCGACGGCACAGCGAGGGGGATGGACCCTGGGGTGGAGGTCGGAGATCAGACGTTGGAGAAGGTTTCGCGGCTGGCAGACGTGTGTCAGGTTGGGGCCTACAATCGCACTGCTATCAGACGGCAGGGAACCGCTGCTGTCCTTGGGTGTAGTTGAGACGAGCGGTGTTAGAGGCGCTTTGACCAGGGGCCGCAGAGGCGAACTTGGGCGTTTCGGCTGCGACAGGGGTTAGGTGTGCAAGCAAGACGCTCCAAGCTTGGCGGGTGGGTGGCTGGCGAGTCAAAGGGGGAACTGCCAGTAAAAAGTGCGATTGACGCGCAAATTCGTCGAAGATTGAACAGGAGAAAACTAGAGACGGCCAGAAGATGGCAGCCACCCGAAATGAAAAGAGAACTGTTGACCTCTTTGCGGTCACGACCTAAGAATAACTAGCGGGTGCTGGGTAGAGGCTGGGCGACGCTGCCAACTGGATCGGCAGCGGTGTCACACATGTTCCCGGCGCTTAAAACGAGGATTGCAGGCTGCATCTCGAACAGCTGGGATGTGTTCCAGGGACCATCGACCGGCCGCTAACGATCTTTGGAAGAGGCGCTGCGGGCCAACAGACCGTTCCCATGTGGCGCACAGATATCTGTCCAATGAGAACCAGCTTTCCCGGTCGGTCTCAATGGTTAATCCATAACAGGCTAGTGCCGATGTTGTTGTGCGCCTCGCCTAATGAACCCCGTACTGCAAGACACGGCACGTCCAAGTCACGGAATTATCACTACTTGGCCATACCCGAGTGGTTTGGTGGTCAAGGTGGTGTAATGGTGTAATGGTGTAATGAGTTAGCGACGTGGGCCGATATTTTGTCAACAATCATCTCATGTTGGTTTTCGCCGTCTTGTGGTAGCGCCGGCAGACGGGTCGTGGGCAACGGAGACATTATGCGGTTGGGGTTGACCAATTGGGCCTTGCAAGTATGCATTGCCCTGAGGATTACAAACCTGGACGTCACACTTCTTCGAGCATTCCCTGACAACTCCATCCCACCTACAGAAATAAGCATAACCAATCATCGATAGGCCTTGGGCACCACGAGGGAAGTCCGGGGTCGCCAAAACAAAGGCTAGCTGGGCGTGTCATCCGGACTCAGGCCGCAAGGCAAGCGAGGAAGCGGCAGCTCAGCTGAGACGCGAAAAATCCCATCAACCATTTTCAGCAAAATGCCATGCTGCCGGCTGCCAGACCCAGATTTCCATCCGGCTTCTCAGACCCTCGATGCCTCGCCAAAAGACATTGGAAGCCGGTGGGCGATCTCCTGCGAAACCGTAAATCCCAGACAAGACTTGTTGTCGTCCGCAGCAAGGTGGCATTTTCAGTCTAAAAGGTGAAATGATCGTCCTGTCAAGAAAAGGAGGTGCTGCTCATCACCAGGGCTTTGGGGCGGCCGAGACAAGCTCTCAGTTTCGTTTGAAGGCTTGCGGCGGCGCTGCACATCCAAGCCGGGGTGCCAGAGTGTAACAACCCACGCTCGGTGTTCGCACATCTGAAACACAGAGTGCATTGACCCGCCGATCTTCCATCTGCAAGGAACATGATGCGGCCTTCGGTACAAGGGACTCTTGATCGGGGTACAGGGGAAATCGAGCTCAAGGGAAGGGGAAAAGGGGACGCCCAGACGCGAGGACTAGGGGATGGGCGACGGTCTGGTCGTCTGCTCTGCCGCGAGCATCGGTCGTTGAGATGACGATTTTGAAGCAGAAAAATAGGTGAGTAGATGGTGTATGCGGATGTGATGGATGCTGATCTTTAAATGTTTAGTTAGATCCGATGTAGAATTCCACACTACCGGTAGTCGTTGGTCCACTGCAGCTGTGCGTTGACATCCTGGTGGTGGAGGGCGCCTCGACGATCCGGCTGCAGCCGAACGTGGGGAATCGTACGATTTTTCGAGCGTCAGCAGCACACAACAACGGCTCTCAAACCCAAGGCCAGAACGATTGCTGGGTATAAGTTGGGATGGCTCCCTCCTCCTGGATCTTTGATTTCTTCCATACCTGGTGGATGGATGACTTCGGACAGTCACCCTGCTGATTTCGAGCGAACGCGATGCAACAAGACGACTCGGATGTTGGATTGGCTAGGGAAAGTCTGGGGGGCTCTGTGCAGCACAATAGTCCAACCCCTAACAACTGACAGTTACTGATAACTGAGAGGCTCTTGGATTCTGGGCAGTTGGTAACGTTAGATATGACAACTCCGGGATTACATCTGGTGATTCAACATTTGGAGACTCGTATATCGCCTGAACGTCTTGGTGGAATTTGTGGGGGAATGACTTCGTTGAAGCCTCAATTCCACCAATACCAACAACGTATGGCTCTTTTGTTCTTAAAATCCCAATCTATCAGGGCGAAACACTGGCTGCCTGACAGCCTGTGGGATCACAAATGTCGCACGATGGACGACGAATATGGCTTGCGCGGCATCTCACACGCAAGCCTCAGTCCGTCTCTTTTAATGTGGCTGAGTACAAGGCACATACTCCGCAAAGCAGGAGGCTTGGACGGATTAATATTTATACGATTGGCTGGCACACCCCGGTTTTGAGACACCAGGCTGGGCGTCCACTCTCAAGGCACTTTACAAGCCGCACATGAACGCCCCACCAAAATTGGCGGGCAGCTTGTCGTCACTGCAAGGAGCACTTTCTGTGGAGGGGACCCGGTCAGGCACCGAACTGCAGTCGCCGTATCTTCTTGTGCCTTTGATTTCCCAGCGAGCTTTAACAGGATTCCCTTCGTACCTGCAAATCCAGCTGTCATTTTGTTGCGACATTGAGACCGTGGTCTTCTAGTTGAAATCCCGATCGCTGTGGCTTCGGAATCACTGGTGTTTCGAGTTTCATGTGCATGACGCACCTAACATGGTGAGCACGCCGCGCTCAACTGCGCGCCGGTTCTGACCTGGCCCTGGATGCCTTGCTGACTGGCATTTTCACTGCAGGCTATCACGCGGCGCGCAAAGGACAAGGCGGCTCGAGCCGACCGCTCTGCGGGCGGAGGTGGTCAGGCTAGCTCGAGCAGCAAGCCGAAGAAGGCGACATTCGATACGACCAAGAAGAAGGAGATCGGCGTCTCCGACCTGACGCTGCTAAGCAAGGTGTCCAACGAGGCTATCAACGACAACCTCAAGAAGCGATTCGAGGGCGCCGAGATCTACACATATATTGGCCATGTCTTGGTCTCAGTCAACCCCTTCCGCGATCTCGGTATCTACACCGACAAGGTACTCGACAGCTACCGTGGCAAGAACCGCCTCGAGATGCCGCCCCATGTCTTCGCAATTGCCGAATCTGCGTACTACAACATGAAGGCCTACAACGACAACCAGTGTGTCATCATCTCGGGCGAGTCAGGCGCTGGCAAGACCGAGGCGGCCAAGCGCATCATGCAGTACATAGCCAACGTGTCGGGCGGCGAGAGTGGTGATATTCAGCAGATCAAGGACATGGTTCTGGCAACCAACCCCCTTCTGGAGTCATTTGGAAACGCGAAGACATTGCGCAACAACAACTCGTCCCGCTTCGGCAAATACCTTCAGATTCACTTCAACACCCAAGGGGAGCCTGTCGGTGCTGATATCACAAACTACCTGCTCGAGAAGTCACGCGTGGTTGGCCAGATCACCAACGAGCGAAACTTTCACATCTTCTACCAGTTCACAAAGGGCGCCTCTGCGGAATACCGTCAAAACTTTGGTGTCCAAAAACCCGAGACGTACATTTACACCAGTCGGTCTAAGTGCCTCGACGTCGATGGTATTGATGATTTAGCTGAGTATGCTGATACTCTTGGCGCCATGAAGATTATTGGTCTGTCCAAAGCAGAACAAGACAACATTTTCAGAATGTTGGCTGCCATACTTTGGACAGGAAATCTTGTGTTCCGCGAAGACGACAGCGGATATGCCGCCGTGACAGACCGGTCGGTGGTGGAATTCTTGGCGTACCTCCTTGAAGTCGACCCTGACCAGCTGATCCACGCCATTACGATCCGGATCCTGACGCCCAGGAATGGCGAGGTGATTGAGTCCCCATCCAACGTTGCCCAGGCGACAGCTACGAGGGACGCCTTAGCTAAGGCCATATATAACAACCTTTTCGACTGGATCGTGGAACGAATAAATCGCTCGCTCAAGGCCCGCCAAGCGACAGCGAACTCCATCGGCATTCTTGATATTTATGGCTTCGAGATCTTCGAAAAGAACAGTTTTGAGCAGCTCTGTATCAATTACGTGAACGAGAAGCTACAACAGATTTTTATTCAGCTAACTCTAAAGGCGGAGCAAGAGGAGTACGCAAGGGAGCAGATCAAATGGACCCCGATCAAGTACTTCGACAACAAGGTCGTCTGCGACCTGATCGAGTCTATCAGACCCCCCGGCATCTTCTCTGCCATGAAGGACGCCACCAAAACAGCCCACGCTGACCCAGCAGCGTGCGACCGCACATTCATGCAGAGCATCAACGGTATGTCTAATGCTCACCTTACCCCACGACAGGGAGGCTTCATTGTTAAGCATTACGCCGGGGATGTCACATATTCGGTGGATGGCATTACGGACAAGAACAAGGACCAGCTCCTCAAAGGCCTGCTTAATCTCTTCCAAGTCAGCCAGAACAAATTTGTCCACGCTCTCTTCCCGGAGCAGGTCAACCAGGACAACCGCAAACAACCTCCATCTGCTGGCGACAGAATAAGAACTTCGGCCAACGCCCTGGTTGAGACCCTTATGAAGTGCCAGCCTTCTTATATCCGGACTATCAAACCCAACGAAAACAAGTCACCTACCGAGTACAATGTTCCCAACGTATTGCATCAGATCAAGTACCTCGGACTTCAAGAGAACGTGCGCATCCGTCGCGCCGGCTTTGCGTACCGCCAGTCTTTTGAAAAGTTTGTGGATCGCTTTTTCCTCCTCTCCCCCGCAACATCTTATGCTGGCGAGTACACCTGGCAGGGGAGCTATGAGGCTGCCGTCAAGCAGATTTTGAAGGACACCAGTATTCCCCAGGAGGAATGGCAACTCGGCGTTACAAAAGCGTTTATCAAGTCGCCCGAAACCCTGTTCGCTCTAGAGACGATGAGAGATCGCTATTGGCATAACATGGCAACTCGTATCCAGAGAATGTGGCGAGCCTATCTGGCGTACAGAGCAGAATCTGCGACACGAATCCAGCGCTTCTGGAGAAAGAAGCGTGTTGGCGCTGAGTACTTGCAGCTCCGAGACCAGGGTCACAGGGTTCTACAGGGTCGCAAGGAGCGCCGGAGAATGAGTATTCTTGGTTCTCGCCGTTTCCTCGGCGATTACCTTGGAGTCAACGCGAGCAGCGGCCCCGGTGCGCAAATCCGCAACGCCATCAACCTGGGCAGTAATGAGAAGGCCGTCTTTTCATGTCGTGGCGAGATTCTGGAGGCAAAGTTTGGCCGCTCCAGCAAGCCCAGCCCCAGAATCATCATTGTCACCAACAGCAAGTATTACGTCGTCGCCCAGATTCTCGCTCAACACCAAGTCCAAATTGTGGTAGAAAAGTCGTTCCCGCTCGGCGCCATCAAGTTCGTCGGCACGTCTACCGCCCGTGATGATTGGTTCTCTCTAGGAGTTGGTTCACAACAGGAAGCTGATCCTCTCCTCAACTGCGTGCTGAAGACGGAGATGTTCACTCAGATGCAGAGGGTGATGCCAGGCGGCTTCAACCTCAAGATTGGCGAAACAATTGAGTACGCCAAGAAGCCGAACAAGATGCAGATGGTCAAGGTGCTCAAAGATGCTCCAAACCAGTACGACTTCTACAAAAGTGGCACGGTCCATACCCAACAGGGAGAGCCCCCCAACTCGGTTTCACGGCCGACACCGAAGGGGAAGCCAGTCCCTCCGCGGCCGATTACCAAGGGCAAACTCATCAAACCTGGCGGTCCAGGCGGCAGGCCTTCAAGGTATACTGGCAACCGAACGCCCCAAGCACGGCCGTCTGCGAATTCCTCAAGGCCCGTCCCGCAGCCACGGCCGTCGGCAACAACGGCGCATACCGCCTCGGCGGTGGCAGCAGCAGCATCTTCGTTTACCGCCAACGTTCCAACTCATACGCGACAGCAGTCCAACACGTCGGCTGCGCGGGCTCCACCGCCGCCCCCCCCTGCCGCGCCTGCTAAACCGCCGAAGATCATGGCTAAGGTGCTCTATGATTTTGCCGGGCAGAGAGAGAATGAGTTGTCGATCAAGGCTGGGCAAATAATCGAGATTGTTCAAAGGGAAAATAATGGTGAGATGTTTTGCTCCTTGGTGTGCTGGGACAAAAGCTAACCGAGCCATGAACAGGATGGTGGCTTGCGAAGACGCCTGAGGGCCAAGCGTGGGTTCCGGCCGCGTACGTGGAAGAGCAAGCACCCCCCCCTCCTCCGCCAGCCGCCGTTGCGAGGCCACCACCTCCGCCTCCTGCTGCAAATGGCGCAAGAGGGGCAGCGAAGCCCACCCCGCCCGCCAAGCGCCCGGCTGCTGGTAGGAAACCGGCCGCTGCACCACAGTTGCCGGCGCGCGATTCCGGTATGAGCATGAATGGATCTGACGGCAGCCGCAGCAATACGCCGACGCCGAGCTTAGCCGGAGGGCTAGCTGAAGCTCTGCTGGCGAGAAAGAATGCCATGGCTAAGAAAGATGACGATGATGACTGGTGAACAAGCAACAGATAGGCGGATAGCGTTCTATTACCTGAGTAGTTGATATTGACTTGTTCTGTGTCTTTTTGACTTAGATAATGGAAAATACTGGTATAAATGTCATAATCTGACTGCGTGCGCAAAACTTGCATCGACTTCAAAGTAGTATCTATTCATCCTCTTCCCTCTTTCGTGCCCTTCTCCTACGAATCAGCTCCGCAATGGGTACATTATCCTCTTCTTCCTCACCAGGGGGTATGATCATATGCAGCCCCCCATCATGATGTTCGGCCGCCTCGTCCACACCGTAGTCCCACAGCGTGTCTCCTTCGGAATTCGTCCACGCTGGCGCGCCAACCCACTCGTACCCCTCAGCTGCGCACCGGCTGTCTGCATCTTCTTCCGCATCTGCTTCCGCATTACCATCGCCGGAAGCGTCACCGTCGGGGTAGGTCTCCCCGCCGATATGATCATCAACCTCCTCCAGCTCCGCCAGGATCCCCGACCGCTCCGCCCGAGCACGCAACAACCCTCTCTGTCTCCGCACATCAGCTAGCTGACGCTGTGCAAACGCCGCCTTTGTCTCCTCAGGCGATTCGCCCTGCGCGCCGTAGGCCCCGCCGTCTCCATCGGCGCGCAGCCGACCTGCCGCCCCGGGCCAGCCAGAGTGCGCGCGACGCAGCTTTTCCGGATCAGGCGGCGGCCACATGCCGGGTAGGTCATTGAAGCCGTTCTCCTCCCATTCCCAGCCGGGGCCTTTTCCCGGGGTGGAATTATTAATCACGGGACCCCCGGCCAGAGGGAAGACCCAGAGGAGAGGGTTGCGCGAGCCCATGGCCTGGGCCATGTTGGCAAAAATGCCGAGATCATAGGGGAACTCGATGCGACTGAGCTGTGAGGCGAGGATGCCGCTGTGGCCATCGGCGCCCCAAAAGTCAGGACTGTCGTCATCGGTGTCGGAAAGGCGGGAGAGGACGGCGTCGTGCCGCTCGACTTCCCAGTCTTCGATCATGGTGCTATTGAGCACCCAACCCTTGGTGGTGGAGAAGAGGAGCACGCCAAGGGCGATGGACGTGCCGGAACAGATAAGGGAAAGCAGGGTGAGGGAGATGAGTTGGGTCAGGGACGGGCCCAAGTAGGCGGGGAGGTGACGGTCGGACCAAATGGAGGAGAGGCGCTGGAGGATGAAAAAGCCGAGCGTCCAGAGTGCGGCGTTGGTGAAGAGGAGGAAACGAAAAAAGTAGGGGAAGGTGTGCATTGACACGCAATTGCCAGTCCAAGGACAATGGTGGTCCATTTTGGGGATGCAGCGGCCGCAGTGGCGGCAGTGGTGCGCACGGGGAGGCTTCAGGGCATCGCACTTTTTACACCATCGGGGAAGAGGTTTCGTGGATGGGTTGGAGTCGGGTTTGGACTCTGGCGGAGACGAAGAGTCGGTGAATTGGTATCGGCCCGGGTCGACGGTGCAGGCTTTGTAGTAAGTGTACCAGACGCAGGCGACGAGACCGTTGAAGATGAGGGTCTGGCGACGCGTTAGTGGCCCTGGAGCGAGGTCAACCGAGTGGGCAAACGACCACTGCGAGAAGTAGGCCAGGAAGGAAATGAGCACGCAAACTGCGGGGACTGCAAAGATTTGGAGTCCCCGTCGGGAGGGGCCCGTTTTGAGGCCGGTCATCGTTGTCAATCCATTTGTGGTTGTCGAGGTGGGCGTTGAGGTTCTGCGGGCTGACGTGTGGGGCTTAAGTACCTAAAATTGTTGCAGCCCATTCGTAAAACCCTAACCCTGAATCTTGGACACGAAATCATGAGACATCAAATTAGAATGATTGTCCGCCTCTGCAAGCCAAGTAAGGGAGGCGTGCAAGACAAAGAAATGGGAAGCCTTCACGACTAGAGGGCTGTACACAGCAATGGTTGGGAAACAGGCGTTACGGTTCTTCCCCAGTTAGCGGCCAAGAATGGGCTACCCGCCCCACTGGCGTGAGTTAGGTTTGGCTTAGTGCGTTCAGTCCGCCCACGGGCGGAGGGTAGGCAGCGAGACCCGGCCTAGCGGGTGGTGTTACGTAATCACTAAGGTGGTAGCAGTGCAAACCCTGGCCTACGGCCAGGGGGAGCCACCCTAAAACTGAATTGAATTGAATTGCCCGCCTCTGCATGGGAAGTAAATCAAAAATCCTTTTATAAATGAGAAGAACTCCATGTTGTCTTTGAAAATTGTCAGAAGTCACACAATTAAGCCTATCTTCCAGGACGCAATTTGATGTCAGACTGTCTCGGTGCCAGTCTTTTCCGTTCAAGGATGTTGTCCACTTCTCTCCTCGAAATCAAATCCAGCTCAAGGGTGCAGGCGAATCAATTTGAATTTGCCAGTGGAGTAAAGTCATGTTGTTATGGCAAAAAAACAGTGAACCGGGCTACTGGGAACCGGAATGAAGACACAGCTTTGAAGTGACATGGAGTAAAATCAAGGTCAATTTGATGTTATTGAACTTGAATAGGATGAATGAATGACAGCTACAGAAAAGTAAAATCCGTCAACCCCAATCCTCAATCATCTCCTTTCTTGATCCCTCTCTAGTTTTCTGACAGATTTCCACCTTCCAGTGTACTCCCCGAACTGAGAATACTTAGCAGTTGACACGGAAGGAGCGGAAAGCACCCGAGCCAATGACTTTGCAGGTGAAGCCATTTCCAGTACGAGTATCAATCTGGCGACCGCAGGTCTGGTCGATGTAGAAGCGAATGGTGCAGCCGCGGGGTTCGAAGAGAGCCGAGGCAGCGTGGTTGCCGCCAAACTTGCCTGTAACATCTTTTTTGTTCAAGTTAGTCGTATCCTGTGTTTCCAAGATACAGGGCAAAGAATATCTTACCAACGCAGCTGGAGCTCGACGTCCCAGCCCAGCCAGTGCCAGGGCCGCCGCTGCAGCTGGTGCCCGAATAGGGCGTCACAGACCAGGTAGACTGGCGCTTCTCAACCTCCGCAGCGTTGATCTCGAAAACGCCATCATCACGGGCAACAATCTCCGCCTCGGGGGCGGCGATAGGAGAGGCGGAGACCGAAGCAGCCCAGGCGAAGGCAGCAATGACCGAGGTGAACTTCATTCTGACTGTTCGACTCGGCTGATTAGCAGTGATTCTATTGAGCTGGAATCCATGATTTAAATTTACCGGTTGGAATGGAGGAAGCTGAGGCTTGAGCTTGGTGTTGCTGGGTTGGTGAGGCTGGATCTGTGATGCTGATCTGTGATGAGGAAAGGAATCAAGATGTTCGAGGACGAACCCGGGTCTTTATACCTAAGTCGAGGGCGTCGAGGATAGCTTCAAGTGTCAAAGATTGTCCCGGACCTGCCGAAAATTTGTCCGCTCT
>Ga0247760_1002636_pt1 | contig 13142 bp, 13 predicted proteins | sample UWRJL171409R4_FD_179936 | JGI IMG/M metagenome (GOLD analysis project Ga0247760, IMG submission 179936) | Plant litter microbial communities from Arlington Agricultural Research Station in Wisconsin, United States - UWRJ-L171-409R-4 | ecosystem: Environmental > Terrestrial > Plant litter >...
ATGCAAGCTGCAGTGAGTTGTTTCGCGATGCGGCTGGCGACGGTGCCGTTGCCGAGGATGAGGACGGTGTTGGGTTTGCCACGGTTGATGCTCGCTTTGGCCATGGCGGCGGTGAGATCCATGGTGGGGGGGTGGCCACGAGGTTCTTTGCTTGGTGAGGCTTGGGCTCCCGTGTCCAGTTTTTGGATTGTGGTTGGAGTATCAGGTCAAGGGAGGAGATCTCCTGGTTCCGGTGTTTTGCAGCTGGACTCTCGTCGACTAAAACAACGCAGTTATATTTGGCAGTTTGCAAGCAATCACCTGGTGGTCGGTGACTCTTTCCTCGGTCGTGTTGAAAAATATCCACCGGGCCTGCCGTTTCCCCTTTCCGCAATCCTTTGTTGTCCCATTTTGACTTTGACCCGCTTACCCTCTTTCGAAATTGTGAGGTCACGTCATGCCACTCGGGCCCATGGGACATCTCAAATATGAGACGAGTTCTAGTGCAGGGAACCAGCCCTACGCAACTGATTGTTCAAGCTGTGCAATGTGTCATCCTGACTTTGATAGCTTACCCAAGACAATATCTGAGACAACAAGGCAAATATAACATTGAACATAGCAAAACAAAAGGGTATCAAGCATACAATCTACCATGTATCATCCATTGTCTTTGCGGTTCCTCTCACCAATTAGGACGGCCCGGAGGACGGCCCCGCGTCAAGTTCATACGCACCGCGCTTCCCACTCGCTCGCAGACTCTCCTCAAGAGCGCGCTTGAGATCTTCGTCATCTTCCGCCTCAGCAACAATTTTCTCCTTTCCCTTGGACCTCCTGTATTCCTCCTCAGCTAAACTCTGCTTCTTGACGTATTCGAGCACGATCTCTTCCTCGGTTCTTTGCTTCAGCAACTCTTTCATGTGCGCCCGTTCCGATTCTTCCATGACGCGTTTCAATTCTTCGTCGTCGCTAGAACCGAGCGGGTTCGCGGTGCCAGATCTAAACGCCTCGGCTCTAGAAATCTCGAGAGCTCTCGACAGGTCTTCGTCCTCTACTCCAGGCTGAGTTGACAGTTGTTGCTGATACCGCTGTTGCTCCTCCAGACTCAGCCGGACCGCCTCTTCGACAAGTGCCTGGTACTCCTCATCCGTAATATTCCTTATATCGTCATCACCAGGCAGTGATCCCCCAATCGTGATTGGAACTTTTTCCGGTGGATACTCGCCTAGCCCGTTCCATTCACGGCTCTGCTCAGATGCAATACGACGCATCTCCTTGACGCTGGCTCTGATGGCAGCTTCAATTCGCGCATCTTCATCTTGGTCTCCACGTGATGTTTGCTGTACTGAGGCACGGATGGCCCGTTCAAACTCTTCGTCTTCAGCCGAGGAGAGGCCTTCGGTGCCCCCTTGGCCCCCTTGCCCGGGCTGGCTATGTTGTTGAGACAATTGTCCTCTCCTGTGGCTCCGAATCCTCTCATCACACGACGCCGCCCTTGCGTGCAGCCAACCTATTCTTCCCGGTGAGGTGGGTGTTGAGAGGGACGTATTGCTGCTCCGCCCCTCGGCGTCTGCTGATAGGCTCCCTGTGCTGCTCTTTTCTTTCTGCTTGAGTTGGTAAAACCCCTTCAAGTCCTCTCCCCTCGTGTGCCACCGCATGATAATATCCCTCTGCTCCTCTTCGGTTGCCACAGCTAGGTCCTCTCTGCCTTGATGAACACGCGATGTGATGATATAATTGTTGGAGCTGCGTGCAAACAAGTTGCGCACCTCGGCGTGCACGCCCTGCATTGCATAGGCCGGGAGAGACCAGAAGGCTGCCGCCGGCTTGAGCACCAGGCCGCCAATGCCTTTGCCAACGCCTTTCAGCAAACCACGTCCGCCCTCTTTCTCGGCGCCTCTGAGGGGCTGCGTCACAAGCCCTGAAAGGCCGTCGTAGAGACCGAACCCGAATTCCTTCCCCGCAACCTTGAGACCGCTGGCGAAACCTGTCACCTTCTCCGCTGGCCGTACTGTGTCGTCATTATATAGCTTCGGGGCATTGCGGAACCCGCGCGCGAGGCCCATGCAGAAGTTCATGGGCATTTTTACACCTGTGCTGACGAGTGTGTTGATATTCTTGCTTGCTTCGATGGCACTGTCGAGATTGATAGAGTTGGCCACGTTGGTGGGCACCTCACTGTTGCCCGGAGCACGCCTCAATGGGCTAGAGGAACCGGTGCGTCGAGACGAGCATGCATCTCGGAGGAGAGAACGGTGAGACCCGTTGCCAGCTGTGGTCTGGGAGGCAGCTGTGCTGGCAGTGTCTGGCTGAGACGTGACCTGGCTAGGCGCAGTCGCGGTACTTCCTAGCACCTCCTGAGTGATAGTTTGCGTGTCTGCCGGCGATGTTGCTTCATGGGGAGGAGATTCTTTGCCTTTTGACCTCTTCTCAAAAAGATCTCGCGGGAAGTCGGCAACCGCCATAGCCATTGTTCCAATATCTCCTACGAGAGCGGATGTAACGGCTGAGATGGGGTCCCACGGCTGCTCTGCCGTATTGTATTCAGTCGGCCGGTACCTGTACCTTGTTAATCATGGCACTCAACCTAAGCCCAGGAAATCACTTACAGCTTCATATCCGAATACTGCAGGACCCCCTCGTGGACCAGCACCGCCGCAGCCAGGGCACTCAGCCTTGTCTTTGTTCTTCTCACCCGCCAGATCGCAACCCGACTTGGGGCCAGTGAGCATCTCATGTTATCTGTGTCAAGAAATTGGTGGAACGTCTTCCCCCCAACATCGTTACCCCGCTCCTCCCTAATCATGGCGCCCAACTGCTCTGCCCTGGCCATGGTCTCGGGCTTCAAAGCTTCTTCAATAGCCTTGGACAAAGCTTCGGCTGTCAGGTTCTTATAAGGGATAGGAGCTGGTCCGGCCCCAGCTTTGGCAATCATAGCACCCCAGAACGGCTGGTCCCCGAAGAAGGGGACGATGACAGTCGGCCGTCCAGCCTTGATTCCCGCCGCACTGGTTCCCGCTCCACCGTGATGTACGACTGCAGAGACGCGCTGGAACAACCAATCGTGTGGGCAGTTTCCCAACATAAAGACGTTCTCGGGAATGCCAACCGCATCGGCGCCGAGGCCACCCCAGCCCTGAGATACCAAAGCTCTCACGCCCGACATGGAGATGGCATCAAAAATGGTACGGGTAAGCAGGTTAGGGTTGTCGACAACAATAGAGCCGAAACCAATGTAAACGGGTGGCGGCCCAGCGCCCAGGAACGCTGCAAGATCCGGGTCGGGTGTATACGAAGACGCTAGATTGAGGAAATAAAAGCCGGCGATGCTGACCTCGGGCCCCCAGTCGGCCGGCTTTGGAATCAGTGCTGGCGACCAGCAATACGTGGTAGGGATTCTCAGCCGGCTCAGAATACCAGGAGCCCAGATCAAAGACATGGGCTCGAGATCGAGAACCCTCGTTCGGAAGCGGTTGATCACATCGCCAAGCCCCTGCCAGGTCAACATGTCCACGAGAGCGTAAGACACAATGTTGGCCTCGACGGGGGTGGTGTTTGTGGACTCGATGCTGGCTAGTGGGTGGGGGAATGCCCTGGTTGGCGACCATGGCATGCTGTTCGCTCGTTAGTACGTTTCTCACGGGTGGCTGGAAACACTCATACGTGAACATCATGTGCAGGGGAATTCCGAGCTTCTCAGCGAGATGAATATGAGCGAAGCTGGGTGGATTCGCAATGATGGCATCAGCTACGAATGGCCGATCTCGGGGGTCTCCGGGAAGGATGGAATACTCATCCACCGTCTCTTCCCGGGGTTGTTGGCGGACCGGCGGGCCTAGACCGTTTCCGGCCTCAATGCAAGATCGCCAACAGCCCATGAGCATAGTCTGGATGCCCTGGCGCCTCTTGGTGATCTCGCCGCTCTTGAGAGCATCGAATCCTGGCATCAAGCCTGGATTCTTGACCATAAAAGCCATGAGTTCGGCCGGGTCCCCGCCGATGCTGAAGAACTCCAGTCCGCTGTCTTCGACGAACTTCTGGAAGGTTGGGTGCGTAGCCAGCCTCACGCGGTGACCATAAGTGTCGCGGAGGACCTGACCGAGGGCGATAAACGGCTGGACATCGCCTCTCGAGCCGACGATCTGGATGACGACGTTGAGTTTGGGGGGTGGTGTCTGGCCGGGGAGACCACCCAGGCTTGGCGGGATGTACGGAGGAGGTAACGACTCGCGAGGGGCTTGTGCCTGGGCGAGCAGTTGTCGACTGAGAGTTGGTGCAAGAAGCTGAGAAAGACGGCGGTCCTTTTGATTGATGTTGATGGTGACGCGGCCATCATCGGTGACAGCTGCGCCTGCTTCGATGCCTCCTTGTGAGAGCTGAAGTTGATCGTGAAACTCGCCGTAGGCAGGCGGCGCCACCTCGTTGCCGCCCAGATCTGGCTCTTCCAGATCCTCAAGGATAGGGACCGCATTGGTCCTACCGAAACTGTCTGCTACCATGATGGTGACAGAAGCCCTAGAAGGGCGGGGTACCAGTGTTTGATGGGTGTCCTGAGACGCTTCTTCCGAGTAGTTTTTTGTTCTTGACGAAAGAACCAGATAAATCGACAATAAATGGGCAGCGTGTCGCTCGTAACCAGTTGGGTAAATCGTGATTGCAGTGACGTCGTGGTTGGGTGACGCCTGAACTGTTCAGGCAGGCACTGCGAGGTTCGCTGTGCCTTGGCAGGGCACGGCTGCCCGTGAGAAACTCGCGCTTAGCTACTAGTCAGGACAAGGCGTCGAAAGTTGATGAGAGAATTCAGAGCCAACGTGGTAAGGCTGCATTCTTGGTCCGATGTTCGCATTAAATACTCGGAATTGAGGACCATGCATGATATAATCACTGTCTAAGCCAGAGCGTGGTGGGGGACAAACGGAGGCGGAGTTGCCCAACGGGAGGGTCCCCAGCTAGCAGTCTTGGAGCCCCGGCGCTTGCCTGTGTCTCCGGCCCCGTTTTCGATGACGAATGTTCGGCGCGTCCCCCACTTAATAACCTAGCAGTATGACCACCCTAAACTGTCCTTGATTCGATGCCGAATCGACTGTACTTCAATTTCTATGAATCCATGTCCCAAGGCTGAGCCTACTGCCATTGTCTCCTACAGTTCAACAACTCACTGCCACTCTCTACAGGAACCTTGTTTCACTTGCTGGTCACTTCACTAGTCTAGGCTCACCAGCTGGTCAATCAGTGTACGGATCCGCGTATTAGTTTCAAGCCTTACCATTACGCTAGTACTAATTCGCCAAACACCATCGATAAAAATATTGAGGCACAAGCGAGAATACAAGAACCCTCCAGTTCATGACCGTATCATCAGTAAGTCACAGCAATCACTTATTCTCTGCCGGGGGAGGCGCGCCTCCTGTGGTCGGCAAACCCATGAAGATCTTGAAGTAGTCCTATCTCAGGTTAGCGACTGGAAATGTTCACATGAGAAACTAGGCTTACGTAAATCATCCACTGCAGGCCGGTCAGAGTACCAATCATGACGATTCTGACTGGCAAACCATTCCAGAGACCCTTGAAGCCAATATCCTTGTATATCCTCGATGTCACTGCCCCGAAGCTTTCACCCGGATTCCGATACGCATTGAGCTTACTGACCATGACATCGGCTGGATGTGACACAATAGCACAGAGAATACCCGCCAGGTAGCCACCGACAAACGAAACGCCCGTCTGCGCGGCCTTGCTGTAGTCGTCCTTGCTGCCTGGCAGCCGCTCGTAAATTTTCTCAACGATAGTCTCGAACGAGGCGAACTTCATCATGGTATACGGGATCTGCCGGCCCCAAAGCGGGTAAAGGCCCTTGTACAGGCCTGCGAAGCCCTCCTTGGCATTGATCTTGCTGATACCGTCCAACGTTCCCTTGTACGGCGACGGAATGCTTCCTTGCATCCGGACCTTGACCCCCTCGAACGGGCAAAGCGCGAGGTCGGCAAGAAATTCAGCCGACGCCGACGCCGAAAGGTACAGCACAGTCTTGTACTTGTACGCCGCTTCGGGGCCTGCCATATCCGAGTATGTCTTCTTGAAGTATTCATACCATCCGTACTTGAACGCGCCTTGCGCCGAGTAGCCGAAAAATGTGGGACTCCATCCCGTGAAGATTCCGCGGAAGCCTTCGGCACGGAAAATATGGCCCCACGCCTGGAAGTTGCCCTTGTACAGCTTCGAGTCGACCTGCCGCCGGGTCTTCACGAGGTCGAGGGGGGTAACCGCGGTATGCGTGACGCCCTGTAGGCAGTCAGTTGCTCTCAGCTCTGCAACTTGGTCGGTTCCGTTAACAACTTACGCAGGCAAGCAAGCCGCCGAACGTGCAGGCGGCATAGTACTTGGGTGAGAAGAGCTCGATTCCGCCAGTGGCAGCTTGTGCCTTTTTGCTGGCCGCGTTGAACTCCTCAACAGCTTCCTTGCTGAGCTGTTTCGCCTTCGATTTTGCATCATCGGAGATCGAATAGGCAGGATACAGCTCCATGCGGCCTTGCAGGGTAGTCAGTCCATTTGCTTTTCTCCGGAGGCCCGGGCCATATGGGCTGCCAAAGCCGTTTTGGAGTGTGTCGAGTCTGGGAAATAACCCCGCCATGTTCTCGGAAGCAGCGCGGATGGGCTCGGAATGTCGAATTGCGATGTGCTAAGTCAAATACAGATCCAATCTGCAAAGTCAAAGTCACTTCCGACAATGAGACACAGCCTAAGGGCGGTATGAATCAATTGATACAGATCTGAGGTCAGATGGTAAAAGGGGGCGAGAAGCAAGACGCGATAAGAATTGAAATGAGAACGGCATGAAAACCGATGGATAGGTGGTACAATATTTCGCTTTCCCCAGCCCGACTGCCTTGCCCTTACTCAGACATGGCGTGGGTAGCATTTTCCCGGAGGAGCACTCACATAACAAATCCGATGACGTCGTTGTCCCTCCGGATTGGTTGTCTACTGGGTGGGGTTAGCTTATCGGACGGCTGCGGAGCGGGCGCGCCCTGCAAGCATCAATTGGAAGAAAATGAATCGGAAATGACAGCTTGGATTTCAGTTGCGAGAATTTTAATCAGAAGAAGAAGCCGTGGAAGCGAGGGTACCATATTTTGAAGAACAAAACCTTCGCAGAGTAGTAGCCTTTTCCAATAAACTTCTCGGTACCCCCACCCCCACCGTCTTATTAGCACGATGTGATTGGTCATATTTACCTACCTACCTATCCACTATCACTTAGGAAAAAGCAATGAACTTGTAACCACAGAACTGGCCCAACTCAACTCTAAGCGACAGTTCTCAGTCCGACTTCACTCTTTGAGCCGCCGCTGCGAGTTAGGGAACCTACCATACCCGTCACAATGACTGACGTAATGGCCCAACCAGCACAACCGCATGAGGGTACTCTGTCGGAGCCCTTTGTGTCGAAATGGGCGTCGAGGTATCGCGGGGTAAGTTTTCGCAATATTTTGACTATTGCACCACCACTGCACTTTGTCCCTGGGCACCATTGCCACCCATTATTTAAAAATCTTCAATCTGACAACCCGACCGTCTCCTCTTAGGCAACCGTAGAGGATCTCGACCCGCCCGCAGCCCTCTCCCTGACGCCCTCGGACCCGATCTCTCTGGCACTCTTGTCTGCCTTCGAACGCGATTTCTCGCACCTCACAGTCATCGATGGCGAAACCCGCGCCTTACTCGGGTACATCTCGATCCCTCAGCTGCAGGCGCAACTTGAGCAGGGCCGTGTCAAGCCGGAGGATGAGGTGCGCAGCGCCATGCTCCGGTTTCGGCGGCGCGGCGCTAAATACCGGGTCATCACCATGAATACACCACTCGAAGAGCTTGAGGCATTCTTTGCCGGGGCCGCTACCGACGGCCAGAGGCAGGATTTCGCTGTCATTACCGACGACCGCCGTCGGTTTGTGCTCGGTGTTGCGACGGTGCAGGATCTCGAGGAATTTGTCAAACGTCGTCCCGCATAAGGCGGTGAAGGTGTCAACGTTCGCGGACCAGAGGCAATCAAGCCCTTGTGAACTCAGAGAGTATAGGCGGGGAATCAATCAGGCGGCTATGGCTTCATTTCATCGGCGTTAATCATTTCGGCGCCACCTCGTCACCACAACAGGCGCCATCTCTAGCTTTACATGTTCATGGGGCGGCAATCTCAGGGGCATTCAACATGTGAAATATCACGGGAAATAAAACAGGGAAACGATATGAAGGATGGATGAGGATACCCTCAACATGTTGGTATCATGTTGCTTTTTCCGCTCGATCCTTCCATCATCTGCGGGTAGCAATTCGCGAGTGCTTGTCCTAGCCGAGTGAGAACACAGATCTGCTAAATCGACTGGTGATGAAACTAATCGAGGTTGTGTACCTCTCACCACCACCATGACAATATAACATGAAAAGCGCTATATGTGACAATTGTTTACACCCACCCGCCTTGCCATCTAACGTGATATCTATCCCCAGGACTTTTCCCTGCATTTACTCGAAAAAGTCATAAACCAGCTTCAGCTGAACCCGATCCGACCCCTTGGCAATTACAATATGCCGGACATGCTTGCGCTCCCCATCCACCAGCTGGAACCCCCAAATTTGCGTCGCCGTCCACCCATTATCCACACTCTCCACATGGCTCAACACATGCGTCTCCCCGTTGGGACCACCTGCCTCCGCATCCCCCTCAAGCCACAGACCCTCCCCCTTGAGGTACGCATCATGAATCTCGCCAGGCGCAATCCATCTGGACTGCCCACGTACGCTGCCAAAAAGCCAGTCGCTGTGCTCACGGAACGTATAGTCTAGACACCGCTTCTCCGTCGACCCCTTGAGGCCGCCCGTACCAGTCTGTTCAATCTCGATGTGCGTCACCTCAGCCGACGACGGGTCCGCGGGCGGCGACGGCGGCGCATTGTACTGCTTGACGTGCAGCGTCAGAGTTGCCATGCTGACAGCCTTGCGCGTCACCCAACCGACCCCTTGGAGAGCAAGACCTGGCTCGACGGACGTGGATTGGGTTTTGTTCTGCATGGGGGTGTTAGTGGGTTTGTGGGAGGAAAGAGGAGAAGCGCGGGAGGGGAGGCATACCATGACCCATTTTCCATTGAGGTCCTTGATCGTTTTGGTTTGCGGGGCGGCCATTGTGACTCGTGGCCGTTGGTAAGACGGGTAGACGGGTAGTGAAAGCGTTGGTGGTGGGAGGTAGTGGGAAGTCAAGTCGGTAGGAGAGGTGATGGCGGGGTAGCTAGCTATGTCGGAATGAACGGAAACTTCATTCACCACAGTAGCCAGGTGGCGGTAACTCGTCAGGGCACGGCAGGTAGATATGGGAGGAAAAGAGCCAGGTATGCTTCTGTGATTTCCACGACTGGAGGGCTGTTTTCCCATTTATCTTATATGTCAATGGAAACCGGGCCAAGACTTGAAAGAAGTCCAGGTACCCATCCAGCAGCTAGTTCTCCACGTTTCTAGTAGTGGGGTTTGAGTCCGAACCATCAGCTAGAACTACACTAAAGAGTGTGCAACGGTAACAGAGCTGGAACCGGTGCACTTGCCACTTTCACAAGGTCGGACAGAAGCAACCATTTCCCGCGCCGAGGTAAGTCTGGCGCTGCACCCCCGGCTGCCCCGCGTTTTGGTCCCCCCCTCTTTTGTGCGGTCCAGGGGCTACACCCGTAACCGGAATGGTGTTCATGACCGAGGTGGCCGGCCCTGGGCAGATAGTTATAGCTGCTTGCTACCTAGATGTGTAGATACTACATAATAGTTTAAATGCGGCAAATGGCCGATTGGAGCGTGGAATGCCGCACTGCCTCCATTGCGGGGAAACCTGCGGGCGAAGCTGGGCGAACATGAGGTTCCATTAAGGTGCAGTCAGCTCCGTCATCGGTGCCCCGATTACTTTTGCGACTCCCTCCCCTATAGACGCCCATTTTGCTACACAAACCGCAATTAACTAGTCTGGGTGCGTAGAGATTCAGCAGGCTTCCCCTCAGTGCAACACTGCCCCTCCAACCAAGGCCTGGGCGTGGAGCGGCGATAGTAAAAATGGGAGCGAAGGTGGCGGATGCGGGGTAACTAATGTCTCCAACGCTCGACTCCGAGGCTCCACGTGAATTTGGTCGCATCTGCCGCTGATAAAAGGGGCTTCCTGTTTGCCTGATGATCCACCTGTATCACCAAAGTAGTGGCGTCCGTGGCCGCTCCCGTCTCATTTCATGCTTACATGACCTGGCAATGCAATAAGGCACTCTGACATCCCTCTAGCAATATATTACCCACCAGCGTCCGACGAGAACGCTGAAATACCACCAAAACGGATATCCTAATAATACATATCTTTTTATCACCAGCCACCCCCATGCACCAGGGGACATACGGCGGAGCGGGTTCATGGGACTCGGCGCCGTTGCCCTCTGGGTTGAGCCTGTAGCGCTCACGGCCGTTACTCGGACCCGCCATCAACCATGCGCATCTCATGGCCACCACTTCATCTTCTTGTAGCTTTCGATCACCTCTTCCACAAGCTCCTTGGAGATCTTGGGCTTCTCGTATGTGAAACTGACAACATCCTCTAGCCTCGAGCCGTCCATGCTCAAGTCTGTGTCCTTCAGCAACTCCTTCTCCATGAATGGGGTGAGCGGACCGGGCCGAGAAATACCAGTTTCCGCAAGCAGTTCGGCCCATGGCCCGAGCAGCTCATCATTCACATCATCTACCACGCTGTCGAGGTTCAGCTTCGCGAATGTACTGATGAGTTGCCCCTGAAAACCCGTCTCGATGCCGAAAACCTCCCCAATAACATCAGCCATCACGCCCTGTGTCGTGGCTCCTTTGTCAACCACATTGAATGTTGGGACTTTGCCCATCGTCTTTTCATCCCAATTCGCCTTACCGGCAACATACCAGCTTGCGACAGACCAAAGCGCCCGGGTGACATCGTGAATGTGCACAGTGTTTGTTCGCAGATCTTTGGTCCACAGCCACTTCATTTCTGACTCGAGGGCCTTGTACACCCTAGCCATGCAGAGAGCTGTCGCAACCCATTGAGAGGCGTAGGGTCCGTAGACATGTGCGAGCCGGACGACAACGAGATTAAGCCTGCGGGCGGTTAGCTCCTTTCACAAACAGGGGTATTCTTTCACGACGCCTACCCCTCGATTTTTGCAAGCTCTTCCTCGGCTTGCAGCTTGAAGATAGCAATTTTGCTCCAGGGCTTCAGTCTGTCCTGCTCCTTGCTCGGCGACGAGTCGGACTTGTACACCATGCCAGTGCTCAGCTCAACAAAACATTTGATCCCGCGCTTAGCCGCTTCCTTGCCCAGGGCTACGGATAGTCCAAGGCAGCGGAGCTTGTATACTTCATCCTCTTGGGAATAGCGCGTTTCGCCACCGCAGTTGAAGACATAATCCCATTGCTTTCCGTCGTCCCTATCGAAAATCCGCGCGAGTGCCTCTGTAGCGTCTGTCAGTTACACCAACCACACAAGTGCCGTGGGCGGCCCGGCCCTTCCGGGAGTAAAGCATAACGCCACCATAGGATCGGTGATATTGAAAGAGGGGACAGCGTACGTTCTCTGCTCGCATCCGCCTGCATGAACTTGGGACCTGCGCATGCTTCCTCAAACTCGGGTGCCAGCCACGCTAGCTGCGGCAATACCTTGTCGACGATGCGCACCTCGGATGCAAGGTTATTTTGGTGGATGTGGAGGGCAAGGAAGCGGCCGATGTATCCGAGACCCCCAATGATCAACACCGACGGTCTCTCCGCCATGTCTTCGTCCGTTCTGAAGGTGCGCAACGGTGGAGGAGGGCCTCTGTTCTGCCGTATGGGCGACGGGATGAGAGTCGGAGGGGTCGGGCGGCGGGGTGTAGGTGGGTTGATAAAGTAGTCTGGCCTCTTCCGCGGTCACTCTCCCAGGTTTGCCGAGTCTAGCGCGTTGAGGATTGAAAGACAAGGAAGCAAACAGTCCGATCTGTGCGTCCTGGGCACGTTTTTCTCTGGATGTCCCAGGGTATGAGGAAGGCCAACTTTAGATGCGGGGGCAACTTTGAACAGCGTTGGGCAGGCGTCGGGTTCCGTGCAAAAAGGCCCCGCGTTTTGTCACACCCTGTTCAGGGGCGTCGGACCGCTGAAGAGCGACTTGCTGGCCGCTGGATGGGCACGGGCGTTACTGGTGGAGAAGTGTCCAGGGCAGAACCCGAACCTGACCACAAAAAGTCAAGATAAGATGAAATGCACAACAAACTGAAAAAGGGGTAACTGAACACTCGCGCGCCTTGAACGGAAGGTATCTTATTAACTGGAAATGTGAGAATGGCTTGTTTAAAGTTACTAGGACGCTTCAAAAAGGGATCTTGGATGAATACCGGTTTTTGAAGAAAGAAGAGAGAGTGTCGGACGAACTCTGGTCGAGAAGGCCAGCTGAGAGCTGCTGGACTTCCAGTGGGGTTTTATGCAGCTTCGTGGGGGAAGGCGCAACTTACTATACACAACCCTGGCGCATCCTTGTATCCAAGGATGATCGCTGTCCAAGCCCAAAGTCGAATAACTGCAGTGATCGGCGCTCCACTTTCACAACTTCTTCACTGAACCGAGCACCCAGACTCATCAGCGCCGAGCACCCAGACTCATCAGCGCGAGCAGCCACAGTCTGTTCTCGGCCGCATGGCCTATTTGTTATTTTCTCTATCACGGCTTACACCGATACCTACTCTCATTTTAGCCTTGCTCTGCCCATCGTTTCTTTAGAGCTTACTGGCGAGTTACTTATCGCAGTGCAGGCGTGAACGATGCTGAGTGATCATCAGATTAAACTGGCTTAACGGAACATCTGCCGTGCCCCGCCAAAGTGTCCGAAACATCTCCCCATATGTCGCCTCGCCCTCTCGAAGCAGATACACCACAGACTACGGCAAATGTCCCCTTTACGAGAGATTATGCATAATAAACGCCAACCGAGCCCAAGAAACGTCGACATGCATGCGCCCAGTCCACCATCCACCACGGTGTCGGAGAGACCCAGCAACCGCTGCATGCTGCGGTGTTGCGTACAGATCAATCTGTAGTGTAGTTACAGCCTTCTGCAGGAACCAAGAGGTCTGTGAGCGGTTCGGCGCTTGTGTGCG
>Ga0247760_1002639_pt1 | contig 13124 bp, 5 predicted proteins | sample UWRJL171409R4_FD_179936 | JGI IMG/M metagenome (GOLD analysis project Ga0247760, IMG submission 179936) | Plant litter microbial communities from Arlington Agricultural Research Station in Wisconsin, United States - UWRJ-L171-409R-4 | ecosystem: Environmental > Terrestrial > Plant litter >...
CCAGAGTTGGTGGTGGCTGGGCAGGTAGCCTGGCATAGAAATTGCTAGAAAAGTTACTTGACCAGGCCCCTTCCAGAGAAGGTTAGGAATTTACACGCTAACCTTTATTACCCCGGTAGAGGTGTAGCTCTGAATCTCCGTCCCATCTCATCCTGCGTTTTAATCATCATCTATTTCTCTGCTGTACCGATCAAATAATTATTAGGGCCGTCACGCCCGTGACGATCAGGCCCCCGGCCAAATCAGCCCACCATAGCTATCTAGTGCAAGTAGTGTAGTGTAGTAGTATGTTGCGCTACCTCCGGTACCCTACCGCCTGGGCACCCTACCCGCTTCTCGCTCCGCCACCAACCATACATAGGCGCCGTTTCAGATCAAATTACTGGCCGCATTCTCACATTTTCCCACCTGTCCTGTTACCACCCATCCAAACTAGTGTGTACCTACGCCCCCCCTTTTTTTTGGTCTTTGGTTCCAGAACCGTTTTTCTTTACATTTTTCTTTTTTTCTTCTTTGGAGACTGGAGTCATGTTGCCCCACTTCGTTGCACACCTCTCTCAACGAGCGCAGTGGCTTCCATCCACTTGCTCTCTGTGTAGTGCAACTCGGCTCAAACAGCAGCGGTTTTCTCTTATTCGCCGCGGATTGGCATGCCGTGGGATAGCCCGCATGATACGGGTGTTATAAGATTTGTGTTTTTCTGTACCAAAGTGGGATTGTGGGAGAATGTGTGTGTGCTCAAAATATGCACACAACGGCATGTAATGCAGATCATTGCAGACAGGTGGTGTTTTCCCCCCTCCTTCACTTCGACTCGACTTGAGAGGTATCTTTCTCTTCTTGTGACCAGGCGTGTGAGACATGAGGCGAGAGTAGCCTTCGTCGCCATTGGGTCAGGCAACTAGAAGAACATTGGGAATAAGTCTTCCACCTGACTCGCTGTATATCAGTTAGATGAGACGATCTACGGGCTACTTTGTGGTTACTTGAGCTTAAGTACCGACGGTGATTGTAGTCATTAGTTAGGATAGCGACCGGGATGGTAAGCCTCATATCCCAAGACGGAAGGTTAAACTTGTCTCGGACGCCGTGCCTGGCGTCTGTCCACTTACAACGCCCGTCATCTTACTACCACCTCACCGTGAATCACCATGTTCAAAGGCATTTCGTTGCCCACACCATTCGGTAACCCTCGCCTCATTTTTGCATCCTCTTACCACTCTCAAATGCCGGGTATAACACGCGAGAGTAGTTGTGGCAAGGGCCTGAGGCATGGGTTGTCATGAGGAAAAAGGCAGCAAGAATTCCCGACAGCTCGTTCGCTCTCCTTTATGCCGCCCCCGCCTCGCGTGCTGGCCGCGTGTAGTTGCAGCAGGGCTATGAGGGGACAGAGCACGTAGGTTCTCGATGTGGTAGGCTTGACCGAATGGGAAAAAGATCTCCGCTGCTACGCTTCGTCCCCACTTCGAAGGGAAAGCAAATCTGCCAGCAGGCCAGCGCAGCATGGTGCGACGAGTACATGCGGGAAAGAAAGATGTCTTGTAAAGACTATGGGTAGCAAGCCGCGAGGGGTCACTACAAGTCTCAGCAAGCGTGATGCACTCACATAGCGGCTTTCAGCGCCAGTAATGGGTGTACGTATGGACAAAATTCGTCACGCCCGCAGCCAGGAACGCAAAGAATGAAGCGAGTGGAAAAGCAGGTGAGCTCTCGACCGCATGCCTTGGCAAAAGGACCTCAGCGGTCTCCCTCGCAACCGTGTTTCAAGTAGGCTCATCACGGGTCGGATGGACGCCCAGGTCCAAGTGTGTGATTGTAAGGCAAGGCTTGTCGGGGGGTCGCTGACCGATCATTGCCGCCATAGGCAAGTGCTAACGGGACAAGCAGCGCCCCGGCCGAAGCTGGGCCAGCGCTGGAGCCGCGACCGGCTTGATCGGCGGCGACGAAGGTTTCTCGCCCGGCCCAGAGCCGCGGGATGCAAAGTGAAATGGCGTGTCTCCTGGCAGCCACAGTCGTGTTGGGGTGTGGGAGGTTTGTCAGAGCACGTGACGGTGAAGTAATTCAGCACCACTGGATCTATCGTCTGACGGCAGCTCCAATATGAAGTGATTGGGCCGATATTGGGACAGCCGGGGAAAATTCCTGATTTCCTGGCAGTGGATATGCAGGGCTCCGACAGCCTCGATGGCGTCCCGTCACTGGCCGGGCTACATAACCGTGTCAGTGATTCGCGGGAAAGAGTTTGCGAGACGCAAAATGACATCTCTAGAGACGCACCAAGCCAGACTGGGAAGCGAGATGGTGTGAGGACAGACGCTGCCATGTTTTCGAGAAACACGGCCGCGAGCGAGCACTTGCTAGCGTCAAGAAAACCAAGGCACGAAGGCGCCCACGCACCGAGATACCTTGACGACCGAGGTTGAGGCAATTGTCGACTCCAACCGCACCCCGGTCGTGGTAAAGGCATCCTAGATCCCCAGAGGTGTCCAGGCGTTGCAGATGAAGGCGTGACAGATGGCACCAAGGGGCGGGGCCAGCAAGTACACGTAGGGGGATGGAGAGACTCCAAGTATCCGGACGCCACGTCGTGTGTCGTGTCGAGGATGAACACACCCGAAGGCGGCCGTGTCGCGCAAGAGCAACCCCGCCCTATGACGTCGTCGCGAAAGGAGGTGATTGGCAACAGACCAATTAGCCTCTGGACCCCGCGACACATGAGGAAAAGGGAGCGAGAAATGACAGGGTGAAGTTCAATTTTTGATAGTGTAGTAGGAGCATGACCAGAGATGACCAGGCGTCATTGGGCGCGGGGCGGTGAAAAAAAGGTTGGCGGGAAAAGAATTGGGCTGGGGGCCGTCCAGCAAGAATGGCGCCATTTTGCAATCGTGCAGCAGCTTGCCGCCAATGAGAGCTCCAAGTCCTGCTTCTGATCTTCAGGGTCCAAGTGGGCTAGGAGGGGTTTGTGGGGGGTGCTGCTGCCCGCCGCATATCATTCGTGCGCACGCTTCTTTCAACAGGTATTCGCCAAATCCCTAGAGAAGAAAAAGAGCGGACCCAGTAAGGCCTCTCCTCCAAACAAAACTGCCCGAGGTGGGAAAGTTCGGCACCACAGGTTTGCGCATCCAATGCACTATGGACAACCTGGTCACGTCACCCAGGGAGGAGGATGCAACTGTTCGCCGACCTCCATCACCACTGGCCAACCACAGTGGCAGTACATGCACACAAGAAGGCGGAGGCAGAAGTGAGGCTTTATCGATACAACAAGAGACACGATGAGGCGTCTCAAGGTGTCTCTGTTGGCTGCTGGAGTCTGTCTTTCTTTCTAAATGTCTTATCAATCGGTGGGAGGTTGCAAGTAATCCACAAGCCGTCGATTTAGTATTGCTGCATTGTGACGTCACGGCTTCGGCGGCACCCCCGCTTCCGACCCGCTCACCCCTGTCAATCCCGTCATGGGTGGGGTCGGCCCAGCACAGGCTGCAACCACAAAAAACGGAAGCACTGGGGAGCAATTGAAGCTGGATTGGATCCCAAGGATTCTCTCTAGGCGCCAGTGAAGAGATAATCCAATCTGATTATTGTTTTCGAGAGCTGAAAAAAAGAGTTGTACGAATTGTCAGCAGACCTCACGATTGGTTCATGCGATGCGGGTGTGCAAGCAAAAGGGGAAGGCGCTCAGGGCGGGAGGGGGCTGCTCGCCTCGCGTTCTTGTTGGTCTGGATACCCCTGCACAAACGGAACTGACTTCTGCTGACGGTGGAATGTACCTGGTACAACGGTTGGACACCCCACTCTCGCGGATTTTATCGATTAATTGAACCCCCCTTTTGACCATCCACTTCTGTTCTCATTCTCTCGCTTGGGAACGCTCTTCACGACCCAACTGTACCAAGAATCCACAGTGACCCATGGAGCTGGTGAAGACATGAAACGAACTATGAGCTCATTTGCAGGGAATTACTCCTGGCCTGATGCCTGCCGGTGCGGTAGAGGCCCGTCCGTTAGGTTGCAGATGCAGGGCTTCAGCCAAGTTGAACGCTGGCTCACTCGCTCCAAGTCGGAATTGGGATTGGACAGGCCCCAGATGGAAGTCGCCACCCCGAGCCCTTCCTACATTCAGGGGGCGTGCACATTCGGAGCCAGCTGAGGTCTTGTTCAGGCCGCAAAAACCGCATTTCGAAGAATCCCATGTCTCAAATTGCCATGGATGATCACTTCCGGAGGACCCTTATCAGCAACAACGCAACGCAGAACACCAATTTCTGCTTAATTCCAGGGCTTGCCTCCGCTGCTTTCCGGGGCGAGTTGCAGCCTCGTGATCTATTTTCCTACACCAATCCTGGTTTCCGTTGATGCTACTATTAATGTGGTATACGCAGAGACAGGCGAGACAAGTCAGGTCCGCCCTAGACATGTCCCGTCTTGTCTCCTCGTGAGAGGCCAGTATGCTGCGGGAAGATTGTTTGCGTAATGTCAATGCTCTCCGGTTCAGCAGCCCTCGGCACAATGCAATATGCACCTTTCCTACTTTTTGGACCCCGTGTTTTATTGTTGTTTATTGTTTTTCTTTTTTTATTTGGCATTTTTTATTCGGCCTATGCCTTTTCCTTCAGGCGGTGGCGGATGCAGTGCTGCAGCGGCACACGTAACGGGGTGAATCTAACATGATGCTGCCTGGAAGCTCACACCATTGCTTCTCGAAGAACAGAAGCCGGCATCCTTTGGATTGGTTGCACCCACGTACCAGCCCCCTTTTTCGACGTCAACTCGCAGCCGCATTGCATTGAGACTGTCCGGTTTTTTCCTCAGGTTCTTCTCAGCTTCCATATCCAGATTCGCCACCGTGACGAGGCCGTGACACAAGGGAGCTACGAAGTATTCTATTCTCGAATACCCCACGCACCCTATCCATTATCCCCCAGATAGTTATTGTGGCGGGCCAAAGGGCTGAGGGTCCTGTCCGGTGCGGAACTAAACGGACCGTTTTGAGCTACGGAAAAATGCGGACGCCTCATCGGTGCCGGTACCGGGAACCACACACAATCCCGTGGTCCTCTGCGGATACGGCGGCCAAGCCTCCGAGGGTGCACTCAACAGCCCCGGTGAAGAGCGGTGCAACGCGTCTCTGCTGACCGCGCTGTTCCTTGGAAGGAAACACGCCATGCCGAGACGGCGATGCGTCCGATGTCGCTGTCAGACTGAGCGGGCGAACCTCCCTACCTACTCAAGCAATTGACTCTTGGAGTTCTTGTTCTTGCGATGTGCCTCACTTGCGTTGATGCTTTGATCACCGAATTGTTGCGATCCTCCACCACGTAGAACTGTCTCAGGAGCTTATGATTAAAAAAAAAAATTTTAATATTAAAAAAAAAGGAAGAAAGGAAAAAAGCCCCGAGAAACAAAACAAAAAGGTGAAAAAAAGATGCACACCTCGGGTCAAGATATCAAAACCCCATCTCACCGCGTCCATGCCGCAACCCATTACCACACCACACATACAACACCCACACCACAGCATATTCTACCAGACCGCAACACGCCACGCATTGATGCGATCCCATAAAAGTTACCACGCCGGCATTCCCGGACTGCTTTGCTCTACGTTGTCTCCTGCTTACGCCTCATGCCGTTTACCGTGTATCATGCATATTGTCTTTTTTTTTGGCTTTTCCATCTCGGAAAATAGCCAGTCGACTGGCGCCGTGCAGGTATCCGTTGCATTTGCGTTTGTGTCCACCGTTTGCCGCACGGCATGTTTGATACATGTATCCATGTAGTACTACAAGATCAATACGTATCTAGTAGGTACCTACTGGGTGGTGGTATGGTATGTAAGGTAGCACGAAGCCTTGTTCGTAGAAAGAAAAAAAACCCAAAGACAGAGATCAATAGCTGCGTGGATGCCCTATGATTGATGCGCGAGCCCAATGTGCGACGCGACACGACGGGGCATGTGCAATATGTATTACGAGTACAATAGGTACCTAGTTTTGATCAAGGAGGGCGGTCAGAGGGTTCGTGCACAGCAAGGCAATCAATTCTCGGTCACGATGTCACGATGTCACGATGTCAGGAGGCCAGGAGGCCAGGAGGCCAGGAGGGTCTGTACACAGTGGATTGGTACGTGACGTGATTTAGTTCTTTCTCGGTCAGTTCTGAACACAATAGTTCCCCTCTCGTGCTATCAGAGAGTACGTGTAGATTGGGAGCTCCGTACACAAATGTATAGAATCCAGCTTGGCCAGGACTGGATGTCATGAGGCCAGTTTGGTGTCATTCGTGTTCAAGTGCTCTTCTAATAACTCCCGATATGTTGGACAGGCAAGCTGTGCGTGTGATGTTGAGCCCAGCTTCTTTCATAGAATTAGCATTCCCAATGTGTGTTACTTGCTGCCTGCGTACACGGGCAGTACGAGAAATTGGTAGGTAAGGTAGTGATCGATTTCCGTCGGCCTGTCCCATGTTGTGATATCTCTATTGCCTCCACACGTGGTTGCTGTATGTCAGGTGGGATGTAAGGTTGATTTGCCGATGGAAACGAGTTCGAGACGTAGGAGGTTTGTTTGTTTACCCCCCCTTCTGATCACTCCAGAAGGCACGAAGGCACGTCCAGCCCCAACTCCTGAATTATGCAAACGTTGGTCAATTTTATACATTACACATGCTTCTGACGCCAGACTAACTCAGACCTATCCCGTGATGGATTTGTTTTGCTTTTCCCCTTCCCTAGCAAAAAAAAAAAACCCCTCCTCGTTGAATACCACTTCCATCCGCTCAGCCGCCATACCACCGCCACTGTTAACCAAACCTCAGAGTACAATTGCCAGCTCCGATCTATCAATTCCATCCTCGATCAAGTTGGGGTAGTACGGCACCATAGAATCCGCCCCTTGCACGTAGGCATCATTGTACAGCCTCCAGTATGGTGTCCTCACCTTCCGTGCAGGGTGGAACAGCCCAGCCCAGACGTAATTGAGCACTAGCCCGGGTCCAACTGCCATGCGAATAGCCTCAATAGCCTCAACAATCCGGTCGATAACATGGGGGCTGGTCTCGAACAGGTTAGGGTAGAGAAGGTTGAGCAGGTGGACCATGGCGTCCTCACAACCTAGACCTACAACACCCAAAGCAATGTGCTTGACGACGCTGGCTGCAGTTTGCCGATGTACCTGATCACGGTCGATGAGCGCATCCTCCAGTAGTGGCGTGACCGCGTAGACATAATCCTTTGCCATCTCGCCAATGTACTCAAATAGGAAAGATAGCGACTTGAGCACACCATTCTGGACGTTAAGTTCCGGTACACGATACTCGTTCATCAATGCTGGCAGAACTGTGAAAGGCGCGCAAGTCTCGGCGACGATACCAATGGCAACGGCAGTGTTGACACGAGACTGCCGTTCCTGCACCCTCAAGTTGTTTAGAAGTGTAGCAAGAACATCCTGCGGTCCGATAGCCTTTGCAATGAAGCCAAACGTGTTGTTGGCAGCTCGACGAATGCCCTTCTTGTGAGCCTTGAGCATATCGAGCAGTTCGAAGCAGATCCTCATCCACTCGCGGGCATTCACACTCTCAGGGCCTCGATCTGCAATACGGCCGACGAGGTCGATTGTGTTTTCCTGCACCTTTTCGTGCCGGTTGCGGAGGATTGGGGTGAGTCTGGGAAGGAGGTCTTTAATCGGCGGCTGCATTTGACTGATGCCTACCACCGTGACAATGGAGCGGAGGGCCCCCAGAATGGAGCCTAGCACCTCTGGGTACTCTTCGCCGAGGTATTCGTAAAGGACGATGCCGAGCTTTCCCATCAGGGCATCTTCGCCACACTGCTTCATGACCATGGCAATCCGTGAGACTAGATCAGCTGCCTGTTGTCGCACGGTTGCCGACTTGTTGTTGAGGCGCCAGAGAATGGTGCTGACAATCTGGGGAAGGTAGGGCTTGCAGCGAGTGCCAAGTGCGTTCACCACGGACCCAAATCCGTTGAGCATGACAATGTCCTCGACGCTCTGCTCTTGGAATGAATGCAAGATTCCGTCGATCAGCCGTTCCTCAAGTCGCTCGCCAATATCGGCGGCACCAAGGGAAGCCACGATCTTCTCAACTGTCTCTACAGTCATCTTGCGGTACGCCTCGCTCTCGTCTTTGAGGTTGCCTACGATCCTCTCCAGAATCTCGCTAACGCCAACTTTCTGACCAATATCAACCGTCGTCTCTACCACCTGACGGTAGTTGCGCTTGTCGAGCGCCATGCGGCGGACCCAGAAGCTCTTGAAGAATTCATCCAGGACATGCTCCTTGAGGTAGCCAGCCGTCACACCGTCAGTAGCTGCGCATTGCGAGATGACCTTTAGCACAACCTTCTTCATTTCTTCGTCAGGTGAAGAGAATTCACGCAGGAGAATCTCCATGATCTGACTCGTATAATAGTTGGCATAGTCCTCATCCATCAAGGGGATGATATAGCCGACGGCCTTGAGGAAACCGGCTAGGCCCTTGCCTCGCTGTTTCCGGGCACCGGTCCAGAGAGGGTTCAATATATCATCAAAGCTTTCGATACCATATGGATTTGATGCTTCCGCCAATGCTGCGATGGCAAGACTCGTGACGGTACGCACCTTGGTCTGTTCGTCATTCAGATTGGGTCCGATGCAATCAACGAGGCGTTTTAGATGTGGCAGAACGGCACACCCCATGAGAATAGGAATCTGCTGCACAATCTTGACACCCGTGTGGCGAGCTTGCCATGACTTTTTGCTTCGGCACACGGCTTGGAGGAAGGGGAGGAGGGCGGGAATGCCAAGCGCCGAAGCAACAACGGCAAATGCTCTGGCAGTGGTATTTCTCACGTATTCGTCGACGTGGTCGATATCTGGTCTCATAACGCTAATCATGGTAGCCAGGCCCGCTGCCTTGCTGAGATTAGAGATAATTTCACGACCTTCGACTCGAGCGTAGTAGTCCTGATCGATCAAGAGCGGTTCGATAACAACCAAGATCTTGTGGACATAGGGACGGACCATGTCATCAAGCTTGTACAGGATGCGGTCGATGACCTTGACGAGCAAATGGCGCTCCTGGTCCTCCAGCGTCTTCTCCATGAGGAGTGGCAGGATCTGGTTGAATAGCGGCCCGGCGCCAAAGTTTCGAGCATTATCTGTGAGCTGTCTGAGCGCAGTCTTCCTCATGGGAGGAGTACCGTTCTTGACCTTCAGGAGGAGCCGCATGATCTTTCTCTCCTTCAATTCCTCCACGCTAAGGCTGTCTTCGTCGGAGCCGTCAGTGAGTTTGCCAAAGTAGGCCATGTCCTCAGGCTTGAAGAATTGGAGATCTCCAACACCCGGGATTTCCTTTGGCATTTGTTGGCCGCTGAGGCGGACACTGTCAGGGTCTTGCATCATGAAACCAGTAGCTGGCGTCGGTGCCGTCATCAGTTTGTGCGCTGGTGCCCTAACTGGGGCATATCCTGGAGGTGGGTCGAGAATCTTGTAACCCTCATCGGGGCCGGGAAGCATCGCGTCGAGCTCCTCGTCGCTGATGGGCATATATCGACCAGCATCTGTGCCGAATCCAGAGGGCAGCACTGGGGTTTGAGACGGGTGCATAGGGGTGGCAAGGCCAAGGTTGCCAATAGGTGTCGCGGAGGGAGCCTGATCCCATCTCGACGATTTCTTTTTCGCGTCGCCTCCTCCCAGCGTCGGAACGGCGGGAGCTTGATCCCACCTTGACCTCTTTTTCGACTCTTCCACTGTTGGTGCTGCTGCCTCGCCTGTCGAGGCTACATCCCACCTCTTCTTGCGCTTTCGACCTGCAGCGGCTACTTCTGTCGAGCCTGCGTCCTGGTTCTCCTTGTCGGCGGCGTCGATGAGCGTGGGTTGATGTTCCTCGATCGGGCCGTCCATCACTTTTTGTTCGATGGCTCGGCGCACTCGTTCTTCCTCCCTCTCAAGCTCGCGCCGCTTCATGATGTCGCGGTAGCTCTCACCTTCGTCTACGCCGGCCTGGCGGTTCGCAGCGAATGGGTCGGTGCGCGTGGGAGTCAGGACGCGATCGAAACGGCGTTTCTGGTAGTCGGTCTCGCGGTCCGTAATACGATTGCCGCGCTCTCCCCTTCCGGCCAGTATATCCTCCTCCTCAACACCGCTGCCGCGTGCAAACTCGTCGATCTGGGCACGCGTTGCTGTGTATTGGCCGACCAGGCGGCGGCCGGAGTTGGCGTCCTCCATTTCATCGTCTTCGTCGCCATCGGCGCCGGGAAGAGTGGTGTGGTAGCCGGCAAATTTGTCGGTGGAATCGCGCTCGTAGAGTTCCGTGTCCCAGACTTCACCAAGCTTGGCCTTGGTGGAAGAGTCAGCACGCTGGTTGGCGGGATCGAAGGTCCGAGAACCCTTTTTCGCATCGGCTGCGGCGTTGCGCTCCGCCTGCAGCCGCCTGATCTGCTCAAATTCCGCGTCCGACATGGTCAAGGCCGGGTAGCACAGCGCTCATGACAGTAGGGTATCTCATTCGTGTCGATTCGATGCGGGAGGCGTGATGTCGTGAGTTGCGCAGAATAACTGTCGATGGAGCGTTGGAGGCTGAGATTGGATGCGATGGAAATTTTGACACGGCTCAGGCGAGACGTGCAGCGCGACAAGGCTGCAGCGCCTAGGCTGGGCAGCTCTGGGTGGCGTTCAGATAAGCTACGGCCTTAGGTAAGCGCATTAATGCTCCGCCCCATCCACTGCCAATCCCAAGGTTCCTCAGCAACAAAGATGGAACGCGTAGCCAAAGGGCCACGATCTTTCTAGTACTCTTGGGAGCCATGGCGGCGGATATTGCAGTGTACGCCGAACTGTTGTCTAACATTCGCCAGATTTCGCTGGCAGCGACCCTCCCCACGCCAGGCGATGAATCCACCCACGCAATGATTGCCGCCGATGGCTTCGACTTTGCGCTTTCCCACCGTGGTCAAACCCGTCACTTGAAGCTCCCCACCAAGGCAGCAATCGCCCCTTCGATGCTGCCGATTCAAAAGCCAGGTGCAACGGCCCTGTCGCTACGATTGCCAGTCGATGCGGACTACCTCTCGCGAAATCCCACCCTTCAACAGGGCATGACTCTATGGTCGGCTACTGATCTCGAAGCAGCCTCTGGGGTTAGCTGTAGACAATGTGGGGTTTCTGTTGTCAAGCCTGACTCTGTGGTTTGGAAAGACCTCCCGAGCGAAAATTGGGCCGAGATGATGGAATTTTGGCATTGCCATAAACCAGACGTTGGTCATAACCACTCTCACGCACATAATAATGCGAAAGCGGATGAAGCCAGTCTGGCGTCAAGAGGTTATGGAGCGTCTTCAACCATCTCGGCACAGAAGGGTGTTGGCTTTGTTGATCTCACAACCCTCCTCTTCGCCGAGGCAGACTGCGATGGCATCACGGTAAGTTGACAGCAACGTCAACGTCTCCTTTTCCAGTCCTTGCGTTTTCTACATGTCCCTTGTAGGGGCATCAAGAAGGTAGCCGGGTCGGCTGAGGCCTTTCAATGGCGTGGTTACCGATACAAATGCCCAACATCGAGTCCTGTCATTTCCCTGATGGGCCATCGCGATTGTCAGCGAACCCTGCCGAGGTGTGGGTTTGTTCTTTTGCGTGGATGACGGACCCTCCATCTTTCACCAGATCATTTGGGAGTCCAGAATGTTCTGGGATTAGCAGAGGAACATGCTTTCGTACGATTTTGCTCGCAGCTATGTCAGTCAGTCGCTGACACTAGCATCAGTTTTCTCTGTCCGGTTTCGCCCAAGGGTCGCCAAATAGAAATGACTTGATGGAAACACAGTCCAGGAGTCTGAACATATTCTGTTCCTCATGTCATGCCCAACTTGGTTACTTCAACTTTAGAACTGCGGCCGTTACGCTGCTCAAATGGCAGGTGTCATCTAAATCAGTGTCGAATGCGCTGCCTGGGATTCCGGAATGTCTAGCAGCCACATTAACGTCCACAATTGCGCGGACAGGCTCGTCAAAGTCACTTATAACCCCAATAGGCGATGCGCAGGAAGGCAAATCCAAGGCTATTTACATCTGGGTGCTCAACAGCGGCATAGTCTATTCGTCGAGTGCCACGGCCCAGTCTACGCCGGCTATCAAACTCCTGTATCAACTCACCAGTCAAGAGCAAGCAGATCGTATGCTTGAGGGGATGAACTGCGATGCGCAGGAAATAAACCTTCCAGCCGATGCCATCGGCAAGGTCATCCAGCATCTTGATGAGAGTAATCTTTTATTGCCAGAGAAGGAACGCGGATTGCGAGAGTGGAAAGTAGGGTTACTAAGCAGGTAACTGGCGGCACAGAAAGCAAATTACATGGCATGATCGAATGTATTGCATTTCGGCGGCCCAACCCTGAGAGATCTGAGAGATAACTGCGTGAGGCTTGCAGGAATAGTGACATTGAGGCAGAACACCCAACAGACTACGGAGTGAATAAAACGGTGCTTGCTTCTGCCGTAGCGGCGCCTCACACCCGCGTCCTCCTACGTTTACTCCTCCGCACTGCGTCCGCGCCTTCAGACACTACACCGGAAAGCGAGGCTGCCGACTCTTCCTTCAGCCCCTTCGTCTGTTTTGTCGACTCCTCATAGATTTCATCATTGATTTTGACCGAAGCACGCCGATTAGTCCTGCGTCCGGACGCCGTTTCTGCCTCAACTTTCGAAACCAGCACCTCCGCCTCAACTTTTCGTTTCTTCGAGCGCCCGTTAGGGACCACAACTATCGCTGGCTGTTCCATCTCAGCCTTTACTGGGGCTTCCCCGCCCTCCACAGCAGTAGCAACAACAGCATTCCTGGCCCTCGTGGCCTGTTCCGCAAAGGACTTGAGATTCGCAGTAAACAGCACGCTCTGTGCCCACCCTGCCTGGGGACCCCAGATTTTCCGGAAATGGTCCCCAACCGCATCATACATGGCCTTGGAAAATGATTTGGTTTTGCCTGCACCACCGCTGTTTTTGCCGAAATTGTAGTCGCGCTGCGCAATCTGCCAGACGTGCGTGTCGACGGGGACGGCCTCGCCCCAGCCGAGGCCCATGAGGCAGACGCAGTCGGCGACTTTAGGGCCGACGCCGGATAGCCCTAGGAGA
>Ga0247760_1002641_pt1 | contig 13120 bp, 6 predicted proteins | sample UWRJL171409R4_FD_179936 | JGI IMG/M metagenome (GOLD analysis project Ga0247760, IMG submission 179936) | Plant litter microbial communities from Arlington Agricultural Research Station in Wisconsin, United States - UWRJ-L171-409R-4 | ecosystem: Environmental > Terrestrial > Plant litter >...
ATTCACGATCAGGGCAGGTTCTTTTTTTTTCTTCTCTGTTCTGCGGTCAGTCCAAAATGGTCACCGATGCAACAGTAACTGCTATCTGTATCGATGCTCAAATATACCATATAGAAACTCCAACCCAACCGGCAGTCCTAGTCCTTCTAAATACCCCCCTGCATGTTCATACAGTGTGCGCGTCACATCCTTAATCGTCTGCCGATCGTGCTAGGCCCACGTCTTGTCGTCGCCATCCCCCGGCAAGTCATGCCAGCCGGATAGAGTCTGTATCCTCGATACCGTGGCGTTCACCATATTGTGGACCAACTCATCCCGCAAACGACGAATGGCTTTCACCCGGGGGGTATCGTTCAGTCTCAGGATAAAGTGCTAAGCATATTTTATCAAGCCATCGAAATGCTGCGTCGAAGCTGGGCAGGGATGAGCAATGTGGTTCCGTAAGGCAACGAGGTGGTCCATTTCACAGCATGTCAACTGATAGATTTTCCGTGTCTTCAACCAGTCGAGCATGCTGTCCATGGCCAGTGGCCGACTGAGATTAACGCAGCCGGGCCCCCAAGGAAGATAGAGGCTTTTAAAAACTGACCAGTGCTCCGAGGCGTAGTCGTCGAGAGATTCCAAGGCGAGCTCATAGGACTTGCGCAGCAGTCGTTGTCCGGCAGCCTGATCGACCCAGACGTACTTTGCTGCCGGCGGCGGTTCTCGCTCTAGCTCTGTCTTAAGGCCAAGCTGCTCTGTATGCAGCTCAATTTCTTGCTTGAGGAGATACAGCTTCTCCAACTCGGTAGGCGGCATTGGGGGACTGCGTTCGTCAATCTGTTCGCCCGTGCCATGGACCAGGTCATCGCCCGCCTTATCCTCGGCCGCCTTGTCCTTGGATCCGTCGCAAAGGAGGGATTTATGGACGTTGACAGAGACGACTCCAGGGACGCACCAGAGGATGCATACATGAAGGCGGCGCAGGTGACTCAGCTGGCCATACAAGGATTAAAAGCGGGGCTGCGCTGACGGGAGTCCAGAAGCCCCAAGGTCGGTACTACACGAGTCACCCGGGGTCATGGTGTGTATTACGATTGGAAATGAAGGACAAGAGAAAGACTGTGCGTAGAGAAATGGCCAGGGCGGATAGCCATGTCGATGTCGCTAAGGTAAAGGCTGCTTTTGCCCTTGTCGTTCTCGTCTTCGGAAATTTTTGACCAAGTTGCCCCGCATCTGTTGCTTCACGCCGCGCGGGGTTCCAATGGGGAGCTTGAAAATGCGCTTTCCCACTTTGACCAATGCAAGAATCTGCACCACCATGCTTTGGCCTTCATCCCATTCGCTGACTTCCCCGACGCCACCACGCAGTTCTTCTTCGCATTGGTTGATCAAGCCTGGACGCGGGGTCGAAGATGCGGGATTTCCGGTTGGCTCCCGCGGCCCCTCGTTTTGCTGGGTAGGTAGGAGACCTCCGATCAGCCTCCCACCCACCGTTTCGAGGAACCTTCCACCGCCTTTAATTCATTGGTATCGACAGAAGAGCCGGGACGGGAGCCGGCTTGAAGCCTCAGCGACGGGATTCAGAATTTTCTGGACTTGCCATCATGAAGCTGAGGTTCCTTGTTGTCGTCTGCTTGGCCACGTCGGTTACGCTAGCCGCAGATGCTGGAGATGACTTTTCCAACAATCTATTCAGTGACTTGGCTCCGTTCGTTTTCCCAACTCCATCCAAGACAGCTGAGCGCTAACCGCATCCTTCGCAGTCTCCTGGCTTTATTCGGAGAGAGGGTTACGATGCAATTCATGAGTCAATCCATGGGATGGGCTGACAACATCGTCCTGGCCATGGCACCGTTGGGCATTATCACGGCCGTCGTTGGCGCCATCCGGGTCGGTGGCCCATCGTGGCTCAAAGCCCTGATCGGAAGGGCGCGGGAGAGTCGTGCGATCGCCGAGTCCGAACTGATGTCGTCAACGTCGCACGAGGTGTGCGAGCTTTGGAACGGCCAGCAGATTGTGAGGGTCATGGGGGAAGGTCCGATTCGGGAATTTATCCTCCTGTTTCCCAAGGGGGACGCCGAAGATCGCGTCGAGGTGTTCAGGCCAGGACATGAACAAAAATATCTCAAGGAGCACGGTGAGTGGGTTACCTCTATCCATCTCTTCTGCGGCGTGTACCTGACCCCGCGTTTATTTTTTTCGCGTCAGAACCCACATTTCGGGAATACACCACCGGAAAGCTTGTTCGCCAGGAGGATGAGGAGACTGGTGGTTCCGAAAATCCTCACAATCGTCGGCCTTTGGTCATACTCCGAAATAGACATTTCGCGGCGCCAAATCTCACTCTCAACGTCTTCAGCCAACTGAGTAGGCGCGAGGTTTACATGGCTGCGTTACTCGGCATCGTCCTGCAGTTTGGTGTCCTTATCTACGTCGGGCTCGCCACGTATCATATTCGCCTACTCAAGGAAGAACAACCTGTCGCTGACTACGCCTTTCCGTGCCTTGCGTCCGGCACGGTACTTTTGGTCGTTGGCACATTTCTTTGTGGCCACGTTATCGAAGGCGCTACATTGGAGAAACATCACTATCCCGCATCCGAGACCGAGGCCCGAATCATCTGGCTGCAGAGAGCCGGGACCGTCAACGACCAGGCATTCAAACCGTTTGCAGTCTTCCCACGGAACTCTCTCGCCCTTATCACCACTTCGCATCGAGCTGGTAGGGCGGGGATTCCAGACAACGAGATGGATATTCCCGTCGTCCCTGGTATGGGGATGATGATCCAGAATTGGGTCATTAGTACTGCAGGCGTGCTACTCAGTCTCGTCTCCCCAGAAAGTGCTGTGGCCCTTGCTACTACCTCCCGTCAGGCACGTATGGGGAGACGCAGGGATAGCGAACCGGATAAGGCCGTGCCGGACATGGATACTGAATTTCAGGGGTGGATCACCACTGCAGGAGTGCTCCTCAGCGTCGTCGGCTATGTCGTACAGTTCGTTGGAATACGCGCCATGCACTGGTCGGCCTCCGTCGCCCAGCTTGGCGCAATAATCATCATGGCTGCCCTCAGAGCATGGCTCCGTCGAAATCTCGCCCAAAGCCCGACGGCCTGCCCCCTGGTGCCTGAGTATGAGCTGGACTGGTTAGCGACGACGCTTGGACGCCACCCGCAAGCCCCTCTACTGCTCCCTCCCAAAGGTGAAAGTAGTGATCTCAGCTGGAAAGTTGTCGCGTTGCAGCATGTTGAGAGAATTGGAGGACTTAAAAACCATGACTCGGGTTCAAGGGGCGGCCCGGGAGCGGAGTGTTGCGATTGTTCAGTCAATACCCACAGAGTCATGATGCTGAGACGAGACATTGGTGAAATCGCCGGCTGGCATGGACCGGCGTCTGAAGAAGCTATATCACTAGCCCTTGCCATCGAGAAGGCAATGGATTACTTCTTTGTTCGCCCTGGTTCTGCAGGGCACTCCACCTCGTCCGAGTCATTCGAGAACTCTACCCCGCTATTTGAGGACTTCATCTGGTCACTTGAGGCCCTTTGGCCTGGTCACAAAGACCGCGAGTCCATACATTTTCACATCACGCGACACGAGGGCTCATGGAAGGCCTACGCCGACGAACTTGAAGCAGCACTGTCCTTGTGGCTATACTCTGTTGACTGGCGAGAGAATAACGAACAAAAAGCGACTCGAGGAGGTTCCATGACCAGTCGAGGTGCTAGTACGGACCCAAAAACACCAAGGGACGCATGGCTGCGCAAGGGGACGCCGACGAAGCCGTGCCTCCAACTTTTGGGGCCACGGACAGCATGTCTATATCAGAACCTCCAGTGGTGGATGCCCGATAGGGCTGTTACCGTGGTCGAGGTAGGAAAGGTCGTATCAGAAGAGGTAACCGAACTCAGGACAACCGTGGAGGCACACCGAATGGTTGGGTTTATATCCGATGTTGAGCCCTTTGCCCCATTCGACAATAACACTTTACAGTACCAGCAAAGGTCTCCGCCATTTCTCGATCATCTTTATGGCCTTGAGTACCACGATCGGGATTATAGCGGCGATTCTGACGGAGATGACCTTGGTAGTTCCAACGAATCTCGTTCTGATGGAATTCCTCGGCTCGAGCAGAGATTTCTGGCAATCGAGTCATCTAAGCCGTTGAGGTCGCTGTACGCTCAGCACTTGTTCTCCGCTTTCGTTTGGGCTGCAGCAGGAGCAATGGGACCGGTCGAAGACGAAGCAGATGTGCGACCTTCTCAAGGGGGTAGCGAAGACCCAATTGTTTTGCACAGCACCCGACTGTCAAAGATGGCCCAAGAAGTCGAATCCACGAGTCTCGGAACCCTGGAGGAAGTCTACGCAGCCATCATTCCGCCACTGAGCTTCAATAAAAAGCTCCCACGCACTGACAACATTATCCAGTGGTCGCGGGAGCGAGCCAGCAAACACGAGTTCCTGGGACACTGGAAGGAGGTCTCGCAGGAGTACCTGTGGCTATTTCGAAGAACACAAACACTCCAACAAAAAGATCTCATCACGAAGGCAACTGCATTGCTGATGGAGTTGTTGAAAGCTGTCATCGACACAGCCCAGATAATGGAATCTCGACAGTTTGGAAATCTTGAAGTAGGTGATATCGAGGAGCTTAAAGTCGTGACTGCGGACCTTTGTGACGGGCTAAAAGACGCTAATGCAGATACCGTTGGACGTCTGCTAGGCTTGTATGACAGGCAGGGCCGAACCTGGGACAATCCTCCTAGAGGAAAATCAATAGCCCTGAAGAACGGGGATACGACAGTCCACTTTACCGGGCTACTCAACTGGCCATACAATTACAATTGGCGCTGGTTTAAAGTACTGGAGGACGACCCACGAAGACATGCCAAGGATGTCCTCGACTGGACGCCTTTACATCACGCAGCTGCAAATCCGACCCTCCAGTTCGTACGAGCCTTACTTGCAAGTCGAGTTGATGTGAACGCGCGGGATATCCGTGGGAAGACGCCGCTACATTACGCTTGCCAGCATAACGATCCTTCTGTCGTGCTAGAGCTGATACGGGGAGGTGCCGACATCGAAATCCAGGATGCCGCCAGGATGACACCCATGCATCATGCAGCAATCCATGGCCACGCTGATACAGTGCAGGTATTGCTAGAGGCAGGCGCAGACCCAGGTGTTACAGATGGCATGGGGAACACTCCTCTGCTCTGGGGGGCATATAAAGGACACGATACCGTGGTGAAGTGTCTTTGGGGAGCCTCGCGAACAGAACTGCGAGACCGGAATGGCAGGACTCCGTTGCATCTAGCAGTGACAGCGGACGTGGGTAGTACGTTGAAGGGGAGTGAACCGGTAGTCAAGCTACTGTTAGAGGCCGGAATGTCAACCGAGTCGAAGGACCAGGGGGGCGCCACAGCCCTTCATTACGCAGCAAGAGAGGGAAACGAAGCCGTGGTGAGACTATTGCTGGAAAAGAGGGCAGACACTCTAGCAAAGGATCGATGGAAGGAAAGGACACCCCTCCATTATGCAGCTGAAAGGGGGCACGAAGCGGTGGCAAAGCTGCTACTGGGCTCGGAAGCAGATGCTAATTCAGAGGACGAAGAACTGAAAAGGCCGCTCCATTACGCAGCGATCAGAGGGCACGAAGCTGTAGCGGAGCTGCTGCTGGAAAAGGGAGCAGCTGTTGACGCGAATGATCGGGGGGGTCGTACAGCATTACTTGAGGCGGCAAAATACGGACAGGAAGGCGTAATGAGGTTGTTGCTGGAGAAAGGTGCAGTCATGTCTGGTGATATGAGGGGAAGGATGCCGCTTTACCTCGCAGTCATAGGGGGCCACACAGCCACAGTGGAATTATTACTGGAGAAAGGGGAAGTTATGACGGGGTATGGGGAAGGAAGGATGCTACTTCACAACGCAGCAATAAGGGGACACACAGCCACAGTGGAATTATTACTAGAGAAAGGGGCAGTTATGACGGCGGATGGGGAGGGAATGACGCCACTTCACGTCACGGCAAGTAGGGGCACAAATCTGTTGTGAAGTTACTACTGGAAAAGGGAGCAGTTATGACGGCGGATCTGGGGGGATGGACGCCGCTTGACTCGGCAAAACATTTCCGTCAAGACGCCATAGTGAACCTGTTATTGGAGAACGGTGCGGCTATTGCGAAGGATGGAACTGGGAGGACACCGCTTGACGAAGACTTGCAGCAAGAGCTTGGTCCGGGAGGCACGCAAATATAGCAGAAGTGCTGGAAGACTCAGTCGGTGTGGGGGCAATGCTGTGCAGCAGTAGACTTTTTGCTACCTAGCTTTCTTAGGGTGACTCTGTTGGCAGGACGGGTTCAGAGAGATCTGTGCGTTTTGCTCCGCCCACTATAGAGTCTCGTGTCTCAGCACAACATTCCAATTCCGTATGTGGTGCATAAGGATCTCCCAGAGTTATCTGCTCTCTATAGGTTACGGAGGTCCGATGCCCATGATACCTGGTCCCCCCACGCAAAGACCCGCATCCTACCTGATATCATACCTCTTCATTGAGCTTGAGCATGCGAAAAGGCGACAAAACATGTCAGTCGACTGTGAAAGTTTCAGGAAGCGCCGAGCTGGTCCCGACGATCAAAAAGCCCATTCGAAACCGGTCATCCAACTGCGGCCCTTCGGTGCTCACCACGACTGCCTCTCTCAAATACACTCGCAAGCTCAGTTGACTAGCAACAAGTCCGAAGGCTCGCGGAGGGTGGAGTTCTCGTCTTCATGTTGGCCAAAAAAGAGACACGCACCGGAACCGCATCCAACCCAACCTTCTCGACCAATAATGAGAATTAAAGGGAAAGTTCGATACCCGAGTATCCTCCCGTGGTTCGATGATCGTGATGGCAAGGTGAAATCGCGTCTTTGCTGGCGCATTTTAGGGGTCCTTGGTGACCATGAATTCTCTTGGTAGCCATGAATTATCTTGATGGCACATCAAACACAACCATCCCGGTTTCCCATGCAGGAAATTGAAGGTTCAGAATTCCATACACATTCTCATCGGCCACAGAGTGCGCCAAGGAAATGCATCCACTGAACCCCTGCCAGGATTTATGTTCTTTCAACGAGAAAGAAGTCGAGGGCTTGCGATAGGGCCAAAGTTTAGAGGTCCATGAATAGCCGCATTAAAAAGTGCAAGAATAGACGCTTTATTACTAACGTCTTTCCTGGGAGTCATCCGCTTATGCACTCCTAGAAACCGCCCCACTCTTTCTCCTAGGGACTCATCCGCTCCTAGGAACCTGTCAGATTGACGGAGTTCTGGCTGGAGGCCAGGGCGCGCAGGCGGAGGATGTGGCATTCCGAGCTGAACAGAGCTCAGGGGAGCTGAACCAACTGCGTCAGTTCAGCTGGCCAGAGGTGGTATTTGCCACCACTGTTGCCACTACGCAGTACCATAATAAGGAGCTCTCTGGCTGAGCCAGAGAGCAATCAAGCAGTTACACCCCCATCAATTCCACAGAATTCCAGTGTGCAGTGTTTCTGACAGAACCTTTCCCCACTTTCTCTCCTAGGTAGGAACCCTCTGCTCCTAGGAACCGTTCTCTGTTAAGAGCATCCGCTCCTAAGAATCTGTTCCCCTCTCTCTCCTAAAGAGCCATTGTTTTCTAAGAACCATTCTCCACTCTCTTCTAGGAGCTATTTGTCTAAGTTATTTATTTAGACTTCTTCTCAGCAGCAATATAGACTTTTTAGAATTTTGCGTCTTTTTCAGCACTTTAATCTGTCGTTGGTGAGCCAATGGAAGTGAAACGACACTCTGCCTCTACTGCCGACTTTGCAGATTAAGAAGATGATAGCATTTTTCAGTGGCTGGGCATGCTAAAGGGCGTCTCTTGCCCTCCCCGACCACATAACAAGTCCACAGCCAAAACCAAAACCTCAACGGCACTTCCGGCCCCTTTTTTCACGCCCGCACAAAAATAACTCCCAGATCCATCCACCTTTGTCTCGTCAGCCACAGCACCGCTTCAAGGAGAGAAGTCTGAGGCATCCTGACTATGGTGTAAGTCACCGAGATAAGGTACCTAGTAAGCCTGCAGTGCTGTCCCCGATGTTTTTGCGCCTCTCTCGGCACATCTATCCGCCGAACCCTGCAACTCCCCTACAGGCCCCCCCCCTGGAAGCGATGCAACCGAGCGACCGTAGCTTACAATAAATAGATGCAAGGGCCCCCCAAGTTCGATTGCTCTCCCCCATTCGTACCCCATTGTTTTCACAAACGGACGGAGACCAGCATGTCCCATTACGTCCCTCGGCTGTCCGCTCGGGACGGCGACCCCAACTGCGGACTCTGCAAGGCCCAGTTCCACAGAGCATGGTCATCGCTCCCCGAAATCAATGCGCACGCCGATGATGGATGTCCCTACTGTGCCAACATGCGCGAGGGCTTGTTGTATCTAGAACCAAACCTCGTAGGACGGTTCGGCGAGGGTGCATCATTACGGTTCCGTTCCGACTACCAGGTGACCGTGTATTGTTCAAAGGACGAGATGGAACTGCAGTATCGCTGGTTCATGGTGGGCGAGCCCCAGCCCTATGAGCCGGCTGCCGACACGGATTCGGAGGGCACTTTCGAGACGGTGAAGGGGTGGCTGAGGGAGTGTCTGGATAATCACAAACTATGTGGAAAGGGTGGGCTCGCTGCGCTTCCCACGAGAATACTAGATCTAGGTGATGAGGACGGGGAGAAAGGACAGGAGATGGAAAAAATCCGGTTGATCGAACCGTCGTCGGATCAGACCGGGCGATATATCTCGCTCTCCCATAGCTGGGGAGGCGAAAGCCCCCTGACCACGACGACACTAACCCTCAACCAGCATAAGGCCGGGATCCCTCTCGACAGCTTGCCTGCGACCTTCCGCGACGCCTGCCACATTGCTCACCGGCTGGGTATTCGATACCTGTGGATCGACTCACTGTGTATCCTCCAGGATAGCCCCTCGGATTGGGAGGTTGAGGCTAGTCGCATGGCTAGCATCTACCGGAACTCCTGGTTAACCGTGTTCGCGACGGCCTCGGCCTCCCCCAGCAGCGGTATCATCCGCCGCAGGAACGCCGTGTGGATTGCCGCTGACGATCCAGAGGACGCAGAGATGCTCGACGTCCTGTTTCCCGAAGCCGCCAAGCTGCGCCGGAACCTGCGTCTCTCGCTGCGCTTCGCAAGCACTCATCCGGATTTCGGCCCCTACTCAGATCCAAACCGTCAAAAAGAAGACTTGCCGCTCCTCACGCGCGCCTGGGCGTACCAAGAGCGTCTCCTGGCTCCGCGTGTGCTGCATTTTGGCCCGACCGAGGTCTTCTGGGAGTGCATGCAGAACCTAGACTGCGACTGCGGCGGGATCAAGCAGCGGACCGATCACATGGGCAGCTACATGAACCGCGACACGACGGCCGAGCTGCCGCCCAAGGTGTCCCACTACGCGGCGCTGCATGTCGGGGCGGCGGCGGCGCACCAGAAGAACAAGAGCAAGACGAGCGGGGAGAAGCGCACCAGGAAGCTGCTTGCCCGCTGGCAGGAGATGGTGGAGGAGTACACGCGCCGCACCCTCAGCTTTTCCGCTGATCGGCTGCCTGCCTTTTCCGGCGTGGCAGCCGAGATGGTGGATGCCCTCGGGATGGCCTACTGCGCCGGCCAGTGGAAAGAAACGCTTCCCCAAGCATTGCTGTTCGAGAGACGCAATGCTACGGCCTTGGCCCGCCTGGCTATCGACGACCCCAGACCGGCACCGTCGTGGTCGTGGGCTTCACCGGACGATCCGGTCCAGTTTCTGGTCCCCCTGGTTGGACCGGAGCAGTGGGAAAACCCGGTCGTCCACGCCAAGGTGCTCGAGGTGGTCTGCGTCCCTTCGGGCCGCGACGAGCGTGGCCAGGTGGACCGGGTCCAGTCATCCCTGGTGATCTCGGCCGAGCTAGTCAAGGCGTCGCTGTGCTTTTCGAACTACCCCTACTTTGTCCCAGATGTGCCGTGGACGGATATCAAGGAGGCCATTGCCGCAGGGACAAAGGGTCCGACAAAAGATGAGCTAGGCCCAGCCACCTTCATGGTCAGGGTCGGCAAGCAACAGCCCTTGTGGCTCGTTCTTGATGTCCGACTCTGTGGCGAAGACGGCAAGTGGCTATGGAAGGGCGAGGACGAAGTCTACTGTGCCCGTATCATGCAGGTGGGAAAGCCCGTCTACTGGTTAGTTCTGCGCCGGATTGCTATCAAGGATGGAGATCCGGCGTACGAGAGAATTGGCGTGGTTGGGGATCATGAGGCTGTATGGCCAAGAGAGGAGACGAGGACATCCATTAAGCTGGTTTAAATGCACAGGCTCTGTCACCGATGACCACCATGTCATCGCACGAAGCCAGAAACTTGTACGCCTAAAGTGCCCTATGATGGCGAAGAGGCTGTCTTCTCTGGATCGGTCATCTGCAAGCAAGCGGCCTTGTCTTGTACTGATGAAGCAGGCATCCATTGCCAGTCGCCGCGTGCTGTGTGACTCACAGCCAGCAGTCGGCCGAATCGAAGCGGCACATTGTTACCTCCGGTTCGGTATTCCGCCGACGCGGCTCTGCTTAATGATGCGCCTATTACTCATAGAAGCTCCCAAAAAAAAAAGGATGCTGATTTTCGATAGCGATTTTGTTTAGATCAACTGGGATCACCAGCTGCCGAATCTCCCCCCTTTGGCCCCTGAATGCTGGGCGCCAGTCTCGTGAATGCCGCTTGACAGTCCTTGAACTGGAGCTGGCACCGAAAAAAACGAAGATGCAAGACAGAAACCTCTTTTATTTTGTCAACCGCTTGAGTGGGTCCTGGATTGATTGCCCTGGTGGGACGCCTCGGATTGGGAGGTGTGGGCAGGCACGACGGCCAGGCTACCGTCACTCGTATCGGAGGTTCAAGATTGGGGCTGTGCTAGCAGAAGATGTCAGATTGGGACCGGTGAAATTTTTGCTCCTTCCATCTCTTCACAGGTCAACACCGGAGGCTGATTTAAGATCGCCACCCAACGCCAGGGGCTCGGGCAATAAGAAATCGCGGTCCCACTGGCGCCTATGAGCCGTTCTATATGGGCCCGACAGTGGGGCCTTCTGCGCGTGAGTTTACAAAGACAAGTCCCCCAGAATTAACTTTATGTCTAAAAGGTCGATTTCACCTCATTCAGAGCTCCAGTGGATGTCAGAACCCAGCACCGCCGATTCAATCTCTACCGACTATTACCAGCTCGACTCGGAAGACATGTACGACACGTGTGAGCTTACATCGGCAAGTTCTGGACGACGACTGCATAATAACTCTTACCAAGAAGAGCTGCAAATGCCAAAACCCAGTGCCGCCAATCTACACCACTCGGCGAGCTACAAAGCAGACTCGACATTGGACTACGTGACTAACAGTTTGTGTCCAGAGGACATGAACTGTTATGAATCCAGTATTGCCGATCTGTACATTTGCGACTATGGCTCAACATCTCGTTCTTCGTGCGGAGAGGCACATCAGCCGCCCCCCGATCCGAACCAGGCTCTCAATGACTTTGGCGGGAGGAGTCTTCCTGCGAATGCATCTGTTGAAGCTCTTGTCAAGAGAGCAAATCTCGAGACTACCTTTCAGCCCCCAGGCAACTTTGATTCAAGTGTGGCTTCTCCCCTGGCCAGGACCGCGACGATACCCATCTATGAGGTTCTGCTTGGGGACTCGCATTTTCGGGTCCTGCACCTTCTTCCAGCAGAGAAACCAACCGATTCCATAGCCTGCCGTCTAACAGTTGAGGACCTTGTCAACAAGGATACCCAATACGAAGCCATCTCATACACCTGGGGAGTCCGGGAACCGCAATTCACCATTACGTGCAATGGCCATGAACAGATGGTGGGACCTAACCTTCACTCTCTTTTGGCTAGTCTCAGGCTAGCTACTAAACCGAGAGCCCTCTGGGCGGATGCGATTTGCATCGACCAGACAAATGATGAGGAGAAGGGCCGCCAGGTTCGTCTCATGCAGCAGATCTATCAGAACGCCGCCCGGGTGGTGGTCTGGTTAGGCAGCGAAGACGACAATCTCGCACCCGCAGCGTATAATGCGGCGTGTAGGATGGCTGGTGCCTGGATTCAATCCCTGGGCTGCGAGATGCCCGATACTGGTTATCGCATCGGATGCCAAGAATATCATCTGTCGGCCGAAGAGACAAAAGACGTCGGGCCTGACGAGAAGCAAGGATGGGCTGCTCTGGAATGCCTCTTCAGCAAGGAGTACTGGGAGCGACTATGGGTTGTCCAAGAGCTGACATCGTCAACAGTAGCCGTCATCCGGTGGGGCCAGGCCGAGATTCCATGGACATGGATTGGGATCGCCGCTTCTCTGATCCGCCACAACTATGACAAGAGCACCAATATGACCCAGCCAAAACTCGAACACGTGTTCAACGCGTGTCTCATGTTTCTTCTGACGGATGAAGACTGGGCGTCGACAGAGTTCCTCGACTTTATGGGATTACTGCTGCGCTTCAAGGTCACACACCAACACGATCGAGCGTATGCCATTCTCGGCTTGCCAGGGCTGCACACCGGCTCAAGCGCGACGGTGCCCTTTGTGCATCCCGACTATGGACTCTCGCTCCACGAGCTTTACCTCCATCTAGCCGAACGAATCATTGACACCCATGAGAACCCGCTAGACATCCTCTCGGCCGTGAAGCATCACAGGGACATCGATCACAGGTTCCCCAGCTGGGTACCGCGCTGGAACGTCTACTTTTCAAGGAGTATCAATGGATCGCACAGACCTGGCATGCGATTCTACGCCGGAGGCACCGTCGCTCCTGGCACTCGTCCTCAATGCCATCAAAGCCCAAACGACAGTGGCCTGTTGCTGACCACCAACGGCCGTGTAATCGGGCTTGTTGTCGAGTCTACATCTATTTCCTTCGACTTCAGCGGAGACGGCCCCGACATAGCCAAGAGATGGGGACCCGAAGCTCGGCGCCTTTGCAAGTGGCAGGGACTCACCCGGAAAGAAACCGCGCAGCTTTGTTTGAGGAATTCGGACAAGATCAGGGCTATCGCCATGACTATCACAGCTGGTCAGGACTGGTATGGACG
>Ga0247760_1002644_pt1 | contig 13096 bp, 9 predicted proteins | sample UWRJL171409R4_FD_179936 | JGI IMG/M metagenome (GOLD analysis project Ga0247760, IMG submission 179936) | Plant litter microbial communities from Arlington Agricultural Research Station in Wisconsin, United States - UWRJ-L171-409R-4 | ecosystem: Environmental > Terrestrial > Plant litter >...
TGGATACCCTACACAAACTAACTATTACAATTAAACCTGCCGTACAATACAGTTGCAATGGCGATGGAGATAGGCATCTTTGGTGTAAAAGCCAGCGTCCTGCCCTTTCTCCCTGCCCTTTCTCCCCACCCTTTTTTACAGTACGGGGGGCTCTTGCTACAGTGCGAATAGACGTGCTCAAAAAATATGGATAGGCATTGAAGCGGATAGCGTGGTGATACTCGTGGTCGTGCCTTCCCAAGTTCCCACGGTCTGCGCAGGCAACCCCGCATGACCCACTCTTTCGGTTTGCCCTTTTTTCTCTCGTGTTTTCGAGGTCACCTTGAGATTCTCGGCTCTGACTGGATGCGAACATGTATGTTTTTGATGGTTTTTTACTTGCTCAAGCTCAACTTCCATGTCATTCACACATGTAATTTTCCAAGTCTCCGTTGTCGAGCGAGGAGCTTGCTGATTAAGCATAGGTCTGCGACGTGAACGCAGCCAGCACAACCCAACCCCCTTCAACACCAGACTACTTCGACCCAAAGAACGCTCAAGTAATCGTATACTTGGAATTCCCCGCTGCATTCCCCCAGGCTTCCGTTACCAAGCATTGATAATCATGGGCACCCAAGTTCAGACCCACCTTCTTCCACGCAGCAAAGTGGTTCGCCACGGTAACGGTACCTCCCGACGGCCGCTTATCCACCCGGTTGGAGATGTACTGCCAGAACGTGGCGGTACCAGTAATCGATGGTTGGTTGACCTGCTGGTGCTTCCAGATCTCGTAGGTACCTCCGTCACTCTCGACTGATCCGAGTTTCTGGCCTTGGGCAGACCCCTTGCCGTCGGAGGTGTATTCTTGCACGTAGTACTCGACCAGGGGGTTCTTGGTCCAGCCATAGACGGAGATGATGACGGTGCCGGCGGTTCGGGTGGTGCTTCCGGTGAAGGTGATGTTTCTTTTTAATCTTGTTAGTGTATAACCACACAGTGTAGGGATTCTACTTGGACCCGAAGTACCTTTCCGCCCCCTTCCTCCATCCCTTGCCGACAACAAAATCACCGGCGCCCGAAAAGGTCACAGAGTACCCGTTGGAGCTCGGGGAGAAGTTGACGCTACCTCCAGTCTTGTAGTTCTGGTTGTAGTCCATCTGTCGACGCGCGAGGTTGTGTGCTCCAATCTCAAAGTCGGGAGCATCTGCCAAAGCCTCGGCGGCAGGTGCCGCAAAGGCTTGGGTTGCCGCCGCGGCGAGGGCAAGGAAAGTGAAGGCAACCATGGTGACAATGGTGGTGATCAGAAATTCCCGTTGGTGAAGGTTTCTTGCGGCCAGTTTCGCGGCGACATGGCTTATGCTGGGGGACAGACACTCACCGTTCTTATACCACCGCATGCTCCCGGATAATCTGGAAGACCATGTCTAACCACGCCTACCACGGTACCCTCCTCTCATTTGGAAAATATCGCAATGCAATTCTGCTATACGCCGCGCACGGAGAACACGTGTTGGCCCCCCTGGGAAGCGTTCCAGTGGCACAAAGCCAATGAGACCGCACGGAAGCTGAAATCCGCATTTTCGCGCCAGCTTGAGTGCTTCAGAATGGCCCGGGTGCCACCTCCACGCCGCTGACCTGTTAGCATCCCCGCCGTGGAATCCACCGTCATGCATATCCAGCGAAACATGAAAAAAGGATCCAGATGCTTGGCGGCTGTTTTGTTTTGTTCCGTTCCGTCTTATTATCCAGCTGACCCACTCACCCACCCACCCATCCATCCATCCAAATATGCTCAACCCCAGACCATTGAGCAAATGAAATTTTGCGGGGGTAACTGTCGGTAGATGCATTGCCGTCTGCGCCACTCCCGAGTGCACGATTGCCGGTTACGAATTTTCCCTCAAATGATAATCTTCCGTTTTTTCTCTTCCCATTAGGGGGTGGCTATATTAGATTAAAACACACATGCAGATTAAATGACGGCCAACTGTCCAACCATGTGAGATCTTTTTTGTTTCTATACTACATGTAGGTACCTATGCATCATGACTCGGGAGTTTGGTTGGGTCCCGACCAGGAAACAACGTGTAGCCAAGATCATCACTGAAAAGCTTATTCGTGATCCGAGAGCCTGGAGAAAAAAAGAGACAAGCTTTTGAGCCAAGCTCTTGGCTGGTGCTTGGCTGGTGTCATTTGGTCGTTCAATTAAGCTCAATACCTGTAACTATCAGTTATTGCAAATGAAGTGAGTGGTCAAAGCCGGATGATTCCGGTCAAGACAAACCTCGTGGGGACAGTACAGTTTGTCTGCATCATCAGCCCGAAAACCGATGAGGAGATCCGAGCTCTCAACAGCAAGAAAAAAGGATTTTTTTTTTTTTTGGTCTGGACAGCCCAAAGAAACTCTTCAATAAAACCAAGCATGGAAATGCGCTTCCGCATTCCCTATCTCCACGTCGTGCCCTTCTCAAGATGTGCACCGGTTGCCCATGTCCCGGACCGTAACCCAGTTTGTGCAACAATTTTTCTCCCTCATCGCCACTGCAAGTTGAGGCAAAAACAGAATGCCAAGAAGTCATGACAAGACGCTCAGAGTAAAACTGAGACATGCGCTCCAGACCTTTTTACGTGATTGGTTCTAGCCCAGGTAGGTATCTGCATGTCCACGTATGTCTTGGCTTTAACACTCCTCACCAGACAATGAAGACTCGCAAATCCACTCTCGCACTTTTTCCCGCTTCCATCAACAAGAATATTCGCCATTTCTCGCCCTGACGAATGAATAACCTCGACGCCACTCCCTGCATCCAAGATGGAAATGCCGATATGTACGGCCTCAGGATCCGCCTCGGCTTCTACATCCAATGGTTCACCCTTACTACAGCAAACTTATTCGAGAACATTGAAGAGTTGCCGACCATCCGCTTGACACTCGGCTCCTTTGTTGTCGCCAACTTCATCGCTCTGATCGTCCAGGACCGGCTTCACACGGTCAACGCCATTGACATTTTCGTCATGGTGGTCTTGTACTTTGGCTTTTACCTATCACATATTCCCGTCTTTGCCTGGCGGATTCTGACCCGTTTCGATGCATCGGTCGACCCGACACGATGGACCAACTCGGAGGCGGGACTCGTTGATAATCTCTTCCAAATTGTCATGGTCCTGGGCGCGGCCATTTTTCAGCTATATTATTGGCTGACAGTGGTACCTGCGATCCCAAAAGACAACAATGGTTGTCCCCCTCCGGTTGGCTTCTTTTTTGGAAAAAGAGTGGAGCTGAGGGATGAGGCTATGCATGCGACAAATATCGTCACCCAGGCTGTTCTGGCGGTGATTTCCCTCTGGAACCTCGCGGGGCTTTTTGCAGAGCGTACGGCTAGTTACCAGTAAGTGTGCTGCCCTGCCCCGTCTATTCTAATTTCTCTCCCTTTAGTTTGATATCAAGATGTCTAAATGCCTTATTAAAGTTCGCAGTCAAATATCCAAAGCCAGATTCCGTGTACTACTAACAGCTCATACCCTCTACCTTTGCACAACCGCTGCACTGGTCACAGCCGCAGTGGAACTCACGATCCGGTGGAATTCCTTAAGTGGCGTCAACGATTTGAGAACCTCGGGGCAGTTAATTCCTCTGTTCTTGGGCATCGTAACACCACTTCAGGTTCTTTACACAAGGTGTCTGCCTCAGTCTTGGGCAGATTTCGATAACTCCTTCTCGACTTCCGAGGCAATTGACCGGGGGAGAATCATGGATGGTCGTTCGCGGAACCGTGCGAGGGGCGGGAGAGTCAAGGAGACAACCTCGGGGAGAGCAGGGTCACCGATATGTTCTATGAGAGCTTTGGCGTAAACGCACAAACGAGGAGGAACACGTTCAGTCGACTGAGGCTTGATCTGTATCTGTCGTGATGTTCTTTACTGACCAATAATGTTGTTGTGATTACATGCCCGTAAACAACGCAGTCTCCTTCTCACACCATGTCCAGAATCTTGCCGACAAACCCGTCCCGCCCTCACTCTCGGCTTTCATGCCCGTTGCAATATCACACGGCACCGAGCCCAATCTTCCCCAGGGGATGACGAAAGCCCCATTATGCTCAAGTGATATTTCTGGAGACAACAGGGCGAAGAGTTCAGTGTAGGCGCCAAACTTTGGTCCTTTAAAGACGGCGTTCTGTTTTCAATATCGGGGACATGTCAGTAGTTTTCTAGGATTGAGCTGGCCCCCGCTGTGTATCCTCCAGGTTATTATGTCCAATGGTGAGAATTGTTCCACTTACCATTATCACCCCCATGGCAGCAGGCATATGACGCTGCAGATCTGTTTTGATTAGGCCCGGATTGACGCTCTGGATACAACGTTAGCTTTTTTTTTCTCCTCAGATTCTATTTGACGGGTGGAAACTCACCACAGAAAGCACCGCCTCCCTACCAACCCTCGTTGCAAACTCGTGCGCCAAAAACACACTCGCTACCTTACTCTGCATGTAGTTATCCATCCCCGCTTCCCACACTTTTGGTTTTTCGGCCGTGTCATCCCAAACCATTCCCCCTTTGGGTGCGCCTACCGAAATCATACTTGCGACCCAGACTACCCTCGGCCCTGCACCACCTTCTCCCTCCCCTCCCCCACTCTCACAAACAGTCCCACTCAGCCTCGCAGTGTTGAGTAACACCCCCTGCAGCAACCTCGTGAGCAAAAACGGACCGAGAGCATGCGTCGCCATTTGGGTCTCATAGCCCTGCCTGCTTTTTGTCTTGTCGTCGGGTGGGTTCATTATCCCCGCGTTATGAACTAGGCCATCTAGCCTTGGCTCCGTCTCTAGGAATTTCTTAACGGCGGAGGGGATGGATGAGAGGTCAGAGATATCGCAGATGAATGGCCCCAGCTTCCCTTGCGAGGATGGATAAGCGGCGCGGAGGGCATCCATGCAAACTGATATCTTGGTTTCGGACCGCGCGCCAAGGTAGACTGTAGCGTTGGCGGCGTAAAGAAGGCGAGATAGTTCGAGACCAATTCCGGAAGTTGCGCCGGTGATGAGGAATACTTGGCCGGAAAGGGAAGGAAGAGAAGTTTCGGTTATGGAGGGAGAGGGGGGAAAGAGTTGGGATAGTTTTGACATTTTTCCTCTCCGGGTCGCTCAATATGCCCTGTGAGTTGATAGTTGAAATATGGTTCTGCTGATTCGGCGCCAAACGTGGTGGAGGTGAGTTTTAAAGATATAGGCGAGGTGTTATTTCGATGCGGTCGATATCGATGTTGTCTTTTTCTATTACTGGACAATGTGTGTCAATGTGTGTCAAGTTCGCTTTTTATACATGAAATGACCTAACATCAATGAACATGATGACGGGCGTCAGTCTCGCACTTGGCAAAATGCGAGGCTGTACCTCGGCCTTGCTGGCGTTTCCCGAGCCTGAGAGTGGGGAGTCGAGCCGTCGGAGATAGAAGACCATGTCAGACGCCGAATCCGACGGCTGCCGCGTGCGGTGTCTTACCAAGACCGAACATACCCCAACATGCATGTAGGCAGCCACGCAGCGAAAGATGTCGTAGCCCCAAAAATAAATAGATACCTAGATACCAGATTGAAGCAAGAAATCATATTTTTTATGCTGAACCCAGAAAATAGACATTTCAAAAGATAACATAGGTGCATCCAAAGTTTGCGTCAACTTTCCAGTGATCTATCAGGGCACCAGACCAGTCATCCGTCAAGATGCCCAGCCAACATTGAAAGGGAGCCATGTTACCCACGTCTAGCTCAGCGGTTTAACTTTGGTATACCGTCACCCGTAGTGACAAAAAAAAGGCCCTCGGCCTCACCTCTCCTGTGAGTCATGTCTGGTCGTGAAGAACCAGGGAAGAACTCCACCCAGGTAAACACAACAGAAATGACTCGATCTGGGCAAGTCAGGCCATGGCTGGCTTGGCAGCCGTCTTTAAATCTCTCACTCAGCTGCTCCATGCTATTGATGGTGATTTGCTGGATGCCGAGAGGTAAGTGCTACCAACTCCAATATTGTAGTTAGTCTCTGAATGTCAAGGACGCGAAAAAGGGGAATAATGAACAATGATCTGATCATCTGCCCATGTCCCACGCTAACACGGGCCTGGCGTTTTCTGGGTGCAATGTATGGTGCGGCCCCTGAAACGAGGCTTCGGAGCCTCGCGATGCAACGAGATGATGGGCTTGGCATTGGATTCAGCCCATCAGCCCCAAATAGCTGCTTCAATATATTGCGTGACGGGGCGCTGAGGCTCCAAAATGTTTGATGACCTCGGTAATAGTAGAAAATCAGTGACGGCCATCTCCAAGATTCTGTCATGAGCGTCGCAACTCGTTCCTTTCATTCTGTCGCTTGCATTCATCTTTCGTTCTCTCGCCTAAAGCGACCTGCCATTCCTTCCTTCTCTTGTCCACGCCCTAGACCATGCGTTTTGCAACAGCTGCGACTGCCCTTGCGGTATTTGGGCCCACGTGCGTACACTCATTCAACCCAACCTGGGGATATAATGTCGGTTTGGAGTGGGCCGAATGGATCCGCCAATTCACCAATTCCGCCGGCTTCTCGCTGTTGGACCGGCCGCACGAAGCCATGACCAAGGACGGGGTCCTTTCCAAGTATCCCCTCTACTTTGGCATCCCCAAGACCAGCATGACCCCGACAATGCACCGAGCCGTCCAAGACATTGTCCGGGGATCCATTGACACCGACGACCACGAGGGCGGTGAGGACCCGCGTTACCGTGTTAAAGGCGAAGCCGAAAATGCGCACGCTTACTGTGACGACGAGAAGATTGGCGAATGCCACAAAAGGCTTCAAGACATGCAACAGGAGATTCTCAGCCTCCTCCAGGTCGGCGATGTCGGCTGGGCATGTCGGCTGGGCCCGCAACAAACTCGGCCGAGCCCTGCACACCTTGCAAGACTTCTACTCCCACAGCAACTGGGTTGAGCTTGGCCTGGGTGACTCAATCGGCATCAGCCAGAAACTCGGTGTGCCGTCCAATGGCCCTGAACTCGAACTACCCGTTGCACCAGTGGGCTTCGAGACGTGCAAAAACTGCACATATCCCACTTCCGACATTGAACAAGTCCAACTTGATTGGATCGCAACATGTCGACGTGCAACTATCGGTGATGAGCCCATGTCGATGCTAAACAAGGCCATGGTCGCTACCTGCCAGGGCATTAGCGCCTTTGGGCCCTCCATAATAATGGGAACAATTGGCGGGTTGATTCCCTTGGTCTTCCCTACAAGTCCGCGAGGAAGGCTACTTGAGCTAGCGAGTAGCATCCTTGAGTCGCTTGGTCTCGGGCAGATCTATGCCGACTGCAAGGATAACCTGCTTCCAGGGCTCACGGCCACGGAGCCCAAGTACCTGACCACCGGATACTTTGGTACAAAGACGCCGCTCGGGGCAACCTGGCAGAAGGGAAAGTGCAGTCATGGTGGTCCCTTCGACCGCGACGCCCGCGGACGTGAGGGTATCGGCAAGGACTCGCAGCACCCTTTCGTCAGTCCCCACGCCGACCTACACAAGGCTGCCTACCAACTTGCCGACAAAGCGACCGAGAAGTACCTCGATGATGTTACCAAGGCCATTTGCGGCCAGCAGTTGGCGATCGACTGTGGCCTGCTCAAGACACTCTACGGCTTCGGTCCAACCCTGACCTTTGTCATCGATACCACTGGCAGCATGGGCGGTGTGATTGCAGCAGTCCGGGACTCGGCCATCCGGATAGTGAACAATGTGCGGGACTCGAAAATCGATCGGCCAAGCCTCTATGTTCTCGTACCATTCAATGACCCCGACATTCCGGTTGCCACGGCCCACTCTAACCCTGACGAGTTCATCAAAGCTATTTCGGCTCTTCGCGCTTCTGGGGGCGATGACTGTCCTGAATTGGCCATGGGCGGCCTAGCAAGCGCTGTGAGTGCTACCCCGGCCGGTGGCAAAGTATTTCTGTGGACGGATGCTGGAGCCAAGGACGAGGCAAACGCTGCCGAGGTGGCGCGAGCTGCCAAGGCGAAGAGCATCGCCATCATGGTATTCAAATTTGCCAATGTTTGCAACTCTCCGGCCGCCTTCGACCTGGTTGCGCCCGGCCGGTTCTTCGACGGCATTGCCGGCAGTGAGGCAGCTTCAACGGCCTCGTACGCTGAGAGGCTCATCAAGGACGACTCGGTTGACCTCGTGCGCGCGATATTCGCCTTGTCCGCTCTGTCTCCCCTCCTTCGTCGCCAGTCTCGGACAATTACGCTGGAGGTACTGGTGGATGATACCATATCATCAGTGGGATTCTCAGTCAACGCCAGCACCGTGGTCATGAGCATCACCAAACCTGACGGTTCAGCGGCGCTGCCGGGCGATCCTGGGGTTAGTAGCCTTGGACTCACAACAGGCAGCACCATCTTTGTGGACAATCCGACTCTAGGGACATGGAAGGTTACGGTGCAAGGGGATGATGCATTCTCATTTAACTCTTTTGCCAAAACGAGCCTCCTTCTCCCAGCCTTCAACTTTGTCGAGCCCCGCGGCAGCCATCACGAGGGTCTCTTCCCGGTTTTGAGTCCGCCAGCCCCTGGATCGACCTCTTTTGTCGTAGCCAACATCGTAGGCAATGTCACTTCGGCAAGCTTTGAGTTCCGGTCCCCCGGCGGAGCACTTCTCTCGTACCTTGATTTGTCGCGCGGCAACGGCACGGATGGGCTCACTGCGCCAGCTGACTTGTTTTATGGCCTGGTTACCGTACCCACCACTGCCTTCTTCGTCTATGTTCGGGGAAATACAGCCTCGGGGGCAAGTTTTGTTCGCGTCATGGCGGGAAACCTTGATCTCCTCTTCAGTGGTAAGACTGGTGGCGGCGGCGGCAACGTCACGGCTTCGACGAACAGCACCACTGTGTCGACCTCGGCTCGCTTTACCAACTCAACCACTTACAGGCACACCCCAGTCTCCACCACTACAATGCTATGCCCAACTTGCCAACCCGCTCCTTGCGTGACAGCTGTCACTTCTCTGATACGGTTTGTTTCCCCAGAGAACTTTTCCTGGTCAAATACCGCTGCTAACTAAATATCAACCCACGCTCAGAAGTGTCATCTATCTCACAACCTGCCCCATCCAGGGCAAAGAAGGAACCAAATTCACCACGAGTAGCATCACAACTACCCTTGCCGTACCTTGCTTTGCTGACAAGGCTGCCGCATGTCCCGCCACCTTAGCCGCCATCTACCCCGGCTGTGGCAGCCTTCCGGCCCCGGCTTTGGGTGGAGGTGGAGGTGGAGGTGGAAGCAGTGGTGGGAGTGTTGTCCCGCAAAGGAAAAAAGTGACTTTGCCTGTTGACGCGAGTGCCACCACCAGCACAATCTTGACTAGAAGTGGCATTGCCGAGACTGAAGCCAACGCAGGAGGGACGCCAAGGGCCTCTACTAAGACAGACGCTGGAGGAGGGGATGCTTCCGCTACTAGCCTGACAACCACTACTTCATTCACGACGGGGAAACCGACTGGCTTAGTTGTTACGGCGGGTACGGTGGCAATGGGGGCATACTCTATGGCAACGGCGGCGATGTGTGTCACGCTGGTGGTGTTTTTTTCGGTGGCAGCTTTTAACTGAGATTTTAAAAATTTCTTCATTTCGAATTATAGGTAGGTGCGAGATATCGAGGTAAAAGATAAGGCGGAACCATTCGCTTTCTAAAGACGACCAGCGTAGCCATTTTTATGTATAGGACCAATTTTGGGCCCGCTCGGCTAGAGTTGAAGTGGCTATTGATGCTGCGGCGCAGCCTTCCAGAATGGTTCAGAGGGTGAGCAAGACTGAGCAAGACTGAGCCAGCCCTGAGCTGGGGTGAGCGACGTCACGTCTGGTGGGCGCGGTACGAAAAAGGAAATTTGGTGTGCCCAGATTCGTCGCAGGAAACAACGAGTGTTTACACTCCCGCTCTGAGCCCTCCGTCTCCGAACAGTGTGGCCTTCCAAAACACAATGGAACGCTACATTTGAGCGAATCGAGATCACGCATAGTCGTGTCTAGATCATTTGCCGACTTGGCGTCTGATGCAAAACCTGATGGGCTGTATTGAGCATATAGGGCAGAGGCCCGCCTCGTAAGAAGATGACTGCTCGAAAATGTTCGACCGAGCTTATCACCAGATTCAAATATCCTCATATCGCACTCCTATTTTCGCTACCACCTTCCGCTAGCCTGCCGTTTTAGCGTCGGTGGCCTCTTCATTTCTGTCTTCTCTCGGCTACATTTCGCACATAATTAAGGGGGGGAGGGGGCGGAAAGAGGCCGCTGTAACTGTTTCTGATTCGCCAGCAGTCTATGCTTAGCTCCTAGACTTTAATAGTTGTAGGAGCCCCAGTGCCAGTGCCTCCACCGGGGTCGGGAGGTCGTTGTTCCGGCTTATGCCACTCAATGCCATTCGCCCCCCCCTCCATGTTCGCCGGAAGTACTAATAAGTACAGCATGGTTGTGAGTAATTCCATTCTTGGGCCCCTTAGAAGCACAGACGCCTCTATAAGAGAAGGACTCGATTACTGGGTCTCTGTCTCGAACTTGTTCTCTCCCCATCATTGGGTTTTTTTCCTCATTACGGACAGAGCACCAGCGCATCACACAATGAGGTCGTTTATTCTCGCTCCAGCCCTTCTCGCCACTGCAGTTCTGTGTGCACCGGCCGCTCCAGTCACGCATGGTCCGTATATTGGGGATGCGACCCCGGCCGGCAAGCCATGGCGTGGCAGGTCCTTGACTGACACAGCAGACGGCACACGCTGCTCCGACATCAGCCCTGACGGCAACCCCTGGCATGGTGAGTACAGCTCCCAACGGCCCCCCTGAGCGAAACCCTTTCGACAACTGACGCCTAACTGAAACACCAGGCAAGAGGGCTGGTATTGCACGCTGCGCTCGCCCCGACGGCCACAGTTGGATCGACAGGGCGGTTATCGCGCAAACCGACCGCGAGCCGAGGGCTCCTAGCCGGCATGTCGCCACTCTGGAGGTCGACAAACGCGGACTACGCGGACTACCACTCCAGCGGCGACCTTGGGAAACCAGTGGGCTCCCGGAGGAGACAGGGCATAGCCCTGATGCCCAAAAGGAAACTCCAGCGACCGGCACAGCGAGCCCTGAAGATCAACGTCAGTGGGACAAGGTACGTGCTCGCGAGCTTGTCGTCCCGGAGGGTGGCACAGCCCACGTGGTAGGTCCGAGGCGGCGAGCTGCGGCACCGACGGAGGAATGTGGGAGCCCTTGCTACCAGCGTCAGCCCGCCAGCTCGTCAGATGGCGGGCTCAATACGCACCCGAGAGGTGCAAGGGAATAGCCAAATATACAACCGTCGTATCCAACAGAGAGCACCAGCCAAGGTTTGCATCCGAGGCTGCTATCAGAGAGGCACGGAACAGCAGATAGACACACAAATCTTTGTCTATCGTCAATAAATAACCATCGTGCGCTTTTAGTCGGATTTAAGTTGGTAGTGGTGATTGTTAAAGTTGGGAAAACCTTCCCGTAAATTCGTACCAGTTGGTGTCCCACTTGACACTGACCAAGCTGCGACAGATCGATTCTATTCCTCGTTGTGGACGGGTGGTAATTAGTTCACTAGAAACTTGCATAACAGCTGGATACCGGCACCGTCTTAAACCCCGTGAATTTGACAGTCAAGGAGCCTGCTAACGGTGGCTTTCCCAGAGCAGAAGACATCGCGGAAGCGGAGAAGGCTTCAAGAAGAGCAACACTCTATGCACACACCCAAAAAAAAAAAAATTCACGCACACCCCCTCCACCCATTCCAGCTGACGGGCAGCTGGCATCCCAGACCCTTCCCATTTGGGTGTAAGGAATCGCGAAATTTCCATGCAAGCTATCCCGGCTCCAAGAAAACGCCGACTTACCCTCAAATGCCACGGGTTCCATCACATCATCGCGCCCACGTAGTAGTAAGGCGATAAAGTAAAAATGTCCGTCGTACAATAAATAAAGCTATCTGCCCGTTGGATCACTTAATAAACGACTGAGTTGGAGACCTGGGTACCAGTTTGCCTGAGAAAATCGTCCGCATCGTCGCCTGATGTCCAACCTTCGAGCTCTGCCGGGCTTCAGATCTTCGCTTCTCTACGGCGAAAGTGCTGCGCCTGCGATAGGGCTTCTTCCTCTTTGAAAGGCGCTGGACTCGGTATTTTCTGTGTGAGAAGAGGGCGAGGGCGGCGGAGGCGCGCAGCTGGCTATTGTTGCGGTGGTTGTGGTGTGGTAGGTTGGCTTGATCCAGATTTTGGTGTTTACGGAATATCCCTTTCCGGCTAAGCCGGGGTTGAGCCGGCAATGGAGATTCCATGATTTTTACAGTCCAAGAAAACGGAGCGGCAATGGCAGCTGGCATTGCAGAGGCGGGTTAGGGTTTTCTATGGCGGGGGTGTGCGTAAAATTTTCTGGGTTTGTGCAGGGAGTATTTGCTCTTCAAGAAAGCCCCCAAAAGTATCGGAAGCGGAAGCGGGCGGCGGAACCGGCAGTGGAAGAACAGGATCGCGTACAGGAAGTCATTCATGCAATTCTGAGGTTCAACGAGGCTCTAGAAGACGAATAAATATTTTTTTTGTATTGCATTTGGCTGTGTTGTGTGCATGCAAAGTTGCCCGAAGCCTGGCGTGCCCCCGGTCGCATCATCGAAAGTGGTTCAATCGGTTTGCCAATCACTTCTTCTACGGGACGCCGGCATCTCTCAAGGTATCCGCTCTTCCGCTCGGCGGCATACTAGGTCTCCAGTCCGCTCCTAGCCCAGGTGACCTCGAGTTTAATGCCATATCGTAATTCGCGCATAACAGCCGTCCCACAAGCGGTGTTCATGCTGCTAGCCAGCTGTTTAACACATTTTATCAGCCCTGGCGGCAAGAGGTATAGGCGGAGTCTCCGACACGGTCGACCACGTAGCTGAGATGGCTAAGAGTGGCCTCGAGGTGGCCTCTGGCAGGCTGTGACGAACGACATGGGGGGTTGTGCGCTCCCCAAGAGTCGTTCATTGAATATTATTGATCACCTTGCTCTGAGAGCGGTGGTCGACGCACCCTTGTCCGTTGAGCCACTAACGT
>Ga0247760_1002645_pt1 | contig 13096 bp, 12 predicted proteins | sample UWRJL171409R4_FD_179936 | JGI IMG/M metagenome (GOLD analysis project Ga0247760, IMG submission 179936) | Plant litter microbial communities from Arlington Agricultural Research Station in Wisconsin, United States - UWRJ-L171-409R-4 | ecosystem: Environmental > Terrestrial > Plant litter >...
GCGCCCTTTGTTCTTTTTTTTTTTTTTTTTTGGTGTCCATTTTCAGTGCTGACACTTGGTAAGGGCTCGATGAGTTACCTGGAGGTGGAGACAAGATCGACATGTCATAATCACAGCTGGGCAGGTAAAGTAGGTAAGGTACCTAGGTAGATATGCAGGTAAGACAGATTGAGTTTCCCAGTGCCCCCAAACTGAATTAGGCTTGGCCCGCTGCATGTGATGGCAATGCATGCTGACCGGTTTGGAGTTGGGGTCGATTAATACTTCTACAAGAAGAAAGGATCCCTCTTTAAAGATGTGGGATGTGGTAACCCGCTGCAGCATGGTCAAGCTATTTCTATTGGGTTGGGGAAGAAATCAAGTCTACCGGATTGGGTGGTACAAAAGAACTGTGCAGCAATTTCTGCATGCGAGTTAGTTTGGTAGGTATTTATCTAACTCTGTTTCGCGAACGCGGGGGTGTCACACATCTTCGGGCATAACCATCCCGGTCAAATGTGAACCCAGTTGACCGGTTGGAGTGTAAAGCCGGCAAGCTTTGTGGGCTACACGGACTCCGAGAGGGGTTTGGTTTTTGCGGTTATGATTCAGTTACCTATCGACGGGCGCTCTCTGTTTGAGCTTGCAGGTATTTATACCGTACCGTAGGTGAAGCCAAGATTGTCATTGTCAGTCTATTCTTGTACTCGCTGTCATTGACCAGACCAAAGCAATCCAAAATGACACTCCAAACCCACTCCGAACCAAGACAGCTCCTCCTCCGTGGAGTGGGTCTGCTCTTGGTCGCCGCCATCTTTCACGCCATCTATCGTTTTCTGAGTATTCGATTAATGTTTCGTCGATTGCAAGCTCAGGGAGTTGTACTGCCCCCATTTTTCTCTTTCCGTTTCCCCGCAACATTATTTTAGAACTAGAATAATGCTAACACGTACTTGATAGCCCATGATGCCGCACTCGTTTCTTTTCGGCCACCTGCATATTCTCGCCCGTCGTACTCGTCACAAAGCCCCGAATATCTACCCACACTACCTTACCGAACTCATCCTCTCCGAATGGAAGAATCTTTTTCCTTTTGAGAAAAAACCTCCGCCGTTTATATACATTGATTTCTACCCGTTTGGTCCTCCCACAATATTCACCCTCAACGCCTCTCTTCCTGCACAATATCTCACTCAGCCAGGCCAGATAAAACACCACCCGGATTCACACGCCTATCTTTATCCATTGACGTATAATCTCGATTTGTTCTCGGCAGATGGGCCACAGTGGCGGCTGTGGCGGGGTATCTTGTCTCCGGGGTTTTCGCCAAAAAATATCACGGGGTTGGTGCCGAGTATTTTGGACGAGGTTGTGGTTTTTCGGGACATTCTCAAGTCTCATGCTGTTTCTCCCTCCCATACCTCCGTCCCTACCCATTCCTCTGCTGGATCCCATTCCCATTCTGGTACCGATGCCGATGTCGGGAATGAGAATGAAGATGAAAATAAAAACCTCTGGGGCGACGTCTTCCTCCTCGAGCCCGTCGCCATAAACCTAACATTCGACGTCATCGTCCGAGCATCGCTAGATCTCCGCCTCCACGAACAGACGAGGAAAAAGCCAAGCGAGCTAAAGAGCGCCATGGTGGAAACCCTCTCCCTCCTCCTCTTTGGGTGGAATCTGGCGACGCTAGGACGGTGGCTAAGTCCGGTTCGGTGGTGGCGGATTCGCCGAAACGATAAGGTCATGAGACGGTTTTTACAGGAGAGAGTAGTGGAAAGATTCACTGTCGAAAAAGAAGAGACAAAAGAAAACAAGACAATTGTGGATTTGGCAGTCGAGGCGGTACGAGATATGAGCAGAGACGACGAGAAAAGAGAAAAAGTGGATAATAAACTACTAGTCGAGACCGTCATGGCCCAGCTCAAGATATTCATCTTTGCCGGACATGATACCACGGCGGGCGTGCTGTGTTGGGTGTTGCACTGTATGGCGGAACATCCTGAGGCAGCGGAGCGGGTGAGGGATGGTAGGTTTTTTTCTTTTCTTCTTCTTCTCTTCTCCATTTCTTTTCTTCTTCTTCTTCTCTTCTCCATTTCTTTTTCCTTTTTTGTTTCTTCTCCTTTTCTTTCTCACCTCCTTCTTCTTCTTCTTCATTCCGGCAATTCTATATCTCAGTCCTACTAACACGGAGTGCAGAACTCAACGCAACGTTTGGCCCCGACCCAAACAACCTCGTCGCTCTCCTCTCCTCCACCCCCCACCTCCTCAACCAGCTGACCTACCTCCACGCCTTCGTCAAGGAATCCTTCCGTCTGCACCCCTCGGCCGCCGCCATGCGCTACAGCACGACTGATTTCCACCTCGACGTCAACGGGGTCTCTTACCCCACCCGCGGCTTTATGCTTTGGGATTCCATTGTCAGCGGCATGCGCTGGGAGGGTGATTGGGTGCGAGGAAACGAGTTTCTCCCCGAGAGATGGTTCGCCGGACCAGACGAGGAATTACACGTAAAGAAGAATGCATGGCGTGGATTCGGTCTGGGCCCCAGAGGGTGTATTGGTCAAGACTTGGCCATGACAGAGCTCAAACTTGCCTTGGCCGTGGTGGCGAGGGAGATTGATATCGAGTGTGCTTGGGACGAGTGGGATGTCAAGACGGGATACAAGGGGCCAAAGTATGAGATGGACGGCCACCGGTGTTACCAGGTGGGGGTTGCGGTGCCGCATGTCAGTGGGGGGATGCCAGTGCACGTGCGGTTGAGGAAATAAATATATCTAGTCTGCATGGCGGAGTCGAATCGGAGAATCATGTGCAGTTCCATTTGAGGGCCATGTCGGCCTAACAAGCGGTGAACTTGCACGCATCCCATTCCCCACCAACTGCCCATCATGGCCTCGCAAACTGACGAGGATTCAGATGCCGAGACTTTCGGGCCCCTTTTGCACATCCCCGAAGCGTCCCTCGTCAAGCTCGCAATGCAGATTCGCGCCGACGTTTTCCACATGACTTCATGTTCTTCATCTAGCCGTCTCGTCGACCGCATTTCCGGTTCATATAACCTTGTGCATATCATTCAACTGGACTCGGACTTGCAACTCGTCATTCGCATTCCAGCAACGGGCTGGGGCGCCCGTCTCACCCCTCCGGCCGCAGCCGCAATCGAGTCGCAAGTAGCCACGCTCCGTCTCATCGCCTCCAAAACCACAATCCCCGTGCCGCAGGTATATGCATTTGATACGACTACAAACAATGCCATTGGCGCTCCCTGCATTTGCATGAGCTTTCTTCCTGGTCAGACGGTGGCAAAAACATGGTTCGACACTTCGCTCCCAACGCCCCTTGAAGACCGACGGCTCCGAATCCTCAGTACGCTCGCACAATCTCTGGCGCAGCTTGCACAGTTCAATTTCCTCAAGATTGGTTCCCTTCATGAGGGCGAGAACGGAAACTTGACAGTCGGTCCGTGTTATGATTGGAAGGAGAATGAGGATGATGGTACCATTTCAGTCGCTATGTCTGGTCCTTACGATAGCGCAGCAGCATATCTACGCGACCACTATGCCGTCAACGAAAACAACAAGAACAGTCCGTGGAGAGTTGCGGCAAAGACGGTTATGGAGGTGGTAGTCCGATATTTACCGTCCTCCCCAACCTTTGTTCTCTCCGTTCCCGATTTCGACTCGCAGAATATCATGGTAGATGACCAGGGCAACCTCAGGGGTACTATTGATTGGGATCTCGCTCAGACTATGCCCCGTTGCGTAGGCTTTTCTCGGTATCCCGGATGGATCACGCGCGATTGGGACCCGCTCATGTATGGCTGGCCCAAGTCAAATCACGAAAACTCACCCGAGGAGCTTGAGCGCTATCGAAAATATTATGACCAAGCCATGGCGGAGGCTATGCATCAGAGTGTAGATTGGGAGTTTACTACCAGAAAATCACACATCTGGGAGGCGATATGGATTGCCGCGTTGAACCACGTCAATCGCTTGGAGATATGTTGTAAGCTAGTCCAGGAGGCGACAGGCGTCGACAATCTTGATGAAGCAAGGGGGATCGTGTACGACATTGGCACTGGCGAGGCAGATTGGCCGACGCTCAAGTATCAATTGGAGGTCTTGATTACGGAAAGTAAGTCTGTCAGTCATGTCCTTTTAGAAACGGAGCAGTGAGGGCAGCAGGCGTAACGATACTTGCATTGCTAGGCTTACTTGATACGCAGCATGGGTTTTAGATTAGAAAAGGCCCATCTGTCTATCCAGACATGTTTACGTTTATTCATAGTAGCAGCATGTCTCCACAGCCTCCGCCCAGACATGAGGATAGGCGCGGTAGTAGAGGATCCGCGGCTATAGTAAGACTTTCCTATATACCAGTCCGCATCTTTTCTCTCCTGAGATCTGCTGCATTCACGTTCACTTACTCAGCTCAGCTCTACCAATAAACGAGAACTTCCTGCATGTGACTTGCCTTGCATACCATATCTCTTGGCGAATTCTTCCCCGCTTCCAGCCATGATACACAACTTCCCCATCTGGACCCATGACCTATAACCTAAGGCATGCCTAGCCCAAATGGATAGGACAAATGAAAGTGAACGCAGGTCAAAACCCCCGACAATCCAGTTTATCAACAATAACGATAGCAGCAGCCCCGTCACGGCTGTCACAGCTCGTTCACATGCTGCACGTATAGTCCACGCCAGAAAGCGACAGGCTCGCATTCTCGAGTATCAACTCCAGCAGCAGCAGCAGCAGCAGCAACAACAACAACAGCAGCAGCAACAGCAGCAACAACAGCAGCAGCAGCAACAACAGCTCCCCTTAAACCCTGCCGGTTTAGGAAGAAGTGATCCATTCGCTAGCTTCGCTCGACCCTTTACATCTCTAGAGAACTACCTCTTCAACCACTACCTCACCCATATCGTCCCGCGCATGAAATCGCAATGTCGCGGTCTCAAAGCCCGCGGGGTTTTGTACGCTGATGCCATGACGCAGGATTGGGTGCGACTGGCCCTTTACAGTCGGGAATGTTTGAACTCGCTTTTTCTGAATGCCGCGAGACATGTTTCTGTTTGTTATCAGTATCAGTATCAGCAGCAGCTGCTGCATGTACAGGAGAGAGAAAAGGAGAGAGAACATCGGTTTGGTCATTTAGCTGATGGCTACAAGTTGTTGTGTGTACGGGCCGTAAGCGCTGCTATCACCACGTCGTCTGGCACAAATACCCCTAGTACTTTATCTGGACGCCCTCGACCTTTTAGCGATACCGTCTTGGCCGAGACGTTGGCATTAGCCTTTGACGAGGTAAGTCAGTTACCTACCTACCTACCTACCTATTTAGGTAGTAGTTAGTCAGGACCAGATCCTTTCTCCAGACATAAAAAAAAAAACTAATCAGATAACAAGCTACTGCAAGGCAACATGGACATGACAAAGCGCCATGTGCAGGGTGCTGTATCCATGGTAGAAAGCAACGGCGGCTGGTCGACGCTGGGTCTCGATGGGTTTTTGGAAATGCTGCTTCTTCGCTATGCCGGACGGGTCGGCCTCTTGGCGCATACTGCCTTGCCGCTGGCGAATCAGGGGTTTTTCTAGGGAAAGGGAGCCAAGAAGTGTAGCTTCCGCATTTGGCTATCCGCTGCGGGCATTACACAGCTTTTTGGGATGGTGTGTCCAATGAAGTTTCAATTCTTTGTGGTGATATTTACTTTTTATTTTGGAGAGAGAGAGAGAGAGACAGATCATTCAAAGTATAAAGAGCATTCTCTCCCCTCTCTGACTGACTGCCATGATACAACACCGCATCATCAATATTCTTTCTTCCCCCAGAAACCATGGCCGAATCCACCCTCCCCAAAGGTTCACTTGTTCTCGTCACCGGTGCGACCGGCTACGTCGCGACGCATATCATCCAAACCTTTCTCTCTCTCGGCTACCATGTCCGTGGCACGGTTCGAGATGTCGAAAAAGCCTCCTGGCTAACCAACTCCTTATTCGCAACCTATGCTGCTTCGGGATCCTTTACGCTCAGCCATGTCCCCACGCTCGCTGACCCGCACGCCTTTGACGCTGCTGTGAAGGGCGTTTCTGCCATTGTGCACGTCGCGTCGGTAGTGACCTTTGACGCTGACCCAAACAAGGTGATTCCGCCAACGGTTCTCGGCGCCACGGCCATCCTCTCTGCGGCGATGCGTGAGCCGTCGGTTAAAGAATTCGTCTTCACCTCGTCGATTGTTGCTGCCGCAATGCCCGTTCCGGGGAATGCCGTCAGGGTCACACACGATACGTTTAATGAGATGGCTATTCAACTTGCTTGGGCCCCAGAAAAAGAAGGAGAAGGGAATGGGGGGGTAGTATACATGGCCAGCAAAGCCGCTGCCGAAAAAGCCATCTGGGAATTTGTGGCACAAAACTCGCCGAGCTTCAATGTGAATACCGTCGCGCCCGGGACAGTTATCGGCATGCCGCTGCATGAGAGCCATCTGAGCAGTGCGGGACACTGGCTGAAGCCGTTATTTGATGGGAAACAAGAAGAGGGGGGGTTGCCTTATAGTGAGTCTTTTTCTCTTCTTTTCCTTCCTTTTGTTTCCTTTTTTGTTTTCTTTTTTTTTTTTTTTCTTTTAGAGAATCCCGACTTTCTACCTGCTCTAGTTTACCCCCCCTTTCCCTTGCTCAAGTTTATTTACTCTCCTTTCCTCCCGCTTAAGTTCACTCTCTCTCCCTCTCCTCTCTTTATAAACAAGAGCCAAACAAAAGTTAAAAAAAAAAAAACAAGGTTGCTAATAATGAGAAAAGTCTTCACAGTAGACGTCAAAGACGTAGCCGCCCTCCATGCCGCCGCCGTTCTCGACCCCTCTGTGAAAAACACGCGCATCCAAGCGTGGGCCGACAACACGAACCTGAACCATATCTTGTCAGTGATGCGTCGGCTGTTTCCCAATCGCAAATTCCGAGACGATTTTCCCGGCGTGGACAATACCCTCAAGCTGGAATTGTCTGCAGACTTTTCTCTGCCTTTGAGTCTGCTGAAAAAGTGGGCTCGTCAAGACGGGTGGACTCCTCTGGAGCAGACGGTCAAGGAGGACATTGAAGGGATTATTTCTTTTTCCAGTTAACCAGGCCAGACCATACCAGACCAGAACAGACCAGACACAGGTGAAGCACAGCACAGCAGACACAGATTGGGTAGTTTGACTAGGTAGCTTCAAAACAAGACTTGGGATTGGACTAAATATATCCCAATCACAGACCCAAATGCCCAAACCAAATCACCAAACCCAACTCTCTCCCTCTCTCCTCGACCTACCATAGGTAAAGTACCCATGTCCCCCTCTAGGTATACAGACACCTTTAGGTTAAGTGTACGTAGCAGGTCAATTCCCACTCGGCGGCAAGCCCGAATTCGTCCCCAAGTCCTCGCCATAGACCTCGCCCCCCACAACGAGCGGCTTACAGTCCTGCAGCACAAACATCATTCTCGCCCACTCCGTTTGGCTACGGTTCACCCACTGATGCTGGGTCGCTCGTTGGATCGCAACATCCCCCCGTTTCATCACGTGTTTCTCCCCGCTGTCCAGAACCATGTCGACTTCTCCCTCTAGCACAATCCCATAGTCTAAACTCTGCGTGCGATGCATTCCGCATGCGTACCCGGGGGCAAAATCCACACAGCGAAGAACCGTTCCGCGAGGATTAACCAGACCGAGCTGGCCGCTCTTGAGAACCTCCTCGTGCTTGATCACATCGGCGTCGTGGTTCAGGTCAGCGGGAAATTCAGAAGTGGTGTAGGCGACACTAAAAGCCAGTTGATTCTCGTCGTAGGGCTTCCATTCGAAATCATTATGCGAGTGCACGATGGCTTTGCCTTTGGAGTCGTGCCCGGTAACAAAGCGGTGGAGTTGTGGGAGGTCCGACAGCTTGCCGTTGGAGGCGGGGGTAGAAGAGGAAGAAGAAGAAGCGTCACCCATTGCTTTCTTAATTCACTCCAGTCTGATGTGGTCTGGAAGTATACTCTAGGATAAAATATACTCGAGTTAGCAAAAACGCAATGTCTGGAGAAATGTCTGGAGGAAATTATAAAGAAACAAAGAAATCCCCCCGACTCATGTCACGGAAAAATCATCTACCTTATAAACCCCGCGCCGTTCGGCTTACCAAACCTGGCCTGTGGTTGGCTCGCAGCCGATGCGGACGCGGACCGGCGAGTCGGGGCAATGACGCAGATCCCCCACGCCCGAGTCCGGAACACCGACTCAAACTCAACAGAGTCACCACATCTCCTCCTGATTTGATACCACAACACTCCCGACTTTCGGGTGCTTTAATCCTCCGCAACGTCTATCCATAACTGTGTGGGCGCGTCTTGGTTGAGCCAGTGTAGTCCCGTCGTGTCGCGTCGGACATGCTCAACCCTACCTTGTCTCTCGGTTGGCCTTATCGCTTATTACATGTAACTCGGTATCCACCCGCTCGTCTACTGGCGGGTTTTGTCCCCTTTCTTCGCTCGCTTGTTGCCCAAATAGGTAACTGTTAGACTGAATGCCCAGAACGGGTTGGGATCAGCCGTCTCCATTCCTCGCCGTGTCTCCTCGCGTTCTTCTTTCATCTCAAACCCTCTCTCAGTACGGCCGTATCCCGCCAAAGTTCATATCGAATATGGAGAATACGAAAACAGGGCAACCCCTTCGCACCATAACACCCCCTACCCGTTCAGTCGCTGTGCTGCGCGTGATCCCGACAGACCTGGCTCGTTCGCGATCCATGAACCAACCACTACCGACGACGACTCACAGACGATGACGACAAGATTTGCGGTGAGCATTGGGTAACGTGTACCAGGTCTTGGCTCGGTTACCCGTTACACGGAACCCCCGACAGGACACGGGCACTGGAAAGTCAGCTGTTTTCTCCTTGTTCCCTTGGTATTCTGATGGACAAACTATATGAACCGAAAAGACAGCATGCATATCCGGTAATCGGTACGTGACTGGGATATACTTCCCGAGAGACTTGCACCTGAACGCACCGCTTCCGCCCGGTCTCGCATCTTGCTACATAAGTCCCGACTGACGGGTCTGACTTGATCTGGCCAAGCGAAAACGGGATGGATGATCTGGCCGTGCGGCGGAAGCTTAAATCGACGTCGTTTGTGTGACGGAAAAAACAGGTAGGAACATGAAGCGAGGCGACAGAAAGTTCGCAGTGTCTCACTTTTCGGCAAGTCGGCGAGGTTGTGACATGTTAGCAGTGTACTTCGTACGGTAGGCATGGTCATGGTGGCTGGGCGCCGGGGTCTCCCGGCAAAGATTTCGACTGTGGACAGAAAGATCGTCGAGTTTAGGTCCGATGAGGAGTAAACGAGATAACTGAATGCATCTGACTTTTCCAATAGCTCAGTCTGTTCTAGACCTGCGGTTCAAGCTCACCCGTGAAATGTGGACGCTTCTCAGAGACTCGGTGACCGAATCGTTTGCGTTCTCAGCTGACCTGTAGATATTCTACCTTCCCTGTCATTCTTACTTCCTTGTGGTGATCTCTTCAAAATTGCTTGAGGGGCTGAATTGGTTACCCCTTTGACTGTTGGCGGGTAAGAGTTTTCACAGAATGCAACGGTGCGGGGTTTCTCCCCAACTTCCTTCCTCGCCATGCCCAATACTGACTCTCTCAACCCAATCAACACCGAAGCTGCCACACAATGACTCACCATAACCCCCTCGGCCACCTCTCCATCGGCGTCAAGGACTACGCCGTCTCCAAAGCCTTCTATTCAGCCATCCTCTCTCCGCTGGGTCTCTTCCTCGTCTTCGATAGCGAAGACCCAAGCAAAGGCGGGACTGCGCCCAACGCAAACAGCGACAAAAAGGGCAAGATACGCACCCTGGGCTTTGGTCCCGACGCAGAACACGAACTACTCAACATCTTTGAGTTTGGCGACGAAGCTGCAGCGCCTGGATCGGGGTTCCATCTCGCCTTCAACGCTCCGACGAGGGATGCTGTGGTCGAGTTCCACGCCATGGCAGTGGGGTTTGGCGGGAAGGATAACGGACTACCTGGGGCAAGGAAGCATTATGGCGAGAGATATTTTGCTGCCTTTGTTGTGGATCCGGATGGTTGGAGGCTCGAGGCGGTTTGCAAGGCCCGGGAGGAGTGATCGTTGCCTGCTGAGTGCTTCAGCTTGAATGCCTAAGATGATGTGGGAAAGTCCAAAGTGCTATTTTTCGTTGGTCTGAGACAAAATTTCAGATAGATGCAAACCTGAGATGATGAAATCTGCTTGGTCTGTCAAGAAAGAAAGGCGCAAGCCATGGTCCTTTTGGCGCATTGGTCCTTTGGGAATTTTTCCCAAGAAGCCTCACCGCAAAATCTAGACAACACACCAACCCGCCTCACTCCCTTGCTCGGAAGGTGATTGGCGAACAGACCTGCCCGAAGTACCATGCAGGGCCGTTCCCACCCCTGTCGTGATTTGTTGGTGAAAATGCAAGATGGTCCTTTGGTCGTCCAGAGATTTGACCAATCACAAGTGGAGTGGCCCGAGCCTGGTGTGAACATAAATTACCAGCTATGGAAGACGCGAATATCCTCTCCCTGGTGACTTCAATCCTCCCCAGTCCACCACTTTGACCTTTGACGCAATCATACCATCCTCATCAACATGGCCTCGCCGCGCATCATGTCCGCCGAAGACATACCCCCCGAAGCACTCTCCCTACAAGTCGCAGGCGTCGGCTTTAGCGATGACATTCTCGAGTTGCTCGTTAATCACGCTCTCTCAACCATGCGGGCACCATCGAATGGGAATCTGCTGCTCGACTTCGCACCTGCCAACGGCCTCTTGGAACCGTCTCCACCGGTCCCAATGTTGACCGACGGCCTCGCTGAACCGTTTCCACCAGTCCCAGTGTTGACCGACATCGGCCAGTCCTTTTCCAAGCAGGACTATGTTAAACCTGACCAGTGGGACACGTACCGACCCATCATCACCGACCTCTACAGTCGAAAGCCACTGCGCGAAGTCAGGAAAGAAATGGCATCAAAGTACTCTTTTCATGCCAGGTAAGTTCTTCCTCTAATATCCACCGCGCTCTTCACACTGACAAGTCTGCATAGCGAAAAGATGTTCAAATACCGTATCAAACTATGGGGACTGGACAAGAAACTCAAGGCCTCGGATGTACGCAAGCTCATTAGACTCCGGAACCAGCAGGCCACATCGAAGGATTCTCTGCAATTCCTTGTCCGAGGAAAGCCTGTTGACTGGAAGCGAGTGGGCCGCTACATGAAACGGCACAAGATGGCCAACCACCCGGGAGCGACAATACCGGCAAACTTGATTCCTATGTCGACCAGCATCAGAGCTATTGACCCTCCAGATGAGCAGAAACTCTATGACATGCTGTCCACTATCTTCACGCAATATGTGGAAGGCTCACTGGAGAGCGGTCGCTGGTATGTCGAATCCACCGAGGTTGGTTTGGATCTTCTTGGACCCCATGGTAACGATGCCTACATCCTCATGTTGGATTGGGTCAATTTGTTCCTTGACGCCGATAGACTTCTGGGTTTAAACAAGATCAACTGTGGGTTTGCCGTTCTCAACCATTGCCTTGACATGGTCCAGCGCTTGATCGAGATTGAGGACCCATGGCTACAAATCCAAATGATCTGGGTCGTATACATTCAAGGCCGTGACGATATTGCTAAAACCATCTCGAGTTTCTTCCGAAATATTACTCTCAAGGTCTTACCAGCCCGTCATCCACTTACGGTAATCTGGGAACACTGGCACAAGTTACAATCTCTCAGCATGTACCGAGTGGTAAAGCAAGTTTGGTCTTCTTGGATGCGGCGCCTTTGCGGCCATCACCCTGGACTGAGTAACAAACTCGGCCCTGCAAATATTGTGGCGTATTACAAAGCTCTTTACACGATGGCAGAAACCGAAGAGGAGTACGAAAACCTCGAGGCTGAGCTTAGGGCTCAAACCAAGACAACACAAGAGCTTTATACTACCGACAATCGATACATGACCGGAAAGCTGTTGATAAGTCTAGCGGACATCATGATTGATACGGGGCAATATAGTCAGGCTGAGTCAATGTTGTCAGAAGTAGATGATTGGTTGGCAAGAAACGATGGAATCGACTCTATATGGAGTTGGCCTCTCCGGGCTGACTGGGTACTTTCCCACGTTTATCTCTTCGAACAGATGGAAGACTGGAGCAGTGCGCTGAAACTTTGCCGGGAAAGGGTCGAAGTATTGGAGGATAAACTTGGGCGTAGTGATTTTGCTGTAAGGGATATTCGGCTGTGCATAGCGAGGTGCAGCCGGAAACTAAAAGCTGCCGAGGCCGAAGAGTTGGAAGCTGCGTACGAAGACGTTGTCTTGGAGACGAGCAGGATGCTTTGTGGGTCTGAAGAGTCGGGAAGCAATACTATTGAAGAGCAGGGAGAAGAGGAGACGGTTTGTACCTAGGTAGCCCATGCTACATAGGCAGCATCTCAGCAACTTTGTTTCATTCCTTATTGCTTATTCACTCAAACTCCACTAGAGAAAATCACATCATAAGAACCTTCCACTCCTCAAACCCCTCCAGCCTCTCCTCCTTCACATTCCCCTTTTGGTTCGCATACACCAACTTGCCCGAATTATCTAAAAACTAAAAAAAATCATAATGGGTATACCCAAACGCCCAGAATTGACTTAACTGCCCAACTCTCTCCCAACACTTTTTACCCTTTTAAATCCGAACAAAACCCCCCATCGCAGCTCCATCGAATTACTATCATGCCGTCTACTACCCGCTCATTCACCGTTGGGCAATGATGCGTCAGTACCAACCCTTTTTTTTTTTTTCCCTTTTCCCTTTCTCCGCCTCGTTTCATAATATACCTTTTCCCATTCAACCACCCCACCACCCCACCCCACTAGACCCCGGCCTACTTGTCACAATATATTCCGTCCAGTGTTATATATCTCGCTACACTTGACTCCAACCCTTTAATCCACAGAGAATCACTCCTCACCCCTTGAGATTTGCGGTGACTCGTGGTGGTCACGGTGGTGGTGGTGGTACATGTAGAGGAACAAGGCACGAACGAGCCCGGGG
>Ga0247760_1002646_pt1 | contig 13091 bp, 18 predicted proteins | sample UWRJL171409R4_FD_179936 | JGI IMG/M metagenome (GOLD analysis project Ga0247760, IMG submission 179936) | Plant litter microbial communities from Arlington Agricultural Research Station in Wisconsin, United States - UWRJ-L171-409R-4 | ecosystem: Environmental > Terrestrial > Plant litter >...
ATAACTGGCATATCTGCAAAGCTTTCAAGTATAGGGGTAGTGGGTTGGAAAAATGCAAATGTGGGGTTGGGTCGATACTTTTGTCACCCCACTGTAGGTTGTTAGTCGTGGTCGGCTTAGTGGCTTGTGGAACGCGGAAAGCATAACTCTCTCCTGGAATTGTCATTTGTCCATTTTCGGCGCCCATCACACCACACTCAACATAATCAGCAAACCGGCTGCCAAATCGATCCGCCTGGGTGCGCGGCTGCCGCTTGCTCGAGCCCGAAACGGGAATTTTGACGAGATCTCGCGCCACACCCCAGTGCCAGCGACTTGGGGACCTTGGTTTGGTGGATCGCTGACGCACCTTCCCATTTGCCCATGTTTGCTACGCCGGGAGGGTGTGCTGTGGGCGGCTGTTACCGAGGGGAATTGAAATATGTCCACGCTGTTCACCGCTGGTGACCAACCGAGTCGAGAATCTCTGTTGTTGCGGAACATTCTGCGCTGATTTGCGTTTGCCATTCCCCGCCTCCATACGCAGATGTTGGGGTCTAGTGTAATTCAAGCTGGACCCAGTGACGCGGGACGCTGGATCCCCGTCACATAGGGGCCAGCTTCCGCCTCACCTCATGGAAAATAGGCAGCCTTGACCAGTGCGTCCCTAGATTACCTGGGAGAGGTACCTTAGATCCAGTTGTGGTCGTTTTGAGATGTACTTGAGCCCCAACCCCAGCAACGGCGGTCCCATCTGATAGGGCAAGTCGTTTGGGTCTTAAACTGGTCGATAGTCGCTGGGCAGGACACACCTTCTCATTCACTATTCGCGAGAAGTGCGGGGGGTTTTGCGATTCGCTGCCTAGGTTTTAAGCTAGGACACACCCGGCACACACATCGAGGTTATCTAGCATCAGGCCAGCGTGTGTCGGCCCTATGAGCCCGGATTCTTAAAAGTGAAACTGGAAGAAAGGAGCCAGGAGAACGCAACAACAGCCCAATCTCGTTTTCTCTCGCCCCCACCTCGAGTACAACAGCATTCCTCACCCTGGATGCTGCGATGCCCAGTGCCTAACAACGGTTCAAACCCGGCACATTTTGCGAGCTCGGCGATGTCGCTACGACCCCCGCCCGGCTTTCAGCAACCAACAACATATAACTAGATTCCGTCCATCTCGTGCACCGCAGTCGCCGGGCGGCGGCTATCAACAGGCTCCAATCAAGCACGCTGGTGGTGGATCCATGACAGGTCGTGGACTTGCCCCGCCTTCCATGACTGGGCTCGGGTGGCCTCGGCACCTGGCAGTCATCACCTTCCAGTTACCCGCTAAACGCACGGTAGTCGTCGCTTTGCGCTGTGGCCTGCGTCAAGAGCGCGGGGCTCCCTTGGACCAGAAAGCCCGGAAACCCCACGGTAGGCGCTCAGCCAGCCGCCATTTTAACTCTCCCAAGGCCCTCCCTCGCAAAAAGGCCTTGCAACCAAACTCCCAACCCCAATTTGACCCGTAAACTCTCCCTCCTGCAAACCACCAACGCACACTCATCTTCGGCCACCGCACTCGCACACACGCGATTATTGTCCCCACAGTCTGATACCAACAGCACAAGCAGCCGACCGTGGCCACTCGCATCCACGACCCGGTCCAAGCCGGCCTCTCTGGAAACTCCGCCTGGCATTCGCGGTTGTCGACCAAGGCAGGCAGAATGTCGGGCCCCGCAGGCGAAACAGCTCCAGCCTCTGCCAGTGGTGCGGGCGGTTTCGACCTGCTGCGGCGAGCCACGCAGGCCATGATGTCAAGGTATGTGCTTTGCTTCATTCGTTCTATTCACCCTCTGCGTCCTCAAACCGAGACCCAAGATGCTTCATGCTCGTTTTCCGCACCATGCCCCCCGGTAAACTTTGTTCGGTGCAGTTTCCATCCCTTTACCCTGATATTGCGGTGAGCTTCCCGGGCTTCCAGAAGCTCGGCAGCATTTTAGCCACAATGTCACCGCCTGATCGTTTCCGGATCCTCACTGAGCCCCAACTTCCCTCCCCTGTCTCTCTGTCCTCTCCCCACCTACCCCAATTGTGTCGCTTTGCTGGCAGTTGCTGGCTGGCGCGGGAGCAAACCTGCGTGGCCGCAGACCTTTCTTCGGCCACTCCCTTGACGCTTTGCTCGGTCAGGGCCTGGGCTGGGCTGAAAAGCGGTGGCGAACTAGCGAGACGCTGCCAGCAGCTTCTCGGTGCGCGCGCACAGCCTCGACTGGAGCGGGATTTCACTCGCCTCGGCCGCCACTTGCTTCACACCCCTCTTGCTGCCATTCACGGTCGAGAGAGGCCCAGGAGGGGCAAAGGGGTTGGTTGAGTCAGCCAGGCTAGCGCCGTCATCGCAAGTGCTCAAGCGGCAGGGCTCAGGTCTTGTTCCAGGCCACTGTACTCCCGTACCTGGCTCTGACCCAAAGCCTGGGCGCTCCGCCTACCGGATGTTGCCTCTTCGCGAAAACCACCACAGGTTGCGGGCACACCATCGGCCGCATCAGTGCGCGTATATGCCGCATCAATACTTCATTTGCACATGCCAAAAACCCACCATGTAACCAGGATTTACAGCGGTAACGGACGCTGGACCGGAGGAGGCTTATCAACCTGAGCAGCCTGACTCGCTGAGTGAGCGAGCTGTCACCCTGTTCTTTCCGCTCCGCGCACACCCTCACACCCCAGTTCCCGACCCGATCTTGCACTTGGAATTAGGCCACCAGATGCTGGGAATGGTCCGAGTCGGCCACTCCCCCACTTCCAGAAACCCCTCCCCCCCCCGACAGCCACATGGCCAGCATCAAGGATGCTTTGCTGTGCGCTCGGGGAGAAAGGGAGAGGAATAGAGAGGGGTGAAGACTCGACCTCGAGGGTTTTGGTCCATTTCCCGCCTATCAGAACTTGTTTCTTTTCGTTGTCTCTGCTTGGCCTCGCCTGCCTTCCCTGTTGGTCAAATGAGATCTTTTTGGCCCATCTCGTTTGCGCAATTCAGTGCCCCTCTGTCCTTTCTTCGTCATAGATGCATATCCACCCACTCTCCCGAAACTCCTTGCCTCAGCTTCCTCAGATTTCTCGCCCCAGTTCAATTTCTCCATCTGTTGAGCAGTCATCATGAGCTAGCAGAAATCCCCTCATCTGTCATTTACCTTGCTCATTTTATCTTTCCCCGCACGCCTCCCTATTTCTGACCGGGTCTCGGGTCACCTATCCCCCTCTGAGCGAACGTTGTCAGGTGTTGCGATGGAGGGTGTTAACCAAAGCAGCAGGTCTGCCGCGGCGGAGGACGATGGTGTTGACCAGATCGGGCTCGAAACACCGCGTTCGGGTGTTGCGACTCCGCAGCCGGATCTTCACGACAAGCGGCTGCCTGGCATCATGAGCTATTTTAACCAGGTTCGTTCAAGCTCTTTTCAGCGGTTTCTTGCCGGACCTTTCAAGGCCAGTGGACAAGCAACCACGGCCTCGGGGCCTGCAGCCTCCAGAGTCCAAGAGTCTTCATACGTCGTCCCCACCACCTCCTCTCAACTTCCTCTCAGCCCTCTTGAGCCATCTCGGTCTGCCCCATTGGACCAAGGAGCCCCTCTCTTGGCTCATGAGATGGCGGGAACTGCGACCGAGACACTGCCTTCAACAGGCGACCAGCTGCACCCATATCCGACACCACCAGCCTCACAGCGGTCTTCGCTGCGCAACTATCAGGGTGATTCGAGCGGTCAGAAGTCGAAGGGCGGGACTCCGCCGGCCTCGCGGCCGGTCAGTCTCCGCAACTTCAGTGTAACGGACCTGGGAAAAGGGAAGGTGCGCCGGTCATCTCTGCTCGCTCCCCTCACGTCCGCCGTTGACGCGTCGAGCGTGCCCGCCTGCCACCTATCCAACCCCACAAGCCGTCCCTCCACAGTCCCCAACTCTCCAAACTGCTCCCGCTTCATCTCTGGTGCCGAGGATGTTTCTTTCGAGTCCGCCTCTATCCTGCATCTCAAGAAGCTAACAGACGTTTCGGCCATCAAGAGCGGTACATCGACCCCTACCCGCGCGCTGTCTTCGTCGGCGCCCCCGCGTAGCGGGAGCCAGGAGGATGCGGCGCGAGAGAATGGCGATAGGGTTGACCGGACGGCCACCCACACGCCCACTCCGCCCGGTGCTCAGGCGCCTGCTGCCAAGGGTAAACTTACAATAAAGATTGCGGAAGCGAGGGGATTGAAGATGTGCCGGGATCCTTACGTCGTTGTCGTTTTCCAGCGGAGCGAGCTGATTTCCGGAGGTCCTCACCCCCCTGAGGAGGATGATGATGCCGCCATCGCCGCTGTTGCCATGGGAGGCATTCCGATTCAACGACAAGGCAGTGATTCCGGCAGACCAGCCATGGCTATCCCCATGCGGAGCAGACAGAGCAGTAACACCAGCATTACCGATTACACGACGTTCAGGAACCGAAACGCGCGCCGCTCTTTCACTAACCCCAAATGGGATGCTGAGGCTATCTTGTAGGTCCTGCTTTGATACCAGGCAAGTCTATGTCGCTGACGGACTGTAGCGATGTCGTAGACTCAGATATGCGGGTAGATGTTTCTGTTTACGGCAACACACCATCGGGTGAAGAGCTTCTGGGCCATGTCAACTTCCAAGCTAGACCTTCCGAAAGGGATGGCCCCGTTCGAGGTTGGTTCTCCCTCAAGGGACACGCCGACACGATGGTGGAGAACACACCGACAGGGGAAATATACGTCGAGGCATTCTACCAACGGACTGAGCGAAAGCACTTTGGCCCGGAGGACTTTGAGATCTTACGCTTGATCGGTAAGGGCACTTTCGGTCAAGTCTACCAGGTGCGAAAGAAGGACACGAAGCGGATTTATGCGATGAAAGTTCTCTCCAAGAAGGTTATTGTGCAGAAGAAAGAGGTGGCGCATACTGTTGGGGAACGCAACATCCTGGTCAGGACGGCCATGGCGGACTCGCCATTCATCGTTGGCCTGAAGTTCTCCTTCCAAACTCCATCGGATCTATATCTGGTGACAGATTACATGTCTGGCGGCGAACTTTTTTGGCATTTACAAAAGGATGGAAAATTTGAGGAGAAGCGCGCAAAGTTCTACATCGCAGAGTTGATTCTCGCCATTCAACACCTACACGAGAACGATATCGTCTACCGAGACTTGAAGCCCGAGAACATCCTCCTCGACGCCAACGGCCACATTGCCCTCTGCGATTTTGGTCTGTCCAAGGCAAACCTTACTAAGAACGACACAACAAATACATTCTGTGGCACCACGGAATATCTCGCCCCCGAAGTTCTTCTTGATGAGGCTGGATACACAAAGATGGTGGATTTCTGGTCCCTGGGTGTCCTCGTCTTTGAAATGTGCTGCGGTTGGAGCCCTTTCTATGCCGAAGACACACAGCAGATGTACAAGAACATAGCCTTTGGGAAGGTCAGGTTCCCCCGTGACACCCTATCTCTTGAAGGGCGTAATTTTGTCAAGGGACTCCTGAACCGCAACCCTAGACATCGGCTTGGTGCTACAGATGACGCCGAGGAGCTCAAGCGACACGCTTTCTTCAACGACATTGATTGGGATGCGCTTTCCAAAAAGCTAATCACGCCACCTTTCAAACCGCAGCTGAAGAACGATACGGATGTGTCATATTTCGATCCCGAATTCACCAATGCCCTCGACAACAATGGATCACTCAACGAGCGCGCGGCTGCATTGGCCCGCGGTTTTGCTACTTCCACGCCTCTCTCGCCATCTGTACAGGCCAATTTCCAGGGGTTTACATTTGTTGATGAGAGCGCTCTAGATGATCACATGAGAGACCGATATGGCAACAAGTATGAAGATGAGGACATGGACGATGTCTCAGACCGCAAGAAGGATGATGACTGGGATGATATGAATGACTTCGACCCGCGAAACGCACATCGTATGAGCGGGATCGTCAAGACGAACACAAATGACGAGCAAATGTTTGGGGCATCTAATTTCGACATTTGAAGGGAGACCGTTTCCTTCTCTCTTCGTTCCTACTGCGGCTTATTTTGTCGCCGGGCTCCTCCTCTCTTAATTCTTCTGTACCTGGGTTCGGACGCGCCGCAGAAATGGCCCCAAAAAAAGAAGTTCTTTTCTTTCATTGTTGATGACTTGCACGAGCGCCATGGCATATTGCATTTAGGGTGGTTATATTGGCATGGGGGGGTTTGGTTGACCAGAGGCAAACTTGGCGGGGCGTTTACGGCGAGAAAGTGCGGGTGTAATGGGAAACTGGTATTTGAAACCCATGGCAAAGAATGACATGCTACTCCTGCTACTGCTTTCCGCGTTGAGATTCCCTTGTCTGATGTTGGTAGAAGGAGTGAGATAGCAAGTGGGGAAGGAAACAAAGTAAACTCAGTTGTATGTGATTGGAGCGTCCACTTAATTTACGTGGTCTGCGCTGCGTTTCCTGTTGCTTGAGGACAGGGGCGGTCTCAAGGCCAGTTTAGGGTGTATACCTCGGGCAGGGTCGAGAGAGTTCACCGTGTGTTCACATGAACTATCAAGCAAAAAAGGGTCTACTCCATTTGTCGAAGAGCTATAGTGATACACAGCTTCAGAATTCTGAGATCTTGGGCTCGGTCCTTGAGCAATGTTGTCTGATATCGCAGTCGGATCCGGACGGTGGCGGGCGGCAGATACCTACGAAGATTCGCGAGTTTTCTTTTTTTTATGATGAGTATACTGCAAGTACCCGATGCTGCTGATGGTGGCGGCAGTGACAATTTCTTGCCCTAGATTCCCGCTAGGTCGGGACACGGCTCCGTCAGCGAAGCAAGTTTCTGGCCCGTCATCCTCGAAGCTGGGTTCTCCGCTATTTCAAAGCAAGCCTTCCGTAAGGCCTGCGGTCTTGTCACGAGCGGATAATGAAGACATGATATTATGAACGTTGGGGACGGTGATCTTATGACAAAGACGGAAATAACAATGTACACGGATTAGCCCCTCCGAACAACCCTCGCTCGCTCTCCAATTGCCAGCCCGTTTAGGCCCAGTTTTCTTTACGCAGCAAGCGTGGAGGGCAGGTTCTCACACGGCGAAGACACAGCTCCGAACACGACTACAGCCAACCGCGATATCCGGTCCATCGGTTAGATGGCGAGACAGTAAGTTTAGACTCGATTCCCAATTGACTATCGCTGCGCATTGGAAGCCCAGAAAAATGTTAACCGCTCATGTCTCGGTTGTTGGTTGTCGAGTGGTTCAGTGGTGGGCACTCTCCTCCTCTTCCTCAACGAGCCAGTCTTCGAGAGCAGGAGCCGGTTTGCTAGCATCAGCGCCTTCGGATCCCTCAACTTCAACCGCCATCGACTCGTATTCCTGCAGGCTTGAGGAAAGATCGGCTTCTTCGGGGCATTGGGGCGCCTTGGGCAGGGCGAAGGTGGCGACTTGGCCAACCGAGTCGGTCGCACTGACGGGAGTGGGCCTGTACGCCTTGAGCTCTTTGAGATAGAGCTCCTGGACGAAATCGGCTACAGCAAACATACGTTAGCGTTGAGTCAGAAGTGGGTGGACGCATTTATCACGGCATGGCAGTAGTCGGCTCCATGTGCGGCGGACGTTCGGAGACGACAGGGAAAACGGGAGATCCGTCTTTAGACTAATTGATGCGGGAGAGGTGTGGTCGTGGCTCGCAGTGATCATGTGTAGATATCGTGGGAGAAAAGGACGTATCGTCGACATAGTCAACATCACCAGCCAGCCTTGCATCCATCCTTGGGGCCTGAAACACCAGCCGCAGCTATCAGGGATCTGACCCCAACGCATTGCAGTCAAATCGCCACTACCGACCCGACGGCGATAACGATACACGACACGTACCTCTCCGCGAGACCGTCGGGGCGATGAAGGTCCTCATCTGAATCTGGGCGGCATTTCGGCCAGCGACTCTGGAGATTGCAGAGACAGCCTTGCGGGCGCTCTGTCAAGAAAGCAGCTTCGTCAGCGCGCATTGCTCATTTTCTCCCACGAGCAAATCGCTCAATTAAGACGTACCAGAGTTCTGGAGAGGGGATAGAGCATCTTGCGGGATGGATGGGTGGGTGTGGATGCGTAATTGACGGGAGTGAGGTTGGGGTGGGTTGCTGAGAGGTTTTCAAAAACGACAAGCTGAAGGTTTAGCGCCCCGGAGTGGGCACGATGCTGGGTTTGGTGGGTTGGAGCTTTCGAATCACGTGATCTAGTCTGCCTAAATGAGAAGGCGAGAAGGAGACAAAACATGAGATTCTTCCAGGTGCAACAGCAGCTTTCTCTTCTTCATCTCCTCATCAAGCGACTTTCCAGCCCTGATGCAGAGCATGAAATAGCAGTTAGCAAGCAAGTCCCACTAGGAAGACCGTCAATTTGAGACTTCCCAGTACGTCAAATCCGCCGCACCAGTCTGCGAACTTTTCGGTCTCTGATCAGGCAGAGCCAATTGGCGAGACCCGACACCAACTTCCATCACCAAACTACCATTGTAGATTTTGTCATTGTTGCAAGTACCTTATCCCTGTCTCACGCTAACGGTATTTCAGCGTTTGAATCAAAGGCAGCCAAATCCAAGCTCCTTCAAACGTGTTTGTCGCGACTCCAAATGGAAGATCGGAATTACAACTATCAACAAAAGTGACAGAATACACATCGAACAAAACAGATCAGCAAAAAGGCAAACGTGTAGAACGTCCGCTCTAAAGAGCTGAATAGATTAAAAGGGCAGATTCCCAGATTCCGAATTATACCCAAGACCAAATTACCTTTTCTCCAAACTCCCAACCTCTCTGTTGCCGTCTAGGGTACCACCAGGAGCCATTCCATGTCAACCACTCTAGCGTTCATCTCGCCACCTATTGATAGCGATCGTCCCTGGACTCCTGATAGGGCCGCCTTGGGGGCTCAACATAGCGGTCTTGCAGAGGCGTGCCGACCTCCTTCATGTGGCGGTTGTCACCCTTCTTGTTCCTCATCTGCCTGACACCCTTGGCAGCAGCCCATGCAAGGAAACATCCAGCAGCAACGACTGCATAGGCAATGACGAGTCCATCACGCTCCTGCACCATGTTCAGGCCAACACCGCCGTTGATGACGCCAAGAGCGAGCAGGATGCGTCCATACCAAATGTGCGCATAGCTGACCGGGCCACGGCCACCTGTTGCCACAAAGTGTTTGTGGTGAATCATACCTAAAACAGGTTGGATGGCAAGCAAGCAGACAACGACGGTACCAAGCACGGTGTGAGGATTGTTGAAGAGCTGAAGACTTGTTAGCCGCTAGGGGAGGGGGACAACCAGGGCGGGCGAGAATTCGCTCACCTTGCTGCGCTCATTGGCCGCGCGAACACCAGTCCCGAAACCGACCCACATGAGGATGAAGGCAACGGTCTGCCAAGCTGCGTGTAGCCACCACTTTCCGAGCAGAGGCATGAGAAGCGAACCAAGAGGGTACAAAGCAGCAAAGACCAGTCCCATTACTACTCCGTGGGCCGCCAAGATGCTACGGCTAATGGTGTTTGCCTTGAGAACGGTGACACCACCTGTGTTCGGGTTGTTCCCTCCGCTGTTCGAATTAGAGCCCGTTCCGCCCGATCCCGGCCCCGACCCGCTACCAGCCTCTCCATCGGTAAAGGGGTTGCTGTCCTTCGCAACAGTGGCTTGTGTGAGATCAATGTTGAAGGTCACGGTATCGTCATGTTGGATAATGCGAGCGTTTTGATCCGTCGTTGCCAAAGAGGATCCGGACCTCCATGCGCCAACCCAACCAGAAGATGTGCTACCCAGCGACATGGAACCTGCGCTCCAGGTCTCGCAATTGGAGCATCGGACATTGGCAATCATCGTACCATCGCTCACGCCACTACCGTCGAGAAGGACCAGCTGCGCTGCGGTGCTGCTGGTATCAAGCGAAGGCGTCGTGTGTTGGGTTCCTCGACGTGGCGAAAGCGTTATGTTTCCGTTGCCGTCTTGGTACATTACGAAGAGGTTAGAATCCGACATCATCGATCCCGTGCCCAAGGATACCCAAGAAAGCGATGTCGGAGCCCGAATCTGGAAGTAGATGTCACCAGACCCCTGACTGGCCGATGAAGTCGGGATTGCAACACTGTAGCATACGTTGTTCGCATTTGATGGGCAATACGATACGGCGGCGCCTTGGACGGCACCCGCTCCTGTGAGAGACCACGGTCAGTTTGGTGTCCGCCTCACAACCCAGAAGCAACTTACCCGAGAGGGCCGCCGCCAGCCTTGAGATCTTGTTGGTCTTCATTTTTCTTCGCGGTTCTCTCAGCGGGACAGTATGAAGTGGACTCAGACGCCAACTTGAGGGTTGATACCAAGACCTGACGCTCAATTGATTGAGAATACAGACAGACGAACGATTTGACGCAGGAGCAGTATATCAGTGATATTATGCCCTCTCAACAAGACGGTGGGCTTCGATAGATCCACCGTGTCGCGACACGCCGTTCCTTGTTGGGATGTGCGGCGCCACTGGCGGGCTCGAATTGGGCAATGCGCTCAGTGGACAAAGGCCAACAACTTTCCGTTGGCCTGAAGATGGGCAAGTGTCTAAAAGCAGCAGTACCAATATGAATCTAACAAAGGAGGGAAATCGGCAACAGGACTAAGTCAATGCTGAAAACCGTGAAGAATAAATTTTCTGGGATTTAATTGCTGGACATGGGCATTGGGGGCGTCTTAAGATCTATTGGTAAGCCTTGCGCACGCATATCCCATTGCGGCCATGCATAACTAGGGGGTGTGAGACCGAGAAGGCTGTCCCGGGCTGATGGTGGCTTTCAGGGGTTCACCAGACGCCAGCGCATTGGGACGCGCTTCGTCAGATGCGGTCGCCCAGTACAGGGTCCTGACCGGTCTGCTAATTTCCACCCGCCATCAGCTTGCTTTTTCTCGAAATGACGATCCTGGTAGAATAGTTCAACTTCTCCAGCTCGCCCTGACGGTGATATGTAGAGAGCCTCAACTAGGGATGAATGTGAGTATTTTTTTTCCCCATCGCAGGAGGTTCCTAGGCCGCTGTGGCAGTAAGTTGAGCGAGCCGATTCAGTCATATCACCAATACTCGTCATTCAGCCATAGATGGCAGAATTTCCTTTGAGAATGGCGGAGCCGCCAAGTCTAGACTCTTCGTTCGGGGGGTGTCGATAGCGGCGGGAGCAGTGCCAAGACGGTGTCCTTCCCACACAAAATATGTACCACCCAGCCAGTTCCAAGAGGCTTTTGAGCGGACGGCATACCAGTTATGCGTCTGAGACAATTATCAAGGCCGCCTCAACTCTCGGCACATGGCAGAGAGCAGCCAGCATGCCCACTCAAGGAATGGTGAGCATGTGGGAGCGGACTTTGGGGCTTGGAAATTCTGTGTGAGGATCTGCGAGCGCTGAACATTCGAGCCGACTTACAGATTCAGCGCCACCCAAAATAGAATAGACGTCAGCTTGCGCCTTGGGCCCCAGGCTTGCCTCACCAAGGTCACGACGGATTGTGGAGTGGAACTGGCCCAATCCACTAATAAGGCCCGGAGCGGGCACTTTCAGCCCAACTGGAGATGGTCCGGACTTTGCTGGTGTCGCCTCAATTTTATCGAGCCGTGACCTGCATGACACCGCCATTCTGATTGTTGATCGACGTGCTGCTGACGGTACTGTCAGGAAGGAAATTTACGGCCCTTTCCCGTCTCCCAAAGTTTTTATCACCGAAACGCGAAGTCCACCGTTCCAGCAGCTTTGGTCGCAATTTGTCTCGCAGCGATGTGTATCAAGTATGAAAACCAATACAACGGTCCGGAAGATAGGAGGTGTCATGTCCCACTGCCACTTTTCTCGGCGCTGCTTAGAAGGAACTTACACTACACTCTTCATGCCATCTTATCGCAAACCGTCCTGCAACACCTGCGAACATTGTTCCCTCTCTCACTTTCCATTCGTCCACGCTGTCATAAATTTTAGGTTTCTTTCGCAGTTCGACACGACCCAAGCTGTGTTCTTCCTGGCGGAAGCTGACTGACTTGCTGCGTATACACCAGCAAGCGGCAGGCCTGTACTTCGTAACTAGTGTATAATTACATCGGCAAGCGGGGACGACGCGTATTCCCTCCCCATCCCGGGCTGTTGAAGTTCTTGGCCAGGTTCTTGGCTTCCCCTAAATTGTCAACGCAGCATCCACTGCTCCCGTTTGATCAACCTGTTTGGTCCGTCTTCCGCGCTGGGCATCACATCCCGTTCCCCCCCCCCCGTGGCCTGAGTGGACCGTGGCGTCGTGAGCCACCCGTCGCAAATCCCTCCCGTCCACCATACCCCCTCCGTCCTAGTCCGTCCGTCCGGCTGCGCCCGTCAAGCCGAGCGTGCGCAAGTTTCGAAACGCCGAGACATGTATGTTCACCTCCTCTCATCCTGCGGCCGGTGGAACGCGTCATCATTCCCGTTTAGCACCCCCGCCTACCTCTGGGTTTGTGTGTGAGGGGGCTGGGATCACAGCTGGACGGGATGGGGATAAGGACCTGGGGTAACTTCACCGCGAAATGGAGGGCTGGAACTCCCGAACTCGGAGGATCCCAAGTACCGTTCCGATGACCGGCCGCTGTCCTGCCCGAATACTTATCCGTCCCTGTCACGGTAAATGGCTCAACAATACTCCGTAGAGACTGTAACTTGCACTCGGGCATGCCGACTCCTAACTCGTTACACTTCAGGGAAATCGGACCGGACACCAGCGCGGAGTGCTGTGTATTAACACTGACAGCGACGAATAGTGACATGCACTGCCTGAATCCCGATGTAGACTTCGGTCTGGACGCGGTGATAAACATTCAGTGATGAATTGTAGCAAAATGGAATAATGCCCGAAAGCAGAACTTCGGCTTACACCCGTCATACGGTGGATAAGCATAGTAATCTCCTCTCCATGACCTTTAATGACAACCAGATAAACGGTAAATGACAAGTCAAAGCTCGTCTGTTCGGGTGCCCCGTACCCACCGCAGATCAAGTAGGTAGGACTTTGAAGTGCTCTGAGAATACAGAGGGCATGGAATGAACACATAGACGGATGAGCACCTGCATA